>Ga0209298_10001872_pt1 | contig 13447 bp, 12 predicted proteins | sample S_140806_EF_Meta_FD_187325 | JGI IMG/M metagenome (GOLD analysis project Ga0209298, IMG submission 187325) | Freshwater microbial communities from Lake Simoncouche, Canada to study carbon cycling - S_140806_EF_MetaG (SPAdes) (version 2) | ecosystem: Environmental > Aquatic > Freshwater > Lake ...
CCATCACAAATAGAGTGCAGTAAAACTAAATGCGTTTCTTGAATCCGAGCGGTGCGTGTGGATGGGACGCACAAGTGAATGTCACCCACGTCTAAAAGGCTAGCAATTTTTCCGCCACCATTGCCAGTTAACGCAATAATTTTGATGCCCATCTTTTTTGCGGCCTCAATTGCTTTCACTACGTTTTTTGAATTTCCTGAAGTGGAGATACCAATCAAGATATCGCCTTTTTTTCCAAGGCCGCGCACCTGCTTGCTAAAGACCTCATCATAGCTGTAGTCATTACCTACTGCCGTCAAGATTGAAGTATCCGTTGTTAAAGCAATCGCGGCTAACTCTTGACGCTCTCTCTCGAATCGGCCCATAAGCTCCGCAGAAAAATGCTGTGCATCGGCGGCAGAACCTCCATTGCCGCAGGTCATCACTTTGCCGCCAGCACGGAGACATTCTGTCATCACGACTATGCCGTGCGCAATTTGTTCAGGAAGTATTTTTTCAGCTTCTTGCTTCACAGCAATGCTGTCTAAAAAATGTTGGGAAGCGCGAGCGCTCAAACGATCGAAAATATCTTTTTCCATTACATTATTATGCGCCAAAGTAGGGGGGTCTGAATATGGTGCCTCTGAATTCAAAAGGGACGTATTCTCTTACTTATTGAATACTTCTTACGCATACGTTGACGCCTATGGAATTAAGCCCCTTGGATTTTTTAAAGCAACAGGATCTGCCTGCTGGAGCTTTATATATGGTTGCCACCCCAATCGGCAATATGGGGGACATCACTTTGCGCGCACTGCATGTGCTGAACTCCGTTGATGGAATAGCCTGTGAAGATACAAGACATAGCGCGCCCCTGCTTGGGCATTTTGGAATTCATAAAAAGTGTCTAGCCCTACATGAGCACAATGAAATTACTGGCGCGCAGACGATCATTCAGCACCTTTCCCAAAATGAGCGTTGGGCCTATATCTCGGACGCCGGTACTCCTGGCGTCTGTGATCCGGGAGCGCGCTTGGTTAATGCTGTTCAAAAAGCAGGCTTTCGGATTATTCCTATACCCGGCGCAAGCGCAGTATCGTCTGCCATTTCTGCGAGCGGCTCAGTCATGCTGCCATCGGAAGGACGCTTTCAATTTCTGGGCTTTTGGCCCAATAAGGCTAAGGAGCGTAGCATGCTGATACAAGATATCCGAAGCAATGCTAAGACAAGTATCTTTTTTGAATCGCCCCATCAAATTCGAGATACGCTAACATCGCTTTGTAAAGAACTAGAACCCGAGAGGCAGGTACTGGTAGGCAGAGAACTGACTAAGAAATTTGAGCAATTGGTTGCTCTCAATGCAGCAGACATACCCCAATGGTTGGAGCAAGCAGAAAGCTTAAAAGGTGAATTTATTATTTTGGTGGCTGGGCGCCAAGCCAATTCAGACCAAACTCCGGAATATTCGGCGCTATTGCTGTGGGCTAATGCATTAAGCCCATACTTAGGCAGCAAAGAAATTGCTGCCGTGCTGGCTCAAGTTCTTGGGTTAAGTAAAAAAGAGGCTTACCAAGTTGCCCTGGATGCTAAAGCTCAAAACAATCAGTAATAAAAAGTTGGCACGTAGCCAGCTTTGTTAAATAGGGGCCAAAAACTTATTTAGCCGCAGGTTCAGTTACATCTTTAAAGTTTAGTTGCCCTACTGGCTTTATGAGTTGTTCGGCAGATGCCTCTGAATCTGAGCGCTTACCATTGTTTACAAACACCATTAATAAAAGAATGATGATCAGGGGCACGAAAAAGCTAGCAAACACCATGATGATCAATTGTTTAGGGGACTTAATTAGGCTGCCGTGCGCTTCGCTCATAGGAGTTTTTATAGTTTGAAGGGTTCAAGGGATACTTAGTGGTGGAATTATAGCGAGACCTTGTAGATTTAGGCACTTACAATAGCGGTGTAACGATTTTCCTGCTGGCGCCCGTAGCTCAGTGGATAGAGTATTGGCCTCCGAAGCCAAGGGTCGCAGGTTCGATTCCTGCCGGGCGCGCCAAAAGAAGGGGTTTTTGACCTACATCATGCGTATATTCGCGAAAAAGGCTATCATTTAGACCTAACTTATTGATTCTTATCATGTCAAATCATCTAAATTCTGCTCTTTCTGAGCCATCCTTAGCCAACCCTTTGGCGCCTAATCTTCCACTGCCGCATAGAAAAGTGATTCGTAGTTGGCTGATCCCAATGGCTCAAGGTGAGACGGTAAAGGCAATTATGCTTCTAGTATTAGACGCTGCCCTGTGGCTAGGCTGCATTACTGGGACCATATTTGTGGAGAGCCTTTTACTTAAAATCATTTTTGGCTTGGTTGCCGGCTTTGTAACCGGCCGTATCTTTATTTTGGGGCATGATGCCTGTCACCAAAGCTTCACACCATACCGTGAGCTAAATAAATTACTGGGTCGTATTGCATTTTTGCCATCTCTTACCCCCTATAGCTTATGGGATGTAGGCCATAACGTGGTACACCACGGCCAAACTAACTTGAAGGGTTTTGACTTTGTTTGGGCTCCGCTATCAAAAGCAGAATTTGATGCCTTGCCTGCATGGCGTAAAACCCTTGAGCGCCTTTATCGTAGTGGTTGGGGTCCAGTTTTCTACTACCTCATTGAAATTTGGTGGAGACGTGAGTACTTCCCTAATGCAAAAAACAAACCCGGTGATCGTCCAATCTTCCTTAAAGATAATTTATTGGTAACCGGCTTTGGCGTTGTTTGGATCGGCTGCCTCATTGCAGGAGCTATTGCTACTGGCCAATCAGTCTGGCTGGGATTGGTCACTGGCTTTGCTGTCCCGTTCTTGTTTTGGAATGGCATGATTGGCTTTGTTGTATATGTTCACCATACCCATACATCAGTGTCTTGGTATGACAAAAAATCAGAGTGGTTGCGTGCCCAGCCTTTTGTCTCAACCACAGTCCATTTGACCTTTAATTGGATTTGGGGCTCTTTAATGCACCACATCATGGAGCATACAGCCCATCACGTGGATATGAGCGTACCCCTGTATCGCCTCCAAGAGGCCCAAAATACCCTGGAAACCATCCTTCCAGAGCGTATTTTTGTTCAGAAGTTCTCGTGGGGGTGGTATTTTGAAACTGCTCGTAAGTGCAAGTTGTACGACTTCGAAAATAAGGCTTGGCTCGATTTTGATGGCAATAAAACGGCTGATTCCGTTAGAGTTGTACTGAGCCCAGCCCCAGCCGGACAAAACGGGTAAAATAGATCCTCTGTATAAGATTTGGCTTACCCGGATTGCCCATGACTACCTCTACTCCAGCTGCTACCCAAGAAACCTCCCAGAGCCTCAAGTTTTGCTCTTCTTGTAGTCGCGAAAAGCGCCTAGAAGGTGGCACATGGATTCCGACTAGCAACAGAAAGCAGCGCTGGATTTGCGCTAGCTGCTTGTACAACCGCACGCATCGAACTGGTTCTGCAAAAACCTAATTTCTCAATCCCCATCATGGGAAATTTTTGGCGAGCCTTACTAGACGTCAACCTTGGTTCATGACCTGCAACAAACCTACAGCATCATCAAGCTGTCTTGGCTTTGAGCTGATGTCATTAATCAAGCCAGCATGATTGCCACGTGGTAAACCGATATTCCAATTAAATTAGCAAAATTGCTTTTGCATATTTAAATCCAGATTGAATGTTTTACTCTAGTGGATGATTTGATCCTTTGATTGTCACCCAACTGCTTGCTTAAATCTTTGGTCTATTAAAATGCTCAAGGTATCCATGGTGAAGAAGTTAGAATATATCTCATAGGATACTCAATGAAAACTCAAGATACATTTAAATTCGCAGAAACACATGAGTGGGTTAGCATTGAAGATGATGGACTGGCTTGGATAGGTATTAGCAATCACGCCCAAGAGGCTTTAGGTGACGTCATGTTTTTTCACGCGCCTAAAGTTGGTCAAGGGGTAAAGCAAGGCGAGACTATTGCTGTGATTGAATCTGTGAAGGCGGCCAGTGATATTCATGCGCCAATTAGTGGTGAGATCATTGCCGTGAATGAAGAAATGGATACAACACCCGAGATTGTGAATGTAAATCCCTATGCAGTTTGGCTGTTTAAAATTAAGCCAAGATCGGATGAAACCCTCAGCGCCGAGTTAGAAACTCTAATGCTTCTTGAGAAATATATTTTTAGCGCAGGCTCTTAAATAGCAATTGGGTCTCGCTCTATTAGCCAGCGAATGCGCGATGTTTTACTAATTCTGCCCTGAGAGTCTTGCCTTAAGTCTTGATCAAGTTTTTCAAGTGCTTCTTGTAAATTTTTACGGTTCGCTGACTCTATCAATAATTGCGCCCGCTCTGCTCCTGCTACTCTCATGACCGGCTTTGGCACTGGATCGTAGACCTTCAGCTCCCTAGTAATTATTCCCCTACTTTTTAGCCGCCCCTTTAGTTCACTCAAAAACTGAATTGCCTTCTCAATACTTTTGCCTTCTGCATGGATTAAGGCTTGATAGGAGTAGGGCGGCAACTTCGCCTCCTCTCTCTCGCTTGCAGTGAACGACATAAATCCATCAACATCATGCCTCAATAAGTATTGAAATACCGACGACTCTGGATATTGTGTTTCGATGTAAATATCACCGCCCTTGTCACCACTGGATCCTGATCTTCCGGCTCTTCCAGCCACTTGAACTAATTGCGCAAATAGTCTTTCTGCCGCTCTAAAGTCTGCAGAGTAGAGTCTGCTATCTGCATCTAACACAGCAACCAATCCAATATTTTGATAATCATGTCCCTTGGCAATCATTTGGGTACCAACCACAATATCTACATTTCCATCATGAATCTTCTGAAAGAGTGCCTCTGCTCCCTTACTCTTTCTGCTAGAGTCAGTGTCTACCCTCAATACTCTTGCTTGTGGCCACATTTCCTCTACGGCATCTTCTAACTTTTGAGTACCATGTCCTAAGCTCTTTAAATCCGCATTCCCACAGTCAGGGCAAAAACTAGGAATAGGCTTAGCCAATCCGCAGTGGTGGCAACTCAAAACTGATCTTTTGCCTAGTGCGCCTGCCTTATGCATCACCGTATAGGTAGAGCATTGTGTGCATTTAGACAGCCAGCTACACGCGGAACAACTCAATACTGGAGCGTATCCTCTCCGGTTTATTAATATTAAGGTTTGTTTTTTTGCTTCTAAATTTTTTGTTATTGCACGGGCTAATGTTTTACTAATTAAACCTTTTTGTTTGGGTGCATCTATATCACCAGGGCTAAATTGATTTTGTGGGTCTCTCGTATTAATCAAATGTACGCATGGTAGGCTTGCGCCCTGCGCGCGCTGATCAAGGCGGATGTATTCATAACGCCCTGATTGTGCTGCTAACCATGTTTCAAGCGATGGCGTCGCTGAAGACAGCAAGATTGGTATTTTTAGATCATATGCACGCCATATTGCTAAATCTCTTGCGGAATAACGCGTACCTTCTTGTTGTTTATAAGATGGATCGTGCTCCTCATCAATAACTATTGCTCGTAAGTTAGGTATTGGGCTTAGTGCAGCTAAACGTGTTCCTAGAATAATTTGGGATTTACCAGTCATTGCCTCATACCAGGCAACACCTCTTTTATTTTCACTGATGCCGCTATGTAACAGTGCCATCCTCTTATTTGGAAAGTAGGCCTTCACTCGCCTTTCTAATTGAGGCGTCAAATTTATTTCTGGAACCAGTAATAGTACTTGTGCCTTTTCATCTTTCAGAATGCTAGTAAGCCAATTCAAGAACACGGCGGTCTTACCGCTTCCAGTTTGCCCCTGCAACAGAATCGCCCTGAATTGATTGTCTTTTAGACCATCTGCTAATAATTCATGCAGTGCCTTTTTTTGATCGGTATTTAACTGCTCTTCCGAAATCAAGTCTTCCGAGATAAGCCCCTTCTCTTTGCTCTTTTTTTTCTCTGCTAATTCTATCTTTTTAGGGATCTTTTCCCACTCATCCGCCTTTTTCCACGCCCTTGGAATGCTTGGCAAGACAGTTTCACCTAAGGCGTGTACATAGTACTGACTAGCAAAATTCATCAATCTCAATAACGCCGGATCAAGTAGCGGAAGTGGGGCTAGCCGTTCAATAGATTTGAGATTAGTCAACTCATACTCGGAGTGATCGCTTACTTTTATTACAAGTCCTATTGCTTTTGACCTAGCAAATGAAACCTCAACAACAATCCCCACAGCTGGTAATTTGCCTAATTTTTCAGCATCCCATAGGTAGTCAAAACCCTGGGCCAAGGGCTTATCAATCACTACCTGAACCACGATGGGATTAGGCGTCATTTATTAAATTGTTTGCCCTGGCCTGTGGATAAGTCTGTGGATATCATTCATTGATTTTGGGTTCTATAGCCATTTTATTCGAATGCTTTTTTGCTCCTGTGAGCAAAATTTTTATATATGTATATATAAATCAATACTTTGCAATGACTACTAAAGGTAATCTTTCATAATTCTCTTCAATCTCACTGTATTTATTTTTTTGCACATATCTGTGCATAACTTTCACCAATATATTGGTAAAAGTTAGCAATTACTTGTGATTACCGCAATGCCCGTAGGGCTTTTGATTTAGAAATCACAGTCTCAGATAGGGCAGCCACGCTTTCAGGAGGGGTGAATTGATTGATCCCATGGCCTAGATTAAAGATATGGCCATCCAGAGAATGTACCTTAGGATTTAGTGGTGGTGCGCTGGCCAAATCTTCCAAAACTTCTGATGCTGCAGCTGCGATCTGCTTCGGCTCGGCAAACAGAATAAGGGGGTCTAAATTACCCTGCAAGGTCAAAGGCTTATTAATATCCAACAACTCCTTGCGGGCGCGGCTTAAGCGCATAGTCCAATCCATCGCAATAACATCTGCGCCAACTTGAGCCATATCTTTTAACCAAATGCCTCCGCCTTTTGTAAACATAATGATGGGGATCTTGCGCCCCTCATATTCACGCGGTAGCAATGCAATGACTTTTTGCATTGCAGCCAAAGACATCCGCTGGTACCAGCCATCCGGAAGTAAGCCCCCCCAGGTATCGAAAATCATGAGCGCCTGTGCACCTGCTTTTACTTGCTCAATCAAATAGTTCGCAACTGACTGCACATTGATATCAAGGATGTGTTCTAGCAAATCTGGGCGAGTAAACATCATGGTCTTGGCATGACGAAAGTCGTCAGAACCAGATCCATCAATCATGTAGCAGGCCAGCGTCCATGGGCTTCCAGAAAAACCAATCAATGGAACTCGTTGCTTGCCATCTTGAATTAATGCCTTACGAATTTCAGAAACAGCATCAAATACGTATTTGAGCTGATTCATATCCGCAATACGTAATTTTTGAACTGCATCCTCGGTACGAAGGGGATGATCAAAGCTTGGGCCTTCGCCTGCAGTGAATTTCAGCCCTAAACCCATAGCATCGGGAATGGTCAAAATATCGGAGAACAAAATCGCTGCGTCTAAGGGGTATCGATCCAAAGGTTGGAGGGTTACTTCTGTAGCGTAAGCTGGATTTTTAGCAAGGCCAAGGAAGCTACCAGCCTTAGATCGGGTTGCATTGTACTCCGGGAGATACCGACCAGCTTGGCGCATGAGCCACAGGGGGGTTTGATCAACCGCTTCGCCCAAGCAGGCTTTTAAAAATCTGTCATTTGACAACAAGAAAATGTTCTACCCTTACTTTTTACGACGGAAACGAGCAATTGCAGCTAATTGTGCTGCTGCCATAGCAAACTCTGACTGTGCTAAGGCCATATCAAAGTCAGTACCACGATTCTGCATAGCTTCTTCAGCGCGTTTCTTAGCTTCGTTAGCTTTGGCTTCATCAAGATCGTGTCCGCGAATGGCGGTGTCAGCCAATACAGTGACATGGTCTGGCTGCACTTCTAAATAGCCACCTGCAACGAATACAAACTCTTCATCACCATCAGCTTTTTCAATACGAACTGAACCTGGACGAATGCGTGTAATCAAAGGAGTGTGGCCACGCAAAATACCGAGCTCACCATTCTCGCCAGGAAGCGCAACAAACTTGGCTTCTCCGCTGAAAATAGATTGCTCAGCACTTACTACATCGACGCGTATGGTTGACATAATTTCCCTAGATGAGTTCGATTAAAGCTTCTTAGCTTTCTCGATGGCTTCATCAATTGAACCCACCATATAGAACGCTTGCTCTGGCAAGTGATCCAATTCACCGCTGCAGATCATTTTGAAACCGCGAATAGTTTCTTTTAATGGTACGTATTTGCCTGGTGAACCAGTAAACACCTCAGCAACGTGGAAAGGTTGGGACAAGAAACGCTGAATCTTACGTGCACGTGACACAGCTAATTTATCTTCTGGTGACAACTCATCCATGCCCAAAATAGCAATAATGTCGCGCAACTCTTTGTAACGCTGCAAAGTCATCTGAACTTCACGAGCTACGTCATAGTGCTCTTGACCAACTACTTGTGGGTCCAACTGACGGCTAGTTGAGTCCAATGGATCAACCGCTGGATAAATTCCCAAAGCAGCAATATCACGTGACAACACCACTGTGGAGTCTAAGTGCAAGAAGGTTGTCGCTGGTGACGGGTCAGTTAAGTCATCCGCAGGTACGTAAACGGCCTGAATAGAAGTAACTGAACCAGTCTTAGTTGAAGTAATACGCTCTTGTAACTTACCCATTTCTTCAGCCAATGTTGGCTGGTAACCCACAGCTGAAGGCATACGACCCAATAACGCAGATACTTCAGTACCTGCGAGTGTGAAACGGTAAATATTATCAACGAAGAACAAAATGTCACGGCCTTCGTCGCGAAATGCTTCAGCCATTGTCAAACCAGTCAACGCAACACGCAAACGGTTGCCGGGGGGCTCGTTCATCTGACCAAAGACCATCGCTACTTTGTCGATAACGTTAGATTCTTTCATCTCGTGATAGAAGTCATTCCCTTCACGAGTACGCTCACCAACACCGGCAAATACAGACAAACCTGAGTGTTGCTTAGCAATGTTATTAATCAATTCCATCATGTTCACGGTCTTACCAACACCCGCACCACCGAACAAGCCAACCTTACCGCCTTTAGCAAACGGGCAAACCAAGTCAATAACCTTAATACCAGTTTCCAACAAGTCAACAGAAGGGGAGAGTTCGTCAAACCTTGGTGCCGGCTGGTGAATAGCGCGACGCTCTTCAGTAGCAATCGGACCTGCATCATCAATTGGACGCCCTAAAACATCCATGATGCGGCCCAGTGTTGCTGGACCAACCGGGACTGAAATTGGCTTACCTGTAGAGGCAACTTCCATTCCGCGACGTAAACCATCACTTGCGCCCATGGCAATCGCACGAACTACGCCGTCGCCAATTTGTTGTTGCACCTCAAAGGTCAAGCCTTTTTCAGCAAATGATTTTTCTCCGCTTTCAACTAATGTCAAGGCATCATAAATATTTGGCATTTTGTCGCGTGGGAACTGAATGTCCACCACTGGACCGATACACTGCACGATATTTCCGTTACTCATCGCATTTCTCCGCTTTTAATTCCTGAATTCTTTCGTATTCCTAAACGCTAACCGCTTAAACCGCAGCCGCTCCGCCAACAATCTCTGACAACTCTTTAGTAATGGCAGCTTGTCGTGTTTTGTTGTATTCCAATTGCAATTCGCCAATTACATTCTTCGCATTATCTGAGGCAGCCTTCATTGAGACCATCCGTGCAGATTGTTCTGAAGCCATGTTTTCAGCAACAGCTTGATAAATCATTGCCTCTACGTAGCGCTTTAGTAGGCCATTTAAGACAGACTCAGCATCTGGCTCGTAAATGTAATCCCAAGAGTTGCCCGCCTTTTCTTCTGGAGTTAATGCTGCCGATTCCAAAGGTAAGAGTTTTTCTAAAATAGGCTCTTGCTTCATTGCATTGACAAAGCGGGTGTATGCCAAATAAACAGCATCAATTTCACCGCGCTCAAACGCTTCCAACTGGGCAGTAATTGCGCCAATCAAAACATCCATGTGTGGCGTATCGCCAATCTGAATTGTTTGAGAAATGAGTTTTGCCTTAGAGCGATTTAAAAACTGGAGGCCTTTTGAACCAATGGCAGTGTATTCAATGCCAATATTGCTGCCCTCCATATTGCGCACTTGGTTTGCAATCAGACGCAATACGTTGGTATTTAAACCACCGCACAAACCTTTGTCCGTTGTAACCAAGATTGTGCCAATTTTCTTCACTTCACGAATCGCCATGTAAGCAGGGCGGAACTCAGGATTTGCTTTGGAAAGATTGGCTACAATTTCACGAATTTTTTCAGCATATGGGCGCGCATTACGCATCCGCTCTTGGGCGCGGCGCATCTTGGATGCTGCGACCATTTCCATTGCCTTCGTGATCTTGCGCGTATTTTGCACGCTCTTGATCTTAGATCGTATTTCTTTTGTGCTTGCCATGATTTATGCGGGCTCTCTTAGAAAGAGGCTGAACGCTTGTAATCCTCAATTGCGGCACGTAAGGCGGCCTCGTCATCCTTGCTCAATTCTTTAGTCTCTTCAATACGACCAACCAAATCAGCGTATTTAGATTTCAAATGATCTTGCAAGCCTTTTTCGAATGGCAATACGTTCTTCACTTCAAGGTCATCAAAGAAGCCGTTATTGACAGCGTAGAGTGAAGCTGCCATTTCCCAAACCTGCAAAGGCTTGTACTGAGCCTGCTTACACAATTCGGTAACACGACGACCGCGCTCTAACTGCTTACGAGTTGCTTCGTCAAGATCAGAAGCAAATTGGGCAAACGCTGCCAATTCACGATACTGTGCTAAGTCGGTACGAATACCGCCAGACAACTTCTTAATAACTTTAGTTTGAGCTGCGCCACCAACACGTGACACAGAAATACCGGCGTTAATCGCAGGACGTACGCCAGCGTTAAATAAGTCGGTTTCCAAGAAGATCTGGCCGTCAGTAATCGAAATCACATTGGTTGGAACGAATGCAGAAACGTCACCAGCTTGAGTTTCAATAATTGGCAGTGCAGTTAACGAACCTGTCTTGCCTTTAACTGTACCGTTCGTAAACTTCTCAACATAATCGGCATTTACACGAGCAGCGCGCTCAAGCAAACGGGAGTGAAGATAGAACACATCGCCAGGGTAAGCTTCGCGGCCTGGTGGGCGACGCAAGAGCAAAGAAATCTGACGGTATGCAACGGCTTGTTTTGTTAAGTCGTCATAAACGATCAATGCATCTTCACCACGATCACGGAAGTATTCACCCATTGTGCAACCAGCATATGCTGAAAGGTATTGCATTGCTGCAGACTCAGAAGCACTCGCAGCAACTACCACCGTGTATTCCATTGCACCTAGCTCTGTGAGCTTGCGAACAACGTTAGCAATCGTGGAAGCTTTTTGACCAATCGCTACGTAAACGCAATAAACACCTTTACCTTTTTGGTTAATGATCGCGTCAACCGCAACTGCTGTTTTACCTGTTTGGCGGTCACCAATGATCAGCTCGCGCTGACCGCGGCCGATTGGAACCATCGCATCAATCGCCTTCAACCCAGTTTGTACTGGCTGGCTAACGGATTGCCGTGCGATAACGCCTGGAGCAACTTTTTCAATAAAGTCAGTCAACTTGGTATTGATTGGGCCCTTACCATCAATTGGCTGACCGAGTGCGTTTACAACGCGGCCGAGCAACTCTGGTCCAACTGGAACTTCTAAAATACGGCCCGTACATTTAACTGGGTCGCCTTCTTTAATGTGGATGTACTCACCCAACACCACAGCGCCAACTGAATCACGCTCAAGGTTCAAGGCAAGGCCGATTGTGTTGTTAGGGAATTCCAACATTTCGCCCTGCATAACACCAGACAAGCCATGTACACGGCAAATACCGTCGGTCACTGAAATTACAGTACCTTCGTTGCGAAGTTGGGAATCAACACCCATTTCGCTGATTCGGCTTTTGATCAGCTCACTGATCTCGGAAGGGTTGAGTTGCATTACTTACTCCTGGGTCTTATTTCGTATGTTCTTAATGGGATAACTTATGCGCCAAGACTTGCTTGCATTTGGGCTAGCTGTGCCTTAACTGAACTATCCATTACCTCATCTCCAACTTGAATGCGAACTCCGCCAATCAATTCTGGATCTACTTGGATAGTTGGGCGCAATTCTTTGCCCCCAAAGCGTTTCTTCAAACTTGACAACAAATCATTTAACGCAGAACCCTCTAATGGGAATGCGCTAGTAATCATTACTTCTGCTGCGCCCTCGCTCTTATTCTTCATTGCCTCAAATTGTTTAGCAATTTCAGGGATAGCTGATAAGCGGTGGTTTTGATTTACAAGACTTAAAAAGCTTGCGATTTTGCCGTCAAGCTTTGTCTTCACCATGCCAGATAGTAGCTTGCTTAGATCATCCGCAGATACTTTTGGATTATTTGATAAAGCGGCAACTTCTGGTAAGGCAGCTATCTGAGCCAATTCATTTAACTGCTCTAAACATGTAGCAAGATCAGCTGCCTTAGTGCTTTGAAAAAGCGCCTCAGCATAAGGCCGCGCAATAGTGGCTAATTCAGCCATATCAAAGTTCTGCCTTTAGTTGATCGAGCAATATGCCGTGGGCTTTTGCATCTACTTCACGACGCAAAATTTGCTCTGCGCCTTTGACAGCCAACACAGCTACTTCAGCACGCAATATTTCGCGAGCGCGCGCTACTTGTTGATCGGCATCTTGCTTGGCTTGGGAGATGATGCGAGCGGCCTCAGCCTGTGCGTTAGTGCGGATTTCTTCGGCTGACATTTGTGCCCGCTTTTCAGCCTCAGCGACACGCTGAACACCTTCTTGGCGTGCCTTAGAAAGCTCTAACTCTGCTTCATTACTTGCGAGAGCCAACTCTTCTTTTCCACGCTGGGCAGCAGCCAAGCCGTCGGCAATTTTTGTTGAGCGCTCATCTAATGCCTTAACTAGTGGTGGCCAAACAAAACGAGCCACTACCCACCATAAGACAAAGAAAACGATCATTTGCGCGAATAGGGTCGCGTTCAGATTCACGATATTCCTTTCAGTATTGTTGAGAACGGTGGGATGACCCGATGGTCATCCACGCCAAAACAATTACTTAATAACTGCGAGCAGTGGGTTTGCAAAAGCAAACAGCATTGCAACACCAACACCAATCAAAAACGCAGCGTCGATCAAACCTGCCAAGAGGAACATTTTGGTTTGCAATTCGTTGATCAGCTCTGGTTGACGGGCAGCGCCCTCAATAAACTTACCACCCATTAGGCCAATGCCCAAACAGGCTCCTAATGCGCCGAGGCCGATGATGAGGCCAATACCGATAGCGGTTAGTCCTTGAATGTTGGCTAAGAATGCTTGCATGTTTACTCCTAAGTATTGA
>Ga0209298_10001881_pt1 | contig 13404 bp, 10 predicted proteins | sample S_140806_EF_Meta_FD_187325 | JGI IMG/M metagenome (GOLD analysis project Ga0209298, IMG submission 187325) | Freshwater microbial communities from Lake Simoncouche, Canada to study carbon cycling - S_140806_EF_MetaG (SPAdes) (version 2) | ecosystem: Environmental > Aquatic > Freshwater > Lake ...
AGCGTCTGTACGAGCCAACACGATGGTGGGTACGCCCATCACGTCTGCGGCGAAGCGGGCAGCGATGAGTTTTTCGCAAGCCTCATGCGTTGGCACCAAGACTTTGCCGCCCATGTGGCCGCACTTCTTGACGGCCGCCAATTGGTCTTCGAAGTGCACGCCAGCTGCTCCTGAGGAGATCATGTTTTTCATCAATTCAAACGCATTGAGCACGCCGCCAAAACCTGCCTCAGCGTCTGCCACGATGGGCAGGAAGAAGTCGACAAAGTCTTTGCTGCCTGGCTCAATACCGCGACCCCATTGGATTTCGTCTGCACGCTTGAAGGTGTTGTTGATGCGACGCACCATGGTGGGCACCGAGTCATATGCGTAGAGCGATTGGTCTGGGTACATGGTCTCTGAGGTGTTGCCGTCTGCGGCGACTTGCCAGCCCGACAGATACACGGCTTCTAAGCCTGCTTTGGCCTGCTGCATGGCTTGACCTGCAGAGATAGCGCCAAAGGAATTCACATAGCCCTTTTTGGCTTCACCGTTGATCAGGCGCCAGAGCTTTTCAGCGCCACGCTTGGCCAATGAATGCTCGATGTTCACACTGCCGCGCAGGCGCACCACGTCAGCTGCGCTGTAACCGCGTTTGACGCCCTTCCAACGGGGGTTGGTCGCCCAGTCTTTCTCTAAGGCAGCGATTTGCTGGGTGCGGCTGAGTTGTTCGTTAAGGGATTGGGGCATTTTTCACTCCTAAAGGTTAAAAAGAAACTCATGTCAGCGCTCTTGGTGTGGAGCAGCATGGTGATCAGTCTAAGTCTTATAGAAGAGCTAGCACACGTCATATGTCTTATATAAGAATTTTATTTTTCTTATATTTATCAATGACTTATTTTATATTTTTTGAATTATGAAGTTAAATTATCACAATACGACAATTTTTCCTTCCGTTGCATTTTCATAATTTCATAATTCAAAATTAATTTATTGCATTATGAAATTAACTGCAACCTAAGTTCGAATAACACGTCAAATGCGACAAATTCCTCCCTCGAAAAAACTTGCGTTCTCGAGTGAAAAATATGCTTTTCCCCTTGGAAACGGCAATTTTCTCCAGTAGCATCAAGCCCGCTCGGAAGATTCGTCTTAGACCGGGTTACGAAAATCACTTCTAGAAGGAAATTAAAAATGGCAACTGCAAAAAAAGCAACGGCTAAAAAAGCCGCTCCTGCTAAAAAACCCGCTGCAAAGAAAGCAGCCCCCGCTAAAAAAGTCGTAGCTAAAAAAGCGCCAGCTAAAAAGGCTCCTGCCAAAAAGCGCACGCCTAACGCTGCGTTCATGAAAGCGATGACACCTAGCGCCGCATTGGCTGCAGTCATTGGCGCCACACCTGTACCCCGTACGGAAGTGGTCAGCAAGTTGTGGATCTACATCAAGAAGCACGGCCTGCAAGACTCTGTCAACAAGCGCAACATCAACGCTGACGAGAAACTCAAAGCCGTATTCGGCAAAAAACAAGTCACCATGTTCGAATTGGCTGGCTTGATTGGCAAACACCTGAGCTAAGCACTAGGTCTTCCATAGAAAAAGGCTGCCTTGGCAGCCTTTTTCTTTTGCTCTCAACCCCTAAGCCATCGCGCTGAGCTTATTTGCATTCGCGCTTGCTTTTGAGTTCTTCCCTGCTCTTGCGTTAACGCTACTTAGATTTGCCTAGCCTAGCAATAGCCGCCTCACGGATCGTAGTCAGCGAGGCGCGCGTCGTGATCACGTCTTCATCGATCATCACCTCGATCAAGGTACCCTCTGCGCGTTCTAGCGCCGCCTTAAAAGCCGCCTCAAATTCATCGGTACGGGTAATGCGCACGCCCGCGTAGCCATAGGCTTGGGCCAACTGCGCGAAGCTTGGGTTCTTCAAATACGAACCGCTAGAGTGGTTGGGGTAGTCGCGCTCTTGGTGCATGCGAATCGTGCCGTACACACTGTTGTTGAGTAAAACAATGATGGTCTTAGCACCATGCTGCACCGCCGTCGCTAACTCTTGACCGTTCATCAAAAAGTCGCCGTCGCCCGCAATGGTGAAAACGGTTCGCCCCGTCAAGATGCTGGCTGCAATACCGGCAGGCACGCCATAGCCCATGGATCCCGAGGTTGGTGCAAGTTGCACTTTATGCCCATGCGACAAACCACGGTGCTTATGAAACCTATGCAACCAGCCAGAAAAGTTGCCGGCACCGTTCGTCAAGACCGCATCGTCAGGTAACAGTTTGCTGATAACACCAACAATTGCGGGCATATCAATGTCACCAGGCAACTTCTGTGGCTGCATATTGGCGACGTAATCAGCATTGGCTTCTGCCGTCCAAGCTTGCCATGGCACATCCTTAGGCGCGTCGAGCACTTCCAAAGAACGCGCGGCTGCATTCATCGTGGCCATCATGGCCAAATCAGCGTGGTAGACACGGTTGAGTTCTTCCGCGCTGGAATGGATATGCACCAACTTTTGGGTGGGCTTGGGCGCTTGCAACAAGGTGTAGCCGCTGGTCGTCATTTCGCCTAAGCGGGTGCCAATAGCCAAAATCAAATCACTATCGCGCACCCGTTGCGCCAGTTTAGGATTGATACCGATACCCACATCGCCCGCATACTGGGGATGGTGGTTGTCAAACGTGTCTTGGAAGCGAAACGCGTTGCCCACTGGCAACTTCCAGTTTTCGGCAAAACGCTGCAAGGCTTGGGCAGACTGCGGGGTCCAGCCACTGCCTCCGGCGATGACAAAAGGCTTTTTAGCGGCCAACAGCATCTCGCGCAATTGACGCAAGCCGCCTGGATCGCACCAGGCCTGCACTGCTTCAACCCGTGGCACAGGACGTGCCGTGACCTCGCGCACCAACATGTCTTCCGGCAAGACAACAACGACAGGCCCAGGCCGGCCATTCATGGCGGTGGCAAAGGCTCGGGCGATGTATTCAGGCACCCGCTCAGGGTCATCAATGCGCTCCACCCGCTTGGCCATGCCACGGGTGCTGGGGCCAAAGAAGTTGAAGTAGTCCAACTCTTGAAACGCTTCGCGATCTCGAAAGTCGCTGCCCACGTCGCCTACAAACAAAATCATAGGCGTGCTGTCTTGGAAAGCCGTGTGGAGGCCTACAGACGCGTTGGTAGCCCCAGGCCCGCGCGTGACAAAACAAATGCCGGGACGACCGCTTAAACGCCCCTGCGCGTCAGCCATATAGGCCGCGCCGCCTTCTTGGCGGTTAATCACAAATTGAATTTGGTCACGGTACGCATGGAAGCCGTCCAACACCGCCAAATAGCTCTCCCCTGGCACGCCAAAAGCGTGGGTCACGCCTTGCTCGACCAAACACTCCACCAATAAATGGCCTGCAATTTGTTTTTTCATTTTTTGTCTTCCTAAATTCTTCAACTGTTTTTCACTACTTGGGAGCGCTTACCCACGCCCAAAGCCACCAAGACACTTAACAACATGACACAGGCACCGCCCACCAAAGTGAGTCCGTACCAACCGCGGTCCATGAATACACCAAACACCAAAGGCGAAGTGGCAAAGCCAACATCGAGTCCGGAATAAACCATGCCGTACACGCGCCCCGTAGCGCCTTTGGGCGTTGCTTTTTTAATCATCATGTCGCGTGATGGGCCACCGACTCCAATCGCGAGTCCTGTCGCAGCCAAGATGACCATAGCTAAAGTTCCATTGAACCAACCGCTCCCACACAAAGCCATAAAGATGGCGGCCACAGTCATACAGGTCGCTACCACCCTATCACTGTGGGTAGGCCAACGGGCAGCTACAAAACCGCCCAAAAACATGCCCGCTGCCGCACACAGCATGTAGGCAGTCAAGGTCAGTGTGGCCGCCTCAAAGCTCACGTGGTGCATAGCTTGCAGGATAGAGACAGAGAAAGTCTGCACGATGGCCAAGGTCATGGTGGAGAGAAAGAAAAAAGCAAAGCACCACCACACCACAGGAATTTTCAGAAAAGCCAGGGAATGCGCTGCGTGGGGATCGTTCGCTTTGCGATCGGCTACATGGGTCAGGATGGCGTCACTTTTCCACACCAACAAAGCCAATATGCCAAGAAATACGCAAGCAGCCGCCACATAAGCAGTGCGCCAGTCATACAAGCTGCTGATGCCGACCATAAAGAGGGGCGCGACTGCCCAACCCAAATTACCCGTCAAACCATGTGCGCTGAAGGCGTATCCCAGCCGCGGTGGAGACACCCTTTGGTTGAGGATGGTGAAGTCCACAGGATGGAAAGAAGCATTGCCCACCCCAAATAGCGCGGCTGCCACCATCAACCCACCATAGCTTTGTGCAAAAGAAGCAGCCATACATGCCGACGCAAGTGCTGCCAAAGCAAAGTACATCACAGGCCTAGCGCCCAAACGGTCTACCAAAAAACCTGCAGACGCTTGTCCAACCCCTGACACCACAAAAAACACCGACATCAGCAACCCGAGTTCGGAATAACTAAAGCCGAATGCCTCTATGAATTTCGGAAACATCAGAGGCAAAAGCAGATGCGAAAAATGGGAGCTGGCATGCGCCAGACTCACCAATCCAATCACAGTGGCATCGTCTTGCCAAGAGGCATCAGTCTGGGTGATCGTCGTCATGGGGCGTGATCCTACCCTTTGCGCCTTGGAAGCGCGTCAGCAAGGGGACAGGTTTACGACCCAGCCACCTTGGTAAACGCAAACTCCCCAGGAGCGCGCACGGGGTCCACACTGACCGCAATCCCGTCTTTAGGCATAAATTTGCCTTCGAGCAGAAGTTTGGACAGCGGATTCTCGATGCGCTGCTGAATTGCACGCTTCAAAGGTCTGGCGCCATAAATCGGGTCGAACCCGACTTTGGCCAATTCCGCCAAAGCTTGTGGCGACACTTCAAGCGATAGATCCATCTTGCGCAAGCGCGCAGACAAGATAGCCAACTGGATATCAGCAATACGCGCAATGTGCTGGGCATCCAAACCATGGAACAAGACAGTCTCGTCGATACGATTTAAAAACTCAGGACGGAAATGCGTTTTGAGTTCGTCCCACACCGCGTCTTTGATGTCTTGCGGATCTTGCCCGACCATGCTTTGGATGATGGGCGAACCAATGTTAGAAGTCATCACGATGACCGTATTTTTAAAGTCGACCGTACGTCCTTGGCCATCGGTCAGACGACCATCGTCTAGAACCTGTAACAAGATGTTGAAAACATCAGGGTGGGCTTTTTCAACTTCGTCGAGTAGTAACACGCTGTACGGTTTGCGACGCACGGCTTCGGTCAAATAACCGCCTTCGTCGTAGCCCACATATCCAGGAGGCGCACCGACCAATCGGCTGACCGAGTGCTTCTCCATGAACTCGCTCATGTCGATGCGAATCATGTGGTCTTCGCTGTCAAACAAAAAACCAGCCAAAGCTTTGCACAACTCGGTCTTTCCGACGCCTGTGGGGCCTAGGAACAAGAAAGAACCTGTTGGACGATTCGGGTCGCCCAAGCCAGCACGTGAACGGCGGATCGCGTTTGACACGGCAGTGATCGCTTCATCTTGGCCGACCACCCGTTGGTGCAATTTGTCTTCCATTTGCAGTAACTTGTCGCGCTCGCCTTGCATGAGTTTGGAGACGGGAATGCCAGTGGCGCGCGCAACCACTTCGGCGATTTCTTCGGCGCCAACTTGTGTGCGCAATAACCGGTGCACGCCATCTTTGGACAGCTTGTTGCTTTCTTTAGCGTTTGCTTCTTTGAGGCGTTTTTCCAACTCAGGTAACTTGCCGTATTGCAACTCAGCCACTTTGTTGAAATCACCTTTACGTGTCAGTTCTTCGATTTGGAAACGGATGCGGTCAATTTCTTCTTTGACTTGCGCGCCACCTTGGGCAGAGGCTTTTTCTGACTTCCAAATGTCATCTAAGTCGGAATACTCTTTGCCGACTTTGATGATCTCTTCTTCGAGCAACTCCATGCGCTTGATAGACGCTTCATCTTTTTCTTTGCGCACCGCTTCACGTTCAATTTTGAGTTGAATCAAGCGGCGGTCTAACTTGTCCATCACTTCAGGCTTGGAGTCAATTTCAATTTTGATTTTGGCGGCCGCTTCATCGATCAAATCAATCGCTTTATCAGGTAAGAAACGGTCGGTGATATAGCGGTGTGACAACTCCGCAGCCGCCACGATGGCAGGGTCGGTAATTTCAACGCCATGGTGGACTTCGTACTTTTCTTGTAAGCCACGCAAGATCGCGATCGTGGCTTCCACGGAAGGTTCGCCAACGATGATCTTTTGGAAGCGACGCTCTAAGGCGGCATCTTTTTCGATGTACTTGCGGTATTCGTCCAAAGTCGTGGCACCCACGCAATGCAACTCACCGCGTGCCAAGGCGGGTTTGAGCATATTGCCCGCATCCATCGCACCTTCGGCCTTACCCGCGCCGACCATGGTGTGCAACTCGTCGATAAAGACAATGGTTTGGCCTTCGTCTTTGGCCAATTCACTCAGCACAGTTTTTAAACGTTCTTCAAACTCACCGCGAAACTTTGCGCCTGCTAATAAGGACGCCATGTCCAAAGACAAGACGCGTTTTCCTTTGAGTGAATCAGGCACTTCACCCGCCACGATACGTTGCGCCAAACCTTCGACGATGGCGGTTTTACCGACGCCAGGTTCGCCGATCAAGACCGGATTATTTTTGCTACGACGTTGCAAAACTTGAATCGCGCGACGAATCTCGTCGTCGCGACCAATCACCGGATCTAACTTGCCTTGGCGGGCACGCTCGGTCAAATCCATGCAGTATTTCTTCAAGGCTTCGCGTTGGCCTTCTGCATCCGCACTTTGCACTTTCTCTCCACCGCGCACGGTGGTCACTGCCACCTCTAATGCTTTGCGGTTTAAGCCGTTGTCGCGCGCCAATTTGCCCCACTCTGCTTTGTTGTCGCACATGGCTAACAAAAACAATTCGCTAGCAATGTATTGGTCACCGCGTTTGATCGATTCTTTTTCGGCAGCTTGGATCAGCGAAATCAAATCTCGCCCCACTTGCACCTGCTCTTGTCCTTCGACTTTAGGCAAGCGATGCATCGCAGTTTCAGCTGCAGCTTGCAAACCGTGCACATTGGCACCGGCACGCTCCAACAACGACTTAGGGCCGTCATCTTGGCGCAACATCGCCACCAGCAAATGGGATGGTTCGATGTAGGCGTGGTCGTTGCCAATAGCCAAGGTTTGCGCCTCAGACAGGGCTTCTTGGAATTTGGTGGTCAGTTTGTCAAGACGCATGAAAGCTCCGGATCAGAAAAATGAATTACCTACTAACTGAGGCGCATTGTTTGTATTTCAAGCGGTCTTGGCGCTTTAGACCTTGACTTACATCAAGCAAGGAGCACAAGCTTCATTCTTACAAATCGCAAAAACCAATCTCAAAACAATGCCGCCATGCAACATGGCAGGCCTGTCAGACGTTCTTGATCTCGATACCCCAGCGGGCCAAGGCCTTGTCATCGCTAACCCGCGCATCCACCCAGCGCGAACCATCAGGCGTGACTTCTTTTTTCCAAAAAGGCGCTTGGGTCTTGAGGTAATCCATCAAAAACTCACACGCCTGAAAGCTCATGCCGCGGTGTGCCGAGGTCACGGCAACCAACACAATTTGGTCTTGGGGTCGCAACAATCCAATGCGGTGTATCACACGCGCGCCGTGAATATCAAAGCGTTTTGCGGCCTCTTCCATCATCGCGGTGATGGACTTCTCCGTCATGCCTGGGTAGTGTTCTAACTCCATACTGGAGACATCACTACCTTCATTGCGCTCGCGCACAGTACCTACAAAACTACACACGGCACCGACTCTTGCATCGTTGGCACGCAGTTGCGCCAATTCATAGCTCACATCGAAGTCTTCGGTTTGGATTGAAACGCTCAAGCGCATATCAGCCGCCTGTTACGGGTGGGAAAAAAGCCACTTCGCAGTTGTCTTGTAAAAGTGCTGTTCCGTCGCATACCGATTGGTTCAAAGCCATACGCACGGCACGCTCTGTGGACAAAGCTTCTTGATATTTAGCGCCTCGCGTAAGAAGCAAGTTACGCAGTGCCTCAACGGTTTTGACATCGGTCTCAATCACTTCACTACCGTGTCCTATAGCTTCACGAATAGACGCAAAGTAGCGCACCGTCACCCTCATGCCATCCACTCCGCAAAAGAAATAAATTGCACCGTGTCGCCTGGCTTGATAACTTGGCCAGCGGGGTTATCCACTACGCCATCGCCCCACACAGTAGAGGTCAACACACCTGAACTTTGGTTAGCAAACAAATCCAATCCGCCTTGCGCGTTGTGTTTGACACGCAAGAATTCACGTCGCTTGTCAGCACGTGGCCAGTCGAAATGGGCGATGCGCGTGGATCGTTGAATGTCAGTTTGCCAAGCGCCCTGCAAGGCCAACAAAAAAGGCCGCACCAATAACAAAAAGGTGATGAAGCTTGACACTGGGTTACCCGGCAAGCCCATGAAGTGGCATGGTCCACCTTCTGAATGGATGCTTCCATAGGCAAATGGCTTTCCAGGTTTGATTGCCAATTGCCATAAATTCAAATTACCCAAACGTTCTACTGCTGGCTTGATGTGGTCTTCCTCCCCCACCGACACGCCACCGCTGGTCAATATCAAATCGTGCTGCTTGGCTGTGCTTTGTAACGCTGCCACCGTGGCTTCTCGTTGATCGGGCACGACGCCTAAATCTGTTACCTCGCAACCCAAACGTTGCAACATGGCACGCAAGAAAAATCGGTTGGAGTTGTAAATGGAGCCCACGGGCATCTTGTCTGGCGCAATATCGCCCGGCATCACCAATTCATCACCCGTAGAAAACAAAGCGACACGTGGGGGTCGCGTCACTTGCAATTGCGCCAATCCCACGCTAGCGGCCATACCTAAGGATGCAGGCGTGAGTCGATCGCCTTTTTGCAAAACTTTGGCGCCGCGCGTTACGTCTTCACCTGAGCGACGAATCCATTGGCCCAAAGCGACTGCAGAATTCACGCGCACCTGGTTGTCATCGAGTGGTTCGCAGTCTTCTTGCATCACGACCGCGTCTGCACCCTCTGGGATAGGTGCTCCAGTAAAAATGCGTGCGGCTTCACCCGCGTGTAATATTGTCCCGTGGGAACCGGCAGGAATACGTTGCGTCACTTTTAAAACGGCATTAGTTTTTACACAGTCAGCAAAACGCAACGCATAGCCATCCATCGAACTGTTGTCTTGTGGCGGCACCTGCAAAGCAGAGACGACGTCTTGCGCGAGCACACGACCATCGGCATCAAAGGTAGATACCGTTTGCGTTTCAGTGAGAACCTGCGCGTGCGCCAGCAATTGAGGAAGCGCTTCGTCTAACGTCAAGAGTGGGGGTCTGCTCATAAACTAAATTCGGTTGTATTCAAAACGGTCGGCATTGGCCAAAAGCCATTCGCAGATAGCATCAGGTTGGTTCAAATCCATCACGGGTCGCTCGGTGGGCGATGGCAGAAGCTCAGGTGAGTCGGTAGCAATAGCCACTACAAAATCATCGTCAGCATAACGCGTTGGTTGTCCAGATGCGTGACGCCACACTTCCACCTTCAGCACATCGCTTTGCTTGAAACCTTCTACCAATACCCAGTCGACACCGTCATATACCTCTGCCAACAATTGGTGCACTGAAAGTTGTGTGGGTTGCTCAAACTGCCGCTGTAAGACCAAACGTTGATCGGAGGCTACAACCACTTCAAATGCACCAGCCTCTCGGTGCCGCCAGCTGTCTTTACCTGGGTGGTCAATGTCGAAGTTGTGGTGTGCATGCTTGACTACGGAGACCCTTAAGCCGCGAAGTCGAAAAGCACCTATCAACTGCTCGACCAAAGTGGTTTTGCCAGATCCTGAGAACCCTGCAAACGCTACGACCTTCATGCACTCTCGCAATGCAAGGCGATATAACTTTTGATTTGTGCCACGTCGGCTTGCATCACATGCACACGTTTTGGCAAAAGTTCGATGCCTACGAACTTATCAGGGCATATTGGCGATTGACCTAAGGCCTCTTGAATGGTCTCGGCAAATTTGATCGGCAAAGCGGTTTCCAAAACAACCATGGGAATGCCAGGCTTCACATACTCACGCGCCACTTTCACGCCATCAGCAGTGTGGGTATCAATCATTTGATGGTGTTGCGCATACACAGATTGAATCGTGCTCAAGCGATTGGCATGGGTGCTTTTACCGCTGATGAACCCAAACTGCTTCGTAGCCAATGCAAAGCGGGGATGTTGGCTTAAATCAAAACGACCATTCTTGGAGATCTGGGTGGAGAACAAATCACGGGTCGTATTTGCATCACGTCCTAACAAATCAAATACAAAACGTTCGAAATTGCTGGCCTTAGAAATATCCATCGACGGGCTGGATGTTTCGTGCGTGTCGGCACTGCCACGCACACGGTACACCCCGGTTTTGAAAAACTCGTCTAAGACATCGTTTTCATTTGTTGCCACAACCAAGGTATCAATGGGCAAGCCCATCATGCGCGCCACATGGCCGGCGCAAATATTGCCAAAATTTCCACTTGGCACGGTAAAGCTGACTTTTTGTGAGTTACTTGAAGTGGCTTGTAAATAGCCCGCGAAGTAATAAACCACTTGCGCTAGCAAGCGCGCCCAATTGATAGAGTTGACCGTTCCAATTTTGAATTTGGCTTTGAATGCCAAATCGTTGGAGACGGCTTTCACCAAATCTTGGCAATCGTCAAACACACCTTCAATCGCAATGTTGTGGATGTTCTCGTCCATCAAGCTAAACATCTGCGCCTGCTGGAAGGGGCTCATGCGTCCATGTGGACTGGTCATGAAAACGCGCACACCGCGCTTGCCACGCATGGCGTATTCCGCTGCGCTACCGGTGTCACCACTGGTGGCGCCAAAGATATTGAGTTCTTCACCGCGGCGGGCCAATTCGTATTCAAACAAATTACCCAGCAACTGCATGGCCATATCTTTAAAAGCCAAGGTAGGCCCGTTGGACAAAGCCTCGACTAGCAAGCCCTCACCCAAGGGGCGCAATGGGACGATTTCTTTTGTACCAAACACTGCCGCTGTGTAAGTCTTGTTGCAAAGCGCCTTCAAGTCGTCCGCAGGAATGTCATCGATAAACAATGACAACACTTCAAAAGCCAAAGCGGCATAGCCTTGGGTTTGCAAAATCGTACGCAGGCGTCCTAAATGAGCATCGTCGATTTGCGGATAGTGCTCGGGCAAATACAGGCCCCCATCAGGCGCCAATCCTTCGAGCAAGATGTCACAAAACTTCTTGCGCTCAGGGTGCCCGCGCGTCGACAAATACAACATCAGTTCAACTCTTCTTTACGAATACGGGTGATGGGCGCCAGCACTGTGCTGAGTTGTTGCATCTGCGCTAAGGCTTGGTTCATCTTGGCCTCCACACAGTCGTGGGTCAGGATGATCAAGTCAGTTTGGTTCTCGCCCTCACCTGCTTCGCGTTGCAACACCGCATCAATGCTAATAACTGCCTGCGCAAAGATGCCGGTAATTTGCGCCAACACACCGGCTTGGTCTGCCACGCGCAAACGCAAGTAATAGCTGGTGACCACCTGTTCCATGGGCAACACAGGCAAATTGCTCATCGCTTGGTCAAAGGTTTCCGGTTGGAATGCCAGATGGGGCACGCGGTTCAACGGGTCCGCCGTGTGCAATCGTGTGACGTCTACCAAGTCTGCAATCACAGCACTGGCTGTGGGCTCGCTTCCAGCACCTTTGCCGTAGTACAGCGTTGTTCCGACTGCATCGGCTTGCACCATCACTGCATTCATGGCTCCTTCTACGTTGGCGATCAAACGCTTGGCAGGCACCAAGCAAGGATGCACACGCAATTCAATGCCGTTGGCAGTACGCTTAGAAATGCCTAAGAGTTTGATGCGATAACCGAGTTGCTCTGCATAGCGGATATCTTGCGCTTCGAGTTTGGTAATGCCCTCCACATAGGCTTTGTCAAATTGCACAGGCACGCCAAAGGCAATCGCAGCCATGATGGTGGCTTTGTGCGCCGCGTCAACGCCTTCAATATCAAACGTAGGGTCTGCCTCTGCATACCCCAAAGCCTGCGCTTGCTTGAGCACATCGCCAAAGGCCAAGCCTTTGTCACGCATTTCAGACAAGATGAAATTGGTTGTGCCGTTGATGATGCCCGCCACCCAATGGATTCGGTTGGCACTCAACCCCTCGCGCAAAGCTTTGATGATCGGTATGCCGCCTGCAACAGCCGCCTCAAATGCCACCATCACACCTTTTTTGTGCGCAGCAGCAAAAATCTCTGTGCCATGCACAGCCAACAAGGCTTTGTTGGCTGTCACCACATGCTTGCCGGCAGCAATCGCTTCGAGCACCAATTGTTTGGCGATGCCATAACCACCGATGAGTTCGACCACGATGTCGATGTCTGGATTGGCAATCACTAGTCGCGCGTCATTCACCACTTTTACAGCGTTGCCCACAATCTCTTGGGCACGAGCGGTGTCCAAGTCAGCGACCATCGTGATTTGTATAGGGCGGCCAGCGCGGCGTTGGATTTCTTCTTGGTTGCGTTTGAGCACTTCAAAAGTGCCACTGCCTACGGTGCCAATGCCTAAAAGGCCAACTTGTATCGGTTTCATGCTGCTCGGTTGTTTCGGTAGTTTTCTAAAAATTTCGCCATGCGAGCGATAGCTTCGCGCAACTCATCTTCATGGGGCAGGAAAACCACACGGAAATGGTCTGGGTTGGGCCAATTGAATCCCGTACCCTGCACCAACATCACTTTGGTCTCTTGCAGCATTTCTAAAAAGAACTGTTGGTCGTCTTTAATTGGATAGACCTTGGGGTCTAAGCGGGGAAACAAATACAGGGCGGCATGCGGTTTGACGCAAGTCACACCCGGAATAGCGGTGATGAGCTCATAGGCCAAATCACGTTGCTTGCGCAAACGGCCACCCTCACCCACTAAGTCATTGATGCTTTGGTAACCGCCTAACGCAGTTTGAATCGCCCATTGGCCAGGCACGTTGGCGCACAAGCGCATGTTCGAGAGCATATTCAAGCCCTCGATGTAATCGGCTGCAGGCTTTTTGTCGCCAGAAACAATCAACCAACCTGCGCGGTAGCCGCAGGAGCGATAACTCTTAGAAAGCGAATTGAATGTCAAGGTCAGGACGTCATTGCTCAAGCTAGCAATCGGTGTGTGCTTGACGCCGTCATATAAAACTTTGTCATAGACCTCGTCCGCAAAAATAACCAAGCCGTGTTCACGCGCTAAGTCAATGATTTGTTGGAGCAAGGCATTTGTATAGAGCACACCAGTAGGGTTGTTCGGGTTGATCAC
>Ga0209298_10001882_pt1 | contig 13399 bp, 15 predicted proteins | sample S_140806_EF_Meta_FD_187325 | JGI IMG/M metagenome (GOLD analysis project Ga0209298, IMG submission 187325) | Freshwater microbial communities from Lake Simoncouche, Canada to study carbon cycling - S_140806_EF_MetaG (SPAdes) (version 2) | ecosystem: Environmental > Aquatic > Freshwater > Lake ...
TTGCCGCCGATGAGCGAACTCCAGCGCCTGAAGGGGCTGTTGCCCCCGGAGATGCAGAGCTGGGTGTTCGTGGAAGCCTCCGCCTCCGTGGATCCCCCCCTGATCACCATCGAGGAGATCGGCCGGGATGAGGTGGAGATCCAGGTAGACCTCGAGAAGTGGGATGCCCTGGCCCTTGATCACCGCAACCTGCTGTTTTGGCATGAGGTGGGGCGGATCCAGAACGACGCCGTTCCCCGGGACGGCTGGGAGATGGCGGCCCTGGCCATCGGCCTCGGTGGCGCGATCGGTGAACTGTGGGTGCAGGACGCCATGCTCCTGTTCATGGCTCTGGGCTTGTCCGGCTTCGCTGGATACCGCCTCTATCTGAAGAACAATTCCGAGAAACGCCTTCAGGATGCGGTGATGGCCGATGAGCGGGCCATCGACCTGGCCTGCCGTTTTGGCTACAGCCTGCCCAACGCCTACAAGAGCCTTGGCGGGGCCCTGAAGGAGCTCGTCGAGCAGACCCGCAAGAAGAAGCGGCGCTCCTTCTATGAAGATCGCCTCGAGGCCCTGCGCAAGAGTGCCGGCAAGGCCCGTGCCGAGATGGCCGAGCAGCAGGGATCACGTCAGTCCGTCACCAGTGAGAACGTTTATGGCTGAACCAGCCCCTTCGCCGGCCAGGGCGCCGCATATCAGCCCAGCCCTCCGGGCCAGCGGCACCGACAGCCAAGCGCTGGCCCGTCTCGCCGCTGAAGCCTGTGATGACCGCAAGGCCGTGGATATCCGCCTGATCCGGGTGGATGAGATCTCTTCCCTGGCGGACTGGTTCGTGATCTGCAACGGCCTCACCGATGTGCAGGTTCGCGCCATCGCCCGCTCGGTGGAGGACACCCTTGAGCAGGAGGCCGGCCGCCTTCCGCTACGCCAGGAGGGCCAGAGTGAAGGGCGTTGGGTGGTGCTCGATTACGGCGAGCTGATCGTGCATGTGCTCACACCTCAGGAGCGCGCCTACTACGACCTCGAATCGTTCTGGGGCCATGGCGACCAGGAGCGCTATGTGAGTCCGTTGGCTCCCCAGCACCAGGCGCCAGGAGGCTGATCCCCGTCCATGGCCGATCCCGGTTTCCGCCTGCCTGTGCAGGACACTCCCTGTCCCGTGCCCCCCGAGCAGCGGCCACTGGAGGAATACGGCCAGATGCTGAGCTCCTGGTTCTTCGCCTGGCCAGCTGGCGGTTCCTTGCCCCTGATCCGCTCCCTTGTGCTGAGCTGGTTGCTGGTGCTGCCTGTGGCCTTGCTAGTCGCCGGCGGCAGCTTCACGCTCCGCCACGACCCCCTGCGGCTCGCCATGGCGGCCGCCACTGCCGCCGGATTGCTGCCGCTTCTGTTGCTCTCTCGCCAGTGGCTGGGCTGGGCCTACGTGAGAAAGCGTCTCGTTGCAGAAACCGTGGAATACGAGGAATCGGGCTGGTACGACGGTCAGGTGTGGGAGAAACCCATCGCCTGGCGCCAGCAGGATCTGCTGGTGGCCCGCTTTCAGGTGGATCCGGTGATGCGACGCCTGCGCCACGGGACCGCCGTGGTCGCAGGCCTTCTCCTGGCGGGAGCGGGACTCTGCCAGGCTCTCTGAGCTTCCCCCCCTCTGGGGACCCATCCCCATCGCCATGACCCTGTCCTCCGGCTTTTCGGGATCCCCCCGGCCAGGTGTGCCTTCCCTGGAGGTGCGGCTGCTCCGCAATGGCATCCCCGAATCCCATCATCGGGTCCATGCGGTGGTCTGCGATCAACGGGGTCGGGTGCTGATGCGGGCCGGGGATCCCCAACAGCTCAGCTTCATCCGTTCGGCCCTCAAGCCCTTCCAGGCCACCACCTTCGTGGCCAGTGGCGCCGCCGATCGCACCGCCTGCGGAGAGCGGGGGCTGGCGATCGCCTGTGCTTCCCATGCCGGCACCGCCGCCCATGCCCGCGAGGCCTTCCGGCTGCTCTGGGGGGCCGATCTAGAAGCGGGTCGGTTGCAGTGTCCGGTTCCCCCCGGTGCCACCAGTGCCCTGGAGCACAACTGCTCGGGCAAGCATGCCGCCTTCCTGGCCACCTGCCGCCAGATGCACTGGCCCTTGGAGAGCTACCTCCAGATCGACCACCCCCTGCAGGTGGTGGTGGTGAAGCGGGTGGCCGAACTCCTCGGCATTCCGGCGGCGGAGATGGTGGTGGCCCGCGACGACTGCGGTGCCCCCACCCTCCAGCTGCAACTCGCCCAGATGGCCTTGCTCTTCGCCCACCTTGGGGCCGGCGAACATCCGGATCTCGAACGGCTGAGCCGATCGATGCTCGCCCATCCGGAACTGGTGGCCGGCGAGGGTCGCTTCGATACGGCTCTGATGCGCCTGGCCCACGGCCAGGTGGTCAGCAAGGGCGGAGCCGAGGGCATCCAGTGCCTCAGCCGTGTCGGCGAGGGGATGGGGGTGGGAATCAAGGTGGAGGATGGCGCTTCCCGGGCCAAGCATGCCGTGGCCCTCCATGTGCTCGAGCAACTGGGGTGGTTGACGCCCGCCACCCTGGAGGAGCTGGGACAGGCCTTCCTCCAGCTCGGCCCGCAACTGCAGTTGGAGGTGCGCGGCGAGCTCCGGTTCGACTGAACGCTCCCGCCACCTTTGGGCGGAGGGTGGGCTGGTAGGATTGATGGGTTGGTTTCAACCGACACCTTTCAGGGGTGATCCACAACTCCCTTGCCAGTTCCCTTCCTGTCGCGGGGTAGAGCAGCCTGGTAGCTCGTCGGGCTCATAACCCGAAGGTCGCGAGTTCAAATCTCGCCCCCGCCACCATTTCTGGGAATTCGTTCTTTGCCTCCGATCCAGGTTTTTTCCTGATCCGTGGCTTTCACGATCCGGCCGCCAAGGCCGGTTTTTTTTGGAGTTGCCCTTGCTGCAGGGGCCTCGCTCCTTTCTCCGGTGTATTGGTAGCTGTGGCTTCGCAGCACTGGCCCCTGGAGGAATCCGGTCTATGGCAGGGAGTGGCCCATGGCGGCGAAGATGCCGGTGATCAACCCCAGCTTGCAGCGCTCGCCGATGGCCGTTCCTTACCAACCATCCCTGCTCCGGGTGCTGCATGGGGGCACGGCCGTGCTGGTGGTCATCGGCTGGATCACCGGCCTGCTCTTGCTGGGGAGCTTCGATGGACGCTGGGGGCGCCTTCCCTTCACCCTCGATGGCGAGTGGATCGAACTCCATGGCCGCGTTGGTGTGCTGCTGGCCTTGGTGCTGCTGCTCTTCGTGCCCTATGCCCTCACCCTCGGGGCCGGACGGCTAAGGCGCTTTGCCAACAGTCTGCCCCTGCTGGCTCTGCTTCTGGCGGTGGGAAGTGGTTTGCAGATGGAAACCGAATTCCTGGTGAACCCTGCCACCACCCCCCTGCCCTATGCCCTCCACCTCACGGCCTGGCTCCTGTTGGCCGTTTCCGTGCCGCTCCATCTGATCGGGGCCGTACGTCGCGGCGGCTGGCCCCTGGCCGCCTCGATGCTCAGTCTGCGGCTGCTGCCCCACGATGGCCCCCTCCACTGGCCGGGCGAGCTGCTCCGCTATGTCCGGCGGGGTCGCTGAGCGATGGGGGACGGCGGCCAGGGGGCAGATTCGCGCGAGCTCAGCCCGGAGATCGGCGGCTCCGGCCCCGATGCCGTGGTGGTCGGTTCTGGCGCCACCGGCGGGGTGGCGGCCATGGTGCTGGCGGAGGCCGGTCTCAAGGTGCTTGTGCTGGAGGCGGGCCCGGAGCTCACCGCGGCGCGGGCCTTTGGCAGCGAACCCCGCAACACCCTGCAGCGTCTGGCCAACCTCAGCAGCGGCCGCCAGCGGCGCCAGGCCCAGCATCCGGGTTTCTGGAAGCACAATCCCGACCTGTTCGTGGATGAGCGCAACAATCCCTGGAGCACCCCGGCCGATGCGCCCTTTCTCTGGACCCGGGGGCGCCAGGTGGGGGGCCGCAGCCTCACGTGGGGAGGCATCACTCTGCGTCTCTCTGAGGCGGAGTTCCAGGCCGGCGCTCGGGATGGCCACGGGCCGGCCTGGCCGATCGGCACGGCTGATCTCGACCCCTACTACACCCGTCTGGAACGGCTGCTCGGGGTCCACGGCCAGGCCGATGGTCTGCCGCAGCTGCCCGATGGGCACTACCGCGACCCCCTGCCTTTCACGCCGGGTGAAGAACACCTGCGTCGCTCGATCGGCCGGGAGCTGGGGCTCCCCCTGATCCATTCCCGCGGTTTCGCGCTCCACCGCCCCACCGCCGCGGCCCCCTGGCCTCCCTCCAGCTCGCCGGGAAACACCCTCGCGCGGGCGATGGCCACCGGCCGAGTTCAGTTGCGTAGCCAGGCGGTGGTGAGCCATCTGGTGATGGCGCCGGGCCAGCACCGGGCCGAAGGAGTCGTGGTTGTGGATGGGGTGAGTGGCCAGCGGGAGCTTGTGCGCGCTCCGTTGCTGGTGCTTTGCGCCTCCACGATCGAGACGGTGCGGATCCTGCTCCATTCCAGTCGGGAGCAGGGGGAGGACAACTTCGTTGATCCCTCCGGATGCCTCGGCCGGCACCTGATGGACCACATCTCCAGCGGCCGCTTCTTCTCCCTGCCCGGCGTGGCCTCACCCTCCGGGCCCACCGAGCTCTCCGGGGCTGGCAGCTGCTTCATCCCCAACACCGTGAACCTCACCCCCCAGGAGGGGCTTGGCTTCCGCCGGGGTTACGGCATCTGGACGGCCATCTCCCGCTTCGATCCCCCCACACCCCTGCAGCGCCGCCCCGGTGAAGCCGTGGGTTTTCTGATCGGCCACGGTGAGGTGCTCAGCAACCCCGCCAATTGGGTGTGTCTCGACCCCGGAAGGCTGGACCGCTGGGGACTGCCCATCCCCCACATCACCTGCCGCTGGGGGGCCAACGAGAGCGCCATGGTGAGCCACATGCAGGCCCGCATGGAGGCGGTGGTGGCAGCGGCTGGCGGCACGATCCGCCCCCTGGAGGACCTCTTCCTCCTTCCCCTGCTCGAGCCCTTGATCCGGCGGGGAGCGGCGGTATCCCCCGGCGCCGCTCCACCGGGCTACTACATCCATGAACTTGGTGGAGCGAGGCTGTCGCGCACGCCCGAGGAGGGGGTGCTCGATCCCTGGAACCGTTGCTGGCAGGCCAGCAACGTGCTGGTCACCGATGGAGCCAGCTGGCCCAGCGCCGGCTGGCAGAGTCCCACGCTCACTTCCATGGCACTCACCTGGCGGGCCTGCGAGGCGGCGGTGGAGCGGATGCGGCAGGGGGAAAGCTGAAGGGAGATCCGGCGGCAAGGTGCCGTCCACGCCAGACAGCTTGGATCAGGAGTCGCCCACCGGATCGGTCGGTCGGTGTCGGTTCCCACAGTTTGATCGCGCGAAGATCTGCACAATCATTGGGCGACCTTCCAAGGGTCGGGCAAGGGAGAAAACACCAGGCGGAGGTTGGCACCTCCGCCTTTTTTATGGCCTCAGAAACAGGCCATCGAGGTAATGCTGGGTCACGAGAGCGTCCTGGCAGCCGTTCTGGAACAGAAAACCAGCCAGGGCCGAGGTGATCACGCTGTACTGGTCCCAGTCGGGGTGGCTGTGGATGAAGCTGCGCATCCCATCGAAGAGCACCTCCGGCACCTCCGCCTCCAGGCTGACGTTCGAGGCCTCCTGGGGAAGGATCCCGCCGGCGGAACGGATGGAGCGGCGGGGCAGGTGGCTCTCGATCGTCATCGTGGGGTGCATGGATCCTCGGTCGTTGCCAGTACGCCACAGGGAGGGGGATGGCGTCAAAGCGGGGGGTGCAGCCTGAAATCACCCCGGATCCCGATGAGATCGCCTGCAGCCGCTGGTTTTCGCCAGGGGGTGAGCAGGGGGCTTGTTGGATTGGAGAGGCAGGCGGGTGTTGTCAAGGGCGGGATGAGCAAACCATTGTTTTCCCCAGTACCTAGACGAGCGGGGAATCCTGGCGACCAAAACTGGGGAAAAACCCCCTGAAAACGGGGGAAAACGGGCTCCAAATGGGGAAATCTTCCATTGATCAGCAGGGCTGATCTGAGCAGGTCCGATGGGATTCGCCGCTGGACGAGACAGCTGAATGTGGCGAAACCCTCAGGATCCTTCCGGAGTGGGGTCTGGTTTTGTGCTGTTCAGGTTGAGGTCGGCGGTTGGCGCAGGGTGCGGGGGCCCAGGGGATGGTCGGCGTGGGGGTAGGGGGTGTGGTGGTGATGATCCGGGTGGTGGTGATGGCCGTGGCCCGATTCGTGATCATGGGCACCGGAGGCCTCCCCCGCCGGAAGGGGCACGCCATCCTCCTGGCAGGCTCCGGTGCATTCCCTCTCGCAGAGGGTGCAGCTCTCCACCAGGCCTTCCACGTGGTGGTGGTGGCTGTGCTGGGGGGCTCCGACCTCGGTTTCGAAGCCCAGCACTTGGGCGCGGTACTTGCACAGGGAGCAGTTCATGTCCGTATCCCCCCGCAGCACGTCCTCCACCCGCTCCCGGAAGGTGGCCAGCACTTCGGGATGGTCCCCTAGGTAGGAGGCCTTCAGGATCTGCACCTCGGGATGGTCGTCGGCCACCCGCTGGCTGTGCTGCACGATCCGGCTGACCAGTACGCCGGAGAAGAGGAAATAAGGGAACACCACGATGCGGCGATAGCCCAGCTTCACCACGTGGCGTAGGCCTGGTTCGACCAGGGGGAAGGTGACACCGGAGTAGACCGTTTCACCCCAAGCGAAGCCAAAGCCCTCCACCAGCAATCGCGTCACCTTGGCAACGTTGCTGTTGGCGTCGGGATCGGAGGAACCCCGGCCCACCACCACCAGCAGGGTTTGCTCGATCGGCACGGGCTCCCGGCCGGCCGCCCGGTCCTGTTCGTCCGCCTGATCCAGGCAGGTGCGAATGCGGGCCCCTGCGGCCTGGATCATGCGACGGTCGACCCCGAGCTCGCGGCCGTAGTCGATGCGCAGACCCGTTTCAGCGGCGTAGGTGTTCAGCACGGAGGGAATGTCGTTCTTGGCATGCCCCGCCGCGAACAACATCGCCGGTATCGCCAGCACATGGCTCACCCCGCGCCGGCGCAGGGCATCGAGGCCATCGCGCAGGATCGGCCGGGCAAACTCCAGATAGCCGAATTCCACCGGCACCCGGCCCATGTTGTGCTGCAACTGGCGGGCCAGGGAGGCGAATTCTTCCACCGCCAGCCGGTTGCGGCTGCCGTGGCCGCAGACCAGCACCCCAATCGGACCATGGGGCCCCTCAAGCGGCGCGGCGGCGCCCTCCATCGGAAAAGGACCGGATGGGATCGTCATGGTTTGCAGCGCCTGACAACGACCCTATTCCGCGCCCCCGGCCGGAGGTTCCCTCTATCGCTGGAGCCCCCCGGCTGCAACATTGGCCCCGATGCACCCCATCAAGGGCAAGGATGGCCGCGTTGTTGGGCGAACCATGAGTCTGCGCCTTCCCCCCTACCAGTCCCTACCCCCACCCCACGGCCAGGACAGCCTGATCGAGGTGGGCGTCGCTGCCCTGCAGCCCACCCAGATGTGCGTTGGTCTGGCGGAGGTGCGGAGCCGCCAGGTCGATTTCTCCCAGGAATCCAACCGGGAGCGCCGCCAGTATCTGGGCGACAAGCCCGTGCCCCTGGTGCGCAATGCCGCCGGCGCGCTCTGGATGGTGGACCGGCACCACCGGTTGCGGGCGCTGGTGGAGATGGATCCCCAGGCCATCGCCTTCGGTTATGTGGTGCTCGACGTGGCCAGTGACGAGCGCGCCGTGGTGTTGGAGGCCCTGCGCGAGCGCGGCTGGTTGTACCTCTACGACGGGCGGGGCCAGGGCCCCCTGGAACCGCATGCCTTGCCGTCGAGCCTGCAGGGTCTGCAGGATGATCCCTATCGCAGCCTGGTCTGGAAGCTGAAGAAGGAGGGATTGATTGAGCCCGCTCCCCTGATCCCTTTCCATGAATTCCGCTGGGGGGCCTGGTTGCGCAGCCGTTCCCTGCCTCCCTTCAGCTCCTCCCGCCTGGATCCGGCCCTGCCGGCCGCCCGCACCTTGGTGAGATCCCGGGCCGCTTCCCATCTGGCGGGCTGGAAGGGAGCCGATTGATCCGCCAGGGCCCCGAGGTGCTCAGTCGCGGTTGCGGGGGGGATACCCATCGCCCCTACGCAGATCACGATCCCAGCGATCCATCCGTTGGGCCAGCAGCAGGGAGAGGAGCGCCAGCGTTAGACCCGCCGCTAGCCCCCCGGCGCAGGGCAGCAGGGCAACCAGCAGCAGCCCTCCCCAGGGGAGCGCGCCCACCAGGGGCCGCCAGCGCCCGATGGCGGCGAGGGCTCCGGAGCAGGCCTGGCAGTGGTCGGTGTGGCTCTGGAGTCGGTCCATCAGGGCCCTTCGGTCCAGTCGCGACGGCAGGGGCTGGCCCGGGAAGGGCTCGCCACCATGCTGGTTTACCCACTCGTGGAGGGCGCTCACATAGCCATCGGCGGCGGTGGCCAGGTAGAAGGCCTGGGGAGCCGCGGCGCTGCCGCCCCGCTCCTCCAGCACCCTCTCCTGCCAGTGCAAAAAGACCTGGTCGTCCTCCAGCACCCGGTGGTTGCCGAGGTGCTGCAGCCAGAGGGGCCGCAGCCGCAGCAGCAGGGCCGGCAGCTTGGATTCGAAACGGAAGGGGAAGCGGGCGATCAGGCGGCATTCACCTCGCCGGATCGGTACGGCGTAGACCACCGTGAGGATGCGGGCAAAGCCCTTGGCGGTGAGGTCATGCCAGAGCAGCCCTGGTGCCCGGAAGGTGGTGTGCTGGGCGCCCAACTTGCCCCGCCGCGGACCCTCCGGCCATTCCATGGTGAACCCCTGCGGCCCGAAGCTGGTGCGGTGAGCCTGCACCGGCGCTGCGTTCTCCCGGCGCCCCACCGTGCGGTGGTGGGTGAAGGGCACGTGGCTCACATCGATCACGTTTTCCAGCAGGGTGAGGGCATCCATCGGCAGATCCCGGAAGGTGTCCTGCACCAGCCAGCTTCCCTTCCCCTCCTCCAGGACCGGCACCAAGGGCAGGGGAACCGCTGCGGCCAGCGCCGGATCACCCGCGAACACAAACAGCAGCCCCTGCCCCTCGGCAGTGGCATGGCGGCCGCAGCTGGAGCGCCGGGGGCTGGGGGTGGCGCCCTCCAACGCCTGGGGCAGGCTGGCGCAGTGGCCATTGCCATCGAAACTCCAGCCGTGGTAAGGGCACTCCAGAAGCCCGGCGCTGTTGATGCGCCCCTCGGAGAGGGGCACCAGCCGGTGGGGACAGACATCCTGGAAGGCCTGCCAACGGTTTCCGGCCCGGTCCCACCAGAGCACCAGGTCGTTCCCCAGCAGGGTGAAGGCCGTGGGCCGGGAGCGATCCAGGTCCCTCAGGAAGGCCACGGGATACCACTGGTTGGCCCAGGCGACGGGAGTTGCCAGGTCTGCGGCCTGCTGGAGGGGAAGGGCTGTCATGGCGCGATTCTGGCGGGGGGCTGCAGTGCCCGTGTCCGGGCGGCAGCCAGCGGGGCGCCCCATGGCTGCAGCCACTGCGGCTGGGGTGCCGGGCCCCGGAAGCGGGTCTAGACAAGGGGGGCAGCGCGGTGGTCATCCCATGCCCTACAGCCATCTGCTGGTTCCCAGTGATGGATCCGAGCGCTCCCTGCGGGCGGTGCGGGAGGCGGTGCGGCTGGCGGCGGCCCTCGGGGCCCGGATCACCGTGCTCACGGTGGAGCAGCAGCCCCGTATGCCGGTTCCCGGCATGGGGGAACGGCTTGATGCGGCCACCATGGCCTCCCTGGCCAGTGCCGCCCGCCAGGAGAGCGAGAGGGTGGTGGCCGAAGCCCTGGCCATCGCCACGGCGGCGGGGGTGGCGGCCACGGCGGAGCGGATCAGCGGCGAACGGCCCCATCGGGCGATCTTGGCCGCGGCCGACCGGCTCGCCTGCGACCTGATCGTGATGGCCTCCCATGGGCGTCAGGGCTTCCAGCGCATGCTCCTGGGCAGCCAGACCCAGCGGGTGCTGGTGCAGGCCGGTGTGCCTGTGCTGGTGATCCGCTGAGCTTTTCAAGGGGGACTTCCAAGGGGTGGAGATCCCCACCACCCCCTGCGCTTGGCGACGGCTGCATTCCGCGCGAGGATCCATGCGTCTGGTTGACGCCGCTCCATGACCCGCGAACGCGACCCTTTCCGGATTCCCCGGGCTGGCGTGGAGGTGGCTCCCCTGGCCGGCGTGGCCTCCCTCGATCTCGGCCTTACGGGCCCAGGTGGGGGTGGCAAGTTCGTGGGCGAGTCCACCCTCGGCGCCATGGTGGTCTATGGCGTTTACCAGGCCCTGCTCACAGCCCTGCGCTGCGAAGCGATGGTGCGCCGGGGTGAGATCAGCCGGCGTGATCAGGCCAGCCTGGTGGTTCGCAGCGTCTGGAGCGCGATGCAACAGGGGGCGGCGGTGGGCCTGGTGCTGGGCTTGGTGCTGCTGGTCTTCCCCTGGTTGAGCCTGCCAATGACCCTGGCGGGACTGGTGGGGGCTGGCAAGGCATCCCTGGATCTCTTCCATGCCTTCTGGGATGGTCTCGACGACACCCAAAGGGCCGAGCTCCATGACGCTGCCTATCGGGCCGGCATGAACCTCGGCCGTCTCGTGCATCGCGCCGGCGAGGCCCTGCCGGAGGGGTGAGAGTCTCCCCACCTTCGTAGCCCGGCAGCGCCGAATTACGAGGCAGGGAGGGCCTGGAAGAATCCTTTCGAGCCCAGCCAAACCGCGATCAGCACGAGGGGCAGCGCGATGGCTCCAAGGATCTGCAGTTTCACCACCAGGGCGGAGCGATCAGCGGGTGCCACCTCAGCTGGCCTCCCGCAGGGAAGCCGGGGCATGGGCCTGGTCGTGGCGTTCCAGCGTCAAGGCCTGCTGCAGGTCGACGTTGGTGATGGCGTAGCCCATCCGCCGCGCTGCCAGCAGGAACTCGCGGCGGGAGCGGCAATGGCGTAGGGCCCTCCGCATCACCGCATCGGTTTCGGCGTCTTCGACGAGACGTTCGAGTTCGCTCCAGCTCATCGCGATCTCCGCTTTGAATGCGCGCTCTGCCCAGGTTGGCCATGGATGGTGCCTCCGTTTGGCGCGGCCCCTGGGCGAGCCAGAGGATGCTCCCATCGCCCAAGGGTTGTTGCCGCTGGACGATGGGACCGGGCTCAGGAGGCAGAGCCGTAGGCCACCTGACAGGCCGCATTGAGCAGCTCCGCCTGGGCGGCGTCGTTCGGCATGGCCCCATCGATGGTGCCTGCGTTGCAGTCGGCCGTGAGGTTGTAGGTGTTGCCGTCGGCCTGGACCAGGAAGGTGACCCCCTGGCTGCCGCTGGGTTGCACCGTGCCGTAGAGCAGCTGGTAGGTGGTTTGAGGCACCACGATGTAGGTGGTGTTACTGGAGACCGCCGAATCCACCGCGGCATTGATCACCGCGGCCGAGGCCAGGGTGGAGATGCCCCAGAGGGCCGCGTTGGCGCCCCACCAGCCCCAGCTGGGGGTGGCCCAGCCGCCATACCAGCCGGTGCCCCAGGGCCGGGCATAGCCCCAGCCGGGCCGGGCCCAACCGGGCGACAGGTTCACAGTGTTGACGTTCCAGTTCCGGCTCCAGTTGTTGCCCACGCTGCCGTTGAAGACCCGTTGACCATCGCGGTTGAAGCTGCCGTTCAGGTTGTCGCGGTTGAGGTTGGCGTTGCGGTTGAAGCTGCCATCACCGCCGAGGGCGCGATCGCCGCTGGTCAGACCGGTGCGGTTGCCCAGGTTGGAGCGGTCGACATTGCCTGGTGTGCGGTCAATCCCGCTCAGGCTGCCCGGGGTGCGGTCGATCCCGCCCAGGCTCCCGGGGGTGCGGTTGCCGAAATCACCAGGTGTGCGGTTCCCGAGATCCCCAGGCGTGCGGTTGCCGAAGTCTGCCGGGGTGCGGTTGCCGCCACCGAGGCTGCCCGGGGTGCGGTTGCCCGCGCCGAGGCTGCCGGGGGTGCGGTCGGCGCCACTGAAGCCGCCGGATGGCCTTGAGGCCGGGCGACTCAGGCTGGGACTCGGCGCGTTGCCGCGCACCGATTGGCTCCATCCCCCACTGGGACGGTTGGCACCGCGGTTGAGGCCGCCGGCCCCTCCGGTGTTCTGAAAGCCGCTGCGCCCCCCTCCGAAACTCCCACCACCACGGCCACCGCCACTGAATCCACCACCACCACGCCCGCCGCCACCGCCACCGCGGGCGATCAGCGGGTATGGGGAGGCGTCCAGAGACACCGCCAGGGCCGCTAGGGGCGAGGCGATCGAGGGCAGGGTGATCATCAGGGCCAACACCAGGCTGGTCCGACGACGCCAGGACGTCGCGCTGATCGGAGGGGCGCTCATCGCAGGTCGGCCTCGCAACCCGCGTCGTAGCAGCTGGCATTCACCCGGCCGTCGGGGCCGAAGTGCACCTTCACCAAATCCCGGCCCTGCAGCCGCAGGTCCTGGCGGTCTTCCCGCACGCTGTTGAGGTAGTTGGGGTTCACCACGCAGAGCTCGCGGCCGTTGAAGCAGATGCTGTTGGTGGAGAACAGGGCACCGGCGCTGCGCAGCGGAACCCAGGTGGTGCTGGTGCCGCTCTGCATCGCCATCGTCACCGGGGAATCGGTGATCCTCACCGCGATGGTCTGCGCACCGATGCGATGGCGGTAGATGGTGGTGCCTCCTTCATCGATCGCTTCGACGGTGCACGCCTGGGGAGGACCACCGGCCAGGCTGCATTGGGTGGCAAGGTTGTAGAGCACCTTGCTGGGCATGGCTTTGGACGGGGCCGGTTGGCTCTGGCTTAGGGCCGCAGCGGGCATCAAGCAGGAGCCGAGCAGGGCAGCGGCGCAGGCAAGGACGCCGCGGGAGAGCGGTGGGGGCATCGGAGAAATGGCGAGAAGCACGGCAGGGGTCAGGGGTGGCCTTCGGAACCAGGAGGCCGGAGGGGAGCTTCCAAAAAGAGCTCCGGAACCAGGGCCACGGGGCGGTGCGGGGCCTGGGCCGCTGCCCTTGAACCGTTTCTAGGTCGCTCCGCCGCACTTGGCAGCGAAGCGAGGGCCCCTGAAACGGAACGGGAAGGTGTTGGGAAGGATCGGCTCAGCCGCCGCCGCTGGCCCCCTGGGCCATCTTCGCCATCACATCCTGGAGGGAGAAGCTGGCGGCCTTCTGGCGTGGCGGGAATTGCTGGAAGGTGGCCAGGAATTCCGCCACAAACCGCTGGGCGGGCACCAGGGCGAAGGCGTGGTCCAGCATCCAGTCCCAATAGGTGTTGGAGGTGATGTCGGCCCGCTCGTAGGGATCGGTGAGCAGGTTGAAGATCTTGGGCAGCCGCAGCACGGTGAAGGGCTCGGCCCAGATCTGACAGGTGCCGGTGGCCCGCTGCTCCATGA
>Ga0209298_10001883_pt1 | contig 13394 bp, 14 predicted proteins | sample S_140806_EF_Meta_FD_187325 | JGI IMG/M metagenome (GOLD analysis project Ga0209298, IMG submission 187325) | Freshwater microbial communities from Lake Simoncouche, Canada to study carbon cycling - S_140806_EF_MetaG (SPAdes) (version 2) | ecosystem: Environmental > Aquatic > Freshwater > Lake ...
CAACAGCACGAGCGGGCTGCGGCTGGCCGCGTCCAGGCCGATTCCCGCCACCCGCATTTCCACCATGGCCCTGTGCCCCCGGCGTTAGCCGTTGCGCCTGAGGCGATTATGGCCACAGTGGCAGCTAAGGCAGGCATGTTCACCGGACTGGTGCGGGCCGTGGGCAGGCTGGAGCGATGTCCTGCGGGGGTGCGGCTGCGGCTTGAGCCAGGGGCGCACGATGCCGCCGCGGGGGGCCTGGGCCCCCTCGCCCTGGGGGACAGTGTCGCGGTGGATGGCGTGTGCCTCACCGTGGCGGACTGTCTCCCCGATGGATTCCGGGCCGATGTCAGTGAGGAGACCCTGGTTCGTACCACCCTGGCCGCTAGGGCCGCCTCAGGGGCGGCCGTGAACCTGGAGCCGGCCCTGCGGCTAAGCGACCGGCTCGGCGGCCACCTGGTGAGTGGCCATGTCGATGGGCTGGGCACCGTGGTGGCGATCCAGAGGCTGCAGGACTCTTGGCGTCTGGTGGTGCGCTGGAACGACCCCGCCTATGGCCGCTATATCTGTGAGAAGGCCAGCGTCGCCGTCGATGGCATCAGCCTCACCGTGGCCGGCTGTGAGAAGGAAGGCCAATTCTGGGTGGCCGTGATTCCCCACACCTGGTCGGCCACAACCCTGGCCCACCGTCGGGTGGGCGATGCGGTGAACCTCGAGGCGGATCTGTTGGCGAAATACACCGAACGCTTGCTGCAGGGTGCCGGTCTTCCCCAGGGCCTGGCTCTTCCGTCCCCTTCTGGAGCGGCCCTCAACCGTGACTGGCTGGCGCAGCACGGTTGGGAGTGAGCTGCCGCTCCCGGCCGTAGCCTTCCGCCGTGACCTTCACTAGCGTCCTGGAGTCGCGCTGGACCCGTCGTAACCATGGCTCCTGAACTCAGAGATCTGGTTTCTGGCTCCCCGCCAGCAGGGCGCCTCGCCCGTGACAGCAGCGCCCTGCGCACCTTCACCTTCGCCGAGGGGGTGGTGATGCTGGTGCTGGGGGTTCTGGCGCTGATCTTCCCCGTGCTCGCCTCCGTTTGGGTCACTGCCATGGTGGCCATCGGTTTTCTGGTGAGTGGGATCGTGGGCTGGGTCAACACCCTCGCCCGGACCGCCCGTCTGAGCACCGCCATCAGCTTCTGGCGCTTCACCGTGTCCACCCTGTTCTTGGTGGCCGGCCTGTGGATGGTGCGGCAGCTGGCCTCTGGACCGGAGCGGGTCGCTTCCCAGGTGGCCTCCCTGGCACTCGCCATCGGCGTGGTGTTTCTGATCGAGGGGGCGGTGGCCACGGTGGTGGCCCTCACCCATCGCCAGATCAAGGGTTGGGGCTGGGGTCTCACCAATGGAGTGGTGACCCTGGTGCTGGGCCTGATGATCCTGACGATGAAGTCCCTCAGCCTGCTCTGGGTGCTGGGCACCTTGGTGGGGATCAGCTTTCTGTTCAGCGGCCTCGACCTGCTCACCTTCAGCGCCAGCTTCCACCCGATCAGCAACGACAGAGCGGCCTCTGCAGGTTCCAAGGGTGGAGCCGACCCTGCCTAAACGCACAGCAATGGAAGCTGGGCCGGGGTCCTTCAGGCCCACTCCCGGCTTTTTGGCTTCTGCGGCTGCTTCAGTCGATGCTCTCCTCGCTGCCGGTGGTGCCCATCGGCAGTAGCCAGATGGAGCCTGTCTCCTTGTGGAGTTCGATCCGAAATTCCTGGCCTGGTTCCAATCCCATACGACGGGTGTAGGCCTGGCCGATCAACAGGTTGCCGTTGCCATGCACCCGGGTGCGGAACACGGCCTGTCGCCCCTTGGCCGCTGCCGTTCCCCCATGGAGGGCCGAAGGGAGGACGTAGCCCTTGGCGGCCACGAGGGCCCGGTAGAAGCTTTTCTTGAGGATCCGGCCACTCGGACCGACGTAGCCGCAGGCCCGGGCGATCTGATCTTCGGGGCGGTTGCTCAGGGAGCGGGCCCGATCCAGTAGGGCCTTGCCTTCTAGGGGTGCTTCCCCGTGGCCATGTCCACCTTCGGAGCCAGTCGAGAACCTGTTGGCAGCCATCGAATTGAGCTAGGCGGGATGAGATTGGCTTGAAGGAGCCTGGTCCTGATCTCGATTGTGGCCAATCCGGTGAGGATTCGGCAAGTCTTCAACTGGAAAAGCAATCAGAGCAGATAGAGGATTCCGTAGAGAACCAGCCAGATCCCATCGACAAAGTGCCAATAGAGCTCAGCCGCCTCTAGGCCGAAGGGGGCGGAGGCCTTAATCCGGCCGGCCTGGCGGGTCTGCCACCACACGATCAGGATGCAGATCACCCCCAGGGTCACGTGCAGCCCGTGGAAACCGGTGAGGGCGTAGAAGGTGCTGGCGAAGAGGTTGTCGGTGAGGCCGAAGGGGAGGTGGAAATACTCCACCATCTGACCGGCCAGGAAGGCCAGGCCGAGAGCTGCGGTGATCACCAGCCAGCGGCGACAGGCCGGGCCCTCTCCCCGCAGCAGACCCCGGCCCGCCCGGTGGAAGGTGAAGCTGCTGAGCACCAGCAGGAGGGTGTTGAGGCTCGGCAGGAGCAGTTCCAGTTCGTAGTTGGAGTTTTCCGGCAGTGGGTTCACCGCCCGGAAGGTGAGGTAGGCGGCGAAGAAGCCCGCAAAGGTCATGCCGTCGGCCACCAGAAAGGTGGCCAGCCCGAAGAGGCGGACATCAGGGTGGTCGCCATGCTCATCCTCCCCATGGCCCTGGCCAACGATGTCGACTTCGCCTGAGATCTGGGCGAGGCCACCGGTTCCTGAGGTGAGGCTGGTCATGGCGAGTCGTGCACGGTTCGGAGCAGGGAAGAAGGATGGATCAGGGCTTCGGGTCGTTCCAGATCTGTTCGGCGGTCACCATCTGGAGATCGAGACGATCGGCCGGTACCCCGTAGCCGTAAGGGTGGGTCACCAAGGGGGCTTCGCCGATCCAGTTTTCCACCGGCGGCGGCGAGGAGGTGAGCCATTCCGGCGTGAGGGCCTTCCAGGGGTTGTTGCCGGCCACCTCACCGCGAAAGGCACTCACCACCACATTGATCAGGAATGGCAAGGTGCTCACCGCCATCAGCAGAGCTCCGACGCTGCTCACTTGGTTGAGGGTGGTGAAGGAAGGGTCGTATTCCGCGACTCGGCGGGGCATGCCATTCAGTCCGAGCCAGTGCTGGGGAGCGAAGCAGAGGTTGAAGCCGATGAAGGTGAGTAGGAAATGAAGACGACCCAGATGTTCATCGAGCATCCGGCCGGTGAATTTTGGGTACCAGTGGTAGACGGAACTGAAGATAATAAATACGGTTCCTCCATAGACAATGTAGTGGAAATGACCCACAACGAAGTAGGTATCGTGCACGTGGATATCGAAGGGAACCTGGGCAAGAGCTACGCCTGTGATGCCGCCAAAAACGAAATTCACGATGAAGGCGCAAGCAAAAAGCATGGCGCTGTTGAGAGCAATCTTGCCTTGCCAGAGGGTGGCCAACCAGTTGAAGAATTTAATGCCGGTGGGCACGGCGATGAACGACGTTGCGATCGTGAAGAACAAGCGCATCCAGGGGGGTGTGCCGCTGGTGAACATGTGGTGAGCCCACACGACTAGGCCCAGTACCACAATGGCAATAATCGAATACACCATTGTGGTGTAGCCAAATAGCGGTTTACGTGCGTGAATGGGAATGATCTCGCTGACCAAGCCAAAGGCTGGTAGCACCATAATGTAAACGGCTGGATGGGAGTAAAACCAGAAGAGGTGCTGATAAACAACCACATTTCCACCTAGAGCCGGATTGAAGAAGCCGGTGTGGGCAATGATGTCGAAGCTCAGCAGAATTAAAGTCCCAGCCAGAACGGGCGTGGAGAGAACTACCAGGATGCTGGTGCCCAGCATGGCCCAGCAATACATGGGTAGTTGCATCATTTTCAGCCCAGGCCTGCGCAGCTTCAAGATGGTGGCGATGAAATTGATGCCACCGAAGATTGAGCTACCGCCTAGGAGCAACACGCTGATGATCCAGATCACCTGGCCCAGAGCAGGGGTGGTGAGGCTGAGGGGTGGATAGGCAGTCCAGCCTGACTGGGCGGCTCCACCTTTGATGAAATAGCTACTGATCAGCAGAATGCCAGCGGGAGGGATCAACCAGAAGGCCACGGCGTTCAGCCTTGGGAAGGCCATATCCCTGGCTCCCACATAGAAAGGAATGAGATAATTGCCAAAAGCCCCATTCACCACGGGCACGATCCACAGAAAGATCATCACCGTGCCATGGAGCGTCAGCACTTCGTTGTAGGTTTCCCGGCTCACGAAGTCACTGATGGGGCTTGCCAGCTCAGTTCGGATCACGCCGGCTAGGGCACCGCCCAGGAAATAAAATAGAAAGCCACACACCATGTATTGAAGGCCGATCACCTTGTGGTCGAGGCTGAAGCTCAGGTAGCGCAGCCAGCCTTCCGGCTGCAGTCCCCGAGGTCCTCCCTGATCTGGTGAACTCTGCTGGGGAGCCTGGAAATCACTTGGGGAAGCAAGGGTCATCGTGGATCAGGCCGTTGGAATGGAACCGGAGCTGGCCACAGTGGCCGGCACTGGTGGGGTGTTCTTGCTGAGCCAGGTATCGAAATCAGCGGGTTCATGCACCACCACGCTCGAACGCATGCCGCCGTGGTAGGGCCCACAGAGCTCGGCACAGACGATCGGGTAGGTCCCTGGCCGGGTGGCGGTGAAGCTGAGCAGGGTCGGTTGCCCTGGAATCACATCCTGCTTGAGGCGGAACTGCGGAACCCAGAAGGCATGGATCACATCCCGGGCTTCCATGTTTAGCGAAACAGGGCGGTCGGCGGGGATGTGCAACTCACCGCTGATGATATTGCCTTCGGGATAATGAAAGATGAAGGCAAACTGCATGGCGGTGACATCCACCGTGAGGGTTTCTTCCTCATCAGTGTTCGCTCCGATCCCAGCCCATACCCTTCCAGGCTCCTGATCCGCTGCTGCCGCCGGCGCTGACGACGAAGAGGCCAAAACCGCCTGCTTCGAGCCATGAGCTCCGCCGTGGTGGTGATGATCACCAGCGGGCTGGGAGGAGGCATGCATGCCACCGTGGTCGTTCAACGGTGTCATGCCTCCCATCCGCTCGTAGATGTCGTAGCTGTAGATCCCTACAAACAGCACCACCACCGCGGGGATGGCGGTCCAGACGATCTCAAGGGGGAGGTTGCCCTCAATGGCGGCTCCATCGGAGCTGTCGCCACTGCGACGGCGGAAGCGCACCAGGCTGAAGATCAGCACCCCCACGATTCCGAGGAAAAGAACCGTGCCAATGCTGAACAACACCTTGAACAGGGCGTCGTAAACCGGGGCATTGCTGCTGGCATCGATGGGCAGCAGGGAGACGTTGTAACCCACCCACAGTCCGGCAAGCACAAGTGCCATGCCCAGCAGGAGAGTGATCAAGGCTGAAGGGATCGGCACGGGGCTCTGCTGGACACGGTTCAAAGCCTTACCAGCCTATGGAGAACACAGCTGGGCTGGAAGTGACAACGGATTCGAAAGCCTCTTCCGGCTGAAAGTTCAGATTTGATTCATATTTACCCTTGAGATGTGCGGGATCGCTCATCTTTGTGAACTCGCTAACTTGTGCGCCCAGCTGCATGTGCGGCCATGGTCGGCAGGCCCTTCGCTTCCCGGGCTTCTGAGGTTCCCGCCATCTCCGATTCATCGCTCGATGCCGGCCTGCCCTTCCCTGGCGGGTCCAGGCTTCCCACAGCCCTCGACTGGCTGCTGGCCCACCTCGTTGTGGCCTTGGTTGCCCTTGTCGGTATTGGTGGGGCCACCCGCGTCATGCAAGCCGGACTGGCGTGTCCCGATTGGCCCCTCTGCTACGGCTCTCTCCTCCCTGGCCGCCAGATGAACCTCCAGGTGTTCCTGGAATGGTTTCACCGGCTTGATGCCTTCCTGGTGGGCATCGCCCTGCTGGTGGTGGCTTCCCTTTCCCTGTTGCGAAGAGCCCTCCTGCCCCGCTGGCTGCCTTGGGCGGCCGCGGCAGCCCTGCTGCTGGTGGCCTTCCAGGGAGGACTCGGTGCCCTCACCGTGCTGGGCCTGCTGGCGGCCTCCACGGTGACCGCCCACTTGGTCACGGCCCTGCTGTTAGTGCTGCTGGTCAGCGCCATGCATCAGGCCCTGCGGCGCTCCTCCACCGGATCTCTCCCCTCTGCCTCCGGCGCTGCGCTGCCTCTCTGGTGGACCCTTCTCCTGGCCTTCAGCAGCTTGGTGCTGTTCGGCCAGTGCGCTCTTGGGGGTGCCATGGCCAGCCGCTGGGCTTCCTCGCTGTGCCTGCAGGCTGGAGAGGGATGCCGCTGGCTGCTGACCCACCGCCTCGGAGCCTGGGCGGCCCTCGCCGCCCTGCTGCTGCCGGCTGTGTTGGCCCATCTGCTTCCCGGCATCCCGCCCGTGCTGCGTCGCTTCTCCCTCGGTCCAGCCCTTCTGGTTCCCCTTCAGGTGGGGCTGGGCGTCTTCACCCTGCGGCTCCAGCTGCAACAGCCCCTCGTCACCGTGGCGCATCAGTTGGTAGCGGCCCTGCTGGTGGCCTTGTTCGGCGCTCTTTGGGGCATCACCTTGGCTGCCCGTTCCCCGGCCCCGGTCGTTTCCTGTTCACCCTCATTGGAGATGGCCCATGGTTAGTGTTCCCACCCTGTCTCCTCACCCCGTTGCCAAAGGGAGCAGCGAGCCTCAGATCGTTGCTCCTCCCGCCTCGGTCCGACCCTCGGTGAGGCTTCCGGCCTGGCTGGAGGTGGCCAAGCCCAGACTCATCCCCCTTTTGCTTGCCACCACCATCGGCGGCATGGCCCTCACGGCGGGTTGGCCCCTCGATGGGGTCACCATGGCGGCCACCCTCACGGGTGGGGCTATGGCTTCGGCCGCCGCCGGGGTGCTCAATTGCCTTTGGGAGGAGGAGCTTGATGGGCGCATGCAGCGCACCAGTCGCCGTGCCCTGCCATCGGGGCGCCTAGCCCGGCGCCAGGCCTTCGCGCTGGCTGTGCTGCTCACCTCGGCGGCCACCCTCGTGCTCGTGGTGGGGGTGAATCCCCTCGCCGCCTCCCTCAGCCTGATGGGCCTCTGCAGCTACGTGCTGCTCTACACCGCTCTGCTCAAGCCCCGCACCTCCCTCAACATCGTGATTGGTGGGGTGGCCGGGGCCATCCCACCCCTGGTGGGGGCAGCGGCGGCCAGCGGCCACCTGGGCTGGGCCGGGTGGTGGCTGTTCGCCCTGGTGATGGTCTGGACCCCTGCCCACTTCTGGTCGCTCGCCCTCTTGCTGCGGGAGGACTACCGCTCCGTGGGCATTCCCATGCTTCCGGTCGTCCGGGGAACGGAGGTGACCGGCCGGGCGATTGCTCGGTACAGCTGGCTCACCGTGTTGCTCAGCGGCTTCGGGGTGCTCGCCCTTCCCAGCGGCGGCTGGCTTTATGGATTGTTATTGCTGCCCTTCAATGGCCGGCTGCTGCAGCTGAGTGCCGCCCTGAGGGACAACCCCGACGACCCGCAGCGGGCCCGCAGCCTGTTCCGCTGGTCGATTCTCTATCTCTTCGGCATCTGCCTGCTCCTCGTCCTTGCCCGCACCCCACAGGCCATGGCCTCGGACACATTCGTGCGGGTTCTCACGCAGCTCGCCTGAGACTCTCGAGGGCTTCCGCCCTCTGCGTGGCTCCTTCCCAGGGACGGAGCCCGGCCAGCGCTGCCACTGCTCTCTTGCAGGACGGTTCTCCCCCAGCGGAGGTTGGGGGGCCTTGCCTAGATTCCACCCCATAGTCCATCGGGAGAGAGCCAGGCTTGATTGAGCTGCAGCATCTCAGCAAGAGCTATGGAACCGGTCGCAGGTCCGCGCCTGTGCAGGCTTTGGATCAGTTCTCCCTGACCGTTCCTGGAGGGTGCCTCTATGGCCTTCTCGGTCCCAATGGGGCCGGCAAGACCACGGCCCTGCGCATCCTGGCCACCCTGCTGGCTCCCGATGCGGGCAGCGTGCGGGTTGCGGGCCTTGATGCCCTGAGCAATCCTCGCGGGGTGAGGCGGCTCTTGGGTTACGTGGCCCAGGAGGTGGCTATCGACAAGATCCTCACCGGCCGGGAACTCCTCGCCCTCCAGGGCGATCTGTATCACCTCAATCGCTCCGAGCGGGATGGCCGCATCGCCGAACTGATCGCCCTGCTAGGCATGGCCGAATGGATTGACCGGCGCTGTGGCGGCTATTCCGGCGGCATGCGGCGCCGTCTCGACCTGGCTGCCGGACTGCTGCATCGCCCGCGGGTGCTGGTGCTTGATGAACCCACGGTGGGCCTCGACATTGAGAGCCGCAGCGCCATCTGGCAGGTGCTTCGCCAACTCCGTGATCAGGGAACCACCTTGCTGCTCAGCAGCCACTATCTTGAGGAGGTGGATGCCCTAGCAGACAGGCTGGCCATTCTTGAGGCAGGCCGTGTGATCGCCGAAGGAAGCCCCGCCGAGCTCAAGGGAGCCCTCGGTGGTGACCGAGTGACCCTGAGGGTGCGGGAGTTCAGCGATGAGGCGGAGGCCAGGCGGGTTAGGGACCTGCTGGAGCACTGTGAGGGTGTGCGGCAGGTGGTGATCAACCGGGCCCAAGGGCATTCGCTAAATCTTGTGGTTGAGAACGCCGCCGTGGTGGAGCGGCTGCGAAACCAACTGGAGGCTGCCCAGTTGCCGGTGTTTGCCCTCGCCCAGAGCCGCGCCAGTCTGGATGATGTGTATTTGCAGGCCACCGGCCGCACCCTCATGGACGCCGAGCTGGCCGTGGCGGGCCAGCGGGATCCCAAGGCTGAGCGCAAGCTGGCCATGCGTTGATCGCTGACATCTCCAATCCCCGGATTCCAGCCCTTCCAAGAACCGCAGCCTGTGCCATGACCAGCGCCTCCCCCAGCCTTGCCCCCCAGCCCGAGCTGGCGGTCGAACCCTCGGCCTTGGCCGAGATCGGCCAGGAAACCTTGGCCCTCACCCGGCGTCTCTTCCTGCAGTTGTTCCGGCGTCCTTCCACCTTGGTGGCCGGGGTTCTGCAACCCCTGATCTGGCTCGTGTTGTTTGGGGCGCTGTTCGCCAAGGCACCCGAGGGCCTCCTGCCGGGCGGCGGGAGCTATGGCCGTTTCCTGGGGGCTGGGGTGATCGTGTTCACCGCCTTCAGCGCCGCCCTCAATGCCGGCTTGCCCGTGATGTTCGACCGGGAGTTTGGCTTTCTCAACCGCCTGCTGGTGGCACCCCTGCGTTCCCGCAGTTCGATCGTGCTGGCTTCGGTGCTCTACATCACCAGCCTCAGCCTGGTGCAGAGCCTGGCGATCGTGGTCACCGCTGCCCTGCTGGGCTATGGCTGGCCGGGGGGGGCCGGCCTGGTGCTGGTGCTGATCACCCTCCTGCTGCTGGTGTTCGCGGTCACCGCCCTGAGCCTGGGCCTGGCCTTCGCCCTGCCGGGTCACATCGAGCTGATCGCCGTGATCTTCGTAGCCAATCTGCCGCTCCTGTTTGCCAGCACCGCCCTCGCCCCCCTTTCCTTCATGCCGACCTGGCTGGGGTGGCTAGCGGCCTTGAATCCCCTTACCTTCGCGATTGAACCGATCCGCGCCGCTTACGCCGGCACCTTCCAGCTGAATCACATCGCCACTGATGTGGTTTTGCAGGCTCCCTACGGCTCCCTCACCGCCGTGGGCTGCCTGGCCATCCTGGCGACCCTCGCCCTGGGGTTGTTCCTGGCCATCCGTCCGCTGCTGGATCGAAAACTCACCTGAGCCTCCCCTGCCGTGTCCCTGAATCCGCCCCGCCAGCCCTCAGGACCAACGGCCCATCGTTCCGGCCCGGATGCCGAGGCATTGTTGCTTGAGGCGGTGCGGCAGCGCCGCCGCCAAGAGAGCCTGGATCGGCTTCAGCGCTGCGTGCACCGCAGGGGCCTGGACTGGCTCCACCACTTCCAGACCCTCACACTCCCGGCCTTGGAAGACATCGAGGCTGCTGCCTGGCTCGGAGCCCTGCTGGGGGATGGGTCTGGCCATGCTGCTCCCGGGGCAGGCGTCTCGTTGGGGAGACCCCTTGGGGAGTCCGCCACCACCGACTCGCTTGCCCTGTTGATGCCCGCCGATCGCCAAGGCGTCGTCGAGGAACAGGCCTTGATTGAGCAACGGGCCACCGCCGCAGTCGACGGGGCGATCGCTTCGATGTTGGCGGAATTCCCCGAACTGATTCCGCAGGTCCAGCCCTTGGGGTTCGCACTGCCCCTGCCCCTCACGGTGGCCCCAGCCGTGCCAGAAATGTTGCCAGGAAGAACGCCGCCACCGGTCTTCTCCTTCACAGGTGGGCGGGCTTTGGTTCCCATGCCGGCAGCCGGCCTTCCTCTGGAGACCTTGCCAGGCGACGTCGCCGATGAGAGTGGCAAGGAGGGTCTCTCCCATCCCGAGCCTTCCGGTTCCGCTGGATTCATCGATGATCTTGCCCCGTTTGAAGGGTCGCCCGCCGATTCCGCTGCGCCACGGCAGCGGAGTGCGGCGGAGATCGGTGCCGCCATGCGCTCCGGCTTGCTGCGCCGGCTTTCTCGCACCGACTGGCGGAGGCTTGCTCGCATTCGCACAGATTGGGGTGGGGCCCCGCAGGCCCCGGAGCTGGCCGCTGCGCCGAGATGGCAGCCCCCTGTTCCAGAGGAGTTGCAGGGGGCTGTGGCGTCCCCGTCACCTGCTGGGGCCAGCACTGTTTTTGCACAGGATCTCGCCAACGGGGCCGGGAACCTCCCCCAACCTTCCGATCCGCTGGCCGTCGTGGTCCGACTGGCCGAGCGCCAGAGTGGCGCGACCATCCAGAAGGATGCCGCCCCCGCTCCATCGGCCCTGGCAGATCTGCGGGCCTGGCTTCCGGATTCTTCTCTGTCCCGGGCCAGCTGAGAGGGACTGAGCCACGGAGTCCCGCTTCCTCCATCGTCTTGCCCTCGTTCTGTCTCCCCATGGGTTCTGTCGCCCCATCGTTTCCCAACCGCACTGCGCTGGCGGGAGGTCTGATCGTTTCGGTGCAGGCTCCGGACGGCTCTCCTCTGCGAGATCCCCAGGTGATCGCAGCGATGGCGGAGGCCAGCCTGCAGCAGGGGGCCCTTGGTGTCCGACTTGAAAGTCCTGAGCACATCGGCGCGGTGCGGCGGCGCTGCCCCGATGCCCTGATCGTGGGTCTGTGGAAGCGCACCTACCCCGATAGTCCGGTGTACATCACCCCGGGATGGGAGGAGATCCGGGCGGTCTGGGCGGCGGGAGCGGATGTGGTGGCCCTTGATGCCACGGAACGGCACCGCCCCGATGGTCAGGATCTCGGAGGGCTGATCAGACGCTGCCGCGACGAACTGGGCGCTCCGTTGATGGCGGATGTTGATGGGGTGGCCAATGGGCTCCGGGCCGCCGAGCTCGGTTGCGCCTGGGTGGGAACCACGCTGTATGGCTACACCGAAGCCACCGCAACCCTTCGTCCGCCCGGCTGGGAGTTGTTGCCTCTCCTGAGGCAGTCGTTGCCCGAGGCGGTGCCCCTGATCTGTGAGGGTGGCATCGCCTCGGCCGAGCAGGCGGTGCGGGCGGTGGCGGAGGGGGCCGATGCTGTGGTGGTGGGCACCGCGATCACCGGCATCGACCTCCAGGTGGCCGCCTACCGCCGGGCCCTGGGGCCTTCGCGGAGCTGTTGAACCGCCTGAAATGAAGCGCCCAGGAGCCGCGCGCTGCCAGTTGCCCGTCTGGACTCAACTTTTTCTATAGCTCAGGTGACTAGGCGGTGTGGCTTGGACACCATGGATGCAGACGAGGCAGGCAAAGGAGGCATCCATGGCGACCCAGGGCCGCAAGGGCGGGACATGGACATCGTGGTCGGCGAAGGGATGGCTTCCACTCCTCAGCGCAGGGCTGATTCCTGGCTTTGGTGGTGTGCTGGTGTTCGGCGTGGCGCTGCTGGGTCTTCCCTTCAACGGCCATCACCTCTCCCAGTTCGAAGCCCTTAACCGGGAGCTGGGCAAGCTCTGCACCAAACCGCCCCCTGAGGCACACAACGTCTGCCGTCTGCATGCCCGGCTGTTGAGCAGCCTCTGAAACCGCTGTTCAGCCGGGGATTGCAAACGGCCTGCTGGCCGCGAGGCTCACATCATTCCGGGCATTCCCATACCGCCCATGCCTCCCATGCCTCCCATGCCGCCATCGCCGGCGGGAGGAGCGGGGGGTTCGGGTTTGTCGGCGATGACAACCTCGGTGGTGAGCAGCAGGGATGCGATCGACACGGCATCCTGCAGGCCGAGTCTCACCACCTTGGCGGCATCGAGGATGCCGGCGGCCAGAAGATCCTCATAGGTGCCGGTGAGGGCGTTGAAGCCCAGACCGCCACGGCGGATCTCCTCCACCACCACATCACCATCGCTGCCAGCATTGAAGGCGATTTGCTTCACCGGGGCCTCCAGGGCCCGCTGCACGATGCTGATGCCGGTGCGCTCATCGCCGCTGCTGGCGGCGATGAGACCATTGAGGCCGTCAGCAAGCTGCAGCAGGGTGCTGCCGCCCCCGGCGATGATGCCCTCCTCCACCGCGGCGCGGGTGGCGTTGAGGGCGTCCTCGATCCGCAGCTTCCGGTTGCGAAGTTCGGTTTCGGTGGGGGCCCCCACCTTGATCACGGCTACCCCTCCGGCCAGCTTGGCAATCCGCTCGGAGAGCTTCTCGCGGTCGTAGTCGGAATCGGTGGACTCCAGTTGCTGCTTGATCGCGGCCACCCGATCTGCCACGGCGGCCTTGCGGTCGTCAGTGGCCAGGATGGTGGTTTCGTCCTTACGGATGGTGATCCGCTCGGCACTGCCCAGATCCGCCAGGGTGGCCTTCTCCAGGGTCATGGCCATGTCTTCGCTGATCACCGTGGCGCCGGTGAGGATCGCGATGTCCTCCAGCATGGCCTTGCGGCGTTCGCCGAATCCGGGGGCGCGCACGGCCGCCACCTGGAGCACGCCTCGCGTCTTGTTCACCACCAGGGTGGCCAGCGCTTCGCCCTCCACCTCCTCGGCCAGGATCACCAAGGGGCGACCGCTGCGGGAGACGGCTTCCAGCACGGGCACCAGATCGGCCACTGTACCGATCTTGCGGTCGGTGATCAGCAGGAGCGGATTGCTGAACACACACTCGCGCCGCTCGATATCGGTCACGAAGTAGGGGGAGGAGTAACCGCGGTCGAAGGCCATGCCTTCGGTGATCTCCAGTTCAGTCGCTAAGGATTTCGATTCCTCCACCGTGATCACCCCATCGGCGCTCACCTTGTCCATCGCCTCAGCGATCATCCGGCCGATCTCCTCGTCATTGCCTGAACTCACCGTGGCCACCTGGCGGATGGCATC
>Ga0209298_10001888_pt1 | contig 13353 bp, 9 predicted proteins | sample S_140806_EF_Meta_FD_187325 | JGI IMG/M metagenome (GOLD analysis project Ga0209298, IMG submission 187325) | Freshwater microbial communities from Lake Simoncouche, Canada to study carbon cycling - S_140806_EF_MetaG (SPAdes) (version 2) | ecosystem: Environmental > Aquatic > Freshwater > Lake ...
AAGCTGGACGCCGACACCCCTGCCGATGTGCTCAAGGCGTTCGAAGAGCGGCTGTCCGGCGACATGCCCCGCGCCATGGCCGCGATCGGCGCGGCGGCGGTGGAGGCTGACGCCACCCGGCCCCCGGCCGATACGACAGGGCCCGCCGGGGACACCGGCGAGGTTGCAGCCGAGGGGGCGGCCACGGGTGACCGGACCTCGGTCCGGGCCCCCGGGGTCGCCGTCGAGACGACCGGCGAGGACGCCTCGGTCCGACTGCCCGGCGTTCGTATCGAGACCCAGGGCGACAAGGCCAGCGTCAGCATCGGCGGCTTCCATATCGACGCTGACGACAGCGACGGCTCGGCCCGGGTCAGCGGGTCCGGCCCCAATGGCGAGGACGTGATCATCAACGCCCGGGATGACGCCGCCGAAATCCGCGCCCGTGCCGGCGGCGAAGCCACCCGGACGAGCTGGATCATGACCGACAACCGGTCCTCCGAATCCGGCTGGCGGGTGGTCGGCTATGAGGCCCGCGGCCCGGTCGGCGGGCCGCTGGTCGTCGCCACCGTCCGCTCCCGTGACCGCAATCGTGAGCGTGCCTTCGAGGACGCGCGGGCCCTGGTCACGCTCAACGCCGGGGAATAACCGCCGCCCCCGCTTGATCACCGCGTCCCGATGCGTCACCAACCCTGCCCAATAGCGCAGGACATTGCCTTGGCCGTCACGCCCCGACCCTCTGCGAAAGAGCCCCGCGCCTGGCAGCGTATGCTGTCCGGTCGCCGCCTCGACCTGCTGGACCCCTCGCCCTTCGACATCGAGATCGAAGACATCGCCCACGGACTCGCCCGCGTCGCCCGCTGGAACGGCCAGACCGTCGGCGAACACGCCTTCTCGGTCGCCCAGCACTCGTGCGTCGTCGAGGAGATCGCCGCCCACATCAAGCCGGGCCTCGAGCCGAAATGGCGTCTCGCAGCCCTGCTCCATGACGCCTCCGAATACGTCATCGGCGACATGATCTCGCCGTTCAAGGCGGCCCTGGGCGTCAACTACAAGGACTTCGAGGCCCGTCTGGAGGGGGCTATCCACGTTCGCTTCGGCCTGCCGCCGAAGAACCCCGTCGAGATCAAGACCCTCATCAAGAAGGCCGACCGGGCCTGCGCCTTCTTCGAGGCCACCCAGCTGGCCGGCTTCAACAGGACGGAATCCCTGACGCTGTTCGGGACCCCGCCCCGCGGCTACGAGCTTGTCATCGACCCCCTGCCCGCCCCGGAGGCCCAGCAGCGCTACCTCGAACGCTACCGCATACTGGCCGGGGCCGTCGGCCTGGCTCCCGTCGCCGCTGCCCGGTCGATGGAGTAGCCGGTGATCTCGTCGGCTGAACAGGGCGTCCGCATCGGCCTCTCGGCGGTGGTCATCACCCTGCGTGACCGCAAGGCCTGTGTCCTGACCACAGCCGCAGACGACGGCGGTGTCGCCCTGCCCTTCGGCCCCTTCGACCCGGCCCGCGACCGGACCTTCGAACTGGCGCTGCGGAACTTCGTCACCGCCCAGACCGGTTTCCGCCTCGGCTTTGTCGAACAGCTCTACACCTTCGGCGATCTGGGTCGGGCCAGTCCCCGCGCCACCCCGGGCCCCGAACGGCACCGCGAGGTGTCGGTCGGCTATCTCGCCCTGACCGCCGACTCCGCCGACACCCCAATGGCCGAGGCCCACTGGACTCCGGTTCTGGACATCTTCCCCTGGGAAGATCGTCGCGAAGCCGATCCTTCCTGCCTCGCGCCGCTCGTATCGGAGCTGACCGCCTGGGCGGCCGGCGACCTGCGCCGTCAGGCCCGGATCGAGACACTGTTCGCCACCACCCCGGCACATCGTTGGAGCGAGGGCCGGGTGCTGGACCGCTACGAGCTGCTCTACGAAGCCGGCCTTGTCGCCGAGGCCGCTCGCGATCAGGACCAGCCGCCGCTCCGCACCGTCCCGGGCCGCGCCATGGTCTCGGACCACCGCCGCATCGTCGCCACGGGCCTCGGTCGGCTGCGCAGCAAGCTGAAATACCGACCGGTCCTGTTCGACCTGATGCCGACGGACTTTACACTTTCCGAGCTTCAGACCGCTGCGGAAGCGATCACCGGCCTTTCACTGCACAAGCAGAATTTCCGGCGCGGCGTCGAACGCACAGGTCTGGTCAAGCCCACCGGCCGCCTGTCAGCCGCCACCGGCGGCCGCCCCGCAGAGCTGTTCCGCGTCATCGACGGCGACCTGAGCACCGGCGAGGCCCTTGGCCTGCCGCTCCCTTCGCAGCGCTGAGCGATTTCTCAACAGCCCGCTTGCGGCGCAGCCCATCGCCCATTAGAGAGGCCGCTCGCTCGACCAAGCGTCCTACGGCCCCGCGGAGAGGTGGCAGAGTGGTCGAATGTACCGCACTCGAAATGCGGCGTGCCTTTGCGGGCACCGTGGGTTCGAATCCCACCCTCTCCGCCATCGCCCCTCGCCGCAACTGCGCCTTGGGCGAGGCCGGAAAATCCCGGAATGTTAAAGGGTTCCCCGAACTGGCTCCGCACTGCGCTTGCCAGGAAACGGCCGATTCTCTCTCCGAAAGCTAGAATAGTCTCCAGACCTCCGCACGGTGGCGATTTGGTCTGGAGCTAAAAATATCAAGCCTTTTCAGATAGATAAAAGGTTGGGGATCTGAGTGGTCTTTGGAGCTCCTGGGTAACCGGGGCCAACGAAAACGTGGAGAGACTGACTTCTGCAACGAGAGCGTTGCGTGCGAGATGCTACCGGCTACTGCAAGAAGCTAGGCTATCCAACGCGGCCATCGAGCTTGTGCTAACGAGGGATCACCGCGACGCCGGGTTCGGCGCGGCCTATTCAGCCCCTCGCCTCATGCGCAGAACCCGTGACAGGGCGTATCCAAAAATTAGGGAGTGTCCCGTGACCGAAAGTCCGAGCGCGATCAGGTGAGCGACCAAGGTTTCATGTGTGGTTGTGATGATGCCGTAACTCAAGGGGAAGAACACCACGAGGCTCGTCGCCAAACCGGGATTGTATCCAAATCGGAAGATGCCAACCGTATGAACCACCGCATTGACGAGCATCAGATAGACAGCAAGCAGCGCCAAGTCGAATCTTCCGAAGCTTGCGCAGACCAAAGCGCCAATGTTCACGCCCCAGACGACCGGAACGTTGATCCAGAATACGGCCGCCGGTGTCAGCGCCTCAACGCCGCTGAATACGCGATGATTGACGAAGGCTCTGAATCGATCCCGCCAGTGCTCTTCAATTTGATGAAGCATATAGGCAGGTGACAGGAGATAGATCAGCAATAGTGGCAAGGGCATCTGGGGTAGGAACAGAAGCAAAATCGCCGATACCGGCGCCAAGCCAATGGCCAGCCAAAGCCAGTTTCGCATAAGGGTGGTCTCCTTGTTTCCGAATGCCTCCAGGAACGAATAGGGGAACTCTTCAGCGTCGAAGGGGCGCTCCGCCAGCGCAGAGATGGCCTCCTCTATCTCAATAGCGTTCATTTGGCCCTCCCCTACGCACATCGTTGGCCAGGTCGCCTTCATTGCCGCCGTCGAGTGCCTGCATTCGTTCGAACTCCTCGACTGCCATAACGACCAGCACAGGCCGATCGTACTTGATGATCGCAACAGGTGACGACCGCGCCATGTCAACCATCTCGCCGAATTTGTTCTTTGCCTCTGCAGCCGTGAAGGTGCGCATGCGAGTCTCCGACAAGGCATAGAAATTTAGCTAAGTGGGCCATAAGAACGATGGTTGTGAGTTTGCGAGATACACGTGCGGTCCGGCGAGAGTTCGCCGTCAGGCTCCCTTTCACCGCCATTCGCTGCATCGATCAAGGACAGACGGCTCGGGTTCGGGACGTTGGGTCAGTCAAGATCGCGCGCCACCCGTGCCCGATATTCGGCGATGAATTTGCATGACAATCCGTCATCGTCGACGGCTCAAGATGCAGGCGATTTTTCGTTTGTTTACCAGTTTACCCTTCAATGGTCGGCATAGGCCAACTGAGGGTTTTGGGTTTCACAAATGTGCCCCGGTCTTCGGGTCTCGGCGCGGACGCATCTTGATATCCACACCGGCAAATTCCAGGTCCATGTGACCTCTGGAATCGCCGGTTGGCTCGAACACAAACGACAGGGTCATGACGACATGCAGCGTCTGCGGTCAAAACGAGAGCCGAACTGATGTTTGGAATGATTCACAGATCCGCCCGCACCATGGTGCTGGAGCAGTTCGGGCCGGCGGCCTGGGATCAGATTCTCGCCTCCGCCAAGCTGGATGACGGAGACTTTGTCAGCGCCCAGTCATATCCTGACGAGGTAACCTTCAGGCTCATTACGTCGGCGGCGGACACGGCTGGCCTTACTGTCGAACAGACGCTGCAGGCTTTCGGTCATCACTGGGTCAAGACCATCAATACGGGCGTCTACGCCAATGTCATGGCGATTCTCGGCGTGTCCATTGTGGACGCCCTGACAAATCTCGACCGGATGCACGCCAGCATCCAGATCGCGATGCCGGACGCCCAGCTCCCGCAGTTCGTTATCGTGTCCCAGGATGAGCGAGCCATCAAGCTCGCCTATTACTCCAAGCGTGATGGGCTGGAGAGCTTCGTCCTGGGTCTCCTTGAAGGCCTGTTGAACCGATACAATCAGCCCGGGTCAGTCGCCTTTTCCGGCACGGACGGTGAGGCCAGACTGTTCACCATTACGCTTGCCCCGCCGCTGGCTGCATAGCCATGGATGTAGGTCTGACCGGCGGGCAGTTCGAAAACTTCTTTCCCTGCTATCTGGTCACGAACCAGGCGCTCGTTGTTCAGCGCGTCGGCCGGTCAATCACCAAATTCCTGCCCGACCTGCTTCCGGGAGATCGCCTGGACAAGTGGTTCATTTTCGACCGCCCGGTCGCAACCCCGGACCCCGCCGCCCTGGTGCGCGACCAGACTCCGGTCCAGATCAGGTCCATCGACGGGCGACTCCACCTGTCAGGCTGTGTTGTCGAACAAGATTTCGGCTTTCTGTTCTGCCTGAGCCATTCACCGGGTCGGGCCGCGACCTGGAGCGAGCTTGGCCTGACCGTCGATGATTTTTCCCTGGCCGATCAGTCCTTGGCCATAAGCACCGCCATCAGCCTGCAGAAAACCCTGAATGCCGAGCTGCAGGAAACGATCGAAAATCTCAGAACCGCCCGGGACGAGGCGATGGCTGCCAGCCGTGCCAAATCGACATTCCTGTCGGTGATGAGTCACGAGATTCGCACGCCACTGAACGGCATCCTCGGCATGACCCAGGTCATGATCCGTGAGACCTCGGACGAGCAGACACTTTCCAGACTGGATATCGTGCGGCAGTCCGGCGAGGGCCTGCTCTCCATCCTGAACGACCTGCTGGACCTGTCTCGCATCGAAGCCGGAAAGATGGCCCTTGAGGCCATCCCCTTCGACATGTTCGAGCTGCTGAGCGGTGCCCACTCTGCCTTTATCAGCCTCGCCAACAACAAGGGGCTGTCCATGCGCCTCGACATCGAGGCGGTCCGAGGCCGATACATCGGCGACCCGACCCGAATTCGGCAAATCGTCACCAACCTCCTTTCGAACGCGATCAAGTTCACGGAATCCGGAAGCGTCGAAGTCAGTGCGCGTTGCATTGAGGGCGGCCTGGAGATCGCGGTCACCGATACCGGTATCGGCATCGATCCAGCCAAATTTTCGGAAATCTTCGGCGAGTTCAGGCAAGCAGACACCTCCATAAACCGGGGCTTCGGTGGCACCGGCCTTGGTCTGTCAATCGCCCGTGATCTTGCCGGTCTGATGGGCGGGATGATCACGGTGGAAAGCCGCCCGGGAGAAGGCTCCCGTTTCACCGTCAGACTTGCAATTGCCCGGAAAAACGACCGGGAAGCCGAGATCGATCATGCGGAAGACGCTCTGCCCGCGCCTGTATCGCTGGACAGCCTGCGTGTGCTTGCGGCTGAGGACAATGAGGTCAACCAGCTGGTGCTGCGAAAGATTCTCGAACAGTTCGGCGTGACGCTCACCGTCGTCATGAACGGTCGCGAGGCCGTGGATGCCTGGACCAGCAAGCCTTGGGACGTCATTCTGATGGACATCCAGATGCCGGTCATGAGCGGGGTGGAGGCCACCCAGCTCATCCGGAAACAGGAGGCGCTGACCCAGCGTCCCTCAACACCGATCATCGCCCTCACAGCGAACACCATGACCCATCAACTCCCTGAATACGAGAAGGCAGGCTTCTCGGGCGTGGTCGCCAAGCCGATTCAGGTGGGGCTACTGATGCAAGCCTTGCTCGACACGATCGCAAACCTCGAAACAGGCACGCGGGCCTAAACCGCCACAGGTTATCGGACGACCCGCTGGTTTCCGGTGTGCGGCGATAGCGGCTTCATCCAGAACCGCGAAAGCTCTTTGCCCTGCAATATCAGGCTCTGTGTTGCCGATGGGGTCTGGCGGGCATCAGCTGGCGGAATAGCTGGTCTTGGTCTGGGTAAAGAATTCCACCGCTGCGAACCCCTGCTCCCGCGCGCCGTAACTGGATGATTTCGAGCCGCCGAACGGGACGTGATAGTCGACCCCGGCGGTCGGCAGATTGACCATGGTCATCCCCGCCTTCGCGCGGTGCTGGAAGTCACGGGCATGTTTCAGCGAGCTGGTGACTATGCCGGCAGAGAGGCCGAACTCCACGCCGTTGGCAATCTCCAGCGCCTGTTCATAATCCTTGACGCGGATGATTGAGGCGACCGGCCCGAAGACCTCCTCATGGTTGATCCGCATCCCGGCCTCGGTATCGGCGATCAGGGTCGGCTGGACGTACCAGCCGGGCTTGTCCATCTGCATCCGCTCGCCGCCTGTGACCACCCGACCGCCCTCGTCGCGGGCCACGGCGATATAGCGGTAAGAGGTCTCCATCTGATCCTCGGACACCGCCGGTCCCATCTGGGTCTGCGGGTCGAGGGCATCGCCCACGCGCAGGGCCGCCACCCGTTCGGCCAGGGCCGCGACAAAGCGGTCATGAATGCCATCCTGCACGATCAGACGGCTGGAGGCCGTGCAGCGCTGCCCGGTGGCGAAGAACGAACCGTCGAGGGCGATCTGCACAGCCCGATCGAGATCAGCGTCATCCAGCACGATCAGGGGATTCTTGCCACCCATCTCCAGCTGGACCCGCGCCTGACGCTTCACCGCGCCTGCGGCCACGCCGGCACCGACGCCCTGCGAACCGGTGAAGCTGAGCCCCGCGACATGCGGATGGTCCACGATCGCCTGCCCGACCCGGCCACGCCCGATGACCATGTTGAGCACGCCCTTTGGCAGACCCGCCTCATGCAGGATGGCGACCAGCGCCTCGGCGGTGGCAGGGGTGAGTCCCGCGGGCTTCATCACCACCGTATTGCCGAAGGCCAGCGCCGGGGCAGCCTTCCACGCCGGGATCGCGATCGGAAAATTCCAGGGCGTGATCAGGCCATAGACCCCGACCGCCTGACGATAGGTCTGGATTTCCACGCCGGGTCGAACAGAGGCCAGGTTCTGACCATGCACACGGAGGGCCTCGCCCGCGAAATACTTGAGCACACGACCGGCCCGGACCGTCTCGCCAATGCCTTCCGCGAGGGTCTTGCCCTCTTCGCGCGACAACAACCGACCCAGAGCCTCGCGCCGTTCCATCACCAGGGTTCCGGCGCGGTCGAGAATGTCAGCGCGCAGTTCCGGTGAAGCCTCCGACCAGCCCGGAAAAGCCGCCTTGGCCGACGCCACTGCCGCATTGACCTCGGCCTCGCCACCGTCCGGCGTGCGGGCAACGACCTCGCGGGTGTCCGACGGATTCAGGCTCTCCCCCGGGCGCTCAGCTGCGACCGTCTCGCCGTTGATCCAGTGGTTCAGTTCGATCGTCTCGGTCATGGCGCGTCCTCGTCGTGGTCCGGTCGATCTAGCAACAGGCGCGGACTTGCGACAGGTCTCTAACCGAACAGATGCGGCGAAGTCTGCGATAAGCTGAACCGTTGGAACGAGTCGGAGCCCCCTCATGAGCGCAGAGCAGACCGGAGCGGTAACGGGCTGGCGCTTCTGGATCGATCGGGGAGGCACCTTCACGGACATCGTCGCCCGCGCGCCGGACGGATCGCTGCAGACCCGCAAACTCCTCTCCGACAATCCCGAACAGTATGCCGACGCGGCTGTGGAGGGGGTGCGGCGGATCCTCGGTGTCGGGAGTGGCCCCCTGCCCGACGGCCTCGTCGCCGAAATCCGCATGGGCACGACCGTAGCCACGAACGCCCTGCTGGAGCGCAAGGGGGAGCCCGTCGTGCTCGCGATCACCCGCGGCTTCGGCGATGCCTTGCGCATTGGCTGGCAGAGCCGCCCTGACCTGTTCGCCCGCCAGATCGTGCTGAACGATCAACTCTCAGCCCGGATCATCGAGATCGACGAGCGCGTACGAGCCGACGGCGGTCTCGATCGGGCCCTGGACGAAGACCGGGCGCGGGCTGACTTGATGGCAGCGCGCGCGGCCGGCTTCCGGGCCGTCGCCATCGTCCTGGTGCACGGATGGCGATTCACCGACCACGAGCGGCGGCTGGCGGCCATCGCCCGCGAGATCGGCTTTGAACAGATCTCGGTCAGCCATGAGATCGGGGCACTGATCAAGCTGATCGGGCGCGGCGACACCACGGTGGCAGACGCCTACCTCTCACCAATCCTGAGAGCCTATGTCGATCGGGTTGGCTCCGACCTTGGTTCAGCGACACCCTTGCTGTTCATGCAGTCAAGCGGGGGATTGACCGCAGCTGAGGCCTTCCGGGGCAAGGATGCCATCCTCTCGGGACCCGCAGGCGGCGTCGTAGGCATGGCCGGTACGGCTCGGGGGGCGGGTTTCGACCGCGTCATCGGCTTCGACATGGGCGGCACCTCGACGGACGTGTCACATTTTGCCGGCGACTATGAGCGAACCGCGGATGCCGTGGTGGCGGGGGTTCGGCTACGCGCGCCCATGCTGGGCATCCACACGGTGGCGGCGGGCGGCGGTTCGATCTGCCGCTTCGATGGCTCGCGACTGAGGGTCGGGCCGGAGTCTGCCGGGGCCGTGCCAGGACCAGCCGCCTATCGCAGGGGCGGGCCGCTGACAGTCACCGACTGCAACGTCATGCTGGGCAAGTTGCGTCCTGATCGATTTCCGGCGGTGTTTGGGCCGAACGGCGATCAACCGCTTGACGCGGAAGCCGTGAAGACGGGCTTCGAGGCTCTGGCCACCGAAGTCCGCCTCGCCACGGGCCGCGCCGCGACCCCGGAAACCCTCGCCGAAGGTTTCATCACCATCGCCGTCCAGAACATGGCCGAAGCGATCAAGTCGGTCTCGATCCAGCGCGGCTATGACGTCACCCGCTACGTTCTCAACTGCTTCGGCGGCGCAGGAGGTCAGCACGCCTGCCTGGTCGCAGATGCCCTGGGCATGACGCGGGTGATGCTCCATCCGTTCGCGGGCGTGCTGTCAGCCTATGGCATGGGCCTGGCCGAGGTGCGGTCGATCCGACAGGCGACGGTGGCCGCACCCCTGGAGGCCGCCGGAGACGCGGCGCTGGCCGCGCGGGTCTCAGCGCTCGACCGTCAGGCTCGCGGCGATCTGACCGCCCAGGGCTTCGCCGATGCGGCGCTCACCACCCTGGTCCGGGCGGAGATCAAATTCGCCGGGTCCGACACACCGCTGACCGTTCCTTTCGGACCTGCCGACGCGATGCGTGCCGCCTTCGAGGCCTTGCACCGACTCCGGTTCGGCTTCTTCGCGGCGGACAAGGCCCTTCTGGTCGAAACCCTCGAGGCCGAGGCAGTCGCCGTCTCCGGCCAGGCTCCGTCGACCTTCGCAGGCAGCGCCACAGAACTGGCCCCGACGGCCATCACCAGAGTCCCGGTGCGCATGGCGGGTACCGCCCATGAGGCCCCGGTCTATCGCCGCAGCGATTTCGGTCCGGGGGCAGCCGTCGACGGGCCGGCCCTTGTTCTGGAAGACACCGGTACCACCGTGGTCGAACCTGGCTGGCGCGCCTCCGCCGACGCGGCGCTGAACCTGATCCTTGAGCGCACCGTTCCCCTGCCCGCCCGCACGGCTATGGGCACGGACGTCGATCCAATCATGCTGGAGGTGTTCAACAGCCGGTTCATGGCTTGCGCCGAACAGATGGGTGAGGCGCTGCGGGCCACGGCCTATTCGGTCAACATCAAGGAACGGCTCGACTTCTCCTGCGCCGTCTTCGACGCGACCGGTGCCCTGATCGCCAACGCCCCGCATATCCCCGTTCACCTCGGCTCGATGGGTGAGAGCATCCGTACCGTCATCGCCTCGCGCGGGCGCGGTACCGCCGGGCGAGGCATGCAGCGCGGCGACGTCTATATGCTGAACGCCCCCTACAACGGCGGCACCCACCTGCCGGACATCACCGTGATCATGCCGGTGTTCCTTGATGCAGACGACGTCCCCGCCTTCTTCGTCGCCGCACGCGGTCACCACGCCGACGTCGGCGGGATCACCCCGGGCTCGATGCCGCCCGCCTCCCGGACGGTCGAGGAGGAAGGTGTCCTGATTGACGACTTTCTGCTGGTCGACGCCGGGCACCTTCGCGATGCGGAGGCCCGAACCCTGTTCGCCTCGGGTCACTATCCCTCACGCAATGTCGATCAGAACCTGGCGGACCTGAAGGCCCAGATCGCGTCCTGCGCCCGTGGCGCCGACGAATTGACACGCATGGTCTCAGAATTCGGGCGGCCCGTGGTCGTCGCCTACATGAACCACGTCCAGAACAATGCCGAGGAGGCCGTGCGCCGGGCCATTGCAGCCCTGAATCCCGGATCGTTCGCGCTGGAAATGGACGACGGCGCCGTCATCCGGGTGCGGATCGACGTGGACCCCAGGACCCGCAGCGCCGTGGTCGACTTCACCGGCACAAGTGCCCAACTGCCCAACAACTTCAACGCCCCGCTATCGATCGCGCGGGCGGCGACCCTCTATGTCTTCCGCACCCTTGTGGACGATGCCATTCCGTTGAACGAAGGCTGTCTGAAACCGATCCGGCTGATTGTGCCGGAGGGTTCGATGCTCAATCCCCGCTATCCGGCAGCCGTAGTGGCCGGAAACGTCGAGACCAGCCAGGCCGTGGTCGATTGTCTCTACGGGGCCCTCGGCGTGCTCGCTGCCAGCCAGGGGACGATGAATAACTTCACCTTCGGCGACGAGACCCGCCAGTACTACGAAACCATCGCCGGGGGCTCGGGTGCCGGGCCTGGCTTCGACGGTACCGCGGCGGTGCAAACCCACATGACCAACAGCCGTCTGACTGACCCAGAGGTGCTCGAGACCCGGTTCCCCGTGCTGCTCGAGGAATTCTCCATCCGGCGCAGCTCAGGCGGCGACGGTGCCAACCGGGGCGGTGATGGCGCGATCCGGCGGTTACGATTCCTGGAGCCGCTGACCGCGGCCATCCTGTCCAACCACCGACGCACGGCACCGTTCGGCCTGTCCGGCGGCGAGGACGGGGCGGTCGGGAACAACCGGGTTGAACGGGTCGATGGAACGGTCGAACCGCTGGGGGCGACTGCTGAGGTTTCGATGGGCATCGGTGACGTCTTCGTCATCGAAACACCGGGCGGCGGTGGCTTCGGTGCGAAAAGGGCTTCCTGAGCCGCCGGTTCGGCGCAACCATCGACCGAGGGGGAGATTCCAATGCTGGTGCTTTTGGGAATAGCGGTCGTGGTCGCGGGCTTTGTCGCCCGTATCAATCCGCTGCTGGTCATACTGATCGCCGCCATCGTCACCGGTGTGACGGCGGCGGTGGGACCTGGGGTCGATTTGCGGGCCTTGGCGGAGGCGGGCGTGAATACGCTCACGGCCTTTGGCGACGCCTTCAATGACAACCGGTACTTCCACATCACCTGGCTGATCCTGCCCGTGATCGGTCTGCTCGAGCGGGCCGGCCTGCAGGAACGCGCCCGGATGTTGATCGCCCAGGTCAGGGCGGCGACCGCCGGACGCCTCTTGCTGAGTTATCTCTTCGTCCGCCAGGCCACCTCCGCGCTCGGTTTGACCTCTCTCGGTGGCCATCCGCAGATGGTCCGCCCCCTGGTCGCGCCGATGGCCGAGGGCGCAGCCGAGGTCGAGGCCGGCGGCGACCTGCCGGACAGAATCCGCTTCCGTATCCGCGGCATGTCCGCCGCTACTGACAACATCGGCCTGTTCTTCGGCGAGGACATTTTTATCGCCATCGGTTCGATCGTGCTGATGGTCGGCTTCCTCGAACAGGCGGGCATAATCGTCGAACCGCTGCAGCTGTCGGTCTGGGCCATCCCGACCGCCATCGCCGCCTTCGCTGTCCACGGCGTGCGGCTGCTGTTGTTCGACCGGGAGATACGCCGCGACCTTGCCGCCCGTGACGCGGAGGCGGGCCAATGATCACGCTCGAGCACGCCTATATTCTCGTCGGGCTGATGTTCCTGGCGTTCGCCATCCTGACCCTGCGCGACAGCGACCACCCGACCCGCATCCGCAGCGCGGTCTTCTGGGGCCTCATCGCCGCCTCCATGTTGTTCGGCTCATGGCTCGGCGGACTCGGTAACGGCCTGCTGGTTCTGGCCCTCGTCGCCGTCGGCGGGCTCAAGGCACTCGGCGTTGGCCGCCCGGCGACGACCACACCGGACGAGCGGCGTGAAAGCGCCGCACACCGTCGTAATGCCCTGTTCATTCCAGCCCTGATCGTGCCGCTGGTGGCGGTCGGCGGCACCCTCGCCGCCAAACACACCCCTGTCGGAGCCTGGCTGATCTCGCCGACCCAGACGACCCTGATCGCCCTCGGCCTCGGCTGCATCCTCGCCCTCGTCGCCGCAATGGCATGGCTGCGTCCGCCCCTAATGGCACCTGTGCAGGAAGGACGACGGCTGATGGATTCCATCGGCTGGGCGGCCCTGCTGCCCCAGATGCTGGCCTCACTTGGCGCGGTCTTCCTCGCGGCGGATGTTGGCGGCGTGGTCGGCGACCTGGTCACAGATGTCGTGCCGATGAGTTCGCCCCTGCTGGCCGTGGCAGCCTACTGCCTGGGCATGGCCCTGTTCACCGTGATCATGGGCAACGCCTTCGCGGCCTTCCCGGTGATGACCGCCGCCATCGGCCTGCCCTTCGTGGTCGGCCAGTTCGGGGGCAATCCGGCCATCGTCTGCGCCATCGGTATGCTGGCCGGTTTCTGCGGCACGCTGATGACCCCTATGGCCGCCAATTTCAATGTGGTGCCGGCCAATCTTCTGGAGCTGCCGGATCGGAACGCGGCCCTCAACGGCGTCATCCGGGCCCAGCTCCC
>Ga0209298_10001894_pt1 | contig 13328 bp, 14 predicted proteins | sample S_140806_EF_Meta_FD_187325 | JGI IMG/M metagenome (GOLD analysis project Ga0209298, IMG submission 187325) | Freshwater microbial communities from Lake Simoncouche, Canada to study carbon cycling - S_140806_EF_MetaG (SPAdes) (version 2) | ecosystem: Environmental > Aquatic > Freshwater > Lake ...
CTCTGGAGTTGCTGAACCTCGTCGTCGCTGAGAACCAGCGGCGGCATCGGGCGACCAACTGCCATGGAACGACTCCCCCTGGGAGACACTCTTTATTTTAGCATTTATTTGAGGGACTGTACACTAGCAGCAGACCATGGCTCCCCGTGGCGCCCGCTGGTTGCTGCTGGCGTGGTGCACCGCTTGGCAGCTCTGCCCGTTGAAGCCGGTCAGCTGCGGCCAGGCCAGTAACTCGGGCTTGCTGAAGTAGGCGGTTGGGATCAGGCGCCCACCTTCTGGATCCGGTCCACCCGCCAGGCCTCATCCACCTTCACGAAGGTGAAATCGAGCGGCAGCTCCTCCTTTCCGTCGGATTTGAGTTTCACCGTGAGCATCACCTGGTCGTCCTGGAGGCGGGGGCGGCCGGATTTGAGGTTGCGGAACTTGTTGAGCTGCAGGCCCGCCAGGAAGCGGATGAACTGCTGGCGGTTCACGTGGGAGCGGTAGTTCTTGGTGGTGAGCAGATAGGCGCCATCCACCTGGCCGGAGGCCACCTGGGTGAAGAACTGCTTGATCAGCGGGTTGATGCCGCGGGCGCTGAGCACCAGCTTCACCGCCGAGATCGTCCAGTAGAGGAGCAGGGCGCCGGCGCCGGCGAACAGGGCCTTGCTGCCAAGGCCACGGGCCAGATCCCAGTCCATGGGGTGTCTCAGGGGTTGCGTCCCGGAGAGTCTGACCGACGACCCCGCCCGGCAGTGGCGATACTGCCCGGGCCCCCGCTGCCCGTGGGGCCCGCTCCGGCCGCTCTTGCTGGCCGCTCCCGTCCCGTCGGTGCCCCCGCCGTGCCCCTGGAACCCCTGCCGCCCCTGTTCCACCGGCTGAACCGCGAGCATTTCGAGGGAGCCCTGCTCCACGAAGGCCGGCCCCTGGTGGATCTGCGCTGGAGCGACGGCCGCCTCACCCGCACCGCAGGCCTCTACCGCAGCGGCCGCCGCGCCGATGGCTCCGACCTCTGCGAGATCGTGCTCTCCCGGCCGCTGCTGGAGCCGCTGCCGCGCCAGGCCACCCTCAGCACCCTCTGCCACGAGATGATCCACGCCTGGATCGACCGGGTGCTGGGGGTGCGGGAGGTGCACGGCCCCCACTTCCGCGGCCGGATGGCGGCGATCAATGCCGCTCAGGCGGAGTTCGCGGTGAGCGTGCGCCACACCTATCCCCTGCCGGTGGAGGCCGCCCGCTGGATTGCCCGCTGCCCGCGCTGCGGTCACACCTCCCCCTACCGCCGCCGCCGGAACGGCCTGGCCTGCCGGACCTGTTGCGAGCGCTTCCATGACGGCCGCTGGGATGCCAGTTGCCTGCTGGTGTTCGAGTCGGGGGCGGCCTGACCGGCAACCGCTTGCGACCCTGGAGCCGTGCGGAGCGCAGGCTCCCTTAAGGTCGGCCCACTTCATGCCGGCCATGGCCACCTTTCTCTGGACCCTGGAGTGGGGTGGGGTCACGATCGCCCTGGTGGGGCTGGGCCGGGAGCGTTGGCTGGCGGGCCGCCGCCGGTAACGTGGCGATATGGATGAGGCCTGGAATCGTTGGGATGGGTTGCCGGACGGCCGACCCGAGCAAGCGTCCGATGATGCCGCCCTGTGGCTGAACCGCCGCTCCGGATCGTTCCGGGAGCCGCCGGGCATCGCCTCCTCCAGGAATCGCGCCGCAGCTGCCCCTCGGGATGGCCGTCGCCCCGGGCGCGGCGTCCCTGAACCGCTCGATCAACGCCTGGACCGCTGGGTGAGCCGGGGCCGTGAGCTGGTGGATGGCGTGGCCGGCGCCAGGCCCGGTTCGCGGCCGGCCGGCCCCGAGGGTGCCGGGCTGGGCCATCGGGGCCTAGGGGCGGGTGGTCTCAATCCCGCCCGGCTGGGCCGCTGGGTGGAGGAGCGCTTCGACTGGCTGCTCGAGGACGACGCTGAGGACGACTGGCGGGAGCCCTGGCAGGACCCCGCCCGCGGCACCGGCCGCCGGCCGGCCGGACCGGCCGCCGCCGGCTCTTCTGAGGCCCGTCGGCCGGAGCGCCCGAGCGATCCCTGGGTCGCTCCCCCGCCTGGGGGGTCCCCCTCCCCGGGGCGGATCGACCCCCAGTTCCGCCCTTCCGTGGCCTCCGTGGCCTCTGTGCCCTCGGTGGCCTCGGAGCGCCGCAGCCTGGAGGCGGTCTCCCGCCGCCCATCCCGGACCGGCCCGCCAGGCTCCCCGTCGCCCCGATCCGGGGGTGCCAGCCTCAGATCCGCTCCCGGCTCTCTTTCGGTGCCCACCGCCGAGGGCCCTGCTGTCATTGGCGACCTCGCGGCTGACAGCTCGGGCGGCGCTGGGGCCGCTCCCGACGGGCCGGAGGCCTGGCCCGATGACGCCACCTTCACTCTGCAGCGCTGGCAACGCACGCCCCCCTCCCCCGGGCCTGCACCGCTGGCGGCGGAGCCTCCGGCGGCGGCCGCCGCTGCCCCGGGCCGGCCCCTGCCCCGCTCCACCCGGCGCCGTTAAAAGGCTGCTGCACCAGAGCGGGAACGCCAGCCCACTCCCGCCCTGCCTATTCATGCGGTTCTTCACTTCGGCATGACCGTCGCACCATCGCGCAACCGATCTCAAACGCCCAGCGAGGCATAAATTCGGCCACGGCGGCCTCACTGTTCAGCGGATCTGCCATGTTCCGCCTTAGCACAAAAGCCTACGGCCTGATCCGATCTCCCTACGTTGCAAGGGTCCGCAAGGCGGCAACGATGACCACCCGATACTCCAACCCACCGACGCATCGAGCCATCAGCGCCCGGGTGGTGGGTTTCCCTGCGGTGGCCGAGGCCGAGCAGCTGCGCCGCGAACTGTGCGAACTGGTGGAACTCCAGCAGGAGGCCCTGGTTGGCTTGGAGGAGGCGGTGGTGGTGAAGCACGACGCCGAGGGCCGGGTGCATCTGCACCAGGCTCTCAAACTCATCACCGCCGGCGCGGTGGGGGGTGGTTTCTGGGGCACCCTGGTGGGCTTGCTCTTCCTCAACCCCTTGCTGGGGGCAGCCTTGGGGGCCGGGGTGGGGACGGTGTCATGGGCCCTACTGGTCTCGCCCCAAACGACGACTTTTGGCGAGACCTTCGCTGACACCCCTGCCTGCCGGTGATCCCCATGGCTGAGCACCAATCTCAGCCATGGGGACGAGGATCGTCTGTGCCTTCTGCTGGAGCGTGTGAGCGGGCAGGCTGAGGCAAGCCGGACGGCCTGAGGGCTGGCCGCACTTGGAAGCTGCAGCCCCGTTCCCGCAGTTCCCGGTTTACCGGTTGCACCAGATCCCCGGGGATCTCGTCGGCCATCTCCTCCGCTGAGGTGGCGATGTCGGGGGCTCCCTGCTGCAGGGCGGCCAGTAGGTCGGCCCAGAGGCTCACCAGGGTGCGCTCCTGCTGCGGGATCACGCCCTGGCCTTCGAGATGGGGGGCGCATCCCTGCCGGTGCCAAAGGGCCTGGCGGTGCTGGCCGGAATGTTGGCGCTGGGCCAGGCCGGTCTCCAGGGCGGCGGGGCTGGGATCGCCATCCGCCAGGCGAAGGCCGGCAGCCACCAGCAGTTTGCCGGTGTGCACGGCGGAGATCCCGTAGACCCGGCCGAGGTCCGTGAGGCTCAGCCACTCGGCAGAGAGCGGGGCGTTGCCCGTTGCGGCGGCCCGGTGGGTGCGGCTGCTGCTGGTGGGAGGTGCCGAAGAGCGGCTGTTCGGGGCCCGAACGGGGGCGGAAGGGGAGCGGCGCGGTGTGGCCATGGTCGGACGGATGGGTACGCGAATGCTGGCCACACCATGAAGGGCGTCAATCCGTCAAGTGGAAACGCCAACGCACCGTTGCCAAGTCGATGAATTGTTGTGAATCGAGGCTGTCGCAGGCCCCAGCCACCGTTCCAGGGCGGGGGAGAACACCTCTCGGATCACGGTGAGCTCGCGGCCCTGGCGGAAGAAGCGGTAATGGCGGCTCCAGAAGGGCCCGGGATACCCGAAGCGGTGTTCCAGCCAGGGGGCCTGCACCTGGCCCAGTCCGTCCACCTCCCGGAACAGCTCGGTGCGGCCCTCCGTGAGGCTGCGCCAGATCGGCTGGCGGCGATCCCGCAGATGGGATTCCGCTGCGCTGCGGTTCCACCAGCTCTCGGCCCAACCCAGGGTGAGGTCGCCGCAGGACAGCCACACCTGCCGCCGCATCAGGGGCTCCTCCAGTTCCGCCACCTCCGGTGGCACCAGCGGGTCGCCCTCCGGTTCCGGAGCCATGGCGATCAGGTCCACCTCCAGGGGCTGGCCGGTGAGCAGTTGCAGGTGGCGGGTGGGGCTGCCATCCCCCAGCAGCAGCAGTTTCCAGGCCCCGCTCAGCTGCTGTCCTGCTCGGCCCGCCAGCACATCGGCCATGGAGGCCTGCCAGAGGGAAGCGGGTGAGGTCAGGAGGTGGCCAGGGGGGGCGGACGGCGGCTCGGGCTGCCGGCTCAATTCCGTGGCGGGCTGGATCTCGGGAGCGGCGTCGGGGCAGGGGTTGAGGAGTGGCCCGGCGGACTCAGCCACCGCTGCCGATCGCGATGCGACGCACATCCCCGTCGTGGTCGATCAGCACGCTGTCGCCATCGGTGGAGCGCAACCGCCAGCCGCTGTTGCCGATCGTTTCACCCACCGACACCGTGCTGGTGCTGCCCCCCATCTGGAAGATGGCGGAGCCCACCTTGCCCGGGGCACCCACCACCCCCACGAGCAGGGGCAGGGGGCCGGGCGCTGGGCTGCGGCGCACCGGTGCGGCCGCGGCGGCCAGCTTTGGGCTCACCGGCACCCGCAGAATCGGTGCGCTCCGCTGGGGCTGGGGCAGTGGGCCCAGCTGCTCGATCCAGGCTTCCTGGGGCGGCGGCGGCGGCAGGTCGTTGTCAGCGGGCCCGGCTCCCTGGCTGTAGGCCTGGGCCTGCACGGCGGTCTGAGGGGGGCTGCCCTGGGCGGTCATGCCGGTGGGTGGGGCCAGGGCCGGGGCCGGTGGAGTGGCGGGGACCTGGGCGGCGGGCCCGAAATTGCGCAGCCGCTCCACCAGCAGCAGGCTGCGTTCCTGCTGAAGGGATTCCTGGAAACGGTTCCACTGGCTCAGGGCCAGCACCCCGCTGGTGGTGCTCACCAGGCCGGCGCCGGCAAAGGCTCCGATCAGCATCAGGGGCTGTTGGTGGGCCTTGAGGGTCGTCAGGGTTCCCTGAAGGCCCCGCTGCGGTGTCGGGTTGATCGCCGCCTTGTCCCCGGGCCCCCCTCTGGCAGCGGGCCTGAAGGGATCGCTCTGGAGGCTGGCCTGGGGCCGGCGGGCCCGTTGCCAGCGGGGAGCCTTGGCGGCCGGAGCCGGGGCGTGGCTGGATGCCTCCTCAGACGCCTGAGCCGCCAGGGCGTCGAGGTCACTCCGATCGGCGTCGGTTGGAAGGTCGATGGTGTCCACCGGATCGAAGATCCGGTTCATCAGCTTCTCGGCCTGCAGGTCCCAATAGGCACGGGAAGTCGGGATTCCCCGCGGTGCGTCCACCTGCCCCTCAGCCGATCGGATTGATCAATGTAGCGGCATTAACCCGGCGTCGCTCCAATTCAAGCCAGAGCAATAGGGCGGTCACATCGGCCGGACTCACCCCCGGCACCCGCGAGGCCTGGCCGAGGGTGGTGGGCCGCACAACCGTGAGCTTCTCTCTGGCCTCGGTGGAGAGGGTGGCGATGCCGCCGTAGTCGAGGCCAGGGGGCAGGGGGCGCCCCTGGGAGCGCCGCACTTGCTCGATCTGCTGCTGCTGGCGGGCCAGGTAGCCGCTGTACTTGATGTCGATCTCGGCCCCCTCCCGCACGGGCACGGGCAGATCGGCCGGAGCCAGGCCGTGGCGCACCAGATCGCTGCTGTGAAAGCCGGGCCGCCGCAGCAGGTCGGCCAGGGTGATCGAGCCCTTGATCGCCGCGCCGGTTTCCGCCTCCACCGCCGCCGCCACCGGGTCGCTCGCTTTGAGGCGCACGGTGTCGAGCCGGCGGGCTTCGGCGCTGATCGCCGCCTGCTTGGCCTCGAAGAACTGCCAGCGGCGCCCATCGATCAGCCCCAGCTCCCGACCGAGCGGGGTGAGGCGTCGGTCGGCGTTGTCGCCCCGCAACACCAGGCGGTATTCGCTGCGGCTGGTGAGCACCCGGTAGGGCTCCCGCAGGTCCTTGGTGATCAGGTCATCGATCAGGGTGCCGATGTAGCTGCCTTCCCGCGGGAAGTGGACCGGCTCCTGGCCCCGCAGCAGCCGAGCGGCATTGAGGCCCGCCACCAGGCCCTGGGCGGCCGCCTCCTCGTAGCCGGTGGTGCCGTTGAGCTGGCCGGCGCTGAATAGCCCCGCCACCCGCTTCGTTTCCAGGCTGGCCTTCAGCTGGGTGGCCGGCAGGTAGTCGTAGTCCACCGAATAGGCGGGCCGCAGCATCACGCAGCGCTCCAGGCCGGGCAGGGTGCGCAGTAGCTCTAGCTGCAGCCGCTCCGGCAGGCCGGTGGAGAAGCCCTGCACATAGAGCTCGGGGGTGTCGCGCCCCTCCGGTTCCAGGAAGATCTGATGGCTTTCCTTCTCGGCAAAGCGCACGATCTTGTCTTCGATCGAGGGGCAGTAGCGGGGGCCCTTGCTGTCCACGAAGCCGCCGTAGATCGGCGTGAGGTGCAGGTTGTCCTGGATCAGCCGGTGGGTGGCGGCGGTGGTGCGGGTGAGGTGGCAGCTCATCGGCTCGCCGCTCACCCAGGCGGCCGGATCGAAGGAAAAGAAGCGATCGTGGGCATCGCTGGGCTGTTCTTCGAGCCGGTCGAGATCCACGCTGCGGCGGTCCACCCGGGCCGGCGTGCCGGTCTTGAGGCGTCCGGTGCTGAAGCCGAGGGCCGCGAGGGCCTCGGTGAGTCCCTCGGCGGCCTGCTCGCCGGCCCGGCCGGCGGCCATCGAGCGATCGCCCACCCAGATGCGCCCCCCCAGGAAGGTGCCGGTGGTGAGGATCACGGTGCCTGCGGCGTAGACGCTGCCGAAGTAGGTGCGCACCCCCAGCACCCGGCCCAGGGGGCCTTGGGCTGGGTCCGCGCCGCTGGAGGCGAAGTCCCCCTCCACCACCAGGCCTGTCACCATCGCCTCGCGCAGGTGCAGGTTGGGGGTGTGCTGCAGCAGCTGCAGCATCTGGCGGGCGTACTGGCGCTTGTCGGTCTGAGCCCGCAGGGCCCATACGGCCGGGCCGCGGCTGGCATTGAGGATGCGCTTCTGCAGGGCGGTGGCGTCGGCGAGGCGGCCGATCACCCCACCGAGGGCATCCACCTCATGAACCAGCTGGCTCTTGGCCGGGCCCCCCACCGCCGGATTGCAGGGCTGCCAGGCGATGCGGTCGAGATTCAGCGAAAAGAGCGCGGTGTGAATGCCCAGCCGCGCCGCTGTGAGCGCCGCCTCGCAGCCGGCGTGGCCGCCGCCCACCACGATCAGCTCGAAGGATTCGGTGGGCTGCTCGTCCGTGGAGATGCAGGAATCCATCGCTTCAAATTAGGCGGCGATGCGGATTGGGGCTGCTCCGGCTCCTGCTGAGCCACGCCTGGTGGGCGACCATGCTGGCCATCCTTCCGGGCAGGGCTTCGTTGGATTCCCGGTTCTCCCAGGGGTGGCATCTGCCCCTGGCCCTGCACCTGCCGCTTTACTCCTTGGTGCTGGCGGCGAGCACCTGGCTGTTGTGCAGCCTGCTGGCCCGCCGACTGGGCCGCGATTCCCTGCTGCGTGCCCTGCTGCTGCGGGTGCGGCTGAGCCTGGCCATTCCCCTGCTGCTGGGGGGCGTGCTGCTCTGGCTGCTCAGGCTGCTGCCGCCCACCGAGTTTCCCTGGCCCAGCCCCCAGGACCTGTGCCAGCTGCTGGTGGTGGTGGCCCTGGCCTGGAGCCTGGCCCGTTGCCGGGGGGCCCTGCTCCTTGGGGTGGAGGGCACGCCGGCGGTGGCAGCCCTGCAGGGCCGGGAGCGCCTGGCCCTGCTGGACCTACTCGACAAGCTGATCAGGTTGCTGGTGGCCGTGCTGCTGGGCTGGCAGGTGCTGCGGCTGCTTGGGGTGTCGGCGGGGGTGCTGCTCACCGCCGGCGGCTTCGGTGCCGCGGCCCTGGCCTTCGGGGCCCGCACGATCGTGGAGAACGGCCTCAGCGGCGTGGGGCTCTACCTCAGCCGCCCCTTCGTGGTGGGCGATGTGATCCGCCTGCCCGCCCAACAGCTGCAGGGGGAGGTGGAGGCGATCGGCTGGTTCCACACGCGCCTGCGGGATCCGGAGCGGCAAACGGTGTACATCCCCAATGGCACCTTCATCAGCCAGGCCGTCCAGAACCTGGCCCAGATCGACCGCCGTCGCCTGCAGCTGGAGTTGAGCCTGCGGCCCCGGGACCGGGACGCTGTGCCAGCCATCGTGGCCGAGCTGCAGGGGCTATTGGCGGCGGAGCCGGCGGTAGATCCAGGGCTGCCGGCCCGGGTCCATCTGGTGGGTTTCGGCACCAGCGGGCCGCTGCTGAGGCTGGTGTGCCATGCCGCCACCGCCGACCAGGCCGCAGCCCTCGACCTGCAGCAACGGCTGCTGTTGCTGATCGGGACCGTGGTGGAGCGCCATGGCGCCGCGATCGCCCTGCATCCCCGCGTCCAGGCTTGAGGGAGGCCCCGCGGCGATCGCAGCCAGCCCCGGCTCCCGTCGTGCTGCAGTGGGGGGTCATTGCCGCTTCACGATCACACGCCCTGCACCGTCCTCTCCTGGGGACACCCCGGCCTCCGGCCCCACCACCGTCGCCGGCTACGCACGGGAGCTCCGCCCCCTCCTGCCTCCTGAGGCCTTCCGCGCCGATCCTTCCCGGCTCACCCTGGTGCTGATCAACCTGGCGATCCTCGCCCTGGGTTGGTGGATGGCTTCCCGGCTGGAGCAGTGGCCCACGCTGGCCCTGCCGCTCTTCCTGCCCTTCACGCTGGTGATGGCCAATGCGGTGGTGGTGCTGCTGTTCGCCACCCACGATCTGCTGCATGGCAGTGCCATCCGCGGTCAGGGACCACGGCGCTGGGTGGGTTTCATGGGCCTCGCCGTTCTGTGGATGCCTCCCACCCTCTGGCACGCGGTGCACAACCGCCACCATCACGGCCACACCAATTCCCTCACCGATCCCGACCGCAGTTACCTGGAATCCCAGCCGGCCACCTGGGGTAAGCGGATTCAGCACGCCTTCGTGCCATCCGATGAGGTCACTCCGTTGGGGCTGGCTCTCGGGATGGGCGCAGCCTGGTGGGTGCATAACCTGCGCACCGTGGTTTCGGTGTTGTTCGGATCCCGGATCCGGGCAGCAGCAACGATCGTGCCTGCGCCCTTCGGGGTCAGCCGGCGAGAGCGGCAGGCGATCGTGTTGGAACTGCTGCTGATCATGGCGGTCCATGCCGGCGTGATCGCGTTGATCGGGCTACGGCCGCTGCCGTTGCTGCTGGGCTACGGGCTGCCGCTTGGCTTGGGCTATGCGGTGGCGATGGCTTACATCTACACCAATCACATGCTCTGCCCCCTGGGTGAAGACAACGATCCCCTGGCCAATTCGGTTTCGCTGCAGTTGCCAGCTTGGTTTGATCTTTTGCATCTCAACTTTTCCCATCATGTCGAACATCATATATTTCCCGGTATGAATGCTAATTTCTATCCTATGTTGCGCCTGATTCTTTTGGAGCGTTATCCAGAACGCTATCAAACGCTTTCCGGTGCTGAGGCCTGGCATCGCCTCATGACCACGCCCCGCCACTATCGCGATGGCCGAACTGTTGTGACTTGGTCGGGAGAGCGCTCGGTGAACCTCCCGCTCAAGCGTCCCTGACAGGCGAGTATCGGGTGCTGCGGGCCTGGCGGGCGCTCCCTGGTCGATGCCAGGGTTACACCGCCAGGTTGCGGAAGCGGGTGAACTGGGGCTCGAACAGGAGCTTGCAGGTGCCCACCGGGCCGTTGCGGTGCTTGGTCACGATCACTTCGGTGATGCCGCGGTCGGGGGTTTCGGGGTTGTAGTACTCGTCGCGGTAGATCATCAGCACCAGGTCGGCGTCCTGCTCGATCGAGCCCGATTCCCGCAGGTCGCTGAGCATCGGCCGCTTGTTGGTGCGGGCCTCCACGCCACGGCTGAGCTGGGAGAGGGCCATCACCGGCACGTTGAGCTCGCGGGCCATGCCCTTCAGGCCCCGGGTGATGCGGGAGATCTCCTGCACCCGGTTGTCCGAGCCGGAGCCCTCCATCAGCTGCAGGTAGTCGATCACGATCAGCCCCAGCTCCTTGCCCTGGGCGGCCATCAGGCGGCGACAGAGGGAGCGCATCTCCAGCACGCCGGCGTTGGGCTTGTCGTCGATATAGAGGGGCAGGGCGCCCAGGCTGCTGATGCCCTTGCCGAGCAGGGGCCACTCCTCCTGCTGCAGCCGGCCGGTGCGCAGCCGGCCGCTCTCGATGCCCACCTCCATCGAGAGCAGGCGGTAAGTGAGCTGCTCCTTGCTCATCTCCAGGCTGAACACCGCCACCGGCAGGTTGTGGAGCTGGGCCACGTTCTTAGCGATGTTGAGCACGATCGAGGTTTTACCCATCGCCGGCCGGCCCGCCACGATGATCAGGTCGCTGCGCTGCAGCCCCTGGGTCATGGCGTCGAGGTCGTAGAAGTTGACCGGGATGCCCGCCACGGCGGTGCCGAGGGAGCGGGTTTCGATCTCTTCGAAGGTGCGGGTGAGGATCTCGGCGGTGGCGGTGAGCCCCACGCTGGGTTTTTCCTGGCTGATCGCGAAGATCTTCTGCTCGGCCTCATCGAGCACCTGATCCATCGGCTTGCTCTGGTCGAAGCCGAGGCCGATCACCTCATTGCCGGAGCGGATCAGCTGGCGGCGCAGGTATTTGTCCATCACCAGCCGGGCCACCTGGTCGATCGAGGCGGTGGAGAGGGTGCGCTCCACCAGTTCCACCAGGCGGCTGCTGCCGCCCACTTTCTCCAGGTGGCCCATGTCGGCCAGCCAGGCGGCCATGGCGGTGAGATCGGTGGGTTTGCCCTGGCTGTGCAGCATCAGGGCGGTGCGGTAGATCTCGCGGTGGGCGCCCAGGTAGAAGGCCTCGGGCTGCAGCACCTCGGCCACCCGGCCGATCGCGTCGGGATCGAGCAGGATGCCGCCCAGCACTGCCTCTTCGGCCTCCAGATTCTGCGGGGGCACGGAATCGGGCAGCGCCTCGAAGCTGGCGTTGCCGTTGCCACCGCCCCGGGAGCGTCTCCCCGGGGAGACGCCGGAGCGGCCTTCCGCCAGGCGACCGCTGGGGTCATCGGCCGGCGAGGTCGGTCCGGCCAGGGGCACGCTCACCATGGGATCTCGGGGGGGAAGGCGCCGCGCGGGCGATGGGGGGTGCCGGCGGACCGGGGGTACCGGCAGGCAACAAAGCCGCCGAACCCCTGGGGATCCGGCGGCGTGAGGGGAAACTCATTCTGGCCCTGCCATCCGGTTTTGACCAGCAACCAAGCCCCCAGATCTGGTGGCTTGACCCCGGCTGGGGTACTGGACCCCTCCAGATCTGGGGGCTTCGAGCCTCAGTGGCTTACCACCTCAAGGTTCACTTCGGCGGTGACCTCGGGATGCAGCTTCACCTGCACCTTGTAGGAGCCGGTGCGGTGGATCTCGGGAACGATGATGTCGCGCCGGTCGAGTTCCTTCTTGGTGGCGGCCTCAATGGCCTCGGCCACATCGCCGTTGGTCACGGTGCCGAAGAGCACGTCGTCGCCGCCGGTCTGCTTCTTGACGGTGAAGCGGCCGATGGTGTCGAGGGCTGTGCGGAAGGCGACGGCTTCGGCCTTCAGAGCGGCCTGACGCTCGGCTTCCTTAGCCCGGCGGTGCTCCACCTGGCGCAGCACGGCGGCGGTCACGGGCACGGCCTTGCCGAGGGGCACCAGGAAATTACGGGCATAGCCGGGGGCTACCTCCACCAGATCTCCATCCCTGCCGAGGCTCAACACGTCTTCGCTGAGCACCACCTGAACACGCTTGGCCATGACGACGAACCCTTGAAACCGACGGAAAACCGATTGGATACTTTACGACAGAGAAGGGCCTCCCCCGCTGACCGCTGAGGGTGGCCCTTGAGCATGGGGACCGTCTGGGCCCGGATCAGGCAGCCGCGGCGCCCGGATCGGCCGCCTGGGGCAGGCGCACCTGGGTGGCCAGGCCAAGGCGCTGCAGCAGGCGTATGTGCTGCCAGGTGAGGTCGAGCTGGCCGGGGCCGAAGCCGTGGCGGGCCGAATGGGGGAAGGCGTGGTGGTTGTTGTGCCAGCCCTCGCCGAAGGTCACGGCGGCCACCCAGGGGTTGTTCATCGAGTTGTCGCCGCTGTCGTGGCGGGCCTCACCCCAGCAGTGGGTGGCGGAGTTCACCAGCCAGGTGCAGTGGTAGACGAGCACCAGGCGCAGGGGGATGCCCCAGAGCACCAGGCCCCAGCCGCCCACGCCGGTGGCGGTGCCGATCCAGAAGAGGAGCAGGCCGAGCACCACCTGCAGGCTCAGAAACCAGGTGTTCAGCCAGCGGTAGTAGGGATCGCGGCCCAGGTCGCCGGTGAGGCGGGGCACCGCCGCCATGGCGGGGATTTCCTCGAACATCCAGCCCATGTGGGACCACCAGAAGCCCTTGTTGCTGTCATGGTGATCCGCATCCGTATCGGAGAACTTGTGGTGGTGGCGGTGCAGCCCCACCCAGTCGATCGGACCGTGCTGGCAGCTGAGGGCGCCGCAGGTGGCGAAGAAGCGCTCCAGCCAGGTGGGCACCTTGAAGGCCCGGTGGCTGAGCAGGCGGTGGTAGCCGATCGTCACGCCCAGGCAGGCGGTGACCCAGTACAGCACCAGGAGGCTGGCCACAGCTGGCAGGCTCCAGAAGCGCGGCAGCAGGGCCACCAAGGCCAGGAGGTGGATCACCGCCATGAAGCCGATCGTGCTCCAGCGGCGCCCCGGGGGTGCCATCGGGATGGGTTCACCGCGGCGGGGCTGGTGCAGGGCGCTGGCGCGGCGATGGGCGCTGACGCCGCCGCTGATGGTGGCGGCCGCCCTGGTGTAGAGGGCGGCGGGGCGGGGAAGGGGTGTGGCGGCCATGCAGGACCGGCTCCGGTTGGATCGATAGAATGGTAGCAATACGGATCCGGATCGTTTGGGTTATCGAGATGACATCGCATCGGGACGGGTGGCCTTCGCCCATCTGATCCGCCACTGGCACGGCTGCAATGGCTGGTCCCACCGGGTGCTGCCGGGGCTGGCGGAGGCCCTTGATGTGGGTCGGGTGCACAACTCCCAGCTCTCGATGCTGCGCAACGGCAAGCTGGCCT
>Ga0209298_10001899_pt1 | contig 13319 bp, 10 predicted proteins | sample S_140806_EF_Meta_FD_187325 | JGI IMG/M metagenome (GOLD analysis project Ga0209298, IMG submission 187325) | Freshwater microbial communities from Lake Simoncouche, Canada to study carbon cycling - S_140806_EF_MetaG (SPAdes) (version 2) | ecosystem: Environmental > Aquatic > Freshwater > Lake ...
GCTTCGTGCTTCGTGCTTCGTGCTTCGTGCTTCGTGCTTCGTGCTTTCAAAGCATGCCTGACGATGACTGCATACATGACAGCGTCTTTTGCCTGGCATCGCTATACCGAACGAACTTATCTCAAACGAGTGCTACACATGTATCGAAACACCAGCCACGCCGCGACATTGATCACCGCCATGGCCGCGAGCAGCTGCGTCATGGTGGTGGTAATGCTCTCCTTGCCCAAGCCGCTGCCGACGAGGCTGAAGGCGATGTTCAGCGGCAGATAGCCTAGCGCCGTTCCGAGCAGGAAGCGTGAGTGACGTAGGGGGGTCATGCCGATGAGCACATTCAGCACAATACCGGGCACCATGAGTTGCCGCGCCCAGAAGACACGCATCACCGAGGGCTTCTTCAGCATCTTCTTCAACCAGGGCCACTTCTCCGCACGGGCTTCCGCCGCACGTCGAAAGCCATGACGTGAAAGGATAAAGGCACCATAAGAGCCCAGCGTGGAGCCCAAGAGCGAGAGCAGAAGCCCTTCACCAAAACCAAAGATGAGCCCGGCAGCTGAGCAGAAAGCCAGACGCGGCACACCCATCATCACCGCGCCCGCAGTGACGAGCATGAAGACAGCGTGTGCCATCCAGCCAAACTCGCGCACAAAGCCCTTCCAAGACTGCACATTCGTTATCCAGGCCTTCATCGGCGTGAAGTGCGCCAGTGCCATGAAGGCGGCCACCACAAGCACGGCGGTGAGCACCTGACGGGTCTCCTTGCCGAGCGCCCGCGAAGTCTCCTGCTCGATCTCGTTGGAGATCAAGAGCTCTTCCTGCTGGTCAGGCGGTTCCATCATTGCAGCTTCCAGAGCTTAGCATCACTGCGCACATAGATCGCGCCACCGGAGATGGCGGGTGTGGTGAGCACGGTTTCCTTGAGCTCGATCTCCTGCGTCACTCTGCCCTCAGGAGCCTCAGGGTCGATGGTTTGGAAGATGCCGCGCTCATTCACGATATGGATGCGCTTGCTAGCTGCCACTGGCGAGCCGCTGAACGGGCCTTTGAGGCGCAGCTTCCATTGCTCGTCTCCGTTTTTAATACTTGCCTTGATCAGCACGCCGGCGCCGTTCACAACGAAAAGATGATCTCCGAGCACCAGCGGGCTAGCGGTTCCGGGATTGAGCTTCTCATTGCGCCAGAGCTGCGTCACCGAGCCCTTCTCAGGCGCGAGCGCGGTGATGCCTTTCGACACGGCGTAAATCAAATCGCCACTCACCACGCTCGACGGAATCGTGCTGGCCCCGTCCTCATAGTTCCAAACCGTTTTGCCCGTGTCTGGATCGACGCCGACGATGCCTTTGCTCGACTGCAAGGCGGCCACGCCCTTAAACAGCGTGGCGCTCGTCCAGTTCGCCGCCTTCGGACGCTCCAGCTTCCACTTGTTCATGCCCGTGGCCACATCGTGACCGGCGGCGAAGGATTCCGCATCGTTCTCGCTCTGCACCACGAGCGTCTTGCCGATCACCACGGGCGATTGCGACATGCCTAGGCTGTTGCTCGCGTTGGGGTAGTCAAAGGTCAGTCCGCGCAGCCAGAGGAGGTTGCCATCGAGGTCGAAGGCAAAGAGGTCATTCGATGAAAACAGCGCAAAGACACGCTCGCCGTCGCTACACGGCGTGTTCGCTGCCACGCAGGTCTTCGTGTGCGACATCGTGCGGCCCGTGGCACGCATCGCACGCTCCCAGCGCTTCGAGCCGTCATTCGCGTTGAAGCAGAACACATGCAGCGTGTCCTGTCCGGGGCCGCTGGAGCAAGTCACAAAGACTTTGTCTCCCACGACAATCGGCGCGGAGAGCCCGCGTCCCGGCAGATCCGCCGTCCACGCGATTTTGAGTTCGTCTGCCGGAGCTTGAGCATCCGTGGAAACCGCCGCTGCGTTAGGTCCGCGGAACTGGAGCCAGTCGGCGAAAGCCCAGGATGAAAGAGAAAGGCTGAAAGCCAAAAAAAAGGTCGTCTTCATGGTCTGCTATGTTGTGTCAGGTTTTTATCCTTCAGTTCTTTGCCACAATCGCCGTGCCCGTCGCATCGCAGACGCGGAGCTGGAATTCCCACTCGACAGTCCACTGCTCGGTCTGCTCGTTCTGGCAGCACTTCACAAGAAGGGTGTTTTTGCCCTTCTTGAGCTGGCAGGGGAGTTTGTATTGATCGAGCTTCGCGCCGCGGTGGTATTCATCGCGAGCGAAGAGCATCTCGCCATTCAGCCAGACCTTCCAGCCATTCTTACAGCCGATGCGGATCTCCGCCGGGCGATCCTCGGTGCTCACAAAGTCAGTGGCGGCATAGCCGGTGACGCTCTTCTCCATGCCGAATGGCTTGTTGAAGTCTATTTTGCCATACTCGTCCTTGCTGGTGAAATCGACCCACTTGGCTTCCTTGCCCTTGCCTTCATAGGCGGCGTCAAATTTCAGCTCTTTCTCTGGCGGATACACAGTGTCGAAGCCGCTGCGGTCCGCGTTGCTGAAGGGCGCGATGAGTTTCCAGCTCATAAGAAAGCCAAAATGCGTGGGCAGATCGACCTCCTGGCCGAGATCGCGCAGCTTCTTCGCCAGCGTTTTAATCTGATCTTCGTCTCGGGCACCATCGAGCCCTTGGCGGTAGGCGAGCACGGCGGCGGTCTTTTCTTGGGCGGCAAGCGCCTTGTCGCCCGTCTCGATCAGCTTCGCCACCGGATGACGACGAAGTTCGCTGCTCACATCATTGATCAGGGTGGGTGTCAATTCCTCCCCCAGCTTCGCATCGGCACGCTGAATGAGATCAAAGGCCACCACGCGGGCACCAGGGCTGTTCGCCGAATCCTTCAAAAAGGCCACGAGAGCCTCGACCGGCATCTTTTTAGCCTTCAGCGCCTCATCGGCGAGCACACCCACAGCAGCCCGCAACCAGTTCTCGGCGAGCGGATTGGCTCCGTTCATGCCTTTAAGCACCTTGGGCAGATTCGAGGCATCCGCCTTTGTGATCTCCTGCCAGGCCTTCGAGGCAGCTTCGTTCCCCTGCCCTTCCTTTTGCACGGCACGCAGGGCTTCGAGAGGTTTCGATAGATCATCCGCCGCAGACAGCGGCAGGCAGGTGAGGAGTAAAAGGAACGCGAAAGTCAGCTTCATGGCGTGGGAGTTCATGCTTTCACAAACAACGCCGCCCGCCAAGCCAGAGTTTCGTCTAGCATCACATCGCGGCAGAAAGCTTCAACTGCTTCGCGATCTCGTGGATGAACCGATAGTTCCGCGTGCCTTGAGCCACGGCGAAAGCGAGCAACAGCACGGCCACGGGAACGCCGAACGTACTGAATTTTTCCAGCGCACGGCCCACGCCCACACCGGTGAGAGTCACGACGGCGGACGTCCAGGCGGCGGATTGCAGAAGACGCTCGCCGGGATCTTCGAGCGCCCCATAAAACAGCACCTGCCAGCCGAGCAGCAGCAACGCCCCGTCGCCACGCCGACGTGCTCGGCCGCATTCGGCAGGCCGGTGAGGCCTAGCAGCATCAGGATCATCCACCCGGCCCACAAGGCGTGGCGGAAGTCGAGCACGAACCACTCCTCATCCACGAGCGAGACCACACGCCGCGTCTTGCGTTCCTGCACCTTACTTTGATCCAGCATCGTGGGCGAAGGGGCGAGGATGTTCGTGAAAAAAAACATCCTGAAGCCGGGAAACCCATGGCGTCACCGCCGCACGTTCCTTCGCTTGATGCAGCGTCGTCATCGAAGACTTCGCCACCTCAAAGACATCTATCTGGCTCGATTTGGGATATATCCAGGTTTGCAGCATCATGCCCCCGACGGCCACGAGGGTCAGCAGCCCCATGCTGCCGATCACCGCTGGCACCGGCTTGAAGGAATCCGTCGTGCGCCAGCGCCACACGGCACGGCTCACGGCCAAGATCGCCACGGGAATGAGATTCCAGTGCGAGCAGAGCACGGCATACAGCGCCGCAGCGGAGAATTCCCACCACTGGGCTCGCTTGCCGCGAGCCATGGCCGTCAGCATGCCCGTGAGGCCCAGCATGCTGAAGATCTGTACCTGGGGCACCGCCGTGAAAACCGTGGCCGTCGTCGAAAAGCCCAGGATCGCCGCAAACATCACCGCATTCCAAGTGCTCAGCCCGCTCCACAGCAGCAGGTGGTAGAGAAAGACGACCATCAAAGCTCCCGCGAGGCCTTGCAGTGTGCCCACAGCCATCTTTTTCGCCTCGTTGGCATCTTTTGAAAAGGACGTCCAGCCTACCTCAAACACCGCCACCGGGATGCGATGCACCAATAGAAAACTCGAGGCCGCACCCGTGCCCTTCGATCCAGCATCGACCCTCGGCAGCGCAAGATCCGCCTGCACCGCAGCGGCATCCGCGCCCATCACCACATCGTCCTTCATATAGACAGTCGTCTTCATCAACTCCAAATGCCCAGCGAAGAAGAAGTTGTAAAACGCGGTCAAAAGCAGCGCCCCCATCCCGCGCCATCGATGGTGGAGCTTTGAGGCGAGCTTCGGATCCGTTTCGGGAACGGGCATGAGGCCGGAAATCAAAACGAGCCTGCCCGAAGCTGCCAGTGATTGTACACACTGTGTCTGAAAAACAATCAGGCCACCTCAAGGCCACGCATCGTCGTTTCGCTCGTCGCGAAGCGTTCCTCTTCAAGGCCGAGGCGCTGCAACGCACTCAAATACAGATTCGGCAGCGGGTAGTTGTCCTTCTGGTCGAAGGCGAGGTGCTGGCCGTGCTTGAAGCCGCCACCGGCGAAAAGGACGGGCATGTTTTTGTTATCGTGGGCGGAGGCATTGCCGAGGTTTGAGGTGAGCAGCACCATCGTGTCGTCGAGGAGCTTGTCGGTCTTCAGTTTGCGCAGGAAGGCGGCCCATTCGTGGATGACGCCCTGCTCGACGAGGGCGAGTTGCGTCAGCTTTTCCTCGTCCATGCCGTGGTGGCTAAGGTTGTGGTAGCTTTCCTCCACACCTTCGATGCCCTGCACGTTGTTGCCAGTGACGTGCAGCGTGATGAAGCGTGTGCTGTCCGTGGCCAGCGCCATGTGGACGATGTCGAGATAGATACGCTCCACGGCCACTTCGTTGTCGCGTGGGATCTGACGCGGCGGCGCGAGGCTCACCTTCGGCTTGGGTTTGTGCGTCCAGGACTCGTTCGCGGCGAGACGCTGCTCCAACTCACGCACGCTGGTAAACCAAGCATCCAGCTTGTCGCAATCACCAGAGCCGAGTTCGCGCTGGAGCGATTTCGCCTCCGCACCGACCACATCCATCACGCTGCGACCACTGCGGATCAGTTCCGCCTGCCGCTCCTGCTCGGCGGGCGTGTCATTCACAAAGAGCCGCGTAAAGAGCTTCATCGCGCTGTTTTCAGCCGGAATCATCGAACCATTCTCCGTGTAGCTCGGGCTCGTCTGCGAGTTCGTATTCAAAACGAGCGACGGAAAGCGCGTCTCATGCCCCAGATGCTTCGCCATGAGCTGATCGAGCGACATCGTGTTCCGCGTCGTCGAGCCCCGCGCATTCGGACACGCCGAAAAGATGCTCCCCTCCGCCGTGTGACCACCCGTGACGCCTGGATGCGAGGAACCCGACACCACCGTGAAATCCTCCCGCAAATCCTGAATGCCCGCGAGATAACGCGAAGGCTTATAACTCCGTCCCACGCCCTCCGGCACCAAATTCGGATTGTGCAGCCCCAACGCCAGACTCATGCCGACGAAGCGTTTCGCTTGTTTCGTCTCCTTCACCGCCGCGAAGGCCGGAGTCATCGCTTCGAGCAACGGCAGCCCGAGCGTGATGCCCGCACCGCGCAGCATGGCGCGACGTGATAGGTGTTTTTGGAAAGTGAATGTGCTCATGGTGCGGTGAAACGTTACTTGGTACGGAAAATGTCGCTCAAAACCACCTCGCGGATGATGGAGCGGAGGTTGATGGTCTTGTTGGCGATGGCATCGAGCTTCGATTCATCGCTGAAGCGAGGTGAAGCGCCGGTGGCGTAGGTGAGGAAGTGGGTGGCAAAGCCGCGGGCGAGGTGTTGAGGGCGTTTGGTTTGGATTTGCTGCCAGGTGGCGAGGTCGGTGAAGGTTTCGCCTTCGGGGGTGAGGCCGGAGGGATCGATCTTCGCGCCTTTGCTGTCCTTGCCGTAGCCTTTGCGCCAGATGCCGACGGGATCATAATTTTCGAGCGCGAAGCCGGGTGGGTCGATGGTTTGATGGCAACTGGCGCAGCTTTCGTTGTTGCGATGTTTTTCGAGCTGATCGCGAATGCTGGTGGCTCCGCGGATGTCGGGTTCGATGGCGGGAATGCCGGGCGGAGGCGGCGGGATGTGGTTGCCGAGGATGCGCTCATTGATGAAGACGCCGCGCACGACGGGCGAGGTGCTGGTGCCATCGGCGGTGACTTTGAGGATCGCCCCCTGAGTGACGAGGCCGCCGCGCTTGGCCTCGGGCTTGAGCGTGACTTTTTGAAGCCCCGCACCGCTTTGCAGCGCGAGTTCGGCCTTGTAGTGCCGCGCGAGACGTCCGTTGAGGAAGGCGAAGTCGGAATCGATGAGGTTGGTGATGCTCAAATCACGGCGCACCAGCTCGGTGAAGTAGGTGCGGGTTTCCTGGAGCATGGATTCCTGCACCACGGGATCGAAGTCGCGGAAGAGGCGTGTGTCGGGCGTGGTGAAGTCGATTTGATTGAGCTTGAGCCACTGGTCGGTGAAGCTGGCGATGAAGCGTTTGGCTTTGGCGTGCGAAAGCAGTCGCTCGACTTGCTGGGCGAGGGTTTGAGGCTCGTAGAGCTTCTTTTGGTTCGCGAGTTCGAGCAGCTCTTGATCGGGCATGGAGCACCAAAGGGCGAAACTGAGGCGTGAGGCGATGGCGTGATCGTCGAGAGGGCCTGGAGCCTCGATGAAGGTCAAAAAGCGCGGTGAGCACAAGACGGCACGGTAGGCCGAGCGAAGGGCCTCCGGCACTGAATCGCCCTCAGCGAGCGCTTTGGCGGCAATTTCGCGATATGGGGCACTTTGAGCCTCGGTGACGGGGCGGCGAAACGCTCGTGTGGCGAAGCGACTCACGAGTTTGTCGATGTTTTCGGCTTTCAGTGCCTCCAGGCCATTGCCGCCGAAAAGTTTCTTCCTCACACCTTCCGCATTGGCGACGGGATAGATGCGCTCGATGTCGATGCCGCGATGCGCGATGCCGGAGAAGCCTTGTTTTTCGAGGTTTCGGCCCGCAAAGCTCACGTTGCCGCCTTTGGCACCCGTGGGGGCATTTTTGAGCGTGCCGTCGTTCGGTCGCAGCTCCAGGCGATGATTTTTTTCAATCCAGGCCTCGAAAGTCATGTCGCGTGGTGTCGCCGTGGCCTCGACGAGACCGATCATGTAGAGCAGCGGAGCGTTCGATTCGCAGTGACCGGAGCGCAGCGTGCCCCACACTGCACCATCGGCGGTGGGATTGATGCCGCGCACACCACGCAGCGTGACGCGATACCAACCGCTTTCCGGTGCCCACGTCGGCGTGCGGCCGAAGAATTGCAGCCCGATAGGCCAGGTGATGCTTTCGCCATTTTTCAAATCGGGGCCGCGATAGTTTCCCCCGCGGTTTTTGATGAGCATCTCGGGTGTGTGATGCTTGGCGTAGGTCGCATCGCCTTTCTCAGCGCGGTCAAAAGCATCGCTCAAGGCGAGATCGGCGACGTCGAGGTAACGTGCGAGCTGGTGATGTGAGAGCTGCTGACCATCCGCGACGGTTTCAAAGCCATGCGAGGCTCGATCCTCCGGCAGCAGCGTTTTGAGGGGGATGTCGATGCCGAGCAAATCGTGCAACGTGTGCTCATACTCGACCCGCGTGAGCCTGCGGCTGCGCACACGACCGTTCGCGGCGATGTCAGCGGTGTCCGCTTCGAGCAGCGGATGCTTCAAAGCAGCGAGGAAGAGGTCTTTTTCATGCTTCTCCGGCTGCGGCTTCTTTTTCGGCGGCATCTCGCCATCGCGCACGCGTTCGAAGATGTGCTGCCAGGATTTTAAAGTGGAGCCGTCAAGGCGGTCAAAGGTCAAGGAGGTCAAGTCGAGGCCGCCTCTCTTCACATCGGCGTCATGGCACTCGACACAGTGCTGTTCGAGAAAAGCCGCGACAGGCGCCGCAGCGAATGAATGGCCGCAAAGGAACGCAAAGAGCGCAAAAAAGACGAATCGAAGCATGGGGGTGACGCGACAACGTGGGAGAGGTGTAGGTCTATCTCTGTTCCGCTTTCCGTTCCTCACAGTCGTTTCGGATTCACCGGCGATGGAGGTGGAATGCCGCGGGCTTTGGGATCGAGCAGAGCGTGAAGGGCTTTCATCGCGGCGGAGGCTTCCGCGGAAGTCATTCGGGCGAGGTTTTGGAATTCGTGCGGGTCTTTTTCGTGATCGTAGAGTTCGAGGCCGTTCGTGCCTTCGTTCCATTCGGTGTAGCGCCAGCGTTCGGTGCGGATCGTGCGGCCCATGACTTGAGAGGGAAGACGGTCGTCGGCGGGGCGGATGATTTGGGTGATGGCGGGGTGCTCCCATTTTTGTGCGGGATCGTTGAGTAAAGGACAGAGCGTGCGGCCATCGAGTGTTGTTGGCGGCGTAAGTGAAGCGAGATCGGCGAGAGTGGGGTAAATGTCGATAAATTCGACGATGCGATGGCAGGTGTGGCCGTTTCCTTTGGCGCCGGGGGCGCGGATGATGAGTGGGGCGCGGGTGCTTTCTTCGAAGAGGGTGCGCTTTTGCCACAAGCCGAGATGCTCGCCGAGGTGGTAGCCGTGATCGCTCCAGAGGAGGACGATGGTGTTGTCGGAGAGCTTGAGTTGATCGAGCGCATCGAGCACGCGGCCGATTTGGGCATCGACGAAGGAAACGCTGGCGCGGTAGGCCTGGAGGGCTTGGCGGCAGGTGAATTCGTCGAGGCCGTAGTGCGGTGTGGGGTTGTTGTGCGCGAAGGCGGCGGCTGGGATGTCGCTGCGGTCGTCGGCGGAGGCTTCGGGCAGGCGGATGGAGTCGAGCGGATGGAGGTCGAAGTATTTCTTCGGTGCGACGAAGGGCGTGTGAGGTCGGAAGAAGCCGACACCGAGGAAGAAGGGCTCGTGGCGATGCTTTTCGAGAAGTTGAATGGCCTCGGTGGCGATCAGGCCGTCGGTTTGCTCCTCGCCGGTGCCTTCGGCGGCGAGCCAGCTCAAGGCAGCGCTGACGGGTTTTTGCGGCGTGGGGTTGGTGATGAGCTTTTCATCGGTCACATCGCGACCTTTGGGGTTCACGACGAGCTGCCACGAGAGTTTGTCGTCGAGGCCGTCGGTGCCGATGCCGTTCGGCACGTCGTAGTGGTAGATCTTGCCGACGCGGGCGGTGAACCAGCCGTTTTGACGAAAGAGCTGCGGAAGCGTGACAACATCGGGCAATGCCTCGCGGAAATGGCGGTCGAGGTCATAGACCTGCGTGGCATCGGGCCGGCGGCCGGTGAGCACGGAGGCGCGGCTGGGATTGCAGAGCGGGATCTGATTGTAGGCGCGGTCAAAACGCACGCCACTGGCCGCGAGGCGGTCGATGTGCGGTGTGTGCGTGGCGTCGTTCGCGAGATCGTCGATGGCGATGAAGAGCACGTTCACCGGCTGCGCCGGTAATGACGAAACCAGAATGGCGAATGACGAAAGGAGGATCGCTCTCATGCTTTCCAAAGATCCTCGCCGTAGCTCCAGCCGTTGCGGACGGGCTCTTTGATCCAGGTGTCGAATTCGGGGGCGTTTCTGACCTTCATGGCGGCGGCGTCCCATTCGATGGTTTTGCCGCTGCGGATGGCGAGGACGCCGACGTTGACGAGTTCGGTCAAGGGGCACGCGTAGTCGAAGTGGGAGCCTGCGTGCGGGATTTCGCCACGGATGGCGGCGAAGAGCTCGCCGATGGGGTCGCCGGCTTTGGAGCGTGGGAGTGGCTTGCGGCGCAGGATGTCGATGAGCGGCGTCATGCGCTCTCGGGGCCAGAGTTGCGGGCTTTGCACGCGCATACCGTCGGAGAAGAGCGTTTCCTTGCTGCCCTTCATGATCATGCCGTTGGTTGGCAGCGGCTTGTCCATGCCGGGAAGGCGCTCGGGCTGCCAACCGCCTTCATACCAGTGAATCTGCACCGGTGGCAAAGCACCACGCGCGGCGAAATGGAAGATGATGTGCGAACGCGGCGCGGTGTAGGTTTTGAGGGCTCCAGGCTCTTGTTTGACGACTTCGACCTTCTCCGGCAGGCCGAGTTGCAGTGCCCAAAACGGCGCGTCGAGGCAATGGCAGCCGATGTCGCCAAGTCCACCGCAACCGTAGTCCCACCAACCGCGCCAGCGCTGCGGCAGATATTGCGACGAGTAGTCACGCGTGGCCACCGGCCCCTGCCAGAGATCCCAGTTCACACCTTCCGGCACGGGCTCGGAGGCTGGGGCGATCGCCGGCTGCGGATCGAGGAATCCAGCGTGACCAAACGGACGATCCGTCCAGCAATGCACTTCTTTGACCTCGCCGAGCACGCCAGCCTCGAACCACTCACGCACAAGGCGGATACCTTCCCAGCAGTGGCCTTGATTGCCCATGACGGTCTGCACGCCGTATTTGTGCGCGGCTTTGTGCAGCGTGCGCACCTGCCAGATGTTGTGGGCGAGCGGCTTCTGCACAAAGACGTGCTTCTTCGCCTGCATCGCGGCCATGGCGGCGGCGAAGTGCGTGTGATCCGGCGTGGAGATGAGCACGGCGTCGATCTCGGAGCCCTTCTTGTCGAGCATCTCACGGAAGTCAGTGAACTTCGGCACGTTCGGATGCTCCTTGGCAATGGCACCGGCGCTGCGCTTGTCGAGGTCACGCCAATCGACATCACAAAACGCGACGATCTCTTCTTTGAGCGAGCCTTGGACGGCACCCGTGCCCATATTGCCGATGCCGACGCAAGCGACGCGGATCTTTTGTTTCGAGTCCTGCGCACGGAGGATGTTTGGACCCGCGAGGGCGCTGAGAGCGGCGGTTTGGAGGAAGTGGCGACGGGTATTCATGGCGTGCTGTGGCAACGCCAGTGTGGCACGCGGCATTTCATCCCCTTTTTAGGCCCGGCGGCGGCGTAGGCCGAGGAGCAGGCCGCCCATCGCGGCGAGCAGGACGCGGGAGGGCTCCGGCACGGCGACGAGGTTGCCACGAATCTCACCGCCGCCGTTGGTGGAGGTGTGGACGTTGATGTACAGCGTACCAGCGAGAAGACGAGCTTCATTGGTGGCAGTGAGCGTAGTCGTCCCTGAGAAGCCGCCCGCCGTGGCGGAGCTGTTGTAACCACCCAGCGAATCCAGTCCGATCAAGACCCCTGCATTTGCCGTGAAACTCGCAGGGCCGTGAATGTGCATGGCCGTGGCATTGCCGGTCAGATTGGTGAAGCCATTGGCGCTGCCCCAGCCGACATTGATGGTGAGGAGTTTGGTCACATCGTCGAAGAAGATACCACCGCCGATCTCGCCACCAGTGCCGGGAGAGCCGCTGACGGTACCATTTTCATTGCCAGGCAGGAGGCCCGCGCCCGCCTTGCCCTGGAGATCGAAAAACACGGTGGCTGCGGAAAGCGGAGCGGCGAGGGCCAGCAAGAACAGCGGCAGGAGGAGGGCGGAGGTGAATTTCATGGCTCGGGAGAGGTGAACAGGCGGATTAAACCGGATCCGGGCCGGTGATGTCCATCTTTTTCACCTGGAGACTGGCAAAAAGGCGGGCGGGCAGGTTAGGATACGGGCCATGAACGATCCCACCCGCGCCCGCATCGGCCTTGTGTCCTGGCTTTGCCTAGCCGGGGCAGTGCTGGGCCTGCTGGCGGTGGCGTGGATGATGCTGGGGCGGCCTTTGTGGCATCAAACACAGCTCCACTGGCATCGGAGCAAGGCGGCGGAGCACCTGCGGCAAAAGGACTGGCATGCGGCGGCGGAGCATGTCATCGAGGCGCGGCGACTCTCGCCCGAAGATGCAGACGTGATGAGACTGACAGCGGATTTTTTGCGGGAGACCGGGAATGATGCGCATCTGCTGGTGCAGACGCTGGACGATTTGAAGGCCGCCGGGCAGGCTACGCCGGAGGACGAGCTGGCCCGCGTGACGGCGCTGCTGGATGATGGACGGCCCACGGAGGCGCGGGAGGCTTTTTCCATGCTGCCCGAGGCAGGACGGCAGAGCCCGGCGGCATGGACAGCAGAGGCGCGGCTGCTTCAAGAGGAGGGCGATCATGCTGCTGCTCGCGAGGCTTCGCTCAAAGCCCTGGTCTTGCAAAAGGATGATCCGCAGGCGGCCCTCCAGCTCGCCATCGCGGAGAGCTGGAACACGCCTTTCGAGGTGCAGGACGCGGCGCGGCGTCGGCTGTGGCTGCTGGCGGAGCAGAAGCACGCGGCGGCAGCGGGGGCGATCCAGCATCTGGCGGGGCTGGCTGGCCTCACGACGACGCAGGCGGAGCATCTGCTGCGCCTTGCCGAGGCTCATCCGATGGCTGGCACGGGCACGCGGCTGGCCGCGATCTCTGCGGTGATGCGATGCTCGCCGGAAAAGCGAAACGCCCTGCTGGATGCGGAGGTGGCGCGGCATCGCGACGCGGAGCCTGAGGCACTGCGGCAGGTGGTTTTCTGGCTGGCCTCGGAGTCGGAGCATCCGCGGGTGCTCGATCTGCTGCCTGCCCGCTTCGCCAGGCAGTCGCGCGAGCTTTTTCCCCACTGGGTGCTCTCGCTGGCACAGGCGGGGAGATGGCAGGAACTGCGTGCGGCACTGCTGGAGCCGGGAACGCCAGCGGATCGCGAGGTGGTGAACGTGTGGCTGGCCTGGGCGGAGGGCCACCTCGAACCCGGTTCGGAGAAAAGCCGCCTCCAGCTCGAATCCGCCATCGCCGGGGCGAAAAAAGCCGCGCATGCCGGGGCGATGCGCACCGCCGCCCAGGTGGCGGGGCTGCAAGGCCGCCGCGATCTGGAGCTGGAATGCCGACTGACCCAGGCCGCCATGCAACCGCGTGAGGAGGCGGCGCGGCTGCTGGAGGCGCTGCCGCTGGCCCGCGAGCTGGCGGACACTCGAAGCCTGCTAGCGATCACGAGACGCCTCGCCGAGCTGCGACCGGCCAGCGAGGGCTTTGCCACCCAGGCGGCCTACTACGCCCTCCTGCTCGGCGAGGCCTTGGAAAGCCAGTCGCAGGCAGATTTGAGGTCCGCCGCCGCGCAGAAGCTCATCGCCGCCTTTTCGGTCTATCGTCTGGGCGATGTCAAAACGCTCGCTGAGGTGCTTCACGAAGCCCCGGATGCCGCCAGCCTGCCGCC
>Ga0209298_10001903_pt1 | contig 13296 bp, 13 predicted proteins | sample S_140806_EF_Meta_FD_187325 | JGI IMG/M metagenome (GOLD analysis project Ga0209298, IMG submission 187325) | Freshwater microbial communities from Lake Simoncouche, Canada to study carbon cycling - S_140806_EF_MetaG (SPAdes) (version 2) | ecosystem: Environmental > Aquatic > Freshwater > Lake ...
TGGTGGTGGTGGTGGTGGTGGTGGTGGTGGTGGTGGTGGTGGTGGTGGTGGTGGTCGTGATGGTCGTGATGGCAACGGGGGTGGTGGTGGTGGTGGTGGCGGTGGCGGTGGTGGTGGTGGTGGTGGTGGCTGGTAGTGATAATGGTGCAAGTGGTTTTGCTTGAAATCAAACGATATAAGACAACTAGTATTAACTTTGAAAAAGCGAGTCAAGATCCGCTGGGTTATTTTGGACGGTTGTAGCGAAGCCATTTATAAGCATCCAGGTTGGTATATCCATGTTTGTGTTTGTTGAATGCGTACATGAACACCTCGTCGCGAGTGGAGCTGGCAAAACAATCGCCCATGTAAACAAGTTCTTTGTTGTCAAAGTTGGCTGCTTGGAGGTCTGATAGGCGGCGTCGTTGGTCGGTGCAGATGATCAGCGTGCTGGCAATAACACGCCTTGCCCAGCCAGTGGCGTCGAAGCTGTTGGCCATGATCCACGAAAACCAACCAGGTCTGCGACACAGCAGGTGTGCTGCGCTTGGAAAGCAATTCCATAAAATCAGCTGGTTCACCAAGCGCTGGCTTGCAAGCCAGGTTGCGACTGCCGAGCCCAGTGCCTCACCGACCACAAAAATGCGTTTCTTGGCCAAACTTGCAAAGTTGTCGACCACGTGGTCGTACACCACAAGTGCGTTTTGCAGAATGCGTTTTTGGCTGGGCTTGCTGCTGTCGGCATAGCCTGGATACTCGACCAGGATGCACGCCATGTTGGCCTTTTCGGCCAAGTCAACGTAGTCTGTCATTTGGCTTGCCAGGCGGATTTTGTTGTGGAAGATCATAACCAGGCCGTCGTGGCTGGGTTTGGCAGCCGCAAAGTACCGCACTCTATGACTGACCAGAATGCTGTTTATGTTTACTACTTTGTCGTCAGCGTAGGCGTCGATTGTAACAAGATCTGGTCGGTTGGTCGCAAACTTGCCTGACCGACCTGACCTACCAGACCTATCTGACCTATCAGTGCTGGACTTGCCAAACACCAGACTGGTTTCCATGATTCTGAAACAAATTACCGCCAAGCATGCAAGGTATGCAACAATAGTAGCCAAAAACAGCACCAGCAGCAAACTGGTAAACTGTTTAGTTGCTGGCGCAACATGACCAGATGGTTGGTCAGTAAGTTGGTCAAATGGTTGGATGGTGTGGATGGTGGATTGTGGTGAACCAGTTGGTTGGTCAGTTGGTTGGAATGTTAATTGTGGTGAACCAGTTGGTTGGCCACATAATTGGTCAGATTGGCCTGAAACTTCATGTGACGGCAAGAAAACGATCAGTTGGGTAGCCAGACGGACCAAAGCGCTTACAACGTCAAGCATTGGTTCTTTTACTAGGCGCTACAAAAAATGCCAGGCGTCATGTTATCATGGTATCATGGCATCATGGTAATGCACACTGCATAGTGCGCTGGTAACTGTTGCCCAGGCATCAGGTTTCTCGCAGTTAATAACTTGTTGACCAGCACGCATGGTTACACAATGCAAGTTTGGGTAAACGCACAAATTTAAAACCGACGATCAACACAACAACGTATGTGTTTCAACACCGACCAAGTCAACCCACCAACCCGCCAAACACACAAAAGAATAGCCAGTACAACCAGCAAACCAGCAAACCAGCAAACCAGCAAACCAGCAAACCAGCAAACCAGCAAACCAGCAAACCAGCAAACCAGCCAACCAGCAAACCAGCAAACCAAGCCAGCGATTTTGCAGCACTGTCAGATTCAGATCGCGATGCTGCGACTTGCCATGCAGCTCGGCGGTGGTTTGGCTGGTTCGGCTGGTTTGGTAGGATTGGTGTATGTGGTCAACGCGATGACCGCGCCAGCCCAGCAAGCCCAGCAACCTGCCCAACCTACCCAGACTGCCCAAACCGAACCAGAACAACCAGATCAACCAGCGAATTACTTTGTTGGCAGACAGGACTCACTACCAGTTGACCAACCGGTTCAACCTGCGCTGACCAGCTTGTCGCGCCGAGTCTGCTATCTCGAACTGGAAAAGCATGCAGGCCCAGCAGTTGCCGATATTGTGGCGTCCCACCAAGCCCGATCGGCCAGGGTTTCTGTCAACACGGACGTTTCGTTGGTGCAGCTTGTTTGCCAGGATGACCACGATTCGTACCAACGCAACGTCTGCGCAGTGCTGCGCGACGAGTTGGCGGCTTGTCTCGGTACACCAACGTCATTCGCATGCAATGAGCTGGACTTGTCGAGCCACGACATTGACTACGAGCCAGACCAAAGGAACTACATCTACTGGCTTGTCAGGTTTCATGTCGACCAGTTTGCAAGGCAGATGCGGGGCTACAAAGCAGTCGAACTGGTCACCACCACGATGACAACCAGCCAGTTTGCAGCCAGTCGCAACGTGCCAGCATGCTTTTGGGACGGCAGTAGAACGTGGTGCACACCAATATCACCAACATCACCAACAACCAAGCTGGTGCCAGCCATGATGTTGGACAAGCAGGCGCTTGAGTACCTGATGTCCAAGCTGAACCCACCAGACCAGCCAGACCAGCCAGACCAGCCAGACCAAGACGACAAGGTACCTGCCAAGCTGCTTGCCAAGATTCTGCTGCACGACTCGACCTGCTTCGACGACGTGCGCGCGATTCGAGTTGGCGACTACACACTCGACAAGCTCTACAACCCGCCCGACGAGCACAACGTCATGCACGTCAAGCCCGAGGTGCACAAGCTCTACGAGCCTGGCGACCACAACGTCTTGCACGCCAGAAAGAATTTAGTGTAGTTTGTCGCAAAGTTAGACAACCAGCCCGACCAGCCCGACCAGCCAATTCATTTACTGTCGTTGAATTCCAGTCTGGGTGGATGCAATATTAAGAGTTGGGGGCACAATTAGTTGACCAGTGAGCGATCTATTGCCGCAAATGTTCAGGATTGTTAGAAGAGGCAAATCAACGATTTCTTGCGGCAACAAGCCTGTCAAGTTGTTGTATGACAAATCCATCGATTGCAAATTGGTCAACTCTGCAAAGTTTGCTGAAATGTTACCTTGCAGACCGCACAACGATAGGCTCAACCTTTTTAACTGCGACAATGCAAAAAGTTCGTGTGGTATTGTAGAATTTATTTGAATTTGGAACAACTGCAGTGTCTGCAAGTCTGGGCATTGTCTAACAACATCACGCAGTAACGCGTTTGAAAACTTGCAGGATGATATGTAAATAGACGTGACAGATGAAGGCAACGCCAAGATCCCTTCGAGAGAGTAACATGCTTCAATGCAAACGCTGGTCAGCTCAACACAGTTCCTCAAATTCTGACTGATCTCAGTCATGCCTGACATTTTGGCCAACCTTAACGTGCGCAATTTAACTAAATTTGCAACCTCGTCTGGAAGTTTGGGCAAGTACATATCTTTCAAGTCCAGTACTTCCAAACTTGTCCAGTTCCACCATCGTGCTTGTTGGAACGACTGGTCAGCAGTAACTTTTAACTCTTTTATATTGAGAGTTCTTGGCCAGTTTACTGAATGTGCGCCCAAGCACGTAATACGCTGCAGGCTAACCAAGCTTGCCCAGTTGACAAAAAAACGTTTAAACTGCTGGCCCTTTAGCGTCAACTGTGCAGGATCCATTACTGACAAGTCGGGCAAGTAAACCGTGTTTTTGCAAATGACTACAAAATTGTTGACGTCGCGGTACATGTTGACCTCTAACGGAATGTCAGATACCCAGTCTTTACCAGGTCGACCGCAGGCAAGTTCTGTGACAGTTAAAACTTGGTTATCGAACGTATGGTTGGGCAGGCATTTCTCAACCACTTGCTTGACTTCAGCCAACCAGTCGCTGCGAGTAAACACAAGTGTTTGGTTGTACCTAGTTGCCAGCTCGACGATGGTGTCCATCGTTTGTTGATCCAAGGTGTTGGAGTAAATCATTTCCTTGCTAGACACGCTCGCACCACCATGCCCAAGAAACAGTGCAACATTTTCGAGCGCATCTGATTCGTTTGCTAGATCCGCGGGTATGCACCGTAAAAGCCGACTTTGGATGTCTCGAACGTAGCTGCACAGATACACCGGGTTGGCTTGCTGCTCGGTGTCGAAATCAGGCAGCTCGAACTTTCTTTCCAACAATTTGCCGCTAAACGCCCACTCCACTGGAATGGTCCTGGCGGCACTGTGGATGGCTGCGTTAGGTTGCAGTCCAAGCATTTTCGCCATCATTTGTTTGGCTGGCGTATACTCTGAGCTTCTCAGCCAACCGTGCATCACTGCCAAGGTCGAGCGATCATCCGATGCAGCACCACCATAATCGGCACCACCACCACCACCACCACCACCACCACCACCACCATAATCGGCACCACCACCACCACCACCACCACCACCACCACCACCACCACCGCCACCATAATCGGCACTGCCACTATTGTAAGTCATAGCATCACCGAAATCACCCGAACCAACATTCGCACGGTTATCCACCGAGCGCCTTTTTTTTGGTGGTTCGTCGTCATCATTAACCCCGCCCATCATGTACAACAAGCGTCTGGTCGGTCTGGTTGATACGGTCGAAATGCCTTGCAGGGTGAGCACAGCCGATCGGTTACGCCGTACACGTGGTTGTGTCAGTCGGGCATTGACGCTGCGCCTGTTTGGTTTACCAGGTCGTGATGCATGCTGGCCCATCGTCAATTTGACCAAAACTACCAAACTACCAAACTAGCAGATTGCCAGATAGTGACAGATAGTGCCTGACCAGGTTGCTTGCACACCAAACTGCCTGGCTTTTTTTAATGCCAAGCAAAATTTGCAAAGCTATACAAACTATAATAGGTATGCAGCCAAGCAGGTAAGCAGGTATGCAGCTAAGAAGGTAAGCAGCTATGCAGTGCAGAACCAAACATATAAAAAGTTGCGATTCATAATGGGTTTGAACCATTGACCTTTACATTAACAGCGTACTGCTCTACCAGCTGAGCTAATGAATCAGCTGGTCGGGGCAAGCAACATCTAAACATGATGTGTAATTTTTCAAAATACAAATTCTTGGATGATTTGCTTCAGTCTGCCAGACGTACAGCCCAGCAAGGCGACATGACCACACGGTCCTGGAAAAACAGCCTGGCGAATCTGGGCAGTACTGAACAACCAGGCCGGCACGTTTTCGTCTCTTCGAGCAAGCAGCAGCAGCGTCTTGTCTGGATCATATCCAGCTGGAACTACCATCCGATCTGGTTGGTTTGGTTGGTTCGACTGGTCTGGTTGGTCTGGTTGGTTTTTATGGTCTGGTTGGTTCGCATGGTCTGGTTGATTTGGTTGGTTTGGTTTGTCAGTTTGGAAAAACTGCTGGGTGTTGGCTTTGAAAGAAACCAAGATGCTGGCTCGTTTGAACGGGTTGAGCACTGGCGCCATCAGAATCAGCTTTGAAATCCTGCTGGAATGCATCGCTGCAAACATGCAGGCCAGGTATCCACCAGACGACCTGCCCAAGCACACCACCGGCACAGCTTCCTGTACTGGTTTGGCCATATGGTTTGGTGGGTCTGGTTCAGGTGGTTGGTTTGGTTCGGCCAGATCGGTTTGTTGCAGCAAGTCCCAGCGAAACGACTTGGCCCAGGCTTGCCATGCCAACCAGTTTTTGGGAAACGCCAGCTGGTGCACCTCGAAGCCCATTGAGGCAAGCATGGTGTTTTGCTTGGCGTCCCAGCCAGAATTGCCGCCCATGAAACAGCCACCATGAAAGGCAAGCAAGATTGCACGACGATGCGCACATCTGTACACCTTGGTTTCATCGGCCATGGAATGTGTTAAATGTTTTAAACTGTTTTTGAGTCGAGACTATACCAAACGACTAGATGTAACTTGTTAACAATACAATCGAACCATCATATGTGTGACAACCATGCCGACCAAGCATGTGCAAGCATGTGCAAGTCAGAGCAAGTTCATTCGTCTGGTTGCTTGTCGCCAGGCAGCTCCCAGAACTTGTAAGGCTTGTCAAAGTAATGCACCTGGCTGTGCGTCATGTGCAGCCATTCTTTTTTGGTTGCTTTCGAAACATGCGCCGCGCAATCCGCCCATCGACAAATGGTTGACCAATAAGAACCGCGGTCGGCGCAAGGGTTTCAGACTGGATGTGCGATTGCTTCCATCCTGGTTGGCAGCTTCGACCAACCGGTCGATGGTCTGTTGCGCGGTCGGGCCGCGCATCCACATCCACGCCTCAATCTCTCCCAAAAACTTGGCATGCTGCTTGTCTTTGCCATCAAGCTTCCAACATGCAACTGGTGTGTTGTCGTCGTTGTTGAAGTACAGCATGGTGGTGTTAAAAGGCACGACTGAAGGCGTCACCACCGGTTGGTTGACCATGACCGACAGACCAGTCGGTTTGGCTGGTTCAGCAATGTTATCGGCCATATTGGTTGGTTTGGTGTGGTTTGGTGTGGTTTGGTTTGGTTTGGCCGGTTCTGCCAAGCACTTTGTGTGCGACTCGTCTTTTTGCCTTGGTTAGTTTGGTCGGTTTGACCATTTTGAGTGATTTTACCATTTTGGTTCGTGTAGTTCGTTTGGCAGCACCAGTGCGACCAGTGCGACCAGTGCGACAACCGACTGCACCAACTGCACCGCGACGAGCTGGCATGGACTTTACCATTTCGATGCAAACTAATCTGTTTTCTAAACGTCCAAAGTCTTTTGATTATGGTTTATAAAAACGCAATCCATGCAGCCCAACCAGTCTGCGAAAAACATGCCAGCAACGCAACACATGCCAGTGCCAGTGCCAGTACCAGCCATGCACAAACCAGTTGTGGCATCCAAGCAACCACTTGGCAAGCAATCCAAAATCGCAGTTGGTGTCGCCATTGTGGTGGCCATGTTGGTGGTCGTCATGGTCGTCATCGTCATCGTCACGTCGCAGAAATCGTCTGCACCGTCTGGACCGCCTGCACCGCCCGGACCACCTGGCCAAAACAGGTATGCATGCGTCAACAACAGCTGCCAAGTACAAACCAACGGCCCGTACGCTGACCAAAACAGTTGCCAAAAAGCCTGTTCAAACACTTACGGCTGCATAGCAGGAACCTGCCAGCCGAACCAAGGCACCCAGTCGCTCAGCGACTGCCAAGTCAGCTGTGTCAAGCACTACAAGTGTGTGAACAATGCCTGCCAGTACTCCGACGACCCGACTGACCCGACCAGCAGCCAAACGTGCTGCGACGAACCTGGCTCGACGTTTGCATGCCAGAAACTGCCAGACAACACGTACGGTTGTGTCGACACCCAGAAGCCAACCGGACAGTCGCAAGACACGTGCAAAACACTGTGTGGCGCGCCGTCCAAGTTCTGCACGACCAGCTACGCCACACCAAAAAGTTCCAACAGTACAAATATGCCGTGGAGCCAGTCAGGCTTCATGTCTTTGGACAGCGTTGACTGCCCAACCTTTGAAAACGCGCTGACCAGCGGTTTGCTGCACGGCATGCCCTACTTTCCGTTCTGCGACACCACTGTCCAGGCTGCCAGCGACGACAAGGTGTCGCAAAGGTACTGCAACTCCAACCAGTTCTTCATGAGCCAGGTCGCGCCTGCCGACTCGACAACTTTGCCTGCCAAGACGTCTATTTATGTGGCGCCGTACGGCCAGGTGCTGGACAATCTGGACCCGCCGAATGCATCCACGTCCAAGCCGTCCAAGCCCAACTTTGTGTCAGCCAGCTGCCAGACCAAGCCAGGTCCAAACCAGGTTTGTGTCGATGCGTTTGTGTTTGACCAGAATCCTGCAACTGGCAGTCCTGCAAGCGCCAAGCGGCTGGTCGACTCACAAGGCAACTTTTTGTACAAAATTGCAGTCTACCACGGCGGCATCGTGGGCGCGCCAGTCACCAACTTGCCTTGCATGGCCGACTACTACAAGGTGGTTGCCGACTTTGTGAAGGCCAGGCAGATTGACATTGTGTTTACCTCGCTGCAAGCACCTATTGTGGTGGGCAGCAACTTGCAGTTCCTGTACAACTTGACGCCTGACTTTCTGGTGGAAAACTTTTACACCAAGCTGGACAAGAACACACAGGTTGGTGTGCTGGCCTACATCAACCCGAAAGACTCTAGCTGGGACTTTCAGCAACATGCTGATCCTGCGATGTACGACCAGGTCTGCAAAGCCAACCAAATATCAGAACAGTATGCTGGTTCGTGCTACAAGAACGCCTGGTCGGCCAGCTTGTTCGGCGGCGACGAGGCAGGCCTGGACCCAAAGCTGCCGACTGGCGCATGCACCACGCCAGGCTACACCTCGCCTGCAGCCAGTTGTCCAGTCAACAGCACAGACTACAAGGCACCTTGCCCGAACGTGGCCAGCCAGCTTGCTGCCTACGTCAAGTACATCAACACGACGATTGCCAACTACAAGGCTGCCAACCCGGCATATGCAGGCCCAACCGACGTGGCGTATCTGGCCTACGACAAGGAAGACCAGGGCCAGGACACCCTGGCGTACTGCCACATCCGCGCCACGCTGGATGATTCAAACGTCAAGTTGTCAAATGTCAAGGTCGGCTCGGCAGGCGGTTTGTCGATGGTGGACCAGCCGGGCTACACCAACGACTTTGTGATGCCTGAAATCTACTGGTATGCCAACATCCTGTCGCCGTGCCGCGGCTCGAACGCCCAGATCGGCAAGATTGCCAACTCTGACAACCCGAAAACCTACTTCGGCTACCCGCAAGTGTGCACAACTGGCAACTTGTACCGCAAAGTGGGCGACATGAATCTGAGCGGCGCCAGCTTTTTCGACGCGCTGATGGATGCCGGCACCAAGCTTGAAGCTTCTAATCCTGCGATGTTTCAGAACAACATGGCCACAATGGTCAAGAACTTGCAGAACAACCCAAGTGGTGTGTGGCCGATGATGTCGTGCGAGAACCTGAGTGCCGGCAAGGACGGCCAGGCGGGCCAAGCTGTGCCGTCCTGCTTGGCGCTGAAAGCCAACAGCAACGTGGTCAGCGAACCAGATATGTGCGGCACGTTCGACGGCATCTCGACGTGGACGTGGGACCAGGTGATTCAGTTCTTCAACAGGCTGTACCAGACTGCCTTTCCAAAGGGAACGTCTGTCGTGCCGACCTTTGGGCTGTACGAGCTGCAGTTCATCCCGCCTGGCTGGCTGGATTCCAGCAGTTCCAGCAAGGCAATGCAGTTCGATGCAAGTTTGATGCCTAATTGTGTTGGCAGTGGTGGTGGTGGTGGTGGTGGTGGTGGTGGTGGTAAAAGCGACGGCTGCAACCCAGCCAACCCTACTGGCATGCACTGCACTGCAAGCGATCTGAGTGTGTGCGATGCCTACTTGCAAGCAACGCCTGGCTGCGCCAACTTTTACTCGGAATGCCACATTGACGACAAGACAACGCCGTACTGCCAGTTTCACGTCAATTCAACAAACCAATCTTTGCAGAACCAACACAACCAAAACCAACCAAACCAACCAAAACAAACAAAACAAACAAAACTACACAACTGGCCAGCACCTGCATTGCCGGCTGTGACCCAGCCAACCAAACGTGTCAGGCAACAGTTTTAACAAATTTAAACTGGTTAGGTTGGTTAGATTAGTTAGATAATACTGATTATACTGTTTTGGACAGTTGTTGCAAGTTTGGTGTAGATCTCGGCATTGAGTTGCACAGCATCCAGCTCAGACAAGCTGATTGTGCCGGCGTAGTCGACATGCTTGCCATGAATCCATGCCTTGCTGTATTGTTTGGGCACCAGTGCTTCAACTTGCTGGCTCGGACGAGGAAAGTCTTTGCCGACCAGCATCAGCCAGCAAACTTGGTTGGTTTGGTTTTTGTACAGCTTGGACAAGTACGCCTGGAACTGCTTGATCATGGCTTGGCCTTGCCCAGAATTCATTTCGAAAACGCGTGTAAACACATCAACCTGGGAGTCGTTGGTGATGCCAATTGTGACGTCGACTGTGGTGTGGTGGTTGCCTTCCAATGTGATTTGCTTGTTGGACTGGTAAGCCAGCATGTAGGTGCACAAACTTGACGAACTCGACGAACGCGTCGTCATGTGCTTTGCAATGTGGCGTGCTTGCCAGACTGACTGACACACCATTTCGCAGTAGAAACGCTGCATCATCAATCCAGTCTGGTCTGTTTTGAATGGCAAGCTGTTGCGCACAGACTTAAAGGTGTAACAGTCGGCGTTCTGTGAGTCCAACGTGATGACTTGCTGGTTGATCATGACTAGTTTGTCGGCCATTGGGTTTTGCTGCAAGACTTCGTCGCGCGGCATGTGAATCCAAGGCGTTGCTTTGTTTTTGTCAGGATACCAGAACTGGGCGTTGGCAGCAAAGCATCCTTTACTGTGTTGGCGCAGTTGGCGGATCATTGGCCAGATGGATTTGTAGTTGTTGACCAACGGATCTGGTAGCTTTTTGACCATCTTGGCAGTTGATTTGGTTTTGGCAGACTTGGCTGGTTTGGCCGGTTTGGTTGATTTTGCCATGATTGGTTTCTGGATCAACTTTGCCAGTATCTGGATAGCTGTTTAGTTTGGCAAACTACATATGTGCATCCAGCATGTAAACAAACATGACAAGATTGGTCGACAAAAGCTGCTATGCCAAAATTGGTTGGTCGGATTGGTCAGATTGGTTTGGTGGGTTTGGTGGGTTTGGTTGGACTGGCAGGATGTTGTGCGCCAGATGCCTGGTTGAAAACCCGCCAGTACTTGGCGAGGCGCCGCCCGGTCAGCCAGCAAGCCAGGCAGTTCATGCGCAGTTCGAACCATGTTGACCAGTACATGCTGCAGACTGTGCAGCAAATGATCAGCCAGCCGCGCGGTGTGGACATCTTTGTCGACATGTTTGATACTGGTGTGCTTTGCCAGGCGCTGCTGCTGGACAAGTCGGGCCAGCGCGTGGTGGTTGTCGACAACCGAATCAAGCTGCACAACCTGGTCGACCAGGTGTCGCGCCAGCTGTGTCTGCACAACATCGATGAGGTCGACACAATTTACACAGACAAGGTCGTCATTGTTGTCAATGCGATGCGTGTGTGCCAGCTGGGCGAGCTGGAAGTGCTGGCCGACAAAGCGCTGCACAGCACCAACGTCCAGTTGATTGTTAGCACCACAGATGCGTTGCTGGCCAATTCGCTGCGCAACAAGTACAAGCAGAACGAACAGTGCAGGCTGGTATACCAAACTGGCAAGATGACAAGCCAGGCGTCCACGACACGCATGATGACCATGCTGGCTATTCTGCAAAGCAGAAATGCTGATCCAAACAATCTGACCGATCTGGCCAATCTGGCCAATCTGGCCAAGCTGGATGGTGTGGCCAAGCTGATGCTGGACTGTCCTGTGCCGAGCTGTGTCAGCCAAGTGTTTGCTGCATTTGACGATTTGGAAGCTTGCCAGCAAATTGTTGACCAGTATGTCGAAAAGTACAACAAAACCATCGAGATACTGGCATGAAACATCTGGTTTCATGGTTAACGGTTTATCATATGTTGAAACAGTTTGAAAGTGATCATGCAATGTATCACACCAACACAACTGCACAGGCCAACAAACCAACCACAACAACCACAACAACCCAACAACCCCAACAACCCCAACAACCCCAACAACCAATACAAACAATATGTCTGGCTTTACTCGCCTCGCAGCTGGATTGGTGCGCAACATGAGTGTTGCAAACCAAGTGCGCAACATGAGTGTTGCAAAACCAGAACCTTTGAACCAAGCCGAGAAGATCATCACAAAGCTGAATGAAATTGATTCTAGTTTAACGTGTTTGTGTGTTATTGGCGCAAGCAACGTTGTCACGCTGGGAATCGTAAACGCGTCAGTGCTGCTCAGCAAGAAGTAGTGGATCAGTGTAATCTCCCGGGCGGTTAAACGGGTTGGCTGGGTTTCAATCAAACATCTTTGATTCAAATCATTTTACAATTTAAACTTTACTTTGCCATGCTCAGCAGCAACCGTCCAAGATCCTTTTGAGAAAAAGTCTCTCCCAGCGCATCGTACACAAACCCAGGATAGGGCCCATCGTCTTCGAGGTAGTCAAGCACGTGTTTTGGGCGTTTGCGCGCAGCCATCTCCTTGGTTTGGCTTGCTGGCTTTGTGGTTTGGCTCGTTGTGGTTTGGCTCGCTGTGGTTTGGCTCGTTGATTTTTGGCTCGTTGATTTTTGGCAAAAAGTTGCTCTTGCTGCCAAGCTTTGCTTGCAAACGCGTGAAAAACACCGCATCATGGTGACATCTGCCAATCGTTTTTAATACTATTACATAAACTGCATGCATCATATTTGTTGCAACTGACGGCAATGGTATAACCTGTTTTCAAACACTATGCCACCAGCTGGGCAATGCAGCGCCCAACCGCAATGGGGTATGTGACTGGTGCCAGCGCGTTTGTGGCTGCACCCACTAGTATGCCGGTTGATATTTTGCCCGACAAATCCACCGTTTCCTCCACAACTGCATCAATGAAGAACCATCCAATCCCGCCAAGCGTTTTTGAGCTCATGCGTGTTGTGCGAGGCCTTGTGATGCTTGTTGCTGTCATGCTTGCAACGGCTTGCTGGTCATTTTGTCCCTGGCTGGTCCGGCTGGTTTGGTTTTTGCAAACATTGTCAGTTTGTGTGGTCTGGCTGTTTTGAAAAGGACTGCAAGGTGATGCGCATCGAGAGACGTACAGTACTACCAGGCTGCTTGTCAGGCGGTCAGGCAGTCAGGTTAGTTGATGAAACTAGACTTGATTTGCTCAGCTGTCTGCTTGCAGCGAGTCACAAAGCTCGACACCACAAAGTTGTTGTCCAAGACTTGGTTGACTGTCGTGCAACTGTCGAGACCCAGCTTGTTTGCCCAGTCATCGATGAATTGAGCACGCCTCTGCTTGGGCACAGTGTCGGCCAAGTCGTGCACCATGTTGAGCACGCGGCTGGCAAACACGTTGATCGGCAAGTTGAACAAGTGCTTTTCGCAGTCTTGAACAAACTTTGCACGATCTTTTGCATTGACAGGAGCCAGGAGGTGGACTAGCTGCATGGTGTGTTCTGCAACAGCACCACCGCCACCGCCACCACCGGCTGCACCAGCCGCACCATCATCACCACCATCACCGCCGCCACCGCCGCCACCACCGACCGCACCGACCGAACCAGCCGCACCATCATCACCAACAGCTGCACCACCGCCGCCACCACTGACCGCACCGACCGAACCAGCCGCACCATCATCACAAACAGCTGCACCACCGACCGAACCA
>Ga0209298_10001905_pt1 | contig 13276 bp, 17 predicted proteins | sample S_140806_EF_Meta_FD_187325 | JGI IMG/M metagenome (GOLD analysis project Ga0209298, IMG submission 187325) | Freshwater microbial communities from Lake Simoncouche, Canada to study carbon cycling - S_140806_EF_MetaG (SPAdes) (version 2) | ecosystem: Environmental > Aquatic > Freshwater > Lake ...
TCCCCGGCCTACACTACTCCGTCGGCGTCATCGTCGTCGGCGCGGTCATCACCCTCAACGTGTCGCTCGGCGGCATGAAGGGCATCACGCTCGTCCAGGCCTTCCAGTATTGGCTCAAGGTCTTCGCCATCACCGTGCCGATCTTCGTGCTGGCCGCCATCGTCGGCCATTACCAGCAGCACCTCGAGGCCAACAAGACCGCCCAGGAAACCGTCGCCGCCGCCCCCGCGGGCATCGAGCGCAAGGCCCTCACGGCCAAGGCGCCGAAGGACGAGCAGTGGATCGCGCCGTTCGGCAGCCTGACCACCAAGGCCGTCGATACCGCCATCAAGGCGGCCAAGACCCCGGAAGAAAAGGCCGCGCTCGAAGCGAACAAGAAGCCCTACTCGCTCCTCTACACCTACTCGTTGATCATCGCGCTCGTCTGCGGCACCGCTGGCCTGCCGCACATCCTCGTCCGTTTCTACACCAACCCGGACGGCGTCGCCGCCAAGCGCACCACCATGTGGGTGATGATCCTGATCGGCGTCTTCTACGTCTTCCCGCCCGTCTACGGCGTCATCGGCCGTTCGCTCATGCCGGAACTCTACGAGGCCATCGGCTCGAAGGGCACGGACAAGGTCGTGCTCGAACTCCCCACGCTCCTCGCCGGCCGCGACCACCCGCTCCTCGGCTCCGTGCTCTCGGGCATCACCTGCGCCGGCGCCTTCGCCGCGTTCATGTCCACCTTCTCCGGCCTGCTCGTCTCCATGTCCAGCGCCCTGGCGCATGACATCTACGGCCGCATGCTGAAGCCGGAATCCTCCCCGGAGCAGCGCCTCAAGGCCTTCAAGTGGGCCGCCGTCATCATCGGCGTCGTCTCCGTCGGCCTCGGTACGCAGGTCGAGAAGCTCAACATCAACTACCTCGTGGGCCAGGCCTTCGCCATCGCGGCGGCCAGCTACTTCCCGCTGCTGTTCATGAGCGTGTGGTGGCGCGGCATGACCATGAAAGGCGCGGCGACCGGCATGCTTGTCGGCGGCCTCATGGCGCTCGGCGCGATCACGCTGACCACGCTGTCCGACGTCTACGCGGTACAGTCGCTGGCCGACTTCTGGGTCGCGAATCCGCTCGTGCGCATCCTCTGCGAACAGCCCGCCATCTGGGCCGTACCGCTGTCGATCATCCTGATGATCGTGGTCTCGAAGGCCACGGCGGCCACGATCCCGTCCGACGTGCGCATGAAAATGCTCGTCCTGCACGCCCCGGAAGCCTTGGGCCTGAAGCAGGAATACATCAAGGAGCACGAAGGACTCGGCGGCCACTAAGCAAGCTTCCCGGGGTGGATTATTCCCGCCCCGGGAAACTTGAAACTTGGAAGTCCGGCAGGGGCTGTCTTTGCTGACGGCGTGCCCAAAGAACTCACCGAAGACGACTCCCGCGCCTATGGCGTCGTCCAGGCGTTCTCCTTAGTCCTCTCCGGAGGCGCCCTGTACGCAGCGACCCTCCTGACCTACCGAGGCGCGGAGGTCTTCCTCGGCCTCGTACCGGACCCTTATGACCGTGTGGTCTGGCTCGGAGTCGGCATGGGTATCCCCGTCGCCCTCTGCGGCGCGGTCATCGCCGTCCAAGCCACGCTGAACCGTCGCTGGGACCTCCTCCGCATCGTCGCCACCATCCTGCTCGTCGGCAACCTCGCCATCCCCGCCGCCTGGGGCGTATTGTGGCTCATCCGCTAAGCCTGATCTCCTCTTCGCAATGTCCGGCCCTATCGTCATCGTCACCCGCGGCAGCCCGCTGGCCCTCCAGCAGACGCATGACGCCGCCGCTCGCCTGCAAGCGGCGCTCGGACGTCCGACGGAGATCCGCATCCTGACTACGACCGGCGACCGCCAGGCGAGCTGGTCACTTGAGAAGCAAGGCGGCAAAGGCCTCTTCACCGCCGAGCTCGAACAAGCCCTCCAGCGCGGCGAAGCCGACCTCGCTATCCATAGTTCGAAGGACCTCCCGACCGAGATGCCCGCCGGTCTCGCGATCGCGGTCTGCCTCCAGCGCCAAGATCCCCGCGACGTGCTCGTGCGCCGTAGCGAGATCGCCAGCCCGAAGCTCATCGCCACCGGCAGCCCGCGCCGTCGCGCGCAGGGCGCCCTCGCCTTCCCGCAGGCGCAGTGGACCGAACTGCGCGGGAACGTCGACACTCGCCTGAAGAAGTTGGCCAACGGTGACGCCGAGGCGTCCTACCTCGCCGCTTCCGGCCTCAACCGTCTGGGCATCAAGGAATGGCCCGGCCTTTCCTTCGAGCCGGTCGCGCTTGAGTCCATGGTCCCCGCCGCCGGCCAAGGCGCTGTCGCGATTCAATCCCGCTCCGCCGAAGTCGCGCAGTACGTCGCCGCTGGTTGCGCCACCACGACGTACTCCGTGACTGTCGAGCGCCTGTTCCTCGCCAAGCTCGGCGAAGGCTGCCACACCGCGTTCGCGTGCCACCATGCCGGCGGCCGCGTGCACCTCTTCCGCGCCGACTTCGGTCGCCGCGACTTCGCTTTCCCCGTCACCGACCTCGCCGCGGCCTCCGCCTTGGCCGACGATATCCTCCGCCAGATCCTGCCCCGCTGAACATGAGCAAACTCCCCCTTCGCGACCGCCTCGTCGTCCTCACCCGTCCGGAAGGACGTGGTGCCGACTGGAAGACCGCCCTCGTCGACGCCGGCGCGGCGGTCTCCGAGCTCCCGCTCCTCGAGATCAAGTTCGAGCCCGATGACACCGTCCTCAGCGAAGTCCTCGACGCCATGGGCGAGTACGACTGGCTCGTCTTCACCAGCGCCAACGGCGTGCGCGGCTTCTTCGACCGCTTCTTCGAACGCTTCACCGATATCCGTTCCGTCGGCGGCGTGCGCTTCGCGTGCCTCGGCCCCGCGACCGAGAAGGCCCTGCGCCAGTATCACTTGGATTCCGACCTCACCGCCACGCAGAACGACGCGCTCTCGCTGGGCCGCGAGCTGATGACCAAGCACGACGTCGAGAACCAGAAGATCCTCGTCGTCACCGGCAACCTCAACACCCCTGAGCTGCCGCGACTCCTCATGGATGGCGCCATGGCGATCGTCGACGTCATCAAGGTCTACGCCACCGAGGAGAAGTCCGTCGCCGAATCACCCGAGGCTGCTGAGTTCCGCCGTCGCGGTGCCGACATCATCGTCTTCGCCAGCCCTTCTGCCGTGGAATCGTTTCTACACCAGGCCGCATCACTGCGACCGGACGCCGGCGCGCGGCAGCCCAAGGCCGTGGCCATCGGCGCTACCACCGCCGATGCATTGCGCAAGGCTGGCATCCCGCTGGCCGGCACTGCTTCCGCCCCGACCGCCAAGGCCATCCGCGACGCCGTCGTCGACGCCCTCAAATGATCGGCAAGGCGCGCATCAAAGTCTGTGGGATCACCCGCGCCGCCGACGCCGCCATGGCCCTCGCGCAAGGAGCCGATTATCTCGGCATCAACTGCTGGAGCGGTTCGCCTCGTTTCGTCCCTGCCGAAGCCCGCGCCGCGCTCCTGCGCGAAATCCCGGCGGACAAGCGCGTCGCCGTGACCGTGAACCCGACCGTTGCCGAAGCCAACGGGCTCATCGCCGAAGGCTTCGCGATCATCCAGGCCCACTTCGATCCGGCGAAGAAAGAGTGCGACCCCAAGGCCCTCTCCGCCCAGCTGGGCGTAAAGCACCTCTGGTTGGCTCCTAAGCTCGCCGACGGCGCCGAGTGGCCGGCTGACATCATCCCACTTGCCGAAGGCTTCGTGCATGATGCCCACGCCAAGGATGCCTTCGGAGGGACCGGTAAGACCTCTGACTGGACCCGCTTCCAGAAACTCCTGCAGAAATACCCGCAGAGCCTCTGGATTCTCGCGGGCGGCCTCGGCCCGGATAATATCGCCGCGGCGGCCAAGTCAGAAGCTGGCTTTTTCGACCTAAATAGTGGGGTAGAACTAGCACCCGGGCTTAAATCTGTCGAAAAAATGGCTGGCGTGGCGGATGTGCTGCTTAAAAATAGCCAATCGTAAGACCTGCCCCCCTTTCCCGGCACTTGGCACGGGGGATGCATAAGTGGTCTTGCTCAACCGAACGCCTAACCCAACCTAAAACACACCACCATGAAGCTCGTCGTCGCCATCATCAAACCCTTCAAACTTGAAGAAGTTAAGGACGCTCTCGCCGAAATCGGCATCGAGGGTATGACCGTAACTGAAGTCAAGGGCTTCGGCCGCCAGAAGGGTCACACGGAGATCTACCGCGGTTCCGAATACACCGTCGACTTCCTCCCCAAGGTGAAGATCGAGGCCGCCGTCGCTGACGAGCAGGTCGAGAAGGCCATCGCCACGATTTCCAAGGCCGCCCAGACCGGCAAGATCGGCGACGGTAAGATCTTCGTCCTCGGCCTCACTGACGTCATCCGCATTCGCACCGGCGAGCGCGGCCCTGCCGCCATCTAAGTCCGCTAGTTCGGAGCAAGCAGAAGGGCGTCCCTCGGGACGCCCTTTTTCTTTGGCTTATTTCGCGGCGGCCTTGGCCGCGGCCTTCGCGGCCTCGCGCTTGGCCAGCATGCCGGGGGAGTTCCACTTGATCACGTGATAGGTCGCGCGGCCTTCGCCGGCGTTACGGATCGCGTGGTCGATGTTGGCGGCTTGGAAGATGACCGAGCCGGGGCCAAGCTTGATCCAGTCGCCGGCGACCAGCGCCTCCACGGTGCCCTCCTTGACGATGAGCAACTCTTCGTCGGCGTGCTGATGGGGCGGGTGAGGCGCCTGGCCCTTGTCCAAGGTCGTCACGTGCATCTCCAGTTCATCGAGGGTCGCCGTCGGGGCGCGACAGATTGAACGAGACTCGCCGGCCTTGGTCTTCTTCACGACGAGCTTCTCCCAATCGAAGGCGACCGAACCCATGACCGGCTTGGGCGTGGAGACGGTGGCGGCGAGGCGATCCTGGCCGATGAAACCGAGGAGTCCCAGGCAGACGGAGGCGGTCAGTGCGGCGACAACTAGGTCGCGACGGGTAGGGGTGATCATGGGCTCTTTCTAGGAAACCCGCCGAGGGGAGTAAAGAGCCCATCCAGACGCCTTGCCCTCCGGCCGACCCCGAGCCTAATCTCCGACATGCTTCGCCCCTCGCACCGATGGATGGCCGCCCTGCTCGCCTTGGCGTCCCTGCTCGCGGGCTGCGGCGACGGCAAGACCACCGTCGAAAAGAAGGCCACTGAGGGTTACCTCATCATCAATAACATGGCCGAGCCCTCGGGACTCGACCCGCAGACGATCACCGGCCTCAGCGAAAGCCACATCATCGGCGCGCTCTTCGAAGGCTTGGTGAATTACGACCCCAAGGACCTCCACCCCATCCCGGGCGTCGCAGAGAGCTGGGCGATGTCAAAAGACGGTAAGACCTGGACCTTCCGCCTGCGCAAGACAGCCCGCTGGTCCAACGGCGACCCCGTAAGCTCCGCCGATTTCCTCTTTAGCTACGAACGCATGCTCACGCCGAGCTTCGGCGCCGAATACGCCTCGATGCTGCACGGCATCCGCGGCGCCAAAGCCTTCAACGCGGGCAAGACCAAGGATTTCCAATCGGTCGGCTTACGGACTCCTGATGCGCACACGCTCATCATCGAACTCGAGAACCCCATCCCTTACTTCCTGCAGCTCCTCTGCCACCACAGCTGGATTCCCGTGCACCCCGGCACGATCCTCAAGCACGGCAGGATCGACTCTCCCCACACGCTCTGGACGCGCCCCGGCGCCATGGTCTGCAACGGAGCCTTCACGCTCGAAAAATGGGAAGTGGCCCGACGCGTCGTCGTGCGCAAGAACCCGCTCTACTGGAACGCCCACGAGGTCTCGCTCAACGCCGTCGAGTTCCGCGCGATCTCCGACCTCTTCGCCGAGGAACGGGCCTTCCGCGGCGGCGAGCTCCACATCACCGGAGCGGTGCCGCCTTACAAGGTCGCTAAGCTGCGCGAACAGAAGTCGCCGCAACTAAGGCTCGACCCCTTCTTCTCGACCTCCTTCGTCTGGGTGAACTGCGACATCAAGGGCACGAAGCCCGCTGACCTCGCCGCCCGCAAGGCCCTGCAGGATCCGCGCGTGCGCCAAGCGCTCGGCATGGCGATCGACCGCAACCTCATCGCCGAGAAAGTCCTACGGGCCGGCGAGACGCCCGCCCTGCATTTCACCCCGCCTGGCACCGGCGGATTTCAGCCGACCACCCTCTGGAAGCAGGACACCCAGGAAGCGCGCCGCCTGCTCGCCGAAGCGGGCTACCCGAGCGGCAAGGGCCTGCCGAAATTCGATTACCTCTATAACACTTCGGAGGGTTCGCAGATGGTGGCCCAGACCTATCAGGAAATGTGGCGCCGTGAGCTCGGCGTGGAGATCGAACTGCGCAACCTCGAGTGGAAGGTCTATCTCTCCGCGATGCATAAAGGCGAATTCCATCTCGCCCGCGGCGCGTGGGTCGGCGACTACAACGACCCGAACACCTTCCTCGAGATGCTCATCACCGGCAACGAGCTCAACCAGTCCAACTGGAGCGACGCCGAATATGACCGCCTGCTCGGCCTAGCCGCCCAAGAGACCGACGGAGCCAAGCGTTTCGACTATTTCCAAAAGGCCGAGGCTCGCCTGATCAGCCAGGCGCCCGTCTTGCCGGTCGTCTTCAACAAGAACAAGTTCCTCATCCGTCCCGAGGTACAAGGCTGGTACCCCACCCTCCTGGACCAGCATCCGTTTACCGCCGTAAGGCTCGTCCCCGCGAAAGGAGATTGAACGAGCCTTCTTCCCACCTACGCTTCCCCTCATGCCCATGCGCTCCTTCGCCCTCGCCCTATTGGTCACCTTCGCCGCCATCGCCGGCTTCGCCCAGGCCGAACCCATCCGTTCCACCGGTGGCGACGACAAGGCCTTCGCCAAGCTCCGCGGCATCACCTTCTTCTTCATCGACGTCACCACGTCCGAAAGCCGCCCCGAAGACGCGGACCTGCGCGGCGAGATCCGTGACTCGATCGAGCTGGAGATGCGCCGGGCGAACATCGTGCCCAAGGCCGTCGAAGGCCTGACGCCGGAAGCCACCACCCCCTTGCTGACCATCGAGGTCCGCCTCGATCGAGGCCTTGGCCGCTACAACGCCGACGTCATCCTCGCCGTCCGCGACAACGCCACGATCACCCGCAACAAAGAAGCCGTCCTCGCCCAGTCCTACGCGCAGTCCAAGCGCGCCATGGGCACCTCCGAGACGACGCTGAACCGCGAGGTCAAGGCACGCAGCCGTGAGCTCGTGCAAGAACTCCTGGCCGGCATCAAGACCCTGAAGTAAGGCCCAAAGCCTCGCCTCCTTGGATCTCCTAAAGAAGATGCGCGGCGACGGGGCCAGCCCTCCGCCGAGGTCTTCGCTGTCCGTCATCATCGCAACCTCCCTTGCGGCGATCGCCGTCATCGGTGGACTGTCCTACCTGACCCGCGAACTGGAAGTGATGCTTCTACTCGGCACCTTCGCCGCCAGCTCATTGCTCGTGTTCGCCTACCCCGATTCGCCGTTCTGCCAGCCGCGCAACGTCATCCTGGGACACCTTATCGGCGCGGCGATCGGGCTGCTTTTCCTTCACTTCTGCCACATCTCGTGGTGGTGCGACGCCTTGGCGGTGGGCACGGCCATCGGCGCGATGAAGCTCACCCGCACCGTCCACCCACCGGCCTGCTCCAACCCGTTGATCATCTTCGCCCTGAAGCCGAGCTGGACCTTCCTGCTCTTCCCCACGCTTGCGGGCGCCGTGCTGATCGTGCTGGTCGCCCTCTTCTATCACAACTTGCGCCGCGAAGCCCGCTGGCCCAAGTATTGGCTCTGAACTTATGTCCTCCGTCGAAGCCCGCCTCACCGAACTCGGCAACACCCTGCCGACCCCTCCCGCCGCCGCCGGCGCCTACGTGCCCGCCGTCCGCACGGGCAATCTCCTCTACCTTGCCGGGACGCTACCGATGAAGGACGGCAAGGTGGTCTCGCTCGGCAAGGTCGGCCGCGAGGTGGATATCGCCCAAGCCGCCGAGGCCGCCAAGATTTGCACGCTCAACGCCCTGGCCAACGCCAAGGCCGCCCTCGGATCCCTGGACCGCATCAGCCGCGTGGTGATGGTCAACGGGTTCGTCAACGGTATCGACGGCTTCAGCGACAGCCCGAAGGTGTTGAACGGCGCCTCGGAGTTCCTGCTCCAGGTCTTCGGCGAAGCCGGCAAGCACGCCCGTGCCGCGGTTTCCGTCAACGGCCTGCCGCTCGGCGTCTCCGTCGAGGTCCAGATCGTGCTCGAGATCCGCGACTGAGCGGGCTCAGCCTTCGCTCAAGCTGACCTTGGTGAAGTCGATCTTGAACGACTTGCCGCCCGGAGGCTTGCCGCAGTTGCCGACCATGCCGCAGGCACGCTTGACCAGATCGGCCATGCGCGCGTCGCCGGGCTTGGAAAGCCAGCCCGAGAAAGTGACGAAGCCCGAAGCATCGACGGAGACCGTGACGCCACAGGAACCGGAAGAGGCGACGGAAGCGCCCTCAGCCGCAAGGACTTCGTTCCACGCGGAGCGGAGACGCGCCTGGACTTCGCCGGCATAAAGCGCCTGTTCCGAGGCCGAGCCGCCTTCACCGCCGTTATCCCCCGTGCCGAAGCTTCGTCCCTTCTTGACGGAAACGCCGCCGATACCGCCGACCTTGGAAGAAGAGCCGCTCTTGCCGCCCTTGGATTTCATGAACTCACCCAGGGTCGTCTTGCCCGAGCTGGTGCTCGCGCCGGACTTGCTGGATGATTTCGCCATGGACTTCGGGGTATTAGCCGAGGACTGCGAAGCCTGTTCGGCCTGCTCGCGCTCGCGGAGGATCTTGTCGACGTCGAGTTTCTTGAGACGGATGCGGGCGACACCGTTGTACGTTCCGTCCTCGGAACCTTGAGCCACGCCGGACTTACGACCTACTTCACCCGGACGCTTGCCTGGAATCCCATTCAGGTCGACGAGCAAAGGGTCCGCTGGCTCGACCGCCTCGCCGCCATGTCGGGCGGCATACCAGGAGAACCCGATGATGGCCGCCAAGATGCCGAGGTGCACCGCGACGGAACCGATCCAACCTTTGCCTCCGCTCGACATCTCAGCGCGTCTCGGTGTCGAGTCCCGCCTTGGTCAGGCCCTTGGCCTTGGCCGCGGAAAGGACGTCGATGATCTTCTGATAGGACAACACGCCGTCGCCGCGAATCCGGATGACCGGCTGATCGGCCTCCGGCAAGGCGGCCAGCGAAGCGAACTCGGCTTCCAGTTGCGCGAAACTGACGGGACGGGCACCGATGGAATAGGCGCCATTACGGTCGATGCTCACGACCCGGAACTGCTGCTTGGCATCGGGCGTCTTGCCCGCGCCCTTGTCGGCCTTGGGGAGATTGACCGCGGTGGTCTGCTCGAGCACCGGCGTGGCGATCATGAAGATGATCAGCAGCACGAAGCACAGGTCGAGCATCGGCGTGACGTTCAGCTCGCTGATGACGTGGAGCCGGTTCGGCCTGGAAAAGGAGCGGGCCATGGGGGCTTACTGGGCGTCTTCCCAACCCGGCAAGGCGGCCGGTGGCTCGGCGGAGACGGGCACGGACGCCGTACCGATGGCAGGTGAAGCGGGCGCGGCGGCACGGAGCAGTCGCTCGCGTTCCTGCGCGGCTTCGTAATTACGACGGGCCTCGCCCTCGAGCTCAAGCTCGACGCGATCGGCGAGCGAGCTGGCGAAATTCTCCAGCTCGGTCGTCATGATTTTCACCTGCGTGAGCAAGTAGTTGTAACCGAAGGTGGCGGGGATCGCGACGAGCAGGCCGAGCGTCGTGGTGACGAGGGCGCCGCAGACGCCGGGAGCAAGCTGCGCGATGCTGGCCTTCTCGGTCAGCGCGCCGAAGGTGACCATCACGCCCCACACGGTGCCAAGCAGACCGAGGAACGGGCCGCCGGAAACCAGCGAGCTAAGGAGGACCATCTTGTCCTCGTATTTGACCATCGTACGGGCGACGCCACGCTGCACGGCGTTCTCGACGTGGCCCATGCACAACGTGACGTCGGACTGGCGGACAAGGCGGCCCTTGTGGCGCTGCACGGCGGAGACGGCTTCGGCGACGAGGAATTCGTAAGGCCCGAGATTCGAACCGCGCGGGAAGTTGAGGGCGACCACGGAAGGCTCGTCGCGCAGGCGACGCTCGAACGCATGATTGCGGCGGCGGAGTTCCTGGACGTCGGACCACTTGCCGATCATCGCACCCCAACCGATGAAGGAGCAGATGAGCAGGACGCCCGCGACGGCCATGCCGGCGCTATCCATCTGCTGGAAGTACCAGAGCGCGCCCTTCGCCGAGTCAGCCAGCACGACCATGAGGACAGGAGAAAGCATCGCTTTCATAGGCAATCCGTCCTCGGCATGGCTTCAACCTGAAAAGGTTCGTCGTCGCACTTGAATCGGAAGCCGTTCGCGTGCATGGTGGGCGTGCTTGATTCCTCGTCCGCCATCCTGCCAGGGCTGCGTCCAGAACGCCGCCGTCTACTTCACCCTCGTCGCCGGGGGGAAGGCGGAGACCTATGCCTGCTGTCAGGGATGCCCCTCCCTGCTCTCGGACTCCATCCTGCCCTCCCTGGCGCTCGGACTCAAGCTGACCGTCCCCACCCCCGTCGGTCGGGGCAAATGCCCCACCTGCGGCTTCCGCTGGGCCGACTTCGACCGTATCCACCGCTTCGGCTGCCCGACCTGCTATGAAGCCCATGCGCCGCAGGCCTTGGCCACCATCGCCCGGATTCAGCCCGGCCTCGAACACCATGGCCGCCGCCCCTACGATGTCGCCGCCGACCGTGAGGCCAAACTGACCAAGGCCCGCAATCTGCTCAAGGTAGCCATGAAGGAAGAGGACTTTGAGACGGCTGCCGTCCTCCGCGACCAGATCGCCGAGCTCGAAGCCGGCCTGCCTGAAGCCAAGCAATGACCTTAGGATGAAGCCCGTAGCCCTGCTGACCAATGACGACGGCATCAACGCCGCGTTCCTCCACGCCTTGGTCCATGCCTGCGAGGCCGAGGGTTTCGACGTCGTCGTCGCCGCCCCCTCGGGCGAACGCAGCTGGATCGGCCGCGCCTTCAGCCGCCACCGGGAAGTCACCTTGGCCGACTACCCTAACCTCGGCCGCCAGGCCTGGTCCATCGACGGCACTCCCTCCGACTGCGTGAACATCGCCCTCGGACACCTCCTGCCCGTGAAGCCCGACGTGGTGCTATCGGGCATCAACATCGGCTTCAACGCCACCATGCCGCTCTGCCTGAGCTCCGGCACCCTCGCCGGGGCGACCGAAGGTACCGCCTGGGGCCTGCCGGCCGTGGCCTGCTCCCTGGACCTCGAGCAATCGCTCTTCGAACAGGTCCACCGTAACTCGTCCCTCTGCCCTCCCGCCCTCCGCCCCCACCTCGAGGCCGCCTGTCGCCACGCCGCACGCTTCGCCAAAGGGCAGGTTAATCAGCCTAGCCAAGGCCTGCACGTGCATAGCCTCAACTACCCCGCGACCGTCACCGACGTCACCGCGATGGAGCGCACGACGCCGGCGCTGGTGCGCCACGGCTCCCTCTTCAAGCGATCGGCGCAAGGCTTCTCATTCGCGTGGAACGACGGAGAGAGCCTCACCAACGATAAACAATCAGACCTCGCCGTCTTGGAGCGAGGCCTGATCAGTCATACCATCTTCGACTTCGGCGGCACCGCGCCGCTCTGAGCCGACTCAGTGCGTGTGGCCGTGGTCATGCCCGTCGCCATGATCATGGTCGTGGTCGTGATGACCTTCGCCGGCGAAAAGCACCGGCAGGAGGAGCACTAAGCCGCCGATAAAGGCCGGAGCCCATGCGTTACGCAGGCCATGGGCCGCGAGGAAAGGATAGAAGGCCACGTAGCTGGCGAAGGCCCAGGCACCGAGGTGGTTGGTTAACATCCAGAGGCCCTTCAGGCCACCGTCATTGGCTCGACGCTGGACGTACACGGAGAGGAAGCCGGAGAAGAAGACCGCCGAGAGGATCAGCAGGAAGACTGCGAAGGGCGCCCAGCCTTCCACGGCGTGGTGGTGGATTTCTTCGGCCTGCTTCTTGAGCTCAGGCTCGGCGGCGGCTTCCGCGGCGGCGATGGCAGCCTTCTCATCAAAGGCCTTGCCCTTGGCGGCGGTCTTGGCCTTGGCGACGGCCTTATCCACAAGGGCGGCCTTGGTGGCGGCTTCCTTCGCATGGGCGTCAGACTCGGGAAGAGTATGGCTCATGTAATGGTAGGCACCGACGGAGATACCGTAGAAGACAGCTCCGAGGACGAGGGTGTTGATGACCAGGCCGAGGCGGCCGAGGGGCTTGGTAAGATCCAGCGAGAAGCTCATGGTGCGAAGCCGCAACCTAGGTCACCCGCCCTTTCCTTCAATTCCAAACTTGGAAAACGGCCCGTTCCACGCCTCATAAGGGCTTCGCCATGGCCCGCCCCCTTCCTGAAACCGTGCTTTTCGACCTCGACGGCACTTTGGTCGACAATTTCGAGGCCATCCACCGGTGCTACGACGACGTGATGAGCATGATGGGCCTACCCGGCGTCACCTTGGAGCAGATCCGACGCGCCGTCGGCGGCTCGGTGAACGTGACCGTCGTCAAGCTGGCCGGCGAAGCCAACGCCCCGACCGCGACGCGCCTGTTCCGCGAGCACTTCCCTTCCGTGATGTACCACGGCCTACGCGCCTACCCCGGCTGCCGTGAAATCCTCGTCGGCCTGCGCACCAAAGGCGTCCGGGTCGCGGTCTACACCAACAAAGACGACGCCAACTCGAAGAAGATCATGGAGCACCTCGGACTCGATGACACGGTTGACACGGTCTTCGGCACCAACGTCCACCCTTGGCGCAAGCCCCAGCCGGAGTTCACCCACTTCGTGCTGTCCACGCTGAAGGCCGACCCGGCTCGCACGGTCATGGTCGGGGATTCGCCGTTCGACATCGCCACGGCCCGCAACGGCAAGTTGGCCGCGATCCATTGCGTGACGACCGGCAGCCACACCGCCGAGGAACTCGCCCCCTACGCCCCGGACACCGTCCACGCCGGTCTTTCCGAACTGGGCCGCGAGCTCTTCGGCCTAGGCTGATTTTCGTTTCGCCCCCGCCCCGCAGGGGTGATTGGCTACCCGCATGTCGCCGCCACGCGAACCGCCGCGCGGACCCGAAACCACCCTTTCGGGCGTGGTCGAGCGCATCCTGTGGCTC
>Ga0209298_10001910_pt1 | contig 13256 bp, 29 predicted proteins | sample S_140806_EF_Meta_FD_187325 | JGI IMG/M metagenome (GOLD analysis project Ga0209298, IMG submission 187325) | Freshwater microbial communities from Lake Simoncouche, Canada to study carbon cycling - S_140806_EF_MetaG (SPAdes) (version 2) | ecosystem: Environmental > Aquatic > Freshwater > Lake ...
TGTCTTTGCCATCGCGGCCTTTAAACCATTTATGATAGCTTCCTTATGAGAAAGTTTCATGGCTAGGTTAACCCTACCAGTAGGCTGGACATGCCAGAATCTAGGCACACTGTTTGCTTATCCTTATATATATCATAAGGTAACCACCACATCATCTCGGGTATGTTTTTTTCATAGATTCCCAAACAAACAAAATAATCCGCTTCTGATGATTGGGTTTTGCAATTATCCATATTGTTCCGAACACGCCAGGCATTTGTGCTCCATAAAGTAAATATGTGGCCACGATCGCTAGGATTAGCTGTTTTGATATGTATTCTTAAAAATTTATCTTTCCACCAAATAATTCTATCAATTCTAGAGTTTTGAGCGATTGGCATAAAAACGCTTATGTCTCGAGACAAACACCACAGATCAAAATAAGTCTCGCCTATCGAACCAACTAAAGAATTTCTGCTAGTAGTTAAGCAATCAATTCCAGACGTTGTCGTCGTCTCAGGCTCGGCAAACAAATGCTGTTGATAGCTGATCGCTGTTTGAATCATTGGGTCATTTCTTTATAAGCATTAACAATCGGCTCGGCTTCAGCAAGAAACTGCTTTCGCAGTTCTTTGTCTTGGCTGATAAACTTCAATCCTCTCGACGCAAGCCACTGCCTTGCTTTCATAATCGGAAACAGAAAGTGCTTGGGTTCGCTTGGCTCGCTCACTGTGATCGGATCGGGCATGATGCCGATACGTAAATATGTCTGACGCATCAGGCTTGGATCAGCTTCGCCATTCGTTAGCTTCGGCTGAGCTGCGGCGACTTTCTCATATCGCTTGCCGACTTCCTCTGTGATCCCTGCCTCTTTGCATAAATCGACAATGTTATCGCCGTTGGTGCGTGCCTGATTAATGATCTCGCCAGCTTCCGCTGCTAAGCCAATCGTCTTGCCAATCAGCTCTAACGCCTTGTCGCGTGTTACGTTTAGTTTGTTAATTACTGGGGTTAGTTTCATTTCTTAATGCCTTTCTGTAAGGCGGCCATATTAAATTTAGGCGCTTCACGCCGCCGCTTAGCGTGAACGCGGTATGCTCGTTTACGGTAGGACTCACGGGCCTTCTCGCTTTTTTGCGATCGTGCCCGTATGCCCAGCCGGTCATAGACTTCTGTGACTTTCTTGCTGATAGCCTGCTTGGTAATGCCGTACCGCTTAGCCACGGCCGTCATAGATTCAGGCGATCGATTCAGCGATATGTTCAGTACCGCATGCCCCAGCGTGTCCGTTCGGTTGGCCATAGCCGGGTGATCGGCAGACTTCTCCATCAAGTGCTCTATCACTTTGGTGATAGTCGCAACCGATGACGTGGTGACCGTTATCTTCAGTGCATCGCATGACTCAAAGACCAAATCCTGCAAGCTATCCATCATCAACGCTGGGTGCGGTATGTTGGCCGGAATACGTTCGATTGCTTCTTGATCTATCATAAACGAAAATCGCCCCTATGGATGGTCGATGGATGTAAACTATGAACGTTATCAATGGATATCCCCTTAAAGGGGGAATATCCATCAATAGCAGTTCTACCTATTTTCGGTGATAGCTTTTGAATAAGTGGTGATAGGCTGTTTTTGATCATTTTTGATCCTGATTCAGCACGTACTTTTTGGCTTTTTCTGTGCCTATGTTTTTGATCAAACCGTCTTGTTCCCATGCTGCCGTCAAGTCACGACTCTTGGTATGGCCAACTTTAGATTTATTGCGTATGCAGCTTTGGAGATCGCCTGCGCTTATCCCTTTTGAAACAATCTGACGATATTCATCAAAATCTACGATGATTTCTGGCCGGCCGGCACTCTTGCGCTCTGGCTCATCTGCCACAATCCATGCAAGCCCTACATCACTATGACGAAGGTTTGCGTAAGGCTGTACGTTGTTTTGAGCTATAATGCCGTTAGAATTGAGGTTTGACCGCTTACCTCGTTTGGTTACTTCAAGCCTATAAATACGCTTTCCTTCGGCATCGTCGCCGCAAGGAGCAAGCGTTAGTACGCTCCTGGCCCAATTAGTCAGCTCGCTTGATCCAAATCCGCTGTACGCCTTGTCTGCGCCTTGATATCCGATCCCATCCCTAACAGGCTTTGGAGTGTGATGGATCAGCATCCACGCAAACCCAGCCGACAAGGATAGAGGGTTTAGCATATTCCGCAGAAACTCGCTGGCTGTTTCCTGACTAGAAAGATCGCCTCCAATAAAGGCCAACAATGGATCAATCCAAACTAGGTCAGGCTTGTACTTTTCAACTAACCTACGCACGCGATCGACAAATTTTTCGCCAGTCGAAGTGCAGTCACGGACGATCGTTACTCTGGCCATCACTAATTCCTTCTGCTTATCAGTAAGGTTCATCGCCTTAAAAACGCCTTGAATGGATTCAGCCACGTCTCCCTCGTCGTTCTCAGCTTGGATAATCAGCGATTTTAATCCTTCGCCATGCGGATTGATTCCAAAGAACGACTCGGCGATTGCCCACGTGATTGCCGCCTGCATGCACAGCACGCTCTTACCAAGTCCACTGCTGCCCACCCACAAGGCGGATCCGCCACGGCAAATCCATCGCTTTCCTAGCAGTTGCGTCGGATCTGCGTCCTCCTTAAAATTGACCAAGTCCTCCCACTTGTACGGCTCTGGAATATCACCGTAGATAGTGCGCTCCTGCCATTCGATGTAAGTGAGCGTTGGAGCGCCACACTCGACCAACTCTTGCTGCAAGCCAGTGGCCGTCCTCATAGCACCGGGCAACCTGGACAACCGCCCAGCGTCCTTGTTGGCCGGATCCAGCTTTGTGTGCTCTAGGTGCTTGTAAATAAACGCCACGCGCTCGGCGAACTCCTTGGCGTTAGCTGCCCTCACATCAACAAAAGCATGCAGGCTACGTGAACCGCTCTTAATGATGGCGGAGGTGGGCAGGCCGCTGCGCTTAATAATTGCCCACTGTTCATGCAGCGTGCTTTCATCAAATTCGATTAGGCAGTGCCGGTATTTAGTGACGTGCTCTGCGGCCCGTCCATTCCCGTTGTTAGCGTTGATCGACACATACACGCCGACGGCAGATCCCTGCCATTCCTTCAGCCCGTCGCCCTTAAAAATTTCAAGCCACTCCTCCCGGCTTCTTGTTTCACCGCTACCATCCGGCCGCTCGCGGTCGCCGTCCTTAATCGATCGGCAGATATTGATCTGATCGCCTACGTCGAAACAGGTAGTCAGAAATTTATCGACCGGCCCACTCTCCACGCTGATCGGCATCGGTGGCACCGGCAGATCTTCACGCACGATTGCCCCATTCTGATAGCCATACTTGGCTTTCGGCCTCCACGCTTCCCTGGCTGGCTTGCTATAAGCGGATTTGACGGCTGCAACTGCCTCTTTCTGCGTCAGACCAAACTTAGCGCCCCAGATCTCGGCTTCCGTTTCGGCGTCGAACTGCGACAAGCCTTGGTCACGGAATTGCAGCGCCATCTTAAATAGCTCCGTGTTCCTATGCCCTTCCGGCGCCCCGTTGTGGTAAATCGCTTCCGTAGCTGGCGGGAGTGCGATCATTTTTTGGAAAACCCTTCCAACGCCTTCTCAATTACGTACTGAATCACTGCCTTTTCATCTTTCTTTAGCTGCTTCAGCCCAAATGCGTGCAACGCCTTCGCTGTTTTGGCGTCATAGGTTACGTCGACTAAAAGCTGCTTTGGCGCAGGCCGTGCTTTTCCAAAAGTAATTTTGCCTAAATCCTTCATTTGCCTTTAGCCTCCATCGCCTTCGCCTTATGCTCCTCGGCTCGTTTCAGCATCTCCTTGCAGATCGTGATCGCCAGATCCAACCGTGTACGCACAGCCTGATACTGCTCTTTCAGCAGGTTCTTTTTCGCACGCTCAAGGATTTCGAGGTGCCAGGTTAAACGCTTAACGCTCACCACTGTCCCATTCCCCAGCGGTGGCGATTGGCACGGGCCTCTCGCACACAGTCGGCGTACTGTTTCGGCGTGTAGGTGCCGATGACGCGGGCGGAGAACATGGTTAAAAGATCCTGCAATCTCACAGCACTGCCTTAGGCAGCGGCCCCGCCAGTTTGTATTGGTACTTGCTGGCGTCGTATTCCAGTGGATAGCCAAAAAAGTCGCGCAGCAGATCGATGTCCCGCTGGATAGTTTTGTAGCTACATTCGAGCTCAACGCCCAATCGGGCACAGCTAGGCAGCGTTAAATCCCGGCGCAACTTGCCAGCGATCACGCCCAGGCGGCGAAACGTCGGCCGTGTATCGCCCAGGCCCATCGCGCGCTGGCTTTTGGATGCGAACGTGGCGGCTTTCGTGCTCATCTTATTTTAATCCATTTTCTAAAAACAGATAAGTTTTCAAATATCCGATGGTAAGAATTGCATGCAGGACTATATGTGGGATAAAACGGCATTAACCCAAACGACTCATGAGGCTGCTGAGCGTTTTCGTAGTTATGGCATAAGAATAAAACCCGCCCGTCCTTGCAGCGCCAAGCTTCAGGGTGATCGGTGCAGTCTGATTTTAGCCGCCAAATGCTTAGGCAGCGTTTGTATGGATTAATCTGAAATAAAATAGATGTCATTAATCTATTTCTATGAATTAAAACATTTTGTCTGTGCATATAATAAGTTATAAACCCGTAAATCATTTTAGCTTTTGTACTCACTTCGTCACCTCCACCATCGCCACTTTCGGCAGCCTCATCGCGTTGAACTGCTTTTCACTGGCTGCAAACACGTCGATCACCGGCAGCTTCCCACCGCTGGCCTTCTTGCTCTTCACGGCGGTGCCGGTATCCACAGCCACCCATTCACGCTTGGCACCGATGACTCGGATCCGTGACCACAGCGGAATAATGTCGGGATCTACGGCGCAGTGACGGCCGGCACGCAACCTTGTGCCAGTGCTTGACTGATAGCGGCTGCTCCACTCATCTTCCCCTGGCCAATAGCCAGTGATGCGAACTTTGATTTTCTTAACGTCGATCTTTTTGGCGTCCGGCCGCATGTCGATCATCACGTTCGACGCCTGCGTGGCGGGAAAGCCAAAGAACGCCAGAAACGTCAGCACTACGTTGCAAAGCGCTCTCATAGCCCTGCCCTTATGCGATCAATCAGATCGTTCTCGCGGCCTTCTGCAGCCGCCAACGCAGCCTTCGCCTCCGCCAGCTCACGTGCAAGCGATCGCACGCGGTTCAGCAGCTGCTCGTGCGTGGATTGTTCGGGTAGTAACTCAATCACAGTGCACCTCCCGCGGGTCATACTTTTTCAACCAGCGCCACACCTTGCAGATGGATGTGAACGCCTCGAACGCCTGGGCAACTTGCTCAGCAGTGTACTTGATGTCCTGCAACTGGCCGGTGACTGGATCGATCAGAATGTTCCGGCACGCCATGCCTTCGTCCGTAAAGGCGTACGCGTAGGCGGACAGTTGAAGCAGATCCGTTTCATACCCGGTGGCTTTTGAGACGCCTTTTGCATCCGTCTTGAATTTTCGGGTCTTAAAATCCACCACCTCGATCTCGCCGTGAATGTCGCAGATTAAATCGACTCGCCCTGCATAGCCTTCGGCCTCGTTCACCAACACGGCCTCATTCACGTGCACTTTTGAAACACAACATTCCCGCCACTCTTTCAGCCCGGCATAGTGTTCCTCGTAGCCTTTGATTAAGTCGCCCGGATCTTCGCGGTTGATTATAATTTCAGCCAGGGAATGAATGTGCGTCCCGCGGGCAGCAGCGGCCTCCACTTCCTTGCGGCTGTCCAATACCACACGCTTGGCAAAGTCGCTGTCGGCTTCGCCTTCGTTCCGTGGTAGAGACAGGGCGGACAGAATCGCCTGTTCCTCCTTCCAATTCATCAGCCCCTGCTTGCTCGGGCCAGCAGCACCGAGGATTGTGGTCACAGATGGAAACGCCCCCACCTTGCGGGCGGATCGCAGATCACCGTGGCACGAATCTCCGCTTCGCAGATAATAGTGCGACGACTCTGCCTTTGCGGTAGCGATGATGGGTGCCATCAGTTCCACCTTCCGATCGCCGGCATGAGTTGAATCGCCAACGCCACAGCACAAAGCGGGAATATAATTTGAACGACAACAGACAGGATTTCCATTGGGGTCTTTCTGGCCGGAGTGGGATTTGCCCACCCCGGCCAAGTGATTAGAACGGGACGGGGTTTCCGTCGTGATCCAGTTCGGTTGCGGTTGTAGTTGAGGCTCCGTTGCGGTTTATTTTCCGAACGAACGCCTTGTCGACCGTCACCTTTTTCGCTCCGGCAGGCAGTACCGCCTGCACGTTTGCGTATGTGGAACCATCACGATCCACATGGGTGACTAGGATCTGGCACGGCTTACCAATCAGCGTCTCCAGATCCAGATTCTGCGGTGGCGCCTTCTTGGCATAGGATTTCAGATCCTTAAACAGAGCCGCTTTTTCATGCAGACTCAGTCCGTAACGCCGACCGATAGTGAACGGCCGCCCATCCTCCATCTTGTCGGCCAACTGCCACACCAGGCGAATCTGGTGCTTCTTTCCGTACATGGTTTCGACGACGCCGAGATCCTCCACGTCGCAGAAAACTGCGTCGTGCGAACCTTCGGGAGCTGGCGTGTAACTGCCCCCTCTGCTTGCTACTATTGGCATTTGCTATTCCTTTCTTGGTTTTGGTTTCTTGGTTTTGCTTGGACTATTCGTCGTCGCAAAAATCGTTATTGGTGTGCGTCGGTTTAAGGTCTTGGAACTCGCGGTCGGTCATGTGCCAGGCGATCTCATGCTTCCTGGCCAGTTGCTTTGCCTGATCGATCTCCCCGCGGTTCAGCGCCTTCACAACCCGCTCGGCGGAATTGCGACAAGCCATCACCTCGATGTTTTCAATCAGACGAAACTTGGTCAGGTCGGTCATGGTCAGCCCCGGCGGTTGTTGCCGTAGTAATCGGAAAAGCGCTGGAACTCGTAATCCGAGTCGGCTTTCTCGCGTTCATAGACGTCGTATTCGTAGTCCGGCTTGTCGTTGTTAATTGGCGTTTCGTTGGTTGGTTCGCTCATTTGGTTTTCTCCTTCATCGAAAGGCGGAATGACTTGGCGGTCATCGCCACTGCTTCGGCCGTCAGGCACTTCGTTGTGAATCGCCAAATCCGCCATCCCAGGTCGGCTGCTGCCCGATATTTCTCGCAGTCCTTAACCATTCCCATCCCACGGCCGTGACGGCCGCCAAACGGTAGAAACGCTCCGCCATCCAGCTCCACGGCACAGCGGGCGGATTTGCAGGCGAAATCGAAACGCCATTTACGTGTGGGGTGGAACGTGTGCTCGGCGACCAGCTCCGGGCCATTGGCAACTTTCCATAAAACGAGGAACTTGCTGGCCAGTGCGCTCATTTTGCCTGCCCCTGCTTGGCCATAAGTGCGGCCACAACTTCGTTCAATCGCGCCACGTCACTCTCAAGACGTTTCATGCGGCACTGCAAATCAATCATGGCTGTCGCTGTCGACCACTCGGCCATGCCGACAGACTTGGACGGATTAAGGTGCTGAATGACGCCTTCAGCTTCCAAATCACGCACGCTCACAGAAACTCCTTACGTATAAAATCCCACACCCACAGGAACACGGCCATGGCCAGCGCCAGGCCGCTGATCCCGCATCCGACAAACAACGCCCAGCCGACAATCAGTCCAGAGAGCTGGGCAAGATCCCGCATTACTTCCCAAGAAATCATCGCTGGGCGCTCCACATCCGTGCGACGGACGGGTTTGGGTGGTAGGCAGGCTCAGGTTCGTACCCGCCGCGAATTAAAAGCGAATGTTGTTGGTAGTGCTTCTTTTGAGGCTGATTAGTTACCGCCGTGTTACCATTTCGGCGCAAGTCGTTGCAACCATAGGCATCGGACGGGGTGGGATTTGAACCCACGGTTCTATCTCCTTCTTTGTTTTGATTGATTATGCTTTGCATGGCTGCTGTGTGTTATTGCTTTAAACTGAGCAAATGTTACCCTTGTAACTATGGCCTATTCCTACATTAAGAAAGGCAATCCGTGGTTCTACATTCGTTTCAAAGATCCGTCCGGCAAGTGGCGCACGAAAAGCACCCGTTACCGCATCGACAACACGCTGCATCGCGCCAAGGCAACGGCCGAGGCCGCCCGAATTGGAGTGAACGAAAAGCGAACGGATAACGGCCACGACTGGGTTCATGATTTGATTGAGAATCACCCCGTTTCCCCTCTGACAAAAGTTTACTACAGGAATTGCTGGCGTCATCTTGCGCGTTTTATTATCGAAAAAAAAATAACCCTGCAAGCGTTTTCTCCATCCGATTGCGAAATTTATTTGAAGTGGCGCCAAAGCCTTCCACGCACGTCCGGCGGCAAGGCTGGACGGAACCAAGCCTGCCAAGATTTGAAGATCCTGAAATGGATTCACCGTCAGGGCCGACTGCTCGGAAAGATGGACTCCGTTGCCCTTCTTGATTACCGAATTAAGCGGGGGCCAATTAACTGCATCAAACCTGTTTTTTCGGACAATGAAATTAAAATCACTCGGAAAGCCTTGGCCGTCGAAGGTGTGCCCGAATGGATGCGAATCAGCTTTGAGATTGCCCTGGCCACCGGCTGCCGCTTGCGAGAGACCCAGATCCCGCTCGACTGCGTGGATCTGAAAAATCGCATTCTTACGTTTCCCTGCCCCAAGGGCGGATCCGGCAAATCGTTTAGCATCCCCATCCCGGCCGCCATCGAACCCATGCTGGCCAGAATGAAGGCCGAGGGCCGCGAGATCACTTGCGAAGTCCCCCGCACGCGAGCCTCGCTTTGCTGGCGTAGGCTGCTGGATATTTGCGGTCTTAAACGTCACTGCTTCCACTCCCTTCGGGTAACCCGTGTGACTCGATTGCGGCTTTCAGGGTGCTCTCAATCTGTCGCCATGCGACTCGTGAACCACTCCTCGACGTTAGTGCATGAGCTGTACCAGCGGCACTGCGTAGACGATCTCCGCGATGCTGTGAACTTAGGCCAGTCTGCATCAGCCTCCATCGATCAAAGTCAGACGGAATTACCTTTCCCGCGAGCATCGGGAATCCAGGCAGTGCCTGCATTTGCTTGATCCTTACGTAGCCGAACCCGTAAGCAGCGCCTAGTTGGCGAAGGGAAAGAGCTTGGTTCTCCTGACGGAGTTTCATGGCAATATCGTTGAGGCGCCCCAAGCTCATAGCGTATCTAGCTTAGCTCTCCCGATGCTCTTGCGAGCAGTTGGGTGACGAGTTGGGAAAGCGAAATCCTGCGGGCAGCGGCCAGTTTCTGAGCTGCCTTTTTCAACGCCAGGGGCAAGACGATGTTCGTCTTTTCCGCTTTGTTACCATTGAGAGGACGGCGAGCCATACGCCTTGACTACGCATAGTCTGCGTATTGTCCACAACTTTTTTTAGGTTGTTAAAGTTTCTTTCAAACTTGCGGGGCGTATAAATTACGCATACAATGTTCCCCTATGAAAAAGGTGAAAACAAACCTTACGATTGATCCAAAGGTAAAACGCAACGGCGAACGGCTGGCCAAGAAGGGCGGATTAAGTCTTTCCGCATTTATCACGACTCTGCTCGTGAAAGAGCTGGCCAATGAAAAGAAACGCTAGGATTTGACCAGTTTATAGTAAGGCACTTTGCGGCAGTATTGGCCACGCGGGCCGCGGGCGCCGACAGTCTTGGATACTTTAGCCACTGCAAAAGTTCGCCTTTCTGCTTTCTTCTTTTTGACCAGCTCCGTCAGCGTTCGATTGGCATGGCTTTTTGAATAGTTCCACATTTTTGCCACTTGCAACGCCGACATCCAGCCTGGTGGGATTTCCTCCGCACGACGGGTTTTCATGTGCTCATTGAGCACCTCCGCCCAGTCTTTTTCTATACTGGCAGCCGCCATACTCCTCCGACTGGGCTGACCACGTTGACCGTGCATCCGTCTCCGCCATCCAGATATTCCCCGTAGGCTATCCCGTGCGACCAGCGGGTCACAGACCGCATCCGTCTGGCATATCCCATAGAGGCTATATCCGCTAGGCATCCAATCGACCATCCCACTGGCGCACCGATGCAACGGCCGGCAGCTCGATCAATGCGATGAAGATGACCCATTACAACGGGCCGACGGAGACATTCTACGTGGTCTCTGACGGCTGCCTCCGAGTGCATAAAACCGTGCCCGAACGCTGTCCCGCCAAGGTCGTGCCAGCCTGTTTCGATGTCGTACGGAATAAACTTTGCCCGCAAATCTTTTGCTAGGTTGTGAATCTCCGACAGCGCAGACGTGCAACAGTGCGCCACAATGGCCGACGGCGAGCGTTGCAGTGCGGTAAGGCGGTGTTCATGGTTCCCCTCAAAAATAAACTGTGGAGCCAGTTCTCGAACGAAATTCAGGCCAGCGTCAAAGTCCTCCCTGATGCTGTTGCCACGTTCCGGGCTGTCAGGATCCCGGCGGGCGTTGCCCATCAGACAGGATAGATCTACGAAGTCGCCAAGGTGCAGCGTTGTATCCCCTGAGCGGATCCACCTCCGCTTCATTTCCAGCGCAGCTTTGCAGGCTTCAGCGTTTGCCAGGTGTCCGTGGCTGCATGATACGGCCAGCCACCGTTTCCATTTGCGGATTACTTTCACTGCTTGTCCTCTGCAGACGGAAATCCTTCCAGCACGGCAAGGATCTGACGGCAACTCTCCCGCGATTGAGCGGCCGCCACCGTCTCGTCAGACGCACCACGCAAAGCAAGATCGCCGATGACAGAAAGCTGCATTTTTAACGTGTGTAGATATGCGCATAAATCTAGGCATTCCATCCAAGCATCCTTCCACACCGGCCGCCGCCACAACGCACCACCGTGCTCGGCCTGCCCGATGCGATATTTAGAATCTAAATCTCTGGTCAAATCACGCAGAATGCCTGCCAAATGTTTCTCATGCTCTGGACTCATCATCTGGAACTCCACGGCCTGCCGCTAATTAGGCTTTTCTTCTTCACCGCAAATCCTTTGACCGCTAGGGGTTCGGTTTTTTGTTCCACACCATCGCGGGGAATGTCACGCCAGGTAGCATATTCAGCGGCTTGCAGATGGCCTGTTTCCCAAGAGATTGCGGCCAGCTCAAACGTCAGCCCGATGTGCTCGCCTAGACGGAAAGCGGTTTCGTCGTCCCAATCAGCTGCGTATAGGTCGGCATTTTTGGGAGCTGGCTTAATGGGCACCCAATCAAACGCTAGGCCGTAGTTGTGGTATGACTGTCCCGGCTTGGCCTTGGTCACGATCCGGCCGCCACTTGTCCTTCCTTTTGCGAAAAGCGCAGCCTGCTCCTCCATGGTACGTCGGCCGCAATAGATCAGCGGGGTGATCCTGCTGGCGACCATTTCATTCAGCCATCCCCTAACCCGCTTTTGAAAGCTGGCGTCTAGCGTATCGATGGCCCGCAGTGTGCGGGCGCTTGCCTCACTGAGGCTGGTCACTGATTCCTCGCTCGCTCTCTTTCAGTTTCCGCCAAGCTGTCAGATAACGCCTTGAGCGCCTGTGCATAGAGATCTCTGTAAGCCTGCGGGCAGGGTTTGTTTGTTCGTTCCGCTTTGTCCCAAGCATAGATGAAATAGCTGATGCTGTCTTGGCTGGGCGGCGGGCCGTCCTGCGTTTGCGATGTCGTGGCACAGCTTGCCAGGGCCAGACTAAAGATCAGTAGGAGGGCGATGCGTCCACCAGGCATTGATGTCCCTTTGTCTTTTGCGGCGTTCCAGTTCGATAGCCTCAAAGTTCCGTTGGAGTGGCGATTTGCGTTTCAGGATCCACAGCACGATTCCAAACAACCCGCCCAGCGCCGTTAAAATACCGGCGATCATGGGCGTTTATTTGCGAGAAAACTTGGAAAGAAAATCGACTATCTTTTGGAGCGTCCGTTCAGGTTCTTCGCCTGGGATAAACGCGGCCACGGCTGCAACGGCTGCCAAGAGTGCGGTTACTGCGCCAAGGGCGCCAAGCCAGTCAATTTTAAGTAGTTGGGGGATGAGTGTTTCCATGCCCCTAGCGGGGTGTCAAAAGCCAAGTCGACGTTTGATCAGTTCCCACGCTGTGCTTACCACTGCCCCGGACACAAGTGCGACAAGCCACAGGCGTGTTTTGATCGTGTGGGCATCCCGCTCCATCGACGTAAGCCGGCCGTGGTACTCGCCCAAGCTGGCTTGTGAGCGTTCCAGCATATCCATAATAACACCCTGGCGGGTTTCGATTCTAGCGATGCTTTCACGGACAAGGCTTAATCGTTCCGCAAGTTCAGCGACTTGGTCAGTGCTCATACTTTTTCAGCACCTTCCGCAATCCGCACCCACTCCACGCCGTCCTTATCTGTCCAGCGTTCGATAAATCCTTCCGCCTCTAAGTAACGGAGCGAGCCTTCCAGCTCACGCCATTCGGCTGAGTCGTAGCAGTCCATTCACTTGGCTTTCCCTGCGTCCTCGGCTGCGCCCATGTCGCTGTATTGCGGTAAAACATTGTTGTCCTGCCTCGGCGAGCAGGAGCAAAGCAGAAGTCCCGCAAAGATTACGGGGATCATTGGACGTCCAGAAGCCAGTGTGTCGATTGCAGAATAGCAGAAGGAGAGGCGGTTGGAAGGGAGGATGAGTTTGAGCAATGAATCTCTGGCCCGAATCGATTTGTGCTTGTGTCGTTTGTTGGCCCGCCAGCAAGCGTAAGTAGCGGAACTTGACCAATGTTAATGTTGGGATTGAGCGATGATTCTGCCCCATACAAGTTGATATTCCCAGATCCATCAGATTCTATAACAACACCAAAGAATCTATTATCAGATGTTGTCGTCCCAAATCCATTTGTCAATGTCGTGTAAGACGTTGGCGTGAGATATGATGCATTATATCCAATCAGCCGAGCTTGAATTACGCTAGATTGTAGAGCAAATTCCACACCAAATCCTTTAATTGTAAGTCCATCAACCCCTGCTAATGGAGCGTCAGTAGCATTTCCAGTGCCGCCGAACACCATTCTGATGACAGAGTTTGTGCTTCCCATATACATCATGCCGCCAATCGAAAACCTTATTCTTTTTGAATAGTCAATTTTGTTGGCACTTGCCGTCATAAATGCGGCGGTTGGGTCTTGGTAGCCTGCTTTAGATGTTCCATTTGCGGCACTGCCAGCATTTAGATTTATGTTAAAACCTCCAGTATTTCCTATTGAAGCCACGCCACCAGTGCCAG
>Ga0209298_10001919_pt1 | contig 13223 bp, 8 predicted proteins | sample S_140806_EF_Meta_FD_187325 | JGI IMG/M metagenome (GOLD analysis project Ga0209298, IMG submission 187325) | Freshwater microbial communities from Lake Simoncouche, Canada to study carbon cycling - S_140806_EF_MetaG (SPAdes) (version 2) | ecosystem: Environmental > Aquatic > Freshwater > Lake ...
TCACCCAGGCGGAAGTGCTCGCCCAGGCCGCCGCCGCCTGATCCCTCGTCATTTTTTGCCATGAATCCCGTGCGCTGCCTCATCGCCGCTGGCGTCTTTGCCGCCTTTTGGTGTGCGGGGGCGTTCGTGCTGCTGCCGCGCCTGGAGGCCAAGCTCACCGCCGCTACCCGCGAGGCTCTCGCTGCCCAGCAAACACTCGTGAAGCGGCTCGATAAGGTGCAAACGGCTTTCCAAGGCCAAGTGGCCCATCTCACCGGTCAGGTCCGGAGCGTGCAGGACAAGCTTACCATCGAAGCCGCCGTGCGTGACCACGTCCGCGCCCCCACGATGATCGCCAGCGGCCTCGGTCAGACTTTGAACCCCGTCTCCGCCGTGCACAACGACATCGAAATCGTGCCCTTCCCGCCCGGCTGGATGCTCCTCGCCGCGCACGGGGCCAAAGCCACGCTCCTCGGCGAGGCCGCCACCGAGTTCGAGGCTCGCGATCTCGCCCGCAGCATCAAGGAAAGCTGGAGTGCGAAGGGCGGCAGCGTCAGCGGCTCGCTCACCTCGGATCTCGAAGATCACGACGAAGCAGCCGACATCTCCGCCACGCTCGGTGGCCTACCGCCGCCCTCATCGAGCGTCGAGCTGCACCTCGCCCGCATCGGCGGCCGCTGGCAGAAGATGAAGCTCAGTGAAGGTGATGACGCCCTCCGCGATCAAGCCACCGCCCTCGGTGTGAAGGACGACGAATGGAAAAAGGACATCGCCCCTCTCCTCGCCACCCTTCGGCAGGATCACGCCACCGCCAGCGAGCGGGCCAAGCAAAGCGCCGCCCTCGAAAAGCTCCCGCTCGGCCATCTCTTCATGGCCGTGCGGGATCAGCGCATCTTGCTTCGCGGAGAAGTCGGCAGCGCCGCCATCAAACGCGCCCTGCTCGATGAAGCGCTCGAGATTTTTCCGGCTCGCCGCATCCACGATGACATCCGCGTGAATGCCGCGCGTCGTCCCATCGCCGATTTTGGTCCCTTCACTACCGCCCTGCTGCCAGCTAGCGATGCGGAAGAAGAAAAGGCCTTCCACCTCGGCATCAGCGGCCAGGCCTGGCTCCCGCTCGATTGGCGTGGCTCCCGCGAAGAGCCATCGTGGAAGGAAAAACTCCCCGAGGGCCTCGATCCCGCCCTCCTCCGTGAGGACAACGCCCAGCTCATCGACTTCCTCCAGGGCAGCGAGGCCAACATGCCGCCCATCGCCCGCACCCAGCCCGCCTTCATCGTGCTCGCCTTGATCGGCAACAAAGCCCTCCTCAGCGGCCAGATCGCCGAGCCATCGCTGCATGCCCAGCTCATCGCTGCCGTGAAGACCGCGTATGCGCCCGGCGTCGTCACCGAGTCGGATTTCTTCGCCGTGCGAGGCCATTGCCAGCCCTCCGACGATGTTTTGCACACCGCCAAGAGCCTCCCGCCGCGTGGAGCCAAGCCCCAGCTCGCCTTTGCCACGCCCGGCGGCACTTGGAAGACCCTCGAAGTCACGCCCGCGCTCATCGAGCCCGGAGCTCTTGCCAAATCCGGCCTCCTCCCCGAAGACATCCCCCCAAATCTCATTGAAGAAGCCGCCGCCGATACCCTCGAACAAATCCGCGCCCTCCTCCGCCCCAAATCATAAATCCCCGTGTCCTCCACCTTCTGGTTCCTGCTCGAATTCACCGTGCTGCTCGCCCTCGCCGCCGGCGTCTTCGCGTGGCTCGGCTGGATGTGGCGTGGCGACCGCGTGAAGAAGCTCCAGGATGAGGTCGAGGAGCAGCGCCGCCTCGCCCGCGCTGCCATGGACGAAAGGGATGCCGCTCGTGCGGAGGTCAGCAGTGGCAGCGTGCATGTCAGCGATGCCGCGCCGCTCATCCAGGCCAACGAAGTCCTCGAAAACGAAAACGTCCGCCTCCTCGAAGACCGCAAAAACCTCGAAACCCGGCTCGCCACGCTTCAGGCGGACAACGCCCATCTCCTCTCGCAATCCTCCGCCAACCTCGCCGAGGCACTCAAGAAGCAGCACCAGCTCGAAACCGATCTCGCCCTCGCCCAAGCCTTCGCCTCCGAAGCCGCCACCCTCCGCCAGCAGCTCGCCGATGCGAAAGTGGCGCATCAATCCGAGGTCTCCACCATCCAGCAAAAGCTCTCCGCCGCTGATGAAGCCGACGAGGAACTCTCCGCCCTCCGCCAGCAAAACGCCTCGCTCGCCGCCGAAGCCCAAAAAGCCTCCGAAGCAGCTCAAAACGCCCAAAGCAGCCTCGAAGCCTCCCGCGCTGAAATCACCGCTCTCCAACAAAAACTCGCCGAAGCCGCCGCCACTTCCGAAAGCGCGGCGCAAGCCACCCAAAGCGAACTCACCTCCCTTCGCGATCAACTTGCCGCCGCCACCCGCGCCGAGCTCGCTGTGCTTCGGCAAAAGCTCTCGGAAGTCCCGTCGCCCGCTCCCGCGCCTCTCGTTCAGCCCGTCGTCGAAGCTCCAACACCAGCTCCGGCTCCCAAAGTCGAAAAAGCCGCGCCCAAACCTCGCGCCACCAAGAAGAAGCCTTCAACAACCACCGCGCCCAACGCCCAGGAAAAGCTCGCCGAGATCGAAACTGCCCGCGCGCCGCAGCTTTCCATCCTCGCCGCCCTCACGCAGGAGCGGGACGACTGGCAGCGCCGCGTTACCCTGCTCGAATCGAAGACCCCGCCCGACCTCGCCGGCCTCGGCCTCGCCCGCCGCAGCCTCGGCAGCAGCGCCGAGCGCCTTTCCGAAGCGCAAAGCGCCGTCGAGTCCCTGCAAAACCAGCAGCGTGCCCTTCACAAAACCCTCCAGCAGACCACCGCTCTCGCCAGCCAGCCCGACGACGATCTCACCCAGATCAAAGGCATCAAAGGTGTGCTCAGCGATCAGCTCCACGCCCTCGGCATCCGCACCTGGAGGCAGATCGCCGAATGGAACGACGACGACCTCCGCGCCTTCAGCGAACTCCTCGCCTTCAAAAACCGCGCTATCCGCGATCACTGGCAACAGCAGGCGCAGCAGCTCATTCAATCGTGACGCATGTCCCGCCTCCGATCGTTGATCCTCTATTGTCTATTGCCCCTGCTCAGCCTCAGCTGCGTTTCCCCCGAATCACCCGCCGCTCGCCAAGCACGAGCCAGCAAACTCGCCGCTGATCTCAAAGCCCTGAGCCCATCCGTTTCCGCGAAAGAAGCCGCGTCCCTCGCCACTGCCGCCGTCGAGCGTGCCGCACAGCTCAATCGTGAATGGCGTCCCGCGCAGTTACCGTGGATGAACAACTTCCTCGTGAACACCGGACTCCGCGAGCAAGGCCTCTGCCATCAATGGCGTGAGGCGCTCTTCCCCGCGTTGCATGCTCTGCATCCGCGCACCCTCGATCTCCACCTCGCCGCCGCCCGTCGTGCCACCCTCCGTGAGCACAATGGCCTCGTCGTCACCGCCCACGGCCAGCCCTTTGACACCGGCCTCATCCTCGATGCCTGGCGCAGCGGCGGCATCCTCCAGTGGTCCCTCATCCAAACCGATCATTACCCCTGGAAGCCTCTGCCGCGTGAGCTGACCCCCGTCGAGCTTCGTCCACTGCTCATGCCGTGAGGCGTTTTCTCCGCCGCATCACACAAAGCACCCCGAGCATCAGCAAAAGCATCCGCGAAGGTTCTGGCACGGTGGTGAAGGCCACGTTAAGGGCTTGGAGCTGGTCGAGATAGACGGGGATGAAGTTATCGAAGCTCCACGGTGTGCCGCTGATAGTCGTGATGGCGCTGTGGGTGCCTACGAGGGCGAGGCGGCCTTGGTAAAAGGCGAAGGTGGGGCTGCCGGAATCACCGCCTTCGAATTGCGAATCGCCAGGGGAGGTGGGCTGGAAGCTGTAACCGGCCGCGAAGGTGTCATTGATGCCATCGCCGCCGTGCAGGTTGTAGTGGTAGAAGGCGGAGATGGTGTTGGTGCCGATGATGGTGCTGTTCGTCGTGAGATCGTTGTGGCCGTACATCAGCACGGGCAGGTCGATGTAGGCACTGAGGCTATCGAGCTCGAGGATGGGATACTGCGCGATGCCGTGGGCGGGATTCAGCGGCGTGGTGAACTTTCCGATGCTGAAGTCTCCCGCCATGCCGCTGATCGGAGAGACGAGCTGCGTGCGGCTTTGCACGGTGTAGGAGACCACGGCGGCGGCAGGGTTGCCGGGATTCGCGGCGAGCAGTGTGGGGCTCAGGAATTGGATTGTGCTGCCCGTGGCGTAGTGGCTGGCGAAGACGAAGTATTGATCGCTGATCATGGCGATACTCCGCGTGCTGAGGCCTGCATCCCAGCCGACGCCGGACCAGTCCATGCCAGCACCGATGAAGGAGCCGCTGCTATTTGGCACCGGAGCGGTGGAATAGCCGCTGGCGAAGCGGTTGTTCTCCGTGGCGTTGTAGCCCACGACGGTGAGTGCCTGGGCGGTGGCGCAGGCGAGCAGCAAAACGAGGCTAGTGACGCGGAGACTCATCGCGGCGGAGAATGGCGGTGAACCTTCAATTGGCAACTGCCGAAAGGTTTAGGCCACGGCGCGAATGGGTGACGTTACTGACACTCAACCGCCGTGCGTCCCGAATTCGACGAGGTTGTTGGTTGATGTTTGTGTCTCCGGCTTGATGCTCAATTCATGAACACTCCCGCCGAAAGCAATGCTGAGATGCCTGACACAAGGGTGAAGCATCGCCGGTTGCGTCACGAGTGGCGGGAGGCGTCCAATCCGCTGGATCAGTTCGTTAAAGTTGTGGGCTGGCTGTTTTTCAGCGCGGTGTTGGCGTCCCTGGCCTACTACGTCTGGCAGGCATTCGTTGGGACAGCGGGCTGATTCGTGTGAAGGCCTCGCCGCACGGCCAAGATGACTCAAAAACGTGAAACCCGGCTTCGTTTGGCTGCCGAGGCAAGCTGCCAGGGAAATCTCTCGCAACTTGCCCGTGTCTTCATCGTTAAAGCCGCCCATCACCCCCATGAAGACGCGTCTCCTCCCTCTCATCGCCTTCGTTTTGCTCACCCCATGCTTACAGGCGGAGGGCGAGGCTTATCGCACCTGGACGGATGCGCAGGGGCGGAAACTCGAGGCAACTTTTCGCGGCATCGAAAATGGCCAGGTCTTCCTCCAAGTGCGCAATGGCTATGTCTATCGCCTGCCGCTCGATAAGCTCAGCCCCGTGGATCAGCAGGCGGCGAAGACGCTAAAGCCCGAAGGCCTCGGCATCCCAGCGGACCCCAATCTCGCCCAAGCCGCCGCTCGCATCGACATGCTGGTGGATGGAGGCCTGGCAAAGGCCGGGCAAAAGCCGAACCCGCTGGCCTCCGACGAGCAATTCGTGCGCCGCGTGTATCTCGACATCGCCGGGCGCATCCCCACTCGCGAGGAAGCGCTGGAATTCATCAACGACAGCAGCGTTTCCAAGCGGGCGAAGGTCATCGACAAGCTCCTCAACTCCGATGGCTACCGCAGTCATCTCTTCAACTACCTCGCCGACATGCTCCGCGTGGCCGATGTGGCTCAAAAGGCCCGCTTTTACACCTACCAAGACTGGTTGAAGAGCCAGATCGCCGACAACGTGCCGTGGAACCAAATGGTCTTCGCGATGATGACGGCCGATGGCAAGCTGCTCGACCAAGGGGCCACCGGTTACCTCCTTCGCGATGCTGGCATGCGGCTGGATAATCTCTCCCTCACGCTCAGCACCTTCCTCGGCGCGAATGTCTCCTGCGCCCAGTGCCATGACCACCCCTTCGCCGATTGGACCCAGCGGCAGTTTTACGAGATGGCCGCCTTCTTCGGTGCGACGGAGACCTTCGGTACGCGTGGCAATGCGGGCTACAACGGCAAACAAATGCGTCAGGCACTCGCCTCGTTGGATGACAAGCGTCTCCAGCAGCAGGCCAAAAACATCCTCCGCGTCAACGCGATGGCCGTGGAGGACAGCACGGAGAACGATTTGAAGCTGCCGGATGATTACAAATACGACGACGGCAAACCCGGCGATCCCGTGAAGCCTAAACTCGTCACCTGGGCCGATGACAAGACCAAGAAAGCCTACCAAAACGTGCAGACGAAAAACGAAGAGGATCTCCGCACGCAGTTCGCCAAGTGGATGACCTCGCCAGACCATCCACGCTTTGCCATGACCATCGCCAACCGCCTGTGGAAACGCGCCTTCGGCGTCGGCATCAAAGAACCTGTCACCGATCTCGATGATCCCGAAGCCAGCGTGAACCCTGCGCTGCTCCATCATCTGGCCGCCGAGATGGTGCGGCTGAAGTTCGACCTAAAGCAATTCACCCGCCTGCTCTGCAATACCCAGGCCTATCAGCGTGAAGCCACCAGCCACGAGATGGCCGATGGCGGTCCTTATCTTTTCCCTGGCCCCGTTTTGCGTCGCATGAGCGCCGAGCAGGCCTGGGACTCCTGCGCCACGCTCGTCGTCGGCAAGGAGGTGGATAAATTCCACGCCCATCGCGGCGCGACGTATGCCGAGGTGATGAAGGTGAATCTCGGCGAGGGTATGACGCCCGAATCCCTCAAGGCCGACATTCAAAAAGCCGCTGGCGGCATGCGCCAATACGGCGGTGCCAAGCCGAACGCGAAGAACCGCAAAAAGAAGCAGATGCAGCCCGCCGGTGATGGTGATGACAGCGTCGAGATCACCCCGCCCGTGCGAAACGGCCTCGTGCTCGCTCGTGCCTCTGAGCTGCCGCAGCCGGAGAAAGATCAGCACTTCCTCCGCATGTTCGGCCAGAGTGATCGCCAGATCGCCGATAGCAGCAGCGATGAAGGCAGCATCCCGCAGGTGCTCATGCTCATGAATGGCGAGGCTCAAAAAGTCATCGGCCAGGAGGATTCCCTCGTCATCCAGACCGCCACCGGCCAAAAATCCCCCGAGCAGCAGGTCGAAAGCCTCTACCTCAGCTTCTTCAGCCGCAAACCCAAGCCCGAGGAACTCGCCGACTCTGTCGCCGCCCTCGGCAACGGCCTCACCACGCGTGACCTGAGCTGGGTGCTGTTCAACACGCGGGAGTTTGTCTTCGTGGAGTAGCCGTCATGTCATCTGCCTTGTCATTGCCGCGACAGCGTCCTGGAGTGCGCCGGGCCTCCGGCGCTTTCGAGCGTGGTTCGGCCTTCGCAAAGCTCCAGAGGGCTGGAGCACTCCAAAACGCTGTCGCGCCTCTTTAAACCCCAGACCTTCATCTCTTTATGAAACTTCAAAACCAGCTCGATCCCCTCTCACGTCGTCGTTTCTGCGAAAAGTGGGCCAAAGCCTCCCTCGGGGTCACCGTGCTTCATGCCCTCGGTGGCAGAACCTTCGCAGCGGACGGCCCGGGCTTCGGCAAAGCCAAGAACATCATCTTCCTCCAGATGATCGGGGGCATGTCGCACATCGACACGCTCGATCCGAAGGAAGGAAGCACGCAGGGACCGGTGAAGCCGGTTTCGACGAAAGCGGGCTTTCAGCTTGGTGGCACCATGCAAAATCTCGCGAAGCAAGCCGACAAGATTTCCATCATCCGCAGCATGACATCCAAAACCGGCGTGCATGCCAGCGGCCAGTATTTGATCCGCAGCGGCTACGAGCAGCGTGGCACCATTCAGCATCCGAACATCGGTGCCTGGGCACAAAACTTCCTCGGGCCGAGCCACAAGACCCTGCCTTCCAGCGTGTGCGTGAACCGCCAGCCGAATGCCGGCAATGGCTTCTTCCCTGCCAGCTACTCGCCACTGCCCATCCTCGATCCCGATGCCGGTTTGCAGTATTCGCAGAGCGATGCGGGTGCCGACGTCATGCAGAAGCGCCTCGCCATGCTCGACAAGCTCGACGCCGGTTTCCGTGAGCGTTTTCAAACCGCTGGGGTGAAGAGCTACACCGAGTTCTACGAGAAAACCGTCTCCATCATGTCCAGCACAGACCTCGAAGCCTTCCGCCTCGATGATGAACCCTCCGACCTGCGGGCAAAATATGGCGACAACAAATTCGGCCAAGGTTGCCTGCTTGCTCGTCGCCTCGTCGAAAAAGGCATTCGCTACATTGAAGTGGCCAAAGGCGGCTGGGACATGCACAACAACATCGAAGAAGGCCTCGAAGAACACGGTGCCGAACTCGACGTGGCTCTTTCCGCGCTGCTCGAAGATCTCTCCCAGCGTGGCCTCCTCGCCACCACGCTCGTCGTGCTCTGCTCCGAGTTTGGTCGAGGCCCCAAGATCAATGGCAATGCCGGCCGCGACCATCATCCGAAGGTCTTCTCCACCCTGCTCGCCGGTGGCGGCGTGAAAGGCGGCTTCGTCTATGGATCGAGCGATAAAGAAGGCAATGCCGTGGCCGACAAACAAACCAGCGCCCAGGATTTCCTCAGCACCATCGGCTGGAGCCTCGGCCTGCCCGTTGATGAAGTCGTCATGTCCCCCACCAACCGCCCCTTCACCGTCGGCGACAAAGGCAAGCCGGTGATGGACGTGTTTGCGTGAGGCGAGGCCGCGAAGCATGCGCCAGCAAAGTAGTCATCTTGCTCCGCAAGATGAGCTGACCGTGCCCGCTTGCTTCAGGCGGTGCCATCCCTTCGCCGCACCTTCCGCCCGTTCAAAAGCGCCCCGATCCAAGTGTAACGCACGAGATACTCGTAGCTCACCAGCAGCACCACGAACACACCTCCGCAGAGGAAGGAGAACTTCACGCCGGAAGGCAGCGGCCAGTCCCGCACCCAAAGCTGCGCGGCCAGTACGAGCGGCAGATGCGCCAGGTACATCCAGTAAGTGGCATCGGATAGGTAGCGGATCCATCCACGCTCCATCGCCACGAAACGGCGAAACAAGCCCATCATCGCCGCGCTCATCATCCAAACGTAGATCACTTGGAGCAAGATGGCGAAGGAGTGCAGTTTACTGCCTCCGTTGGTCGCTGCAAAGCCGATTGGATACACGAGCAGCAGTGCCAAAGGCAGCGTCACCGGCCATCGGCGACCGAGAGAGCCATTTTGATCCTCGCTGTCGAAGTACACCGCACCAAAACCAAAAAACACCGCGTAGTAAATCAGCAGAGGCAAAGGAGGCAGCAGGCTCGACGAAGTCTCCGGGCCAAAATTCGGCACCGCACCACTCATGAACCACGCCGGGATCAGCGTCAGCGGCACCAGCCAAATGTATCGAAGCGAAGATGTCACCCAGCGTCGCGGTTTGGAACGCCAGCCAAGTCGTTTCGCGATCCAGGCGCAGATCACGAATCCGGCCACCATCCAGCACAGGAACCAAAGAAACCAAAGATGACTGAAGAGAGGAAATCGCGTCAAAAAAAGCCACACACCCAGCAGCGGCCTCTTCTTCACTTCTCCAGGCTCTCCGCCAAGCATCGTCCGCACCTCCTCGCGGTTCTTGGCGAGCTTTTCCTCCTCCATGGTGATCTTCATCGCCTGCGTGATGAAGCGCGTGATGCTCTCATCCGCCTGCGTGGCATCCAGCGGCGATTCACCGCGCTCGTTTTTCAACGTGCCATCGGCCCCCGCCTTCAGCAGCCGGCTCACGATCTTCACTCGCCCGAGAAAAGCAGCCGAGTGCAGCGCCGTGCCACCATCTCGATTTGGCTGGTTCACCCTCGTGCCTCGGTCCAGCAGCAGCTCGACGACGTTTTCATGCCCAAAGAGTGCCGCGTAACTCAGCGGCGTCATGCCCAGCGCCGTATCGGCCGCATTCACTTTGGCTTTTTGAGCGTCGATGAAGTCGGCCACCTCCTTGTGATCGCCAGCGGCGCAGGCTTTCCAGATCGTCATCGGGCCATGGGCGGCCTTGTTCATGCCGGATGCCGCCGCGAAGCCTCCGATCCCATGCATCAGCGGAACCAGCGTGACCGTGCCGAGCACCAGCGGCAGAAAGACGCGTTTGAAACGATGCTTCACCAGCGCCCTCAGCCCGCGCCGCCGCCAGAGCATCGCCGTGAAGAAGCCGCTCAGCACAAAGAACAGCGGCATGCGAAAGCCATGCACCGCGCTGATCAGCACATGAAACACCCCGCTCGTCCGTGAATCCTGCACCATCCACGGCCCTCCCGCAAAGGACAGCGCCACATGCAGCGCAATCCCCAGCAGCATCGCAAACGCCCGCAAGGCATCCAGATCATGTCGGCGGTCAGAGGCGGGGCGTTGTTCCATGCGAGGCATCGTAAACGGATGCTCGTGGAGATGGTTGCGCAATTCGTGACTCTGGCACCGCAGGCTGCTCATTTGGCAGCCTATGGAGTGAGCGGCCTAAACTCATTGCGTTAAGCAGTCTTTTGGCGCGGCAGCGTCGTGGAGTGCGGTGGCAAGCCTTGGCGCGACACCGCCGTCGCAAGCCGGACAGCAGCCAAAGGCCAAAGAGCACTTTTGCCGCGCTCGACAGCGGTGTCGCCGATGCAAGGTGCCCCTTGCATCTCTGCCACCGCACTCCACGACGCTGCCGCGAGTATCGGTGCCGTTTTTACTTAACGGCATTGGGCCAAAACCGCCTTCACCGCATAGTTCGCAGCATCTCGGCCCGTATCATCCCCATGCGCCGACTCCTGCCCTTCCTCGCTCTTCCCGTCCTCGCCGCCGATCTGCCGCCGGACCAAGGAAACACCATTCCTGAAAGCGCCAAGCGCCCCGTCGTCGTCACGGGCAAATCGACGCTCGCTTTGCCAAAGCACGATCTCCCCGGAGGCTACACGCTCGAAGTCGCCGCCGCGTCGCCGCTCGTCACGCACCCGATCATGGGCTGCCTCGATGACCAGGGCCGCCTCTTCGTCGGCGATGCCACGGGCGTGAATTGGAACAAGAAGCAGCTCGAGGAAAATCCGCCGAACCGCGTCCTCATGCTCGAAGATACCAACAAGGATGGCGCTTTCGACAAGAGCACCCTCTTTGCCGACAAGATGACCTTCCCGCAGGGTGCGTGCTGGTTGAACGGCAGCCTCTACGTCGCCTCGCCGCCGTCGATTTGGAAGCTCACGGATACCGACAACGACGGCGTGGCCGACCAGCGCGAGGAGATCGTCACCGGCTTCGACTACACCGGGAATGCTGCTGACATCCACGGCCCGTTTTTGCATCCGAACGGCCGCCTTTACTGGTGCCACGGCCGCAAAGGCCACGATGTGAAGCAGAAGGACGGCACACCGGTCGATGCCTCGCTCGCCTGCGGCATCTGGAGCTGCAAGCCAGATGGCAGCGATGTCGCCTGGCACTCGCTCGGCTGCGGTGACAACCCTGTCGAAGTCGATTTCACCCGCAGCGGCGACATCATCGGCGTGCAAAACCTCTACTACACCCAGCCCCGCGGCGACACCCTCATCCACTGGCTCTATGGCGGCGTTTACGAGCGGGCCGACCAGCTCAAAGCCATCGCCCATCTCCCGCGCACCCTCGAAGCCATGCCCGTCATGTACAACTTCGGCCACGTCGCCGTCAGCGGCTGCTGCTTCTGGCGCTCGTATGGCAGTGATGCGGGCACTCCTGCCCGCAAAGAGGCACCCGAGAACCTCCTCGTCACCCACTTCAACACCCAGCGCCTCGTCCGCATGGAACTCACCCCCAGCGGCAGCACCTACAAGGCCGTCGAAAACGAGTTCCTCAAACTCCACAACCCCGACATCCACCTCACCGATGTCATGGAAGACCCGCGTGACGGCTCCCTCCTCCTCATCGACACTGGCGGTTGGTTTCGCATTGGCTGCCCGAGCAGTCTCATGGCGAAATCCGATCTCCTTGGTGCGGTGTATCGCATCAAACCCAAACAGCCCGCCACCTCCGAGCAAGTTCGCGCCGCCCTCGCCGAACCCAATCTGAAATCTGAAATCCAAAATCTGAAATCCTCCGATCCTCACGCCCGCCGCCACGCCCTCGAATGGACGGCCGCCAATCTTGATGCCGAAGACGGCGCGGCGGAATCGGTGAAGTCCGCCATCCGTCCGCTCTTTGATCAAGATCTCGATCCTGTGGCCGAGCATGGCCTCATCGCCGCAGCGCAGCGCCTTCATCTCGTCGATGAGCATGAGCTTGAGAGCTTCAAAAGCCCCGCAGCGCTTCGTCGGGCGCTGCTGAGCATCGTCCCGCACGATCCGGGCGCGGTGAACATCACCGCCACCTTCGCCTCGAAGCATCTCGATTCCGAGGACGGTGCCCTCGCCCGCACCGCGCTGCACCTCACCACCGACCACGCCGAGGCCGATGAATGGTTTTCGAAAAACCTCATCTTCTGGCTGCGGGACGGAAAAGTCTCCGCACGCCGTCTCCAGGCTCTCATGAGCTTCTGTGGTCCTCTCCTCGAAAAGCCCGGCGCTCAAAAACTCATCACCGGCATGCTTTCCCATGCCGCCACCGAAGTGCGTGATGCCGCGCTCAATGTCATCGCCTCTCAAAAAGGCGGCATCGTAAACAACGACTGGCTGCCCCTCATCGACAAAGCGCTCACGGCTGCCCCCACGCCGCTGGTGCTCGACGCCATCAAAAAACTCAAAGCGCCCATCTTTGATGCCGCCCTTCAAGCCATCGCCGCCGACACGAAGCGCCCGCTTTCCATCCGCTTGAAGGCGCTCGACTCCGCGAAGTCGGTCAAACTCACCGGCGAGACCTTCGACATGGTCAAAAACGTCCTCGCCGATGCCGCGTCGTCTTCCGCCGCGAAGATTCAATCCGCAGGCATGCTCGCCACTGCGCCGATCACCAAGGAGCACATGTCTCAAATCGCACCCCTGTTTGCCACTGTCGGCCCGGTGGAGCTCAAAACCTTGCTGCCCCTGCTCAAGCACCACAAAGACGCCGAGATTGTGAAAACGCTGGCCCGCGAGATCGCGAAGAATCCGGCCATCGCCAGCCAGCAGGAGAGTTTATACCGCACCGCGCTCGCGGATCTACCGCCGGAGATCTTTGAGACGATCATCCTGCCTGCCTACAACAACGCGGTGGCCGCAACCGAAGCCAAAAAACGCCAACTTGGCCCGCTCACCGAGAAAGTCGTCGCCAGCGGAAACGCCGCCAACGGCGAAAAACACTTCAAAGCCGGGAAGGGGACCTGCATCGCCTGCCACAAGATCGGCGATACCGGTCGCGCCATCGGCCCGGACCTCTCCCACATCGGCGCCATCCGCACCGAGCGTGACTTGCTCGAAAGCATCCTCTTCCCCTCCAACACCCTCGCCCGCGATTACGAAGCCCACATCATCGAAACCAGCGACGGCCAGCAAACCCTC
>Ga0209298_10001924_pt1 | contig 13206 bp, 10 predicted proteins | sample S_140806_EF_Meta_FD_187325 | JGI IMG/M metagenome (GOLD analysis project Ga0209298, IMG submission 187325) | Freshwater microbial communities from Lake Simoncouche, Canada to study carbon cycling - S_140806_EF_MetaG (SPAdes) (version 2) | ecosystem: Environmental > Aquatic > Freshwater > Lake ...
ACATAATCATTACTATCTCCATAAAGTCTTAGAGTTAGACCAGAAGGAATAAAAGCGCCAAATGATTGACCAGCTGAACCGTGGAAAGTTATATCAACTGTATCTGCCGGCAAACCTGCTCCCCCATACTTGCGAGTTATCTCAGCTCCAAGCATGGTTCCTACGGTTCGATTAACATTTCGAACTTTCATTTCTAACCTAACGGGCGCAGCCTTATTTAATGCATCAGCAGATAACTTAATTAACTCATTATCAAGTGCAGCATCTAAGCCATGATCTTGCGTTGTAGTGTTTTTTCTTGAATCATTATTAGTTGGCTCAATTAGTAGTGGGGAAAGATCTAAACCACTTGCTTTCCAGTGAGAAACTGCAGATTTTGTATCAAGTAACTCAACCTGACCGATCGCATCCTCTAAACTCTTAAACCCAAGGCTTGCTAATAACTCTCTTACTTCCTCTGCAATATACTCAAAAAATGTTTCAACGAACTCAGGCTTTCCGTTGAATTTCTTTCGTAACTCTGGGTTTTGAGTTGCAACCCCAACTGGACAGGTGTCTAAGTGACAAACGCGCATCATTACACAGCCAGATACAACCAAAGGTGCAGTAGCAAAACCAAACTCTTCCGCTCCTAATAAAGCAGCAATTAATACATCGCGACCAGTCTTCATTTGGCCATCAACTTGAACAACAATTCGATCTCGCAAACCATTTAGCATCAAAGTTTGTTGTGTCTCAGCTAGTCCTAACTCCCATGGTGCGCCTGCATGTTTTAATGATGTAAGTGGTGATGCGCCAGTTCCGCCATCATGACCAGAAATAAGAACTACATCAGCATGTGCTTTGCTTACGCCTGCTGCTACCGTGCCAACGCCTACTTCAGCAACTAACTTCACATGTACGCGTGCATTCTTATTTGCATTCTTTAGATCATGAATTAATTGAGCTAGATCTTCAATGGAGTAAATATCATGGTGTGGCGGCGGCGAAATTAACCCAACACCAGGTGTTGAGTATCTAACTTTTGCAATCCATGGATACACCTTGTTTCCAGGCAACTGACCACCTTCACCTGGCTTTGCTCCTTGTGCCATCTTTATCTGAATATCATCAGCATTTACTAAGTACTCACTTGTAACACCAAACCTGCCACTTGCTACCTGCTTAATCGCCGAGCGACGGGAATCTCCATTGCTATCCGGAGTATTACGAGCTGGATCCTCTCCACCCTCACCGGTATTAGATTTACCACCAATTCGGTTCATTGCAATCGCTAAAGTTTCGTGCGCTTCTTGAGAAATCGATCCATAAGACATAGCACCGGTTGCAAATCGTTTTAAGATTTCCGAAATTGGTTCCACCTCATCAATTGAGATTGGTTTTCTAACGCCTTCTTTGAAATTAAACAAACCTCGCAACGTCATTAATCTGCGAGATTGATCATCAACTTTGCTGGTATATCGCTTGAAAATATCGTACCTTTTGGCACGGGTTGCGTGCTGCAAAGTAAAGACAGTTTCAGGATCAAAAAGATGTGGTTCACCTTCGCGGCGCCATTGATACTCACCACCGATTTGAAGTCTCTTTGCGCCTGGAATTTCTCCACCTGGTGGATAAGCAATATGGTGTCTCTTAATTGTTTCTTGGGCGATTACTTCAATATCGACGCCGCCTAATCTTGAAGTCACACCGACAAAATACTCATCAACAATCGCTTTTGATAAACCTATGGCTTCAAATATTTGAGCGCCAGTGTAGGAGGCAATAGTTGACACACCCATCTTTGACATAACTTTTAATACACCCTTACCAAGAGATTTTATTAAATTCCTAACCGCTTTCTCAGGCGTGATTCCAGTAATAACTCCTTGACGAACTAAATCCTCCGCACTTTCCATAGCTAAATATGGATTAACAGCGGCTGCTCCGAAGCCAATTAATAGTGCAACATGGTGAACTTCTCGTACCTCACCACTTTCAATTACTAAACCAACTTTTGTTCGAGTTTTTTCTCGGATCAAATGGTGGTGGACTGCAGAGGTCAAAAGTAAGGAAGGTATCGGAGCATTTTCAGCGTCACCATCTCGATCGGATAAAACAATAATTCTTGCGCCTTCTTCAATCGCTTTGGAAACTTCTTTTCGGATTGCTTCAATTCTTGCAACCAGCGATTTTCCGCCACCTGCAATTGGAAAGAGGCCGCGTACGACATGGCATGCAAAACCAGGTTGATCACCATCGGCGTTAACATGAATTATTTTTGCTAGCTCATCATTATCAATTACGGGAAACTGTAGGGAAATTTGTCTGCATGATGAAGGCCCTGGATCTAACAAATTATGTTCAGGTCCAATTGAACCCCCAAGAGAAGTTACTAACTCTTCTCGAATTGCATCTAATGGTGGATTGGTGACTTGTGCAAAAAGCTGCGCGAAGTAATCAAATAACAATCTAGATTTATCAGATAAGGCAGCAATTGGAGTATCAGTTCCCATAGATCCCAATGGTTCTGCACCATTTTTTGCCATTGGGGTGATAATTATTCGAATCTCTTCTTCGGTATATCCAAAAGCTCTTTGCCGGCGCACAACTGAAGAGTGCGGATAAACAATATGTTCTCTAGCAGGTAGATCACTTAATCGAACCAAACCACCATGCAACCAATCAGCATATGGCGCAGAAATTGCAAGTGATTGTTTAATTTCATCATCTTCAATTATTCGACCAGCCTCAATATCTACCAAAAACATTTTTCCAGGCTGAAGTCTTCCCTTTCGAATAATTTTCTCGGGAGCAAAATCCAACACTCCAACCTCACTTGCTAAAACCACTAACCCATCATCTGTAACCCAAAATCTTGATGGCCGTAATCCATTTCTATCTAATACCGCACCAACTTGTTTGCCGTCAGTGAAGGTAACGCAAGCTGGACCATCCCAAGGTTCCATTAGTGTTGAGTGGAAGGCATAAAAATCTTTACGCTCTTGTGACATAGTTGCATGATTTTCCCAAGCTTCAGGGATCATCATTAAAATTGAGTGCGGAAGTGATCTGCCACCTAAATACAACAGTTCTAATACTTCATCAAATGAAGCGGAATCGCTGCCGGAATTATTCACAATCGGAAATAACCGTTTTAAATCACCTGGGATTAAGTCACTTTCAAGTAATGTTTCGCGCGCCCTCATCCAATTGCGATTTCCTTTAACGGTATTAATTTCCCCATTATGTGCAATATATCGATATGGATGTGCTAGCGGCCAGGAAGGAAATGTGTTTGTTGAAAATCTTGAATGCACAAGAGCTAATGATGATTCAACTAGTGGATTAGAAAGATCAGGAAAAAACTCTTCAAGTTGGCCAGTAGTTAACATGCCTTTATAAACAATAGTTCTAGAAGAAAGCGATGGAATATAAATCGGCATTGTGTGTTCAATCCGTTTGCGAAGACAAAACGCCAGTCGTTCTAGAATTAAATCAGACTCATTATTTTTGCCGGAAATAAATATCTGCTTAAAATCTGGCATAACCGACAATGCCGTCTTGCCCAAAGATTTAGAATCGATCGGAAGATCTCGCCAACCAATAATCTCCAATCCCTCTTCGTTTGCAATCTGTTCGATAGATTTTCGGTATCCCTCTTCACCAGAATTAATGAAAAATATTCCGGTCGCATACTTGCCTGCTTCTGGCAGATTAAAATCAACAACTGATCGATAAAATTTATCTGGTATCTGAATTAATATTCCGGCTCCATCGCCGCTATCTGGTTCAGCACCAGATGCACCACGATGTTCTAAATTCCTAAGTGCGGTAAGCGCTTTAGCAACAATTTCATGAGTTGGTAATTTATTTAAAGTTGCGACCATTGCAACACCACAAGCGTCATGCTCGTTGGCAGGGTCATACAACCCAACTGCATTTGGGGTGGTAGAAAAAAGCTTTCTATTTTCCAATTTGAAAGGCCGCTCCCGTTAAAGGGTCGGGACGACAATGGCCCAACTTCAACTTATGATCTAGCGAAATTGTATCAGGGGAATTAAATCCCAGTCAGCCCTACCAGCCAACCAATTCCGGCAGTAATTGCCAAACCTAGGGCGCCGCCCATGAAGATTCGAATAATTGTTTTTGGGATAGGAGAAGCAGCAATTTTTGCGCTGATAACTCCAGCAGCTAACAATCCCAGGGCTGTAAAGACGAGAATCAAGTTAACTTGATTTGATGATGAAACTAGTGCTCCGATTAATGGAACAACGCCGCCTGCTGTGAAAGCTATTGCAGATGCGACTGCCGCCTGAACTGGTCTAGCCCTTGTGTGGTCGAAGTGGCCTAGTTCATCTCTTAAATGCGCTTCTAATGCATCTTGATTATGCATTGCAGTAACAACTTCTTTAGCTAAATTTTCATTTAAACCGCGATTCATATAAATATGAACGAGTTCGTCAAATTCACCTTCAGGATCAGTTGCTAATTGATTAATCTCAATTTCACGATCAGCGGCTTCAATATCATTTTGTGATTTAACTGAAACGTACTCACCTACTGCCATAGACATTGCGCCGGCAACGATTCCAGCAAGACCAGCGGTCACTAAAAAATCACTTTTGTTAGCAGCTGCAATTCCAATCATCAAACTTGATGTTGAGACTAAACCATCATTTGCGCCAAGTACTGCAGCCCGAAGCCAACCGGCCCGATTCGCTCGGTGGTCTAAATTTCGCATTTGTACTTCTTCTAAACCCATTATTGAATTCTAACTTGCCACTTGATTATCGCTTGTGTTGCCACGTCGAGCGCTTTTGAATAAATAAGTGGCCGATCCGGCTAAAACTAACAGGCATACCCATATGTTTAGGCGCAACCCTAAAACATAATTTGCTTCGTCAATTCTAAGAGCCTCGATCCACAACCTGCCAGCGGTATAGCCAAATACATAGAGCGCAAAAATATCTCCCCTATTTGTTATTACCCGACTAAGTAGCCCAGGTAATTTGATAAGCAAAAATCCTACAAATACACACCAAAGTAGTTCATATAGAAATGTTGGATGAAATTTCAAAAATTCTTCATAACCATCTGGTCGCTGAAAAGGTCTAATTTCAATACCCCACGGAAGGTTTGTGGGTTTACCAAATACTTCTTGATTAAAGTAATTTCCCACTCGACCAATGGCTTGCGCAAAAATTATTCCAGGCGCCAATGAATCTAAAAATTGACTAAATTTTAAAGTCGTTTTATGAGTTTTAAAATAAGCATATGCACCAATTGCACCGAGTGAAATTGCCCCCCAAATACCTAAGCCACCTTCCCAAATACGGAATGCATCAACTGGGTTACCATTTTCACCAAAGTATTTTTGTGGAGAGGTAATTACATGATAAATACGCCCACCAATTATTCCAAACGGAACTGCCCAGATTGCAGCCTCAGAAACATCATCTGGATTACCGCCAAGTGATGAGTACCGCAGGCGGCCTAACCAAATAGCAATGGCAATTCCAGCAATAATGCAGAGTGCGTAATAGTGAATAGTTACCGGCCCTAGCGATAATTGTGAGGAGCTGGGGCTAGGAATAAGTTCAATCATCAATGTTAAGCAGAAAAACTACTTAACGCCGCCAGCCGCTAGTGCTGCTCTGAATTTAACCGGATCCCCATACTCAGTATTTCGATCTAGTTCTTTACCATTTATAAATATAGTTGGCGTTCCATTAACGTTCGCTTTAGCGGTAGCTGCTGCAACATTTCCAGTCCACTTTACGTAGTTTCCATCCTTAATACACTTTTCAAATTTTGTAGAATTAATGCCAATAGATTTACCTATATTAAGCATCGCATCTCCCTGCCATTTTCCAGAATTTTCAGCTGTAGATTGATCTTGGAATATTGCAAGATTCATTGCCACAAACTCATTTTCATCAGCCGCGCATGCTGCGGCATTTGCTGCCAAAATTGATTCTGGGCCGATAAATGTCATAGGGTGAAAAACAACTTTTGCCTTATTTTGGGCAATTACTTCATTCAAATATCCGCCATTTAATATTTCAAATGCCCTACAAGCCGGACACTGATAATCAATATATACGTCAATAGTTGGTTTAGTGTTTGGATTTAATACGATTCCATAGCCATCATCAGCAGAGACCGATGCTGGAATTGCTGCTGTTGTACTGGATCTGTTACTAATTAAAGAGAAAACAACTCCTACTACAACAATAAATGAGACCATAACTATTACTAAGTTGCGAGTTCCCTTATCGCCACCATTATTTGCTGCCATGTTTTTCTCCTTTGCTTTACCGGACTATTTTCCTATTTGTCTAAACTAAATCTACCCTTTGGGTAGTAATACAAGTAAATTCCCAGAATAAATAAGCCTAAATCTCTAATAATTTCAGATAAATACTTAGTGTCCTCAGGGTCGATAGCACCCCCACCGCCAAAACAACCACAGTCAATGCTTAAGCCCCTAGCCCATGCCTGACTAATTGCAATAATAAATGCCAACATTGTGATTGCACCGATTAATCCAGAAATTCTTACCGCGGCCCCAGTTATAAGTAGTAATCCAACTCCAATTTCAACCCAAGGCAAGGCATAACCTAAAAAGTTGGCAAGTGATACTGGCAGCAGTTCATACGCTCTAACGGCCATTGCAGACTTTTGTAAATTACCTATTTTAAGTACGCCAGCTAATAATAAAACTCCACCTAAAACTAATCGAGCAATTAGTGTTAGCCATGGTTGAACAACTTTAAATTTATCGCCCATGTCTTACCCCTTCCGATAAAGATTGAGCCAACTTTTTTACTTTCTTTAGACCAGATCTACCAGCACCATTTTCTTGAATTAACTTGATAAAAGCAGAGCCAACAATCACACCATCCGCATAAGATGCAACAACTTTTGCTTGCTCTTTTGTAGAAACTCCTAATCCAACCGCAACTGGAGTATTACTAGTAGCCCTAATGCGACTTACTAGTGAACTCGCGTTTGCAGAAACAGCGTCTCTAGTTCCAGTAACCCCCATCAAGCTTGCAGCGTAAATAAACCCAGAGCATTCTGAAGTAACTTTAGCTAAACGGTCACTAGTAGTACTTGGCGCAACTACATAAATTCTATTTAGCAGATTTTTATCTGATTCCGCTCGCCAAGTATCAGATTCTTCAACAGTTAAATCAGGTGTTATGACCCCAGATCCTTTTGCACTTAAAATTGCTTCAGCAAATTTTGCAACACCATATTTTTCAATTGGGCTCCAGTAGCTCATAACAACTGAAGGAGCACCATATGCAACACTAGTTTTAAGTAAATCAAATACCTCATCAACGCCAACACCATTTTTAATTGCCTGCTCAGATGCAGCTTGAATTACTGGTCCATCCATAACTGGATCAGAGTATGGGTAGCCAATCTCAATTGCATCAACTCCCCCATCAATCATCGATTTAATTATTTCTATCGATTCCTTTTGAGTTGGAAAGCCTGCCGGTAAATAACCAATTAACGCAGCTCGATTTTCCTTCTTTGTTTTAATAAAAAGATCATCAAGCGCAGTGGGCATTAAAGTGGTAATCCAAAGTACTCAGCCGCTGTTTGTACATCTTTGTCGCCACGGCCAGAGAGATTAATTAGAAGTGTTGCATCCTTGCCAAGTTCATTGCCAATCTCAAGTGCACCGGCTAACGCATGCGCAGTCTCAATCGCAGGAATAATTCCCTCTGATTTACATAATAATGAGAATGCATACATTGCCTGATCATCAGTAACTGCGCGATATTCAGCTCTACCGATGTCATTTAAATAAGCATGCTCTGGACCAACCCCTGGATAATCTAAACCAGCAGAGATTGAGTGTGACTCAACTGTTTGTCCATCTTTATCTTGTAATACATATGATCGTGTTCCGTGTAGTACGCCAGGAGTTCCACCAGAAATGGTTGCTGCGTGGAAACCAGTCTCAACACCTTTGCCGCCAGCCTCAAGTCCAATTAATCGAACATTCTTATCATCGATAAATGGATGAAATATTCCAATTGCATTTGAACCGCCACCAACACATGCCAGAACAGCATCTGGAAGCTTGCCGGTTAACTCAAGCACCTGTGCACGTGCTTCAACACCAATAATTCTCTGAAAATCTCTAACCATTGTTGGGAAAGGGTGAGGACCAGCCACTGTTCCTAATAGGTAATGAGTGGTTTCAACATTTGTTACCCAATCGCGCATGGCCTCATTAATTGCATCTTTCAAAGTTTTAGATCCTTGGGTTACTGGTACAACTGTTGCGCCAAGTAATTTCATTCTTGCAACATTTAATGACTGTCGCTTAGTGTCAGCTTCACCCATATAGACAACACATTCCAAACCAAACAAGGCCGCTGCTGTTGCAGAGGCAACACCGTGTTGGCCTGCGCCAGTTTCAGCAATAATTCTTTTTTTACCCATTCGCTTAGTCAATAAAGCTTGACCTAATACATTGTTAATTTTATGACTACCAGTGTGATTTAAATCTTCACGCTTTAATAAAATTCGTGCGCCACCTGCATATTCAGAAAGTCTTTTCGCATCAGTTAAAATACTTGGTCTACCGGAATAAGTCTTATGTAATTCATTTAACTCTGCTTGAAAAGATGAATCAGATTGCGCAGCAAGATGAGCCGCAGCTAATTCATCAAGTGCTGCGATTAAGGCTTCTGGAACAAATCTTCCACCATAAGGACCAAAGTGACCCAAAATAGATGAGTCCATGCTTTGCGTATTCTTGCTTTGTGTCATGGATAGAGTTTATTGCATCCTCAACGATTGAGCAGATCATTTATCGTATGAATTGGGTTACCTGCCTTAACGAGAGTCTCGCCGATCAAAACTGCATTTGCGCCCAAGGATTGCACAAATTGGACCTGCGAGCGTTGGCTAATACCAGACTCTGCAACCTTTATAACTAAATCTGGGAGTTGCGGCAAAATTAATTCAAAATTTTTCTCATCCACTTCAAGTGTCTTTAAATTACGCGAGTTAACGCCAATTATTTTCGAGCCAATCTCTACAGCGCGCTCTGCCTCTTCTACATTATGAACTTCCACTAAAACATCCATACCGAGCTCGGTAGCTAATTGATAAAAGTCGTTAAGTTGTGATTTTGATAATCCAGCAACAATTAACAGCATTAGATCTGCGCCCAGAATTCTTGATTCATACACTTGAAACTCTGTAACAATGAAATCTTTTCGCAAAACTGGAATATCTATCGCAGCTCGGATTGAAATTAGATCTGAAATGCTTCCCTTAAACCGGCGCTCTTCAGTTAATACACTTATGACATCAGCTCCGCCCTCTTGATAATTTTTTGCCAGGGAAACTGGATCAGTAATTGCAGCTAACTCACCCTTGCTTGGTGAAGATCTTTTCACCTCAGCAATTAATCGCATTGGCTCTCTACTTAACGCGGCGTAAGCATCTCTCAATTTTGGTGCTGATTGAAGTTGTTCACGAAGTTGTGAGATTGGGACAATGCGTTTTTGAACATCCTCTAAGACACCTTCGATAATAGAATTTAGAACATTCGAATCACTCATCAGTTGGATCATTCCCTTCTGAAAGTGCGTTCCATTTGTTTTTGGGCTTTAATTTATATTTATCTGAATCAGCTTTCTTGCTTAATCTAATTATTAAATACGTAGCTAATCCAACCAATACTAAACTGCCAAAGAGGGAATTTCTCATTTTTTGGCAACCATTAAGTTAGCAGTGGCAACAGCGCCTAAAACTGCAGCCGCCTTGCTTATGCACTCTTGATTTTCAGATACCGGATCTGAATCAGCCACAATTCCAGCTCCTGCTTGCACATAAGCAATCTGATTTTTAATAACTGCAGTTCTAATTGCAATACAAGTATCAATATTGCCCGTGAAATCTAGGTAGCCAATTGTGCCGCCATAGATGCCACGTTTGGTTGGTTCATTTTCTTCAATAATCTCCATAGCTCGTGGCTTTGGTGCGCCAGATAATGTGCCAGCTGGAAATACTGAAAACAATGCTTCGATCGGAGCAACCTTAGTTAAGAGTTTTCCAACTACTGTCGAAACAATATGCATCACATGGGAATACTTCTCGATCTGCATAAATTCAGTTACCTCTACTGATCCTGCTTGGCATACACGACCCAAATCATTGCGACCAAGGTCAACTAACATTAAATGCTCTGCTCGCTCCTTTGGATCTTCAAGTAATGACTTAGCTACCTGCTGATCAACTTTTGAATCAGCACTTCTCGCTCTGGTACCAGCAATTGGATGAATCATCACATTATCTCCAGTTACTTTTACCAATGCCTCAGGGCTTGAACCTACAACTGATAGATCATCAGAGAAATTAAAAATATACATATATGGGCTTGGGTTTTGCTCACGTAATACTCGATAAAGATCAAATGGCTTGCAAGTAATCGGCATAGAAAACCGTTGAGATAGAACTACCTGAAATGCTTCACCAGACTTAATTTCTTCTTTGATTAACTCAACCTTACTAATGTAATCAGAATCAGTCGTATTGCGATCATAATTTGGAGCTACGCGAGTTGGAATTTCTTTAAACTCAGATAATAGAGTTTGGTTTAACTCTAACTCCATCTTGTCTAATCTTTCAATTGCTTTCTCATATGCTAAATCAACTCGATCCGAACTTCCATCCCAGTTAATTGCATTAGCCATTAATGTGATTGCACTTTCTTTGTGATCATAAACTGCTAAATCTGAGGTAAGCATCATTGCAATCTCTGGAATATCAATATCTTTCTTAGAAAGATCAGGCAACTTTTCAAGTCTTCGGACAATCTCATAGCCAAGATAGCCAACCAAGCCGCCAGTTAGTGGTGGTAAATTATTTAATTTCGGTGAACGAAGGTGTGATGTAGAAATTCTAAGAGCGGATAATGGATCAATTCCAGTTGGTGCACCCGCTGGCATAACTCCTAGCCAGGTTGCCAACCCATTCTTCTCAGTTAAAGTTGCTTCGCTATTTACACCAATAAATGAGTATCTTGCCCAAATTCCAGCCTCTGCTGATTCAAGTAAAAATGTTCCGCTGCGATTTTGAGTTAACTTGTCATAGATTGAAAGTGGAGTTTCATTTTTACTAGCAATCTTGCGAGCAACTGGAATCACGTTAAAGTCTCGGGCGTAACCGCGAAACTCTTCCAGAGAAATCAGTGCTTTTTCCACTGCCCTATTCTGCCGTAATTACTATCTGCCAGGAGCCGATTATTGGTAACAGGTTTTGATCGCCGCACTGATATCGATTGCTCCGACATAAAGTGCCTTGCCAACAATTACACCATCTAGGCCCATCTCACGCAGATCCTTTAGATCAGATAATTTTGAGATACCACCACTTGCAATAATCATTGATTTGGTTGATTTTAAAACTTTATCCAGCAAATCAAGATTTGGGCCATTTAGCTCACCATCTGTCGAATTATCGGTGACAACATACCGCTTGCATCCGGCCATATCCAAAGTCTTTATATATTCAAACGGATCGCCAATTACTTCACCACTTCCCCTGGCAACTAGAACACCATCATCAATATCAAGCCCAATTGTTAAACGCTCACTATTGGATTTTATGGCTTTAATTACCCAATCAATATTTTGTAGAGCTGCTGTCGCAATATTTATCCGGTCTGCTTTAGTACGTAAAGCTTTTTGTAGTGAATCTTCATTAATGATTCCACCAGATAGTTGAATCTTTATTGGACTCGCAACAATTAGGTTTTGGATCAAATCTGAATTACTCCCAGATTTAAAAGCTGCATCTAAATCAACAAGATGAACCCATTTTGCGCCTTTAGCAACAAAATCAGATAGAACAACACTAGGGCTCTCATGCTGCTCTGCTGAATCAAACTGTGCTTGTTTTAATCGGACAGATTTTCCATTTTTTATATCTATCGCTGGTAATAATTCAAGAATACTCATTAATGCCTAAACAACTAAGCAATCTGGCCCAAGTACAGTTTTAAGATCTGCACTCAAACTTGGTGATGAAGTAACCTTTAAATTTTCATCTAATTTTAGAACTGTATTTTTTTCACCATCTACTAATCTTAAGTGGACCTCTCGCCCGCCTGGATGAGAACGCAAAATTTCATTCATTCGATCAATAACTGGTGGAGTACATCTCGACATTTCCATTGAAATAATAAATGGGCCAGTTGGTACTTGCTTTAAATCAGGCAGGGTTAAATCCAGGGCTGAGATCCTAGGTTGTTCTTCTCTCTTATCAACACGGCCTCTAATTGCCACAATTCGATCCTCAACTAAATTAACTCCATGTGCGGCATAAGCATTAGAGAAAAATAAAACATCTACTGCGCCATCTAAGTCTTCAACAGTAACAATTGCCCATGGAGTACCTTGCTTTGAAACTTTTCTCTGAATCTGTGTTATCAATCCACCAATTGTAATGATCTGATCATGGCTAACTTCAGATATTTGACTGATTGAAAAATCTGCAACTGAACGCAGAACATGTTCTACTCCCAGCAATGGATGATCAGAAACATATAATCCCAACATCTCTCGCTCATACCCTAGCAACATCATTTTTTCCCACTCGGTGTTAGGAATATCTAATTCAACACCACTCACACTTGTAGTGGCATTTGTGGCCCCGAATAAATCAAATTGCCCAATTGCCTCTGCCCGCTTTGCTTCAGAGACTGCATCAAGTGCTTCTAAGAACACCATCATCAGACCTCGTCGTGTGTGATTTAAGGAATCAAATGCACCGGCTTTAATTAATGATTCAATCGTCTTTTTATTGCAGACATGTGAATCAACCTTGGTTAAGAAATCACCAAAACTTAAATACTTTCCTTTTGTTTTCCGATTCTCAATGATTGATGCCACAACATTTTCGCCAACGTTTCTAATAGCTGTCAGTCCGAACCTAATATCTGTTCCGCGTGGGGTGTATTCAGAATCTGATTCATTCACATCAGGCGGCAAAACCTTAATTCCCATACGACGGCACTCATTTAAGTAAAGCGCACTCTTATCTTTATCATCGCGCACGCTGGTTAGTAGAGCAGCCATGTATTCAGCTGGATAGTTTGCTTTTAAGTATGCAGTCCAAAAAGAGAGTAAGCCATAGCCGGCGCTATGAGCTCTATTAAATGCATAATCAGAGAATGGAATAAGTGTT
>Ga0209298_10001926_pt1 | contig 13201 bp, 19 predicted proteins | sample S_140806_EF_Meta_FD_187325 | JGI IMG/M metagenome (GOLD analysis project Ga0209298, IMG submission 187325) | Freshwater microbial communities from Lake Simoncouche, Canada to study carbon cycling - S_140806_EF_MetaG (SPAdes) (version 2) | ecosystem: Environmental > Aquatic > Freshwater > Lake ...
AACAAAATCACGCATACAAAGAAGCATTTAATCACACAGACGAAACATCAGATGATGTGCTACGATCCGCCTCAAGTAAGTTGAGTGCATCAGACTCAACCCGACAAGCGGTAGCATCAGTTTGCCGATGGATCGAATCCAGGACTATTGGTACGGATAGTACTGCGGCTGCCCAGTACTGCTATGACCGATGGCTAGAGCTTTCGCGGCATGAGCAGCCTGCCGTGGCGCTCCGCGCCACGGAGCTAATTGCGCGTGCGTCAGGTATGTTCATTAACCGGAGCGAGGTACGCCACGTCCACGCCCTTGATACGGATTCCACCGAGGCCATCCTCAGAAATATCCTAGGGGACTTGGGTATCGGAGAGACCATCGAAGCAAGCTTCATCGCGGAACCCCAATCATTTCAACAAGATACAACGCCTAGTCTAGGCGTTTCGTGCCCCACGTGTGGCCAGGCTATCGAAATGTGAGTGCGTTGCTGTCAGAAAATGTGAGTGGGATGGTGTCAAGAAATCTGAGCCAGATCGCATACCCACCCCGCCGCCACCCCCCCTCGGCCTGGCTCCCGCCCGCCCGCATGAAACATACGTCCCCGCACTCCCGATTTCCCCGTTTTTCACTTTTCGCGCTCTAACGCCCCGCCACGCAATCGCTCCCCACGTTCAGCCTCCAACTACCAGACAGACTCCTCCGATGCGCTGGCGCCCCGCTTCCTCTTGATTGCTGGCGTAAATTATTCCAGGACCCCCACCCGGTTTTGATTTTCTGCCGGCTGCTCGACCCCCACCCTCGGAACGCCGGAACGCGGGGAACGCCACCCCCCTATTTAGCTATATCTTTTCTCTCTTTATACCCTATATATACTATACCCTATACCCTATAGCTTATATATATATATCCTGTTCCATATGTTCCAATATATATAAGTATATATAGAATGAGAGAGATAGCTGGAAAGCAGGGGGCAAAAAATGGTCTTCCGGCAAGCGTTCCGGGTGGGTTTTGGGTTCCAGGTGGGGAGAAGAAAAGGCGAATGAGTGTACCGCGGATAGGGTATGAGGGCTGGAGGGGGGCTGGTGTACCCCCACTCCGCTCCGGCTACACCAGCCTAAGCCCCACGACCGCTCTCCCCTTCTTCAGGTTGATCCAGACCGGGTTCGGGGTGATCTCAAATCCGGCGGACTTCAGGCAGCCGACGAAGAACTTCGGCGCGACCGGCTTCCCGGCCCAGCGCGAGTACTGCTCCCGGAGGGTGGTGACGAACGTGCGGGATTCCGGGTCGCGCTCGCAGGCCTCATTGATCCACTCGAGGACGGGGTTCTGCTCGTTGCGGTACTCCTCGATCTGGGTAGCCCCGGCTGACGTGAACCTGCCGTCGCGCTGGTAGAGGCGTTGTGCCCCCTCGAGGGCCCAGAGGAGGATGCCTTCGATCTCGTTGCGGAGTTCGTCCCAGACTTTTTTGTTCTGTTCGCTCTCAGGGATGACGTGGTTGAACTGAATCAGCAGCAGCCGGTTGAACGTACCCCGCGAGCGGTCGTTGATGGCCGGCAGGTTGTTGGTGACGATGACGTGCTTGGCGATGGGGATGTCCATAATCGCCGGGAGGAACTTCTCGTCGAACTGGATCGGCTCCTCGGTGGAGACGAGGGTTTTGAACCCGCCGTCCGCGATCATAGCGTCGGTGGGGAGTTCGGTTAAAGCGTTGATAAGTTTGCCTCTTAGGGGCGCACGTTTGCGTGGGTCGTCCATGTCCTGGACGGAGACGGCGCACATATTTTCCGCCCCGACGAGTTCGCGCAGCAGGAAGGGGATGGTGCTCTTGCCGCAGTTGGATTCTCCGTAGCACAGGAGTGCTTTCTTGTATCTGGCGTGGGACATCAGGCAGTAGCCGAAGAAATCCTGGAGGGCGAGCTTCTTGGCTTCTCCGTCGTCGTCCCCGCCGAAGTAGGTGTCCAGGCAGCGCATGAGGCAGTCGGCGGTGGCGTCGGGCTGGAGCGGGACAGGGACGCAGGCCTGGAGGTAGTCCTCGGGGTCGTGCGGCCGGAGCGTGAGGGTATCGCTGCGGAGATCGACGACGCCGTTGCCCACCGCGACCTCCCATGGCTGGAGGAGGCGCCACTGCTGCGTCCCGCGGTAGGTGGTGGCCCGGATGAAGTCGGCGACCTCGGCGCGGCGGCGCTGGGTTGTCCAGGCGCTGCCATCGCGTTCGGCGGCGAGGGATTTGAGGCGCTCGGTGGTGATCTGCTTCCAGTGAGTGACGCCGTATTCGTAGAGGAGCCCGTCCACGTTGATGACGCGGTGGTCGACTAGGATGCCGGCGGCGATGGCGTTGGGTTTGATTTTCGGGTTGCCGGATCCGTCGTCGTCGTCTGTGTTATCAGGAAATGTGAGTGCGTTGCTATCAGATTTTCTGAGTGTGGTGTTCGGCGAATATCTGCTGATAACCCACCCGACGATCCGCCTGACGTTCTCATCGGGAGGGACCTCCTCGCACGTCTTGGCGGCGCGGAGGACCCGGTTGAGGATCTCGTCCTCGGGGATGCCGCGGGCGCGGAGGGAGGAGGCGTACTTGAACAGCGTGGTGTGCTGAGTTCCCTTGCGGATGGACGAGGGCAGGCTGAAGCGGCTCTGCGGGGAGGGCTGGCGGCGCTCAGAGGTGGCGACCAGGGCGAGGAGCCAGTCGGGGGCGGCAGTGAGCAGCGACCGGGAAGGGGCATCGTCGAGGTCGAGCCACTCGTAGACGTGCCCGCTGGGGTGAACAGACGGTGGCGCGACGACGTATCCCCCGGCGCCGCGGATATCGACACCGGGGGATACCTGGCCGGCGCTGTTGCGGACGCTCGCGTTCGGGGGGAGGGCGTAGAACAGGTGGCGGCCCTTGCTGGTGATGGCGGTGAGGGTGTCGGGGAGTTCGTTGGCGTCGGCCCACAACGCGGCGGAGGGACCGTCGAGGTCGACGACGAAGAATCCGTGGCCGGTGGCGATGCCGATGTTGGCGTCGGGGATCTGCTCCCACCACTCGCGGATGCGGTCAGCGTCGAAGGTAGCGTCCTTGCAGCCGTGCGAGGAGGCGGGGATTTTGTCCCTCCGCTTGAGGGGGTGGACGGGCCAGCCGGCGCGGGCGTAGGAGATGGCGGCGTCGGCAAGGGACATGTTGGTGGGCGCGTTGGATAGGCTCACGAGATTTTCCTAAGTAAGGGGGTCACGATGTTTTCCTGAGGTTCTTGATTTCCCATGCGATTTTCCAGCGGTAGGGCGGCTTGGTTTGGTACTTGTTGACGAACTTCGCGAAGGCGTACCCTCTAGAATACGGGGTACCGTCGAACTTCGTCCGTGTGTGCTGCTGGTGCATCCACCAGTCGTAGTCCCGCTGGGCCTCGGGCGGCAGCGATTGCACGGCGATAGTGGGGTCGATGATCTGGAGTTCGCCGGGGCGTGACGCCGGCAGCTGTTTGCGGACAGAGAAAACGTACCCGCAGGCGCACGCGAGTTCGCTCGGGGGGCAGACCCGGAAGCACTCGGGGCAGACCTTGACGGTTTCCTCCTTGGGAAGGGCCTCGGATTTCTTCTTGGGCTTGTCGTCGGATAGCTCCCACTCCCGCGGGGTATCTACGAGGAGGTGGCGCTGCCAGCAGTTGCCGTGGTCGAGGATGAGGCAGTCGGTTTTGCCGGGGTGGGAGCGCAGGGCCCGTCCCGCCATCTGGAGGTAGAGAGAGAGGGACATCGTGGGGCGGGCGATGACGCAGCACGACACGCTCGGGCAGTCCCATCCCTCGGTGAGGACCGCGCAGTTGACGACGACCTGCGTCCTGCCGGATGCCAGGCGGGCGAGGATGCCCTCGCGAGTGGGGCGAGCCGTGGCGCCGTCGAGGTGCTCGGCGGCCACTCCGGCCTTGCGAAACTGCTCAGTGATCGCCTGCGAGTGCTTGACGCTGACCGCGAAGACGACGGTTACCCGGCCGGAGGCGTGCTTGCGCCACTGCTCGACGACGTCCCCGACGAGTTGGGCGGTGTTCATACGGGACTCGAGTTCGTCGGTCTTGTAGTCGCCGGCGGATTTACCGATCCCCGCAAGGTCCACGCCAACGCAGCCGTAGGTGATCGGCGGGACGAGGTAGCCGAGTTGGATGAGGTCCCCGATCTGCGGGCACTGGACCATCGCGTGAAAGAGGTTCCCGCCGAGGCCCCGGCCATCGGTGCGGACAGGAGTAGCGGTGAGCCCGATGACGACCGGGTTGCCGCACTGCCGGAGAACCTCCTGATATGACTCGCCGCGGGCGCGGTGGCACTCGTCGATGATGACGATGTTCGGGGTCCACGGTAGATCCCGCCGGATGATGGTCTGGACGGAGCCGACCTGGACGGGGAGGTGAGGCCGGTCGCGCCAGTGGTTCGCCATGATGACGCCGTGGGGAACGCCGGCTCCGTCGAGGCGGGCGCTGGCCTGGTCGATGAGTTCCTTGCGGTGGGCGAGGAAGAGGATCCGGTTGCCCTTGCCGATGGCGGATTCGATGAGGGCGGCGGCGATGGTGGTGTTATGGGTGACAGTAAAATCGCCCAGCATGAATAGGCGATCCGGACCGCTAAGCGTGAATCCAAAGTACTCTCCTATGCCGATATCCTCAACTGAAAAACCTACATTTAGGACATCCTTTATTTGACCCCTAGCTTTGGCTTGCTTGCGCGGAACGATGCATGGGATGTCCTGTAAGTGCCCTGAAATTGTAATCCGATAAGCCAGGGAGTACTTATTGACGGCCTTGGCGGCGTAGGCAGCCATCCCAAGTGATCGACATAGATACAGAATGTCGTCGCAGAGCCTTTTCGATACCGTCGATATTTCGTAGTAGTTTTTCGTTAGATGTCCGTCAGTGTCAAGCAACCCGGCCAATAAAGATAGCCTTGTCGCTCGGTCGTTCTGCAGGTACTCTTGCGGAATGTGTTTATTATTTAGAACGCCAAGGTGGTCTAGCTTTCGATGGATGGATTTGTTGTTTACCCGATCTCCCCCGCGCTTTCCTGTGATACTGTGAATGACCGCCTTGCTTCTGGTGTCCTGGTAAAGCTTGCACGTGCACCCGTTGATCTCAGCTAAGGCTTTAAGGTATTCAGTTAGCTCTGGCTCTATGTTAGTGATACGGGCACTGGCCGAATGCCCATCACCTAGCCAGACGCCTAGGAAGTACGGGTCAATTGGAACCTCTCGCGCCTGGAAACTAACCCCTCGCCTGTAAAGCTTAAGGATGTGCTTCTTTGTGCGATTTAATGCAAGGTATTCACGAACAGACATGTTGTAGACGCCACCCTTCACTAGGCCGCAGTCTGTATGGTTAGAGATTAATGACAGGACATGCGATTCGTTGCAGGTCCACGCTTCCCCCTTCTTTGGGCTTACTCGGTACATTCGTTCCGTGCCATTGCAAATAGACGTGACACGCCTTGGAAGTGAGTCTGGTCCCATCACTGCGTCGCCAATGGTCACGCCCTCTACTGGCTTTGTAGATCCATCTGCCATGAGTACTGGTGTGCCTTTCCCGAGACACTTCCCGGCGCCCGTGGGGGCGACGAGCAGGATGCGCCGGATGCGGTCCCGGATGGCCTGCCGGATCTGGTCGAGGGCGATGGCCTGGAAGGGGCGAAGGACGATGGGGGCAGCGGGAGAACTCACAGCAGCCCCCACTCGGTGAACTTCCGCTCGAGGTCCTCGACCGAAGCGGTCCAGCAGACACGGAACCCGCGGTGCTGGAGGACGGCCATGTATTCGCGCTGGATCTTGCTGGGGCGCTCACGGGGCCGCTTGACCTCGACCCAGACCGGCGGATGCTCCGGGTGGAGAAGCAGCCAGTCGGGCATGCCGGGGTCGTTGATGCGCTGCGGCCGACCGTCGCGGGTGTAGTAAACCCCAACGTGATTCCGGTGGCATCGCCACCCCCGGTCGATGGCCCAGCGCAGGAGGTGACGGGTGACCTCCGTTTCGGAGGGGAGGTGGGCGGTGGGAGGGTCGGGGGAGACTGGCTCGGGGGAAGCCCGCTCAGACGGCGGCTCAGAAGAAGGCTTCATATCTCCCTCGCGAGCGTGGCTGCCGCGACAGCGAAGAGGATCAACTCCACGGTTGCCAGGAAGACGAAGACGCAGACCTCGATGGCGCTGAGTCCCTTGGTAATCAGGATATAGATGTGACTCGCGCTGGTAACGGCGCAGAGGATTCCGATGATGAGTAGGTAGATTAGGGTCATGGGGGTAGCTACACGTCGGCTTGTTCGAGAACCTTCCTTACTTCTTCGTGGGTGGATTTATCGTTAAAATCAAAGATTGTATTTAACAACAGAATTCTATTCTCAGGATCAATTTCTGGGTCGATGACGCGAAGTATTTTTTTACGTGCTTCTTTCTTTTCTTCAAAGTTCGGGTAGCACTTCTCTATCCCTCCTGCAATGCACCAGCAGATTGCTTGCTCGTCCCTGGGAGGTAGGCCACAGCCCCAGATATCCCTGGCAAGTCCCCCCTGTGTCCAGGACATGGGATCGGCCAGCAACTCTTTCACTTTCATGCTTTCTCCTTCAGAACTGCGGTTATCGTGATTCCTTTAAGGCCCGATGGCCGCTGAAACGGCTCTGCCTTTATGTGGCAGTCGTCCCAGGATCCCCACCACTCGTCTACGCTCAACCTGAAATCGGTCTGTATTTTGTTGATGATTGCGCCAGGACGCTCTATTTCTTGCGCCAAGAGATCGAGCATGGAAGCTTCATTCAGGAAGATGTGGAGGATGCGTTGCATCAGCCGCCTCCCAGGTCGGGCAGTTGGTTGCGGCTAGATCAGGCGTCCAGTGATATACGAGCTGATCCGTGATTACCAACGGCAGCGGAGGCAGGGGGAATTTGCAATTCGCCCCAGGGACTTCGGGCCCGTCGTACCACTTGCACGCCAGGCATGTTCTCTGAGGAATTGCCTGCTCCTCATTGCCCCCATCCTTTAGCGATTCGGTAATTGCAACCAACCGCTCTTTCATCGCCTCGGCTTGTGTCTTTGGAAACAACTTTTCAGCAACCTGTTGGGGGGTGCCGAGAACGATGGCGCATCGAGAGCTGTCAGACGCCATGCCAATCTCAGTCCATCCAGCGATAATCTGCGAAATATGCTGACCGGCGGAAATTTCCAGCACTTCTCGCCGGTATCCCACTACATCAACAGCATCTGGGTTAATCCAGATAAACGAGAGGTCGATCTGCTCAAATTTCACTAGCATCACTTTCCTCCCCGCAGCGATTCCTTCACCCGGAACAACTCGTAATCCCGCCCCAGTTGGAAGGCGTAGACGAACATGCTGGTGCATTTGGTGAGATCGTCAAAGCGATCATCCTCGGCGAGCCCCTGGACGATCTCGCAGACGGCGTCATTATCGTTCGCCGCATTGGCGATGAGCTCGGCCTGATCCTGCCCGTACAACTTCTCGGCGACCAGCGGAGCCTGAGCGAAGAACCGCTCCAGTTCATCTTTCGTTACTTCGTTAATCATGTAATCTCCTCAGTTTTGTCTGTAGTTCGATTAGGATTTCTGCTCGCATATCCACGTCCCGGACATCCTCGCGGAGCCGGTTCAGGGCTTGTGGCGACCAATCCATTTTCCAACGCTGGGCCCGCACCATGCTTGCGGTGAGTTCGCGTTGTTGTTCGGCGATCCGGCGTTCGAGATACGGACGGGTGATCTCGTGCTCGGCTTGTGCTGCCGCGGCATCCTCGGGCGTCTTGCGGCGGACGTACATGCTCATTTGACACCTCTCGCCTTGTCGATGGCAGTGTCGCGGTCGGGGTCGGAGACATGACGCTGCATATAGGCTTTCTCGTGCCAGACCACATCCCACTGTTGCCTGACCTGGGACCATGACACCGCAGCGTACATCTCCTCGCACCACTGATTTCGCTTAAATTCCTCCCGCAGTGCCTCGATGACCTTTAGTTCGATTTCCATCAACGGTATGCTCATTTCACGCCTCGCGCCCGCTCGCCATCGCCATCATCAAATCAATGTACTGGCGTGCGTACTTTCGCTGCACGCTTGCGTCCAGATGCTGGCGGCCCTCCAGCGCCTCGTCGATCAGCCAGGTCAGGCGGGCGGAATCGCGCTTCAAATCTTTGATTTCATTAGTCATTGACGGCCTCCGCGAACATGTCAATCTGGCCTTCGCCGGCATACTCCGCGTCCTTCAAATAGCGCACGGCATAACGCCAATACGACTCCTTTAACTCGATTCCAACGTACTTTCGACCCTCCTCTATTGCCACAACTCCTTCGCTGCCGACTCCGCCGAATGGCGAAAAAACCACATCTCCCGGAGCGCTCCACAGCTCGACAATGCGCCGGATCAGCCCGAGTTGAAGCGGGCAAATGTGCTTCTCGTCCTCCGCCTCCTTGGCAATCTTGAAGTTCAGCACGTCCGTCTGGTCGATATCCCACCAAACCGGCTCAGCGTAGCGCCGCCAAATGACGATGTTGGAACGGTCGACGATCTCGCCCGCGGTCCCTTGCTCTAGCCCTATACCTTTGCGGGAAAACTTCGACGGGTGGCTGTCGCTCTTGCGCGGGTCCTGCGCGGGGTCACCAATAAACCGAGTGAATCCCTTCGGCCTCTCAATCGGCACATCGCTCCGGTTATCGTCGCCAATGGGCGACTTTCGGAACACGATGACATAGTCGGCCATGCCCATACGAATCTGGGAGGAGTCGGACATGACGGACTTATGCAGCAGGCCGGAGTTGTTTGTGCGCTCGCGTTCGGTCACAGGGCACTTCCACACGGTACAGCGAGAGTGAAACGTCCACCCGGCTTTCTGCATGGCAACGATGATCTGGCCGGGGAAGTCAGTCAGCCCTGCCGCGCCGTCACTACCACGGTACAGAGGCAAGTCCTTGCAGTGGATGGCGCAAAGCCGCCCCGGAATGGTGATCCGGTACAGCTCGGGCAGCAGGAAGGAAAAGTGCTCAAAGAACTCCTCGTCGTCCTTGCAGTTTCCCATGTCGGCCTCGCTGTCCGAATAGATGTAGAGCGACGAGAATGGCGGAGAAAACACCGTCAGCCCCACGCTGTCGCTCGGAATATCCTTGACGACTTGACAGCAGTCGCCGTTATACATCGCCCATCTCTTGCCGTGTTCCTGATTTATAACCATGCTGGTATCTCCATCCTCTTTGTTGGCGTGTATTTCGTTGGTTGATTGATGCCGCGTTGCCCGCCTACGGTCTTCATAGCGTTGACCATTGCGGCCTTCATTTCAAGGTGCTTGCGCTGCTTGTCTTTGATCGTTTCGAGCACCGGGCCTTCCGTCTCGGCCGTTACGATGTGCGCCTGAACTGGTCGCTGTTGCCCAAACCGCCACGAGCGGCGGATGGCCTGATACATCGCCTCGTAGGAGTAGCTAAGACCAACGAACGCCATACTCGCGCAGTGCTGCCAGTTCAGCCCGAAAGCCGCGATCTTTGGCTTGGTAATGATTACGCGCTCTAGGCCGTGAGTGAACGCCATAAGCTTGCGCTCTTTCTCTGCCAGAGAGTCGCTGCCTGATACCTCGATGGCGTCGGGCAGGAGGTTGATCAGTTCGGCGGCCTCGTAATCGGTATTGCACCAGACGATCCACGGATCCGACTTCGCCCCGTTGACGATCTCGGCCACGCGCCGCGCCCGGTCGCCAGCAGTCAATCGCATCTCTTTATGTAGCCCCGTAGCTGACAGATCCGCGTGGCGGTACAACTTGCCTTCCGCACCGGCCGTGATGTCTACGGGAACGATATGCTGGTGTATGTTCAGCGCTGGCATGTTCCATCCGTCGTCACTAAAGCCGATATCGGAAGGCTTTTCGATGCAGACGGACCACGATGCCACCCATCGCCAGAAGTCATCCGCCGCGTGATGTTTCAGTCGATAGCCTCCCGCCTTCATAGAATCGTTCAGGAACCAGCGGGATATCATCTGGTTCGACCCCATAACGTCAAGGAATTGCGCGTGGTTGCCCAGTTCAAGGTGATCGTTCGGCGCTGGTGTAGCAGTGCATGCCAGTTTGTACGGCGTCCCGTCAAACATCTCCATCACCAGCCGCTTCGTCGCGCCCGTGAAGTTCTTCAAGATACTGGACTCGTCAAGGACTACGCCCGCGAACTTCGAGGCGTCAAAGTGCTTCAGCATTTCGTAGTTTGTGACGTTCAGCCCCGGCCTTACGTCGGATTGCTGACGGCAAAGAGTGACATTGATGCCGAACTTCGCGCCCTCTTCCTTCGTTTGCGGCGCGACGGCAAGCGGTGCGAGTATTAGGACATCGCGCCCCGTATATGACGCGACGTGATCGGCCCATTCGAGCTGCATGAGTGTCTTGCCCGTGCCGCACTCGGAGAACAGCGCGAACTTCCCGGCGCGGAGTCCTCGGTCGACGATATGCCGCTGAAACTCAAACGCTTTTTGGTTTATTGGACGTTGCGGAAAGAACCCGGACGGCTCGGCCTGCACGTGCTTGGCCTGTAAAAATTGACTGTATTCCAACTCCTGCTCCATTAAATACTCCTCTGCAAAATTGTCATGACATCCCAGCCATGCGCCGGGGTCCGGGTAAAGCGCCGCGCAGCGCAGTTGCTCGGCGCGGCAGTGGGCAATTGTCACCGCTCCCCCTCCCCCGCCGCCGGAACCCGCGTCACCTTGTGCCCGCGAATGTCCACCGGCTTGGGCCGCTCGAAGGCTTCGGGGCCGATAACAATATCGACGACCGTCACCGGCTTCTGCGCGACCCCGCCCAGGCCCTTGCCGGAGAACGCCGTATTCCACCGGGGAGCCGGAGGGGCCATCTGCTTATGCACCGCCGCCTTGGTGAGTTTCTTTTTGGTGGCATTCCCCGCCCTGCGCTGTTCGGAGCACCAAACGCACAACTTGCCAGTCGCCGTCGCCAGTGGACCAGCGGACCCGCAGATTCGGCAGACCTTCGGCTTCGCCGCAGCCCTCGGCGCAATGCCCATCTCGCGGCGCTTCGCTTCCTTCGCCGCTCGGTCACAGGCAAGGCAAAGCGAACCATACTGCGTGCGCGGCTCGTCGCACCTAGTGCATTTTTGCGGGTCAAAGTACCGACGCGGCGGAATGCCCTTGGCGCGAGCCCGCTGTGCGAGCATCTCGCGGTAGTGCTCCGCGCAAAGGGCGTACTGAATGCCCTCCCGGCGCGGCTCGCCGCAATGCTTGCACTTCGGTTGATATTTTCCTCCACGTCGCTTGGCCGGTCCACGTCGGCGCTTGTCTTGCGCTCGGCGGTATTCGTTGAGATGCGCGTGACACAGCGGCATGGATGATTTTTCGTGGCGAGGTTGGCCGCAGAGGCGACAAGTGCGGGTCATCCCTTCACCGCCTTCCGCCATTCCTCCGGCGATGCCAGTTTCATGTACGCCGCAGGCCACGCCCAATCGGCCACGTTGCGGTAGATCAGGTCGATGATCTCGGCCTTGACCAAGGGGTTGGCGAGGGCGGCTTCTAGGTGTATCTGATTGATCGTCATCCCTCACTCCTCCCCCCTCGCCGCGGACATAACCGCGCTGGCCTCAATCTTCCTCACCCTCTCCACTGCATCCAACCACAGCCCCGCCTCGACCCCAGCGGCCCGAATCCTCTCGTGCAGGTCTTGCGGCGTCGAGCCGACGCGGATCAGCGATAGCGCCGCCAGTGTGGCCGTGCGCCGCGTTTGCACTAATGCCCGCTGCTGCTCCACGTTCAGCGGCGGTCTCGTTTTTCTCATATCTTCCTCCAGTAAAAATTCCTCTGCGAACCAGTCGTGCAGGCCCAGGCGTGCGCCGGGATCCGCGAATTGTTCCGCGCAGCGCAGTTGCTGGGCGCGGATGCGGGCTAGAACGTCCGCTTGATCCATACGCCGACAATAAAGGCGCAGAAAGCGGTTCCAATAAAAGCTCCTATCGCAAGTAGCCTTAGCCAGATAGGGTATTGATTGGTTGAGGCAAAGTATAAAGCTAGAAGCGACAGCGTGATCGCACACCACAAGCCGTGCAGCATCACCAATGCCGTCTTCATGCGTCTTCCCCGCGCCGGGTTACTGTCCGAGTCCACCCCGGCGTCAGTTCGACTACGCCCCCCGGCTGCGGATCTGTGAACGGATCACGCATTCGGCACCTCCGGCGCAGGCGGCATGGGCAGGGCGTGGGTGGGCGTGCCCGAAAACAGCACGCCGCCCAAAAGCCAGCTTTCATGCCGCCAGCGCACTTTATACCACCCCTCCCACCCCGGCTCCCAAACCAGCCACCAATTGCCGTCTTTATGTAGGTCGCTGATCGGCTCCGGCGTGGTCAGCCGCCGCAGTTCGCGCAGTTCGGCCTCCAGATCGGCGATGCGAGCGCGGTGCTCATTAAAGCACCGCCGCAGATCCGACAGCGCCAAGCCCCAGCCGCCATCCAGCTTGTAGGTCTTCTCAGGCGTCGGGAATCCTTGACCGGAAAGAAGTACCAATACGTCGTCGAGGATACTAAACATATGGTCTTTCAGCACATCAGATGCCGTTCTCATTTCCCCTCCAGCCGCGCCAGGGCGGCGGTTGCCGTGCATTCGGAGCAGATGCACGTCTGTCCAGAAAACTCACAACTGCCTCCATCGGCGATGCGGTTCCTCTGTATCAATCTAAACGCCGCCTTCGCCACCTCGACGGCTTCCAGGGCCTCAGCCCCGGCGAGGAGGGCGGCGGCGTCCTCGTGCAGCGAATTTAGACGAATCTGACTGATAGGGTCCGTCTCGTACTTGTACGCAATCGCCCATCGGCGGTTGCCCGCCGCCATCTCCCGCAGCCGCGCGGCGTGTTCGTTATTCAGCGACATGGATAACCTCGATGGTCGGCAGCTGGCACACTATTATCCAGCCGTCCAATGTAGCCGTGCAATGCAACTTCCCGTTACTTCTCTCACTGTCAAAAATAACGACACCGCCAGATACGCTCCGCACCCATCGACGCCAATTTGGGTCGATGTCGATAATGTCCCCCGGCTTCGGATTCGTGAGCACGTCAGATGCTGTTCTCATTCTCCCCTCCGCTCCAGCACAATCGTCACCCCATCCGCCGTCGCTTCAGCCTCCACCATCTCCCAGTCCGGGAACACATATCCCAGATATCGACAAAAGGCCGCCAGCCGTTCCCAGGCCTCGTCAGCCACCGTCGCGGACTTCGCCACCAGC
>Ga0209298_10001928_pt1 | contig 13195 bp, 9 predicted proteins | sample S_140806_EF_Meta_FD_187325 | JGI IMG/M metagenome (GOLD analysis project Ga0209298, IMG submission 187325) | Freshwater microbial communities from Lake Simoncouche, Canada to study carbon cycling - S_140806_EF_MetaG (SPAdes) (version 2) | ecosystem: Environmental > Aquatic > Freshwater > Lake ...
TGTAGAGCCCAGGACCATCAACTGTGCCGTCTGCAATCAGATCTTTGGCAAGATTTAGATCTCCGCTATCAAAGATCTCAAGCTCTGGCATCACCCCTGCCTCACGAATAACCTTTGCCATCTTGCGGACGTTACTGGGGGTGTTCATCACCACATCGGCACCCGAGTTCATGGTGTTGAGATCCAATGAACAAATTTCTGGTTTTAGTGCTGCGACATGCTCGACTCGTTTGAGTGGATCGCATAAGGTCGTGCCCGGTGCAAAGACTTTGGGGTCACCTTCGGTGGGCACATAGCGCCCTCCAGGACCGGTGGTGAGATTAATGATGAGTTCTTTGTTCTGCGCCTTAATGAGATGCATGACTTCTGCATAGTGATCCAGCTCCATCGATGGCTTACCGGTCTCGGGGTAACGCACATGGATATGCACTACTGCGGCTCCGGCATCAGCAGCCCCTAGGCAGGAGTCTGCAATCTGCTTTGGGGTAATGGGCAGATACGGTGTCATCTCAGGTTTGGTGAGATTACCTGTTACTGCGCAAGTTAGGATTGTTTTGTTCATTTGGGAGCTCACTGTTCTGATCATTTGATCATGTCATTTGAGCAAACTTTGGTGAGTCGAGCAATACGTTAGTACGTATCGAAAGAAATTGGCGGAGCGGACGTCCTCTTGTTTAACGTCCACCCAGATTAAAGCTCAATAAAACACAAGCGAATAACGAAAAGGCGGTTCGCTTAAAGAAGTAATTTTTCAACATTCTTAGCTCCTTAGTTTTCTTATTTCTAATGCTTTTCAGATAGAATACTCCAATTCTCTAAAAGGATAACGAATGAGAAAGCTATCGTCCTTAGCCAGCCTTTTCTGTCTATGTATGGTTTTAATCACTAAAGTCCATGCTCAAGCGCCTTATCCAAACAAAACTATTCGCATCATTGCTCCAGTAGCTGCTGGCGGGGGTTTAGACATCATTGCTCGCTCAGTAGCAGAACGCCTAAGTAAGCAAACTGGTCAAAATTTTATTGTCGAGAATTTAACTGGCGGCGGTGGAATTATCGCATCCCAAACAACGGCGAAAGCTAGCCCTGATGGCTACACGCTAATGATTGGCTATGTTGGCACACACGGAACCAATCCAGCTGTCCGCAAACTGCCCTATGATGCCATTAAAGATTTCACTCCTATAGGCATGATTGGTGCTACGCCAAATGTACTGGTTATTAATAATGATTTACCTGCTAAAACAGTTCAAGAGTTTCTGGTATTTGCAAAAAAGAATCCTTCAAAAATTAGTTACGGATCAGCTGGTCAAGGAACTCTCACACATTTGGCAATGGAGCAATTTAAGATGGTAGGAGATTTTTATTCGGTTCATATCCCCTATCGTGGAATTGCTCCTGCATTTACAGATTTAATTGGTGGCCAAACTCAAGCAATGTTCCCTGCCCTATTTGCGGCATTGCCATATATCAAATCGAACCGAGTTAGAGCCCTTGCAGTTACTGGCCTTAATCGGAATCCATTAATTCCTAATGTGCCTACTTTCAAAGAATTAGGGTTGAGTGGTTTTGAAGGTCAGCAATGGTATGGCATTGTAGGTCCCGCCAAAATACCAGAGTCAATTGTTAGTAAATTAAATTCTGAACTAAATAAAGTGATTACTACCCCTGATTTTATTGAAAAGTTTCGTAGCGAAGCTTTAACCTCGATGCCAATGACCCCAAATCAATTTGGTAATTACATTACTGAAGATATTGCTCGCTGGGCCAAAGTAGCAAAAGAGAAAAAGATTGAAATTGATCAATAAAAAATTTCCTCCAATCATTACGATCTAATTTCAAAATATATGGCAAATACTATTCAATCCGCTACAGATCTAAACGCACCGCCAGTCACCAAAATTTTGGCCGATTATGTTGCACAACATCCAAGCCAAGGGTGGGCTTCTGATGTGGAGCACGAGGCTCATCGTACTTTTTTAAACTGGCTTGGTTGCGCTATTGGCGCCGCTAATCATGAGAGTGTTCGTTCGGCTCTGGGAGCGGTTCAAGAATTTTCGCCCTCACCCCAAGCGACAATATTAGGACGCCCTGAACGGGTAGACATTGGAAGCGCGGCCCTCATTAATGGAATCAGCTCACATACTTTTGACTTTGATGACACACATTTAAAAACTGTTATTCATCCCGCAGGCCCTGTTGCTTCAGCAATCTTAGCTCTAGGAGAGCATACTAAGGCCTCAGGTCGTCAAATTATTGATGCGCTAGTACTGGGAATAGATGTTGCATGTCGAGTAGGTAATTGTATGTACCCTGATCACTATCATGTTGGCTGGCATATCACCGGCTCAACCGGCATGCTAGGATCTGCAGCTGCCTGCTCAAGATTATTGGGTCTAAATGCTTATCAAACCCAAATGGCCATCGGAATTGCCGCATCACAACCTATTGGGGTTCGTGAGCAATTTGGCACAATGACTAAACCTTTTCATCCCGGGGGTGCAGCACGTGCTGGACAGATGTCTGCTTTACTTGCCAAACATGGTTTTACCTCTAGCCCAAAAGCCTTAGAGGCTGGGCGTGGTTTTATACAAACTGTATCCACTAAGGCGGACTGGAGAGAAATTGACCAGCAACTTGGTAAATCTTTTGAAATCTCTTTAAATACTTATAAACCCTTTGCCTGTGGGATTGTTATTCATCCCACCATTGACGCTTGCTCACAACTAAAAGCAAAAGGCGTCGATTATAGGGAGGTTGAAAAAATTGAGCTCAAAGTCCACCCGCTTGTTTTGGAACTTACGGGTAAGAAAACACCGCGCACGGGACTTGAGGGTAAGTTCAGCATTTATTATGGCGCTGCTCTTGGCTTGGTATTCGGTAGAGCCTCAGAGCACGAATATGCCGACACCATCGTGAATCGTATTGACATGGTCACTATTCGTGACAAGGTCATCGCTCAGATTGACCCCAATATGAGTGAGGCAAGCGTTGAGGCCAGCGCTTATTTAATGAATGGTCAAAAAATTAGTATCCGGGTTGAACATGCCATTGGGTCGTTACAAAATCCCATGAGCGATCAAGCTCTTGAAGATAAGTTTAGTTATCTCTGCGAACCAATTATTGGAACTAAAAATACCAAAGAATTAATTCAGGCGTGTTGGCAGCTAGGGAAATTAAAAAACTTGGACACTGTACTTGCGTTGAGCCTTCCAAAAAATCCACGGGTCTAAAACAAAAGCGGGGGCTCTACCTACCCCCCCGCCTCTTGCTTAACTAGGCAAGACTAAACTTAAGGTTACCTAATTTTTCTATTCGGGTTTCCAATTTATCTCCGGGCTTTAGCCAAACTTGCTTTTCTTTCGGATAACCGCTAATGACGCCCTCTGGAGTACCAGTAAAAATAATATCGCCCGGCTCCAATGTGAATATGGTCGATGCATAACTTACAATTTGAGCGCAATTAAAGACCATATCATTTGTATTTGAGGATTGCCTTACCTCCCCATTAACATACTGCTCAATCTTTAATTGATTGGGATTCCCAACAATATCGGCGGTCACAATAAACGGCCCAATTGGAGCAAAACCATCATTTGTTTTTCCAATCATCCATTGACTACTTCGTTGCTGGAGATCACGCGCAGTAAAATCTTGACCTGTGGCGTAGCCAAAGACATACGATAAGGCATTGGCTTCACTTACGTTGTAAGCTCTTCTGCCCATCACAATCACTAACTCAGCTTCATAATCAAACTTTTCAGCATTTACTGCTGATACCTTAACGATACCGTTATGCGTGTTTAGGGTATTATTAAATTTGTTAAATAGGATAGGTAGTTTTGGTAGCGGTTGATTAACTTCTTTTGCATGCTTTGCATAGTTCAAACCTACACAAATGATTTTTTCTGGATTCGTAATAGCAGAGGCAAATTCCACTTTGGATTCATCCAAAAATAAATCATTCTTCCCTTTAGTCAATGCTAAACCTACCAATTTAGAGAGGCCTTGATCACCATTTTGAACTAAATCATCAGTAGTAATGGGCGCCTTCACTTTAAATTGCTTTGCAGCCTTTGCGACCTGTAAAATGCCTTTGTCCGTCTTAACTCCCAAGATGTATTGATTACCATCTTTGTAATTCAATACTGTCATATTTTTTACCATTTCAGGATTTGCAACCCGAATCGCTCCTGCCCCAGGGCCTGCAGCTTCTGCATGATTTATTACTAATGGTGCCGTTAGTGCTGCTCCTCCTGCTAGGGCAGATGCTTTTAAAAAATTACGTCTTTGATTGCTCATCTCAATCTCCCTCCTATTGTTAAAATTTTATTTGTTAAGTGCCCCATAAATTAATGCATTGACTTGCTCGCGATGAGTTTTACGAATCTCACCCGTAGCTGTTCCCATCATTACTACAACCAATTTTTCAACCGGATCTGCCCAAAAAATTGTTCCGTAGGCGCCATTCCAGGTGAAATCACCAATATTTCCATTGATGGCCGCTACCCCACGCTCTTTTCTGACGGCAACTCCCAAACCAAATCCATATCCAGCTCGACCAGGCTCCGTCAAAGATACATTATTTTTAATTCCATCTCCCAAGTGATCCGATGTCATTAATGCAATAGTTTGGGGTGATAGGATTCTTTTGCCATCAAGCACGCCACCATTTAACAACATTTGACCAAACCGAATGTAATCAGCGGCAGTGGAATATGCACAAGATCCACCACAATCAAATTTCACTTTCTCTTTCAATATGGGAATTGATTGTGCTTTTCCTGTTAATGGATCAATGGGTAAAGGTTGAGCAATTCTTGCCTTATTCTTGATGGGAACGTCAAACCCTGTATCAACCATGTCTAACTTACTCCATATACGCTCACGCAATACACCATCAAGACTTTTTCCAGCAATTGTCTCCTCAATCAAACCAAGTACATCCAAACCAAAACCATAATCCCAAACCGTTCCTGGCTCATATAAAAGAGGTGCGGAGGCCATTTTCTCAATAAACTGTCCGCCATCATATTGAAAAGCAGCAGGCGCAGATCCAGCTGGATACTGTTTATGAATAAGCGTACTTCCTCGACCGCCATAGGTTAGTCCATTGGTATGTCGCATTAAATCTTGAATCGTAATTGGGTTTTTTGCAGGTACTAGGGTCAAAGCTCCAGTATCACTAATTTGCCCTACCTTCATATCCTTAAATTGTGGAAACCATTTTGAAATTGGCGCATTAAGTGGAAGACGTCCCTCTTCATAAAATGTTAGCGCACCCACTGCCGTCATAGTTTTAGTCATTGATGCCAAATTAAAGATGGCATTATTTGTCATGGGTTTATTGCTGGCCTTATCAAGATATCCATAAGACTTATAGATCACCAGCTTACCATTTTTTGCTACAGCAAGAACAGCTCCAGGCATTCGATTGGTAGCAATCTCATCGGCGAAAAAGTTATCTATTCGTTTGAGGCCTTCAGGAGTAAATCCTTGCGATGTTGGAGAGGCAATTGGAAGAGGGGATTTATTACTATCAGCGCCATACGATGATGGAGTGCTAATAAAAATTCCGAAAAAAGTAAAGAATGTAATCCAATATTTTTTATAAGCCAACATAAAACTACCCCCTGATTTAGAACATTTTATTAAACCACCATAAAGCGGTATCGTTAATTATCTAGACTATTACTATCCAATTACAAATTGATAATTTTCTTTTAAATTAATTGGTTTTTTATGATCTTCTATCAAGCACTAGAAGTTCAGGATACACCACGCTGTCACAGTCGCCCTGCGAATTCAAAAGGCCTACCAATCTGATCATAATTTAACCAATTGCCACAGTGAGAATTTCCAATCCTTGGCATATTTAGCAGGATTAGCTTCGCCGATATTTCGTGTTAAGGTAGTAATGCTAGAGTATAGTAATATCAATTTTGTGTAATATCCTCAGGCATTTCGATGTCTCCTTGCCACCCTCACAGGTGGCATTTTTTTGAGATTCTGGCCTGCCCAGCACGATTCGAACGTGCGACCTACGCCTTAGAAGCTGTAAAAATGAGCCGAAACAATAAGTTAAACAATGGCCTTAAGGTGTTGAAATCAGGTGTTTGATCGGCACCGAGAACCTTGGTGTTGGGTGGAATGTGATGGATATTGGATGGCATTGGCAGGCGGTCTAAAGGTCGGATGTCAAATTTGTCGGGTTAACCGACAAATTATCATCCCATGTTGCCAGAAAGCCAACCCAACCCGTAAGACCCCACACCCGAGTAACCCCAACTATTGCAGAATCAACCCATGTTGCTGCAATGATTTACTATAGAAAAACTCTCTTAAGTGGTGGACCTAAATTGACAGCAGTTAAGTATTTCTGCATCAACACCTGAGCAGCTGTCTTACGTTTAGCAGGGCTTAGAAGTTTCCCTTGATAACTTCCTTGAGCATCACCTCTCGTAGCGATAAGTCCGCTACGAGTTTCTTGAGTCGGGTGTTTTCCTGCTCTAGCTCTTTGTACTATTTAGCTTGATCGACCTTCATGCCACCATAGATCTTGCGCCAGCGATAGTAGCTTTGCTCAACTGTTCCCACCTCTTTACAGGCCTGGGCTAGGGTTTTGCCATTGGTAGTTAAAACATCGATTTGCCGCAATAAGGTGACGATTTGCTCGGTTTTAAGACGCTGGCCTTTTGCCATTTTTAGCACTCCTTTAAGGTGAAGATTATCAAAAATCCTCTCTTTTGGAGTGGTACTAAAAATCAGGTCAGTTCAAATACATATTCACTACTTAAAACTGATAGCTCGCCTTGCCACCAATCATCCAATTTCGGGTAGGAGCAGGCTCATAAGACCGAAGATAAAATTGGTTCACGATCACCGAGCCAACATAGGAACGATCAAAGATATTGTTAATCCTAAAAAATTGCGAGGTAGACCATCCGCCTCCAATCTCTTGACGCATTACAGCCCTTAAATTCATGATGGCATATCCAGGAGCCATGTATTGCGTATTAAGATCATTAACAGCCATTGGACCATTAACCCTTGCTTCTACTGCGGCCTCCATGGATTTATTCGGCTTTACCCAAAGTAATTCAGAGAACAGGCCTTGATTAGGGACGCCAGGAATTCGATTACCACTTAAAACGGTATTTGCTGTTGTTCCATTATAGTAAGTGTAAGATTCTTTTACCGTTGCATTCAACCACGTATAAGCTATGTTCGCCTCCAAGTGATAAGGTAATTTAAATTGCGCACCACCCTCGAGGCCCTGCCTGTTTGTTTTTGGGGCATTCGTAAAAGAATTTCTCCCTGCGTTTGCCACGCCTATCACAATGTCATTGTTTGTATTTGCATTAAATACTGCAATATTTGTTTGAATTGCAGTCGTTAATTTTGATTTAAAGCCAACTTCTACTTGCTTCGTATTAGCAGCGAGCAACCCAAAGTTTGAGCATGAAGAGGTGCAACTAGATCCGTTGACCGCTCCGCTCGCACTGTAAAAAACCTGATTCAGTGTTGGTGTATCAAAGCTAGATCCATACGATACATATACATTAGAGACTTCTGACAAATAATATTGTATTGATGCCATATTAGTAATGGCTTGATATGAATTAGATCCTGTATTTAGAGTAATGGAATTATTAGTTGAAGAACTTAAATTAGTTTTAGAGTTTCTGATACCTGCATTAAAAGCTAAACGTTCCGTAATTCGGAAGTCGGCTTGTAGATATTGATCAAAGTTTTTGGCACTCATGCCATAGTCTTGGGATGTAGAGCTACTATAAACTGCAGTTCCGCCAGAATTGGTGTAAGTACGACGACGGTCATCGTTTTCATTCATATCGATTCCACCAACTACAGTCACTGGAATATCCACTAATTGAGTTTGGCTAACCCATTTACTATCCATACCATAGAATGTTCTTGCCAAATCAATCACTCCAGACCCCGGAGTAGTTGATGTCAAATACTGAAGCACATGACGTTGACCTAGATAAGGCGTGAATAAAAAATGATTGTTTGAATTAATACGAAAGTCGATCGATGCCCCGGCTTGAGTTTGGTCTACTGATTTACGGGAATTTTGTGAAATAGCGCTTGTGCCAGCCTGCTTTGGATTTGAAATTAATTGGCTCTCAGTTAATCCGTTAGGATCTTGCGCTTTAAGGCTCACGTTATTTGCGATCAGGGTTATCCTTGTATCGGGACCCCCCATAAAACTGAGTTTTGCATTGGCATTACGTCTATCGGCAGCGCTTTGATCTCGATAGCCGTTGGTATGAAATTGTCCGGCATCAATAACATATTCAAACTCCCCAGATTTACCGCTTGCTTTTAATCCAGCTCTGCGTTGACCATAGGAGCCAACGTCAAAATAAGGTTGCAGCTCAGTCTTGGGTCCGCCGTCTTGAGTAAACACCCTGATTACACCGCCCGACGAGTTACCGTATAAAACAGAGAATGGGCCACGCAACACTTCAATACGATCGGTTGATGGCAAATCTATATGGGATATCTGACCCTGTCCATCTGCAACAGTGCCTGGAATGTTGTCGACAATTAATCTGATTCCCCTCGTTCCAAAGGTAGAGTTGGCTCCAAAACCACGTGAGGATATTTGAAGATCCTGTGAATAATTTTGGCGATTTAATGCAAATATGCCTGGCACTCGATTTAGTGGCTCAGAAAGATTATCTCTAGCCTGTCCATTTTGAATCTGATTCGTGGTGACTAAATTGATGGAGGCCGCTGTATCTAGTATTTTCTGCTCATATCTACTGGCTGACACCACAATTTCATCTAGTGGCGGAGCTTCAAACTCAGGCTGGTTCGCAAGTGCGAGTTCCGTAAAAATGCTAACAACTAAAAGGGTTAGCGCTTGCGTACGAACAGTAGGATTTCTAGAATGAACTCTTAACATATTAAAGTAATTATCAGTAGTTACAAGCAAATCTCGACTAGCTCTCATATGCAGAGCAAGGCGATTAACAAGAGCGAGTATATATACATTTGCCAAATTGAAGACCTCAATACTCAGATCTAACTACAGGATTCGTAGTGGCGAAAATATATGCTCTGGTTTAGTTTTTCCAACTACACGAATATGCGACTAGATGCATGAGATATCGCTTAATTAACCAGTGCATGCGCGAAGGCATAAGCCAACAGCCAGGCCATCTTGGCTTATTTCTTGGGAAGTTATATGGAACTCCATGGTGATGGATTTGATTGTTTACTTCATCAATGATTTACTTAATTTTAGTGTGTTTTTTAGGGTTAACCCCATAAGAAAACATCAGATTGTCTCTTGCCTTTATTTATTCAAGAGTCTAAATTAATAAAAACATTTTAGTTGTTACATTTACAAGTGAAAAGTTTTTTTGTGTTGTCGATTTGTATAACAAAGGGGAAATAAATGATTAAAAACCTAAAAATAGCCTTGTTCTCAGTTGGTCTGATTACCGCTGGCGGTGTCATTGCAGCGCCACCTGTACTTTCAACTGATGTAGTAGCAGCAAAACTTGACTCACCGTGGGATATGAGTTTTTTGAAAGATGGCACCATGTTCTTTACTGAAAAGTGTAAGGGCTTATCGGTACGCACTGCCTCTGGAGCAATTAATAAATTACACGGGATGAATGGAACCACTGGATATGCCTCTGCCAGTGCCGACCTCTTTTGTGATGGTCAGGCAGGCATGATGGGGGTTGAAGTAGATCCAGATTTTGCCAAGAACCGGTATCTCTTTGTTTACTCAAGCTCGAACCTTAATAACAAACAGGTCAATCGCGTGATGCGCTTTAAAGTTGGCAATGACTTTAAATCAGTATCGGATCGTACAGATATCGTTTCTGATATTGGTTACAAGCCTAAGGCAAGTAAACATCCGTTCGGCGGGCCTGGCGCACATAATGGTGGACGGATTCGTTTTAGTCCAGCCGATGGTTTCTTATATGTCACCACTGGTGATAACCATTTAGGTATTGGTCCACAAAGTTCTACCATTATTGCTGGTAAAGTTTTACGTATTGATCGTGATGGCAAAGCGGCTGCAGATAATAAGCCCCCTGCTGGTTTTGATTCCCGTATCTACACCTATGGTCACCGTAATCCCCAGGGAATTGCGTTCCGTCCGGGCGATAGCCGTCCATTTACCGCTGAGAATGGCCCATGGCACAGCGATGAGGTCACTGCACTAGAAAATGGAGGAAATGCTGGCTGGGACCCACGTCCAAATATGGCTGGAAGAAAAGACTGTCCAGATGACTATTGCGGTTACTCCCCAAATCAAATGGGAGCAATGGACCCCAAAGAGCGTTCCGCCTTTATGCCAATGACCGATCTCAAAACCTACCCCAAGGCAATGAAACCAGCATGGAACAACAATGGTCTCTCGCAAGGTATGTTTTGTAATACGTTCTTATCTGGCAAAAAGTGGAAAGATTGGGATGGCCAAATGGTAGTTGGTTACGCTGGTATTGGTATCCATGGCACACCCGTTGGTAACCGTCTTGAGGTCTTAAAGATCAGCTCTGATGGTCTCAAAGCAACGAAGACTGATGTATCGTGGCCAACTGCAACAGGCCGTTTTCGTGCTTGTACCTTAGGTCCTGATGGCAATCTGTATGTTGCTCTTGAGGATCAAGGTAATATCATTCGCGTTACGCCGCAATAATACGTCGATGATTAAGGATGTGCTACGAACTCGTAGCACATCCTTTTTTATTTAGCATCGACTATCGTTTTATCATTTATTAAATCCCTTTAGGAATGTATTGATGCATCATTTTTTTAAATTAATTACACTTGTTTTTTTATCAAGCTTAGCAGGGCTTGTTCAGGCTAACTATGATCTTCTCCAGCAGAAGAACTGTTTTGCTTGTCATTACATGGATAAGCGAAAATATGGTCCCAACTTTAAAGAAATCTCAGCAAAATATGCGAAAGTAAGTACTGCTGAAGAATTACTGGCAAAGAAGATTAGGGCTGGGGGGACAGGTGTTTGGGGAGAAGATATGATGCCACCTCAACCTCAGGTCTCTGATGCTGAGGCGCGGGTTATAGCCAAATTTATCTTGTCACTAAAGTAATTGCCCTGACTAATCCGTCAACATGGCGAACAAGCCCGTGAATCAGTTAAACAATATTCTCAAGTCTTCTAAAGCTAATTTCTTTAGTTAAGGATTAAGGCGGTATCTATTTATTTTGCTCAGCCTTACGCGCGTCAACTAATGAAAGCCTGCTCATGGCTTGTAACTATTGGATTGCTCTATGGAGCTCCTGTCCAAGCAAACTCAAGCCTTTACGAGTTTCGTTCTTGCGATAACTTGGAGGCTAGCTTAAATAATGAAAGTTGCATGAGTCAGTGCGTTTCCTTTGGACTCAGTCTAAGCTCCTTTGAGATTGACCTGCCTAACCAGCATGTCTCTGAGATCATCTGGATTGGAAGAAAACCATCTAATGTGAACTTACTGAGCAATTGTGAGATAAAAGATTTAGAAAATTGGCGCTGTTGGTCTGAATCAAAAATGATGGGCGGTGTAGTTCGTAAAGATATATTTACTCAATTAGGGAAGGTTTTCGTACATATGGATGGCTCTGGTGGACAACAATACCTGTGTAGCACCAAAAAAGAATGAAACAGGTATTTTTGCCTTGAAATGGGAGCGGACTATGAGCACACTGCCGTGGCACCATGTTTTTGAACTGCTGTCAATTTAGGCCTAAGACCAAAGAGAGTTTTTCTATAGTAAATCAATGCAGAAACATGGGTTGCTTGTGCAATGGATTCTTGCATCACTGTTGATACGCTAAGTCATTATTTTCAAAGTTTTTGGCCTGCCCAGCACGATTCGAACGTGCGACCTACGCCTTAGAAGGGCGCAATGTTTTAGATACAGAAGTCCATTAATGGCCGCTCTCTGAATCTCCTCGAATGGAAATATCCTTGTTTTAAGCGAATGATATCAAGCGAGTTGCAGCCGTATTTCCAAAAATCCCCCCCTACCGTTTTTGCATAGAAATGATGACGGGGGGGTGTTTCCATGCAGAAATTAGCTAGCATCTTGAAATAGTAAATAGCCCTACCCCCTTGAGCAAAATACTATGCATGTGTGTACCCATTTAAAAGGGGCCTATTTAGGGGGTGGGGATACGGTGGGGTTTGGATCTAGGAAATCAACATGGGGTACCCCCCTTCAATACATACGTCATACTCAGTAAAGAAAAACTAGAGGTTGAATGGTGAATCAGTATTGATGTATTTTCACTAGCAACACCACAAGACTACTGAACAACAAAGTGTGGGTTCAAAATGGGGTTCAATTCTTAGTAAATACACAACTCATTGATTTTATTCAATAATAATACATAATTTGGCGGAGCGGACGGGACTCGAACCCGCGACCCTCGGCGTGACAGGCCGATATTCTAACCAACTGAACTACCGCTCCGTATACAGCATCATGCTTGTCATCGCATGACTGGCGTCCCCAGGGGGATTCGAACCCCCGTACTCACCGTGAAAGGGTGATGTCCTAGGCCTCTAGACGATGGGGACCTTGGACTACTAAAACTTGTCTTACTTCTACTACTTTGTTTGGTGGTGGAGATAAGCGGGATCGAACCGCTGACCTCTTGCATGCCATGCAAGCGCTCTCCCAGCTGAGCTATACCCCCTCGCGTCTACGCACTTCCAAAACAATCCAAGATTTTAGCCTATTTTTGCTAGACGCTCGATTACTTCCTCTTTACCCAATACAGCAATCACAGCATCAAGGGCTGGGGTCTGGGTCGTAGCAAAGAGCGCATACCGAATTGGCATGGCTAAAGCAGGCATTTTGAGATTGTGTTGAGTCAGTATGGTCTTTAAGAGAGCCCCAACCTGCTCCTTACTTTGGGCTTCTTGAGTCTTTAACGCTTCTCTAAACTCGGCGATCGCGGGCCGCACATTTTCTGGGATGTTCTCTTGGATTTGCTGTGCACTCAGTTGCGGCCGGTCTTGATAAAAGAGCTTAGCCCCTTCCACAATCTCTAATAAGGTATTGGCACGATCTTTCAGTAATGCCACCACGGCCTCAAAGTTGGGGCCTTGGGTCGTGTTGATACTTTGTTGATCGGCGAAGGGCTTACATAATTGGGCAAGGCGCTTAGGATCACCGTTTTGGATGTAATGGTGATTGAGCCA
>Ga0209298_10001931_pt1 | contig 13190 bp, 13 predicted proteins | sample S_140806_EF_Meta_FD_187325 | JGI IMG/M metagenome (GOLD analysis project Ga0209298, IMG submission 187325) | Freshwater microbial communities from Lake Simoncouche, Canada to study carbon cycling - S_140806_EF_MetaG (SPAdes) (version 2) | ecosystem: Environmental > Aquatic > Freshwater > Lake ...
GAGAAGATTTGGGCCGAACACATTGTTCGCGCTGCCGATGGTGAACCAGATCTTTTGTATATCGATCTTCATCTCATCCATGAAGTAACTAGCCCACAGGCCTTTGATGGTTTGCGTCTTGCTGGTCGCACAGTGCGCCGTCCTGAACTCACCATTGCTACGGAAGATCACAACGTGCCAACACTTAACATTGATAAGCCAATTGCAGATCCTGTTTCAAAGCTTCAGGTGGACACACTTCGCGCAAATTGCGCTGAGTTTGGCGTGCGCATCCACTCATTGGGAGATAAAGATCAAGGGATCGTGCACGTAGTTGGCCCACAGCTGGGCTTAACACAACCTGGTATGACAATTGTTTGTGGAGATTCACACACGTCCACACACGGTGCTTTTGGCGCTCTTGCCTTTGGTATTGGAACCTCTGAAGTAGAGCATGTTTTAGCAACACAGACATTGCCCCTTGCTCGCCCTAAGACAATGGCTGTCAATGTTGAAGGAACGCTAAAAAAGGGCGTTACTTCAAAAGATATTATCTTGGCCATCATTGCAAAGATTGGCACTGGCGGAGGCCAGGGCTATGTCATTGAATATCGCGGATCAGCTATCCGTGCCCTGTCTATGGAATCTCGTATGACGGTATGCAATATGTCTATTGAAGCTGGTGCTCGCGCAGGTCTAATTGCACCTGATCAAACTACTTTTGATTACATCTTGGGCAAGCCTCATGCACCAGAGGCCTTTGATGAGGCTGTTAAATATTGGAGCACGCTTTATACAGATAGCGATGCAAAGTTTGATGTTGAAGTAAATCTGAACGCTGATGACCTAGAACCATTTGTCACATGGGGTACTAATCCAGGACAAGGTGCATCACTGAGTTCAAATGTTCCAAACCCTGCAGATATTGCAGATCCTGAAGCACGAGGAGCCGCAGAGCGCGCACTTGTCTATATGGGTCTTGAGGCTGGCACACCACTTAAAAAGATAGCCATTGACACTGTTTTCTTGGGCTCTTGCACCAATGGGCGAATTGAGGATTTACGAGCAGCTGCAGAGGTAGTCAAGGGCAAGAAGATTGCCTCGACACTTCGTATGTTGGTTGTTCCAGGTTCTGCTCGCATACGCCTTGAAGCAGAGGCCGAAGGTCTTGATAAAGTATTTATCGATGCTGGAGCTGAATGGCGAAATGCTGGATGCTCTATGTGTTTGGGTATGAACCCAGATCAATTGGCTGTGGGAGAGCGCTCTGCCTCTACCTCTAACCGTAACTTTGAAGGCCGCCAAGGTAAGGGCGGTCGTACCCACTTAGTAAGTCCACTCGTTGCTGCAGCAACTGCGCTACGTGGAACTCTCTCATCGCCTGCGGATTTGTAAGGAGCACACACAATGGAAAAATTCGTTAAGCACACCGGCACCGCAGTTCCACTTCGCCGCAGCAATGTTGATACCGATCAGATTATCCCGGCCGTGTATTTAAAGCGCGTTACACGTAGCGGCTTTGAAGATGGCTTATTTTCAGCTTGGCGCAGTGATCCGCAGTTTGTCTTAAATAAGGCCGAATACAAGGCTGGCACAATTCTTGTGGCAGGTGTGGATTTTGGTACTGGCTCTTCCCGTGAACACGCAGTGTGGGCGTTGCAGAACTATGGCTTCAAAGCCGTTATCTCTTCTCGCTTTGCCGATATCTTTCGCGGTAACTCACTCAAAGGTGGCCTACTCACTGTGATCATCGAGCAAAGCGATGTAGAGGCGCTCTGGGCCGCTATTGAGGCCAATCCAGCCACATCAGTGAGTGTTGACCTAGAAACTCGCACCGTGAGCTATGACAAGGTTGTTTTGCCCTTTGCAATCGATGACTACACCCGCTGGCGTTTGATGGAGGGTCTAGATGACATTGGCTTGACCGTTAAAAACGCTGATTCCATTGATTCTTTTGAGAAATCACGAACATCTCTTAAGCCAGCAACGCTTCCCATTCGCGGATAATCACCGAAAAACAAGCGTAAATCACTGAGATTTACCTAGGGGTGAGCGTGGTGATGTAAAACTCTCAACGTTGAATTGAGGGTTTTCTACGCATAAAAACAGCGATTTTTGATGATTTCAATAAAAAATTAATTCGCGACACACCTACATTAATCGCGTCATCACCCTATATATGCGCGTAAGTTTACGAACACGTTAAGCGATTGCTTAACATTTACGCGTAATAAGGGGATTTCAATGAATAAGGCCCAATTCATTGCGGCGTTGGCACCACATTTCAACGACAGCAAGAAGGAAGCAGCACACGCTGTAGATATCGTTTTTGACACTATCGTTCGCAACCTGCACAAAGGCGAAGATGTAATGATCAACGATTTCGGTAAGTTCAAGAAGGTTGATCGCAAGGCACGTATGGGACGTAACCCATTCACCGGCGAAACAATCAAGATCAAAGCTTCAAAGAAGGCTCGCTTCTTGCCTGCAAAGGGTTTGAAGGATGTCATCTCAGGTGAGCGCAAGCTAGGACCTGCTCCAAAGCCAGAACCAAAGCCAGTTGCAAAGGCAAAGCCAGCAGCTAAGAAGGCTGCTAAGAAGAAGCCAGCAGCTAAGAAGAAGGTTGCTGCGAAGAAGAAGCCAGCAGCGAAGAAGAAGGTTGCTAAGAAGGCTAAGAAGAGATAATTCGCTTAGTTTTTCGTTAACGGGGTCGGCTCACGCCGGCCCCGTTTTCTTATGCCATTGGTTAGTATTGCTCACATGGCGGATTACAAGGTTTCATATGCTGCGCCAAAAGGAAAGCCACTCGGAACCAATTTTGCCTTTAAGTTCGGGACCAAGGTTGCTATCCCGATTCTAAATCTCGTGGGCAAGAAAGTGTGGCGTGGGGGAGAAAACATCCCCAAGAGCGGCAAGACGATTGTTGCCAGCAACCACCTCTCATACCTAGATGTTTTGTTTCTTACACATTTTTTATATCGAAATGGCCGCGCTCCTCGCTACATTGGTAAAGAAGGAGTCTTTAAAGTTCCCGTCATTGGGAAAATCATCCTTGCTGCAGGCATGGTTCCAGTTGCCCGCGAAAGCAAGGATGCCTCTAAAGCCTTAGATCACGCGCTGAAGTTATTAGAGCTAGGGCACTGCGTGGGTGTTTATCCTGAGGGCACGCTCACCCGCGATCCCAATGGATGGCCCATGGTTGCCAAAACAGGTCTGGCACGTCTTGCAATAACTACTCGCACGCCAATCGTTCCTATTGCCCAGTGGGGTTCTCAGATTGTGATGCCCACGTATGAAAAGAAGCTAAAGCTCTTTCCACGCACCCCCATCAAGATTTTAGTTGGAGCACCATTGGATTTATCACCGTGGTATGGAAAAGAAAATGACCCAGGTGCATTAACGGAGGCAACAGCCTTTGTAATGAGAGGTATCACAGATTTACTAGAAGAGCTACGTGGTGAAAAACGCCCCGTTGAAATCTTTGATCCACATCATTCAGCGCTGCCTCGAACCGGAAACTTTAAAAAGAAGCGATGAGCAAAGTAACTGTTCTAGGTGCTGGTGCGTGGGGCAGCACGATGGCCCAGGTGTTATCTGATGCGGGCAATCACGTCCTGATGTGGGGGCGTAATCAAGAGATAGTGGATGAGATAAATACGACGCACACAAACCGTAAGTATCTAGATGAGAATGTTTTGCCGTTAGGAATAAGTGCCACAACGGATTTAAGGCAAGCTTTTGATTATTCAAATATCTATGTGTTGGCTGTGCCGGCGCAGACATTGCGCGAAAACCTCAAGAGTTGGAAACCCCTAGTTGATCCAACAGCAACCTATATCAGTACGCTCAAAGGTATTGAAGTAAGCACTCTTTCTCGCATGACTGAAATCATTCATGAGGAGATGAATACCGAGAACTTTGCACTTATAACCGGTCCCAATCTTTCAACTGAGCTCATTATGCGCCAGCCAGCTGGCGCTGTTGCTGCAGCTCCGACAAAGCTACTAGCTGAAAAAACGCTGAAGCTATTTGCAACTCCGTATTACCGCGTTTACACATCCACCGATGTATTGGGTTGCGAACTTGCTGGTTCTATTAAATCTGTCATTGCGCTAGCTGTTGGAATATCAATTGGTATGGGCTTTGGCGAAAACACTCAGGCCATGCTCATCACTAGAGGATTAAATGAAGTTGCGCGTTTGTGCGCAGCACATGGCGCAGATCCACTTAGTGCTGCCGGCTTAGCTGGCATGGGAGATCTTGTGGCCAGTTGCGGCTCACCGCTATCTCGCAATCGCACCTTTGGTGAAGTTCTAGGACGCTCAGGATCTATGGCTGTTGCGCGTGAACAGGTAGCAAAGACTGTGGAGGGCGTAGCCTCCTCCAATGCAGTTCTTGAGATTGCTCACCGAGTAGGAGTTGAAGTGCCAGTTATTGAAGCTGTTGCCGATGTTGTTGCCGGCACGATTTCACCATCTGATGCCCTTGATCGATTAATGGAAATTACAACGCGTGCAGAAAACTTCATCCGATGAGTAAATTAAACGTTGCCGTAATCTGTGGTGGAATTAGTAGCGAGCATGAGATCTCATGTGTTTCTGCTGGGGGAGTCCTTAAAGGCTTAGATTCAACTAAATACAACGCCGTCCTTATTGGAATTACCAAGGCTGGAAAATGGGTCTTATTGCCTAATGATTACCCACTTGAAATAGTTGGTGGCACATTACCAACAGTTTCAGAAGGTGCACCTGCGGTTGTTGCCGATATTCATGGTTTTTCAGTTGCGGGTAAAGCACTTGAAATCGATGTTGTCTTTCCTGTGTTGCACGGCCCATACGGTGAAGATGGCACCATTCAAGGTCTACTTGAAATTGCAAACCTGCCCTACGTTGGCAGTGGAGTTTTAGCATCTGCTGTTGCCATGGATAAATCTTTTGCCAAGCCGATATTTGCGGCAGCGGGCATGAAAGTAGCCGATGGAATTGTTGTGACAAGCAAAGACAAACAAGTAGCAATTGATGATGTGGCCTTTCCAGTCTTTGTGAAACCAGCCCGCGGTGGCTCAAGTCGTGGCACGCATAAAGTGAAATCAGTTGAAGCTCTTAATGCTGCGCTTAAGGATGCTTTTTTATATGACCATAAAGTGATGATTGAACAAGCTATGGTGGGCCGAGAAATTGAATGTGCAGTGCTTGAATCTCATGGTGTAGCTAAAGCATCAGTTGTGGGCGAGATTGTTATTGATAGTAAGTTCGAGTTTTATGATTTTGAAGCAAAGTATCTAGACGGAGCTACAACTGTAAAGATCCCTGCTGATATTCCAGCTGATGCAGCTGAAGAAATCCGTGAAAAAGCAGTGCAGGCATTTAAGGCGTTGGGATGCAGTGGATTAGCCAGATGTGATTTCTTCTATACCGATAAGGGCGAAATCATTATTAATGAAATCAACACAATGCCAGGCTTTACTGGAACTTCCATGTATCCAAAGCTCTGGGCTGCCACGGGGGTTGATTACACAAGCGTTATTACCGCTTTGATTGATACGGCTTTGCTTCGCACTAACGGAGTTTTAGGAAACTAGTTTTACTAGCTTTGCAGCAGGGTTAAGTGCAGGATCTGAATCTAAAACTAAAAATGCCGCCCTTTTCCCTACCTCAAGTGTGCCAAATTCATTTTCACGAAAGAGTTGATAGGCCGCGTTTTTGGTATAGAAAGTTAGCGATTCATCCATAGTTAACGCTTCTTCAATTACCCACGCTTCGCTTACGCCATCAGCTGCATTTGTGCGGGTGACCGGAACCGAAATTGCTTGCATAGGAATGTGACTTGTTACTGGCCAATCACTTCCAAAGGCAATCATGGCACCGGCCTCTACCATCGAGCGCAAACGGTACTGCTGGTTGTTTCTCTCATGCCCGATACGTGGTGCAATAAGTTCTTTATTCATTGGATCCATGTAACACCAGAGAGGTTGGATGTTTGCGATAACACCTAACTGAGCGAATCGGGATAAATCTTCATCACGCACTAGTTGGGCATGCACAATAACTGGGCGACGATCCCATGGGGGGTTAATCCTTTGCATCGCCTCAATCGCATCTAAAGCTTGCTTAACGGCGGCGTCTCCAATTGCATGTAAGTGGACTTGGTAGCGCAAAGCATCATATGCAACGAGGGCATTGAGCAGTTCATCATCGTTCCAGATGGCAATTCCGTGTGAGGAAGGATCATCTAAATAGGCTTGAGTTAAATGCGCAGTACCTGCCGATAGTGCGCCATCGAGTAAAAACTTGATGCTATTGGCTTGTAGTTGTGATGGGTTATCAAGTTCAAGACACTGCTCGCGAATCTCGTTGAAATCATCTATGTCACCAGACCATGTTGTTGGTGTTGCCAGAAGTGAGAGATTAAAAGCGATTGTTAACTGGTTAGTTTTAGATGCCTGGATATAAGCACGTGCCATATCTTTTTCACACCAGGAATCAATAGCTGCGATTACGCCAACTTTTCGATATTCGGCGCAGGCATATGTGATTGCGGCAATATCACTCTCGATGGTGTTTGCTGGAGCGTGATTTAAAACTAGTGCCATGGCAGATGGCTCGCGCAAGGTTCCTTTGGCTGAGCCATCGCTATTTCGAGCGATAGTGCCACCTTGGGGATCTTTCGTTGCACTCGTTATTCCTGCTACTTCAAGGGCCTTGCTGTTCACCCAAATAGTGTGGTGATCTACAGCGTGCAACACAACGGGGCGATCGCTAACAACTTCATCTAGCCATTTAGCATCAAAGTCTCCACCTTCAATAATGGCAGCTTCATATGCACCGCCGATAATCCAGGGAGTCTTTGGGTTTGCTAGAGCAAAAGCTTTTACTTGGGCTTTGATCTCTTCAACGCTGTTGATTCCATTAATTTTTGGTCCAGCGGCTTCACGTCCTGCAAATATCGGATGGGCATGGCCGTCTAGGAAAGCTGGGATGACAAAGGCGCCATTGAGATCAATTGTTGTCTCTGCGGTGAACTCTTTTGTTTGTTCACCAGTTGCAAGGATTATCGAATCTTTAACGAGTAAGTCATGAAAGATTTCTTGACCAGCAGACCAAAAGCGCGCGTTTGTATAAAGCGTGCTCATATGTGATTGATATTTATTGGTGAGTAACTGGGCAGGTCAGTGTGCGAGTAATACCTGCAACACCTTGAACCTTAGACAAAATCACACGACCGAAATCTTCCATGCTGGGTGCTTCTGCACGCATGATGACATCGTAAGGACCGGTAACACCCTCAGCCAGACTTACACCAGCGATAGCTGAAACAGCTTTTGCTACGGATCCCGCTTTGCCGACCTCGGTTTGAATCAAAATGTAGGCCTGTACTGACATCAGAGTTTCCTTTCGTTGGTGGGTAAAGGCTACTTCAGAGATATAGCAACTGGCTAGTCGATTACTCTTCTCACTATGACCTTGAATGAAGCCCAGATAATCGGCGCACTTGCCGAGATTTTTGGCAGTAACCACCGAGGCGTTCAGGTTGGAATCGGCGATGACGCTGCAGTTGTTGCTACAGGTAAACACACGGTGATTACAACCGATTTGGCAGTTGAAGGAACGCACTTTAACTGCCAGTGGTCAGGAGCTTTTGAAATTGGTCGCAAGATTGCTGCAGCAAACCTGGCAGATATCTATGCCATGGGCGCCACTCCTACATATCTAGTCGCAGGCGTTACATTGACTGGCGAAGAGTCCATGGAGTGGATCTCTGAACTTGCACAGGGAATTAAACATGAAGCAAGTAGTTGTGGGGCAGTAGTGGTGGGTGGGGATTTAGCACGCGGTCCCATAAAAGTAATTTCAATGAGTGCTCTGGGTGAAGTAGAAAAAGCTGTTACACGATCTGGTGCACAAGTAGGAGATTCGATTTATTTGTCATCACTTCCGGGTTGGTCAGCTGCTGGTCTTGCAGCAATTGAAAAAGCAGAGCTCAGTGATTTGGAAAGCTATGCCACAGAAGAGTTTTGTGCTCCCACTCTTGATTATTCAATGGCAGTTGCTTTTGCCAACAAAGGTGCTCATGCCATGTGTGACATTAGTGATGCGCTAGTTATTCAAGCTGAGCAGTTAGCTCAGGCTTCTAGCGTGCAGTTAGTTTTTGATTCCCAAAGCTTTAAGGCAAGTGAAGAGTTTGCGCAGTTATCTGAGTTGGCAGATGCATCAGGTGCCGATGTGTGGCAGTGGATTTTTGCAGGGGGCGAAGACCATGTTTTCCTGGCCACAGGAAGAGATCTTCCTGGCCTATGCGTGGGTCTTGTTAAAGAGGGCAGTGGAGTAATTGGTTTAGAAATGAAAAAAGCGCCAGATACCTGGCGCCATTTCAGTTAAGCAAATCTAGTTAGCGGGTAACTTTTCCAGCCTTGAGGCATGAAGTACAGACGTTTTGACGCTTTGTGTTTCCGTTAACCAAGGTACGGATGCGCTGAATATTTGGATTCCAGCGGCGGCGTGTCTTTACCTGAGAGTGTGAAACGTTATTGCCAAAGCTGGGCCCTTTGCCACAGATATCGCATGTTGATGCCACAGCGGTACTCCTCTTATTTGTGAACCTTAGTAGTCCTTAACGGACAAGGCGAAAGGATATCGCGAACGTAGGGGCTGACGCCAATCAAGGGCAAATCGAGCTTTATTGCCTGCCTCTGAGCCTGAATTGCTCCACGGCTTGCACGGTGCAGTAGGAGAGAATGCCACCATGGCAGATCTTGAAAGCAAACTCTCCTCAGTTATAGGAGATCGCACTGCCAAAGTTCTCACCGATACTTTTGATATAAAAACTATTGGCGATTTAATGCGCCACTACCCACGTAGGTATTTAGTGCGAGGCGAGCTCTCAGATATCTCAGAGTTAGTTGAGGGCGATGAAGTAACTATTTTGGCTGAGGTCCTCAGTTCAACAAATAGACCGCTGCGTGGGCGCAAGGGGAGCATTTTTGAAGTAGTCGTAACCGATGGCACAGACAAACTCTCACTCACCTTCTTTAATCAAGCGTGGCGAGAAAAAGAGTTAAAGGCCGGTCGCCAAGGCTTATTCGCCGGCAAAGTAGGCGTATTTAATGGCAAGAAACAGTTAGCCCATCCAGATTACGAAATGATTCCTGATGGCAACGATGTTGATGCAGCAGCAAGTTCTTTCGCAGGAAAGTATCTGCCGGTTTATCCCGCCAGCGCCAAGATGCCTTCCTGGAAGATCTCTAAATGCGTAGAGATGGCAATTGATTCACTCGATGAGGTGGAAGATTTCTTACCTGAACACATACGAAGCAGCTTTGGATATCCCACTTTGCACCAAGGTTTAGTTCAGCTGCATCGCCCAGCTGATTTAGATTCGGCTGAAAGCGCCCGTGAGCGTTTAACTTTTGATGAAGCTTTTCTTTTGCAATCACTACTTGTCTTGCGCCGTAATGAGTTACGAAAACTCAATACCACTTCCCGTAAAGTGAAAAAGGGGGGAATCCTTGATTCCTTTGATGCTTCATTGCCATTCCAATTAACTGGGGGCCAAAAGGCGGTATGTGCTGAGATAGAAGCAGATTTAGCCCAAGACCATCCCATGCATCGTTTGCTGCAAGGTGAAGTAGGTTCAGGTAAAACAATTGTTGCGTTACGTGCGATGTTGGCAGTTGTTGATAGCGGTGGACAAGCAGCCCTACTTGCACCTACTGAAGTCTTGGCGGCACAACATCTGCGCACAATTGAAAAACTTCTTGGGCCTTTAGCCCAAGGTGGAACGTTGGGATCACAAGAAGGTGCAACACAGGTAACTTTGATTACTGGTTCTCAAAACGCTGCAGCACGCAAAGCAGCCCTTGCCTTAGCCGCATCTGGTGATGCGGGAATTGTTATTGGTACACATGCATTACTCGGTGAAAAAGTTGAATTCAAGGATTTAGGTTTAATCGTTGTCGATGAGCAGCACCGCTTTGGTGTTGAACAGCGCGATGCCTTAAAAGAAAAAGCCCAGAAGCCTCCACATTTACTAGTCATGACTGCAACTCCCATTCCTCGCACCGTTGCTATGACCGTGTTTGGTGATTTAGATGTTTCGACTTTGCGTGAGCTTCCACTTGGTCGCCAACCCATTACAACGCATGTGATTCCTGTGATGGAAAAGCCAACGTATTTAGAACGTGCATGGGCACGTATTCGTGAAGAAGTAGGACAGGGACATCAGGCATACGTAGTTGCACCGCGCATTGCTGCCGGCAGTGATGAAAATGCCGATATTGATTTTCTCTTTGGCACAGAATCAAGTGATATTGCCTCCGTTGAAGAGCTCGCACCGCGCCTGCATGGGGCAGATTTAGCTGGATTGCGCGTTGCAATGCTGCATGGGCGCCTTGGCACGGAAGAAAAAGAAAGCACCATGAAAGCCTTTGCCGCCGGAGAGATAGATGTTTTGGTTTCAACGACAGTAATTGAGGTCGGCGTGGATGTTGCAAACGCAACGATTATGGTGATTATGGATGCTGATCGCTTTGGTGTTTCACAGCTACATCAGCTGCGTGGTCGTGTCGGTCGAGGAACTTCACCAGGGCTGTGTTTATTGGTAACAAATGCCATTGCAGAAACACCTGCGCGAGAGCGCTTAGAGGCGGTGGCTGGAACTGTTGATGGATTTGAACTTTCTCGAATCGATCTTGAACAACGTCGGGAAGGCGATGTTTTAGGTGCATCTCAATCTGGAACTCAGTCACATCTGCGACTACTTCGGGTATTGCGCGATGAAGTGTTAATCGAGAAAGCCAGAACTGCTGCGCAGGATTTGATTGCGACATCTTTGGATTTATCAAGTTATCCTGCGCTTAAGAAAGAGCTCAATGCTATGGCTCACAATATGGCCGTGGATTATTTGGATAAGGGTTAATCAGTTGAGAATCATTGCAGGCGTTGCAAAAGGTCGCACATTGGGCACAGTTGCCGGCGCTACGCGCCCAACTTCAGATCGAGCACGTGAAGGTTTGTTTTCCTCCCTGCTTTCAGAGTTCGGTGATTTTCTAGGCCTGCATGTTCTGGATTTATTTGGCGGATCTGGCGCGATTGCACTTGAAGCGCTCTCACGGGGTGCGACTCTGGTTCATGTCGTTGAAAAAGATGCTGAAGCACAAAAGACCATTGAGAATAACTTTGAGCTTGTAAATAAGAATAAGCCTGCAGGCAAGTTTCATCTCTATGCCATGTCGGCTCAAAGATTTGTTACTGATCCACCTAAAGAGAAATACCACATTGTCTATGTTGATCCTCCCTATGATTTTTCAGATGCAGAGGTTGAAGAGATTTTAAGTAAGTTACATGCAGGTACCTTCCTTAAAGATGATGCGGTGATTGCAGTTGAGCGCACGGCAAAGCGTTCACATTTTTCATGGCCAGCAGGCTTTAGTGCAGTGCGTGAACGCAACTACGGGCAGGCCACGATTTTCTATGGCAATTACACGCCTGAGAATGGATAACTGACCCATCTCTTGCTAGCGTTTAGGCCATGAGACGCGCGGTTTGTCCTGGATCCTTTGATCCAATCACATTAGGTCATCTCGACATCATTTCTCGCGCCAGTGCCCACTTTGATCATGTGGTGATTGCAGTTCTTGAAAATCGAACAAAATCATCGCTTTTTACAGTTGATGAGCGCATTGAGATGATCCGCGAAACTACAGCCCACTTATCTAACGTGAGCGTTGATTCATGGTCAGGATTACTCGTTGATTACTGCAAGAGCAACTCCATTCAGGCAATCGTTAAGGGTCTGCGCGCGGTTACAGATTTTGATTACGAGCTTCAGATGGCGCAAGTGAATCTGCAGGGCTCAGGTGTTGAAACCATGTTTATGGCGACGTCACCAGTGCATTCATTCTTATCTTCTTCATTAGTTAAAGAGCTCGCCCACTACGGGGGAGATGTTTCTACGATGGTGCCAGCATCGATTAATGCAGCGCTCAAACTTCGAGTAGGCGGGAAGTAAAATGGATTCAGTTGAAAAATTGACATCTGCAATCACCATGGTTGAAGAAGCACGTGGCGTTCCACTTTCTGCCAGTTGTGTTGTTCACCGTGGTGAGATGCTAGAACTGCTAGATGAGGCACGTGAAGCACTTCCGAACGATCTTGAATCTGCTCAAAAACTTATCGCTGCGCGCGATGCCATCATTGAAGAAGGCCGCGTAAGTGCTGAGCAGATGATTGCTATGGCAAGAGAAGATGTAGCCAGAATGGTTGAGCAGACTTCTATTGTTCAAATGGCACGTGATGAAGCACGCAAGATTTTGGATGAAGCGCGCACATTGGGCGATCAAGAAAAGCAAGAGGTTGAGGAATACATTGATGGTCGCCTGGCTACCTTGGAAGTAATTTTGAATAAGACGCAAGATGCAGTTGCCCGTGGGCGTGAGCGCTTAGCCGGTGCAAATGATAAAGATGTTCTGTCCCAACTCTCAGATGCGGACTAACTCCTATGGCACGCCTACCGGAGCCTTTTAAGTTAAATACATTTGAACTTGCACGCCGTGCGGGGGAGATGAAGGAGTACGAACTCGATATAGAGCTGCTTGAAAAAGTGGGAGTAGAACTCATCTCAGTGCCCGCTGGGGAAGTAATTGAAGTAGATGCCCGCCTGGAATCAGTCACTGAAGGCATATTGCTCACCGCAGAAATCTTTGCCGTTGCTAAAGGTGAATGCACTCGATGCCTTGATTCAGTAGAAGTAGAGATTGAGCGCAAAATTCAAGAGCTGTATTACTACGCCCAAAAGTTAGAACGGCCGAAGAAGAAAAAAGTAGATGATGAGGATGATTTAGGTGAAGATGATGAGTTGATGATGGAAGGTGACATCATGGATTTAGAGCCACCTATCCGCGATGCCATCGTTCTTGATCTTCCGATTAATCCACTGTGTAGTGATCAGTGCCTAGGGCTGTGCCCCGAATGTGGTGGTAAGTGGGCCGAGCTACCTGCCGATCACGCTCATGAGGTTATAGATGCCCGTTGGGCGGGCTTGAACGGGCTAGATCTGCAGTAATGGCCGATTTCAAGAATTAGGCTTTTTGAGGGATACTTACGCCTTGCAGCCACCGCTGCTTTTAGCAATAGATAAGAAGAGGTTCGAACCGTGCCAGTACCAAAGCGAAAAATGTCGCGTTCAAAGACGCGCTCACGCCGTAGCCAGTGGAA
>Ga0209298_10001934_pt1 | contig 13173 bp, 11 predicted proteins | sample S_140806_EF_Meta_FD_187325 | JGI IMG/M metagenome (GOLD analysis project Ga0209298, IMG submission 187325) | Freshwater microbial communities from Lake Simoncouche, Canada to study carbon cycling - S_140806_EF_MetaG (SPAdes) (version 2) | ecosystem: Environmental > Aquatic > Freshwater > Lake ...
GGCAATGTTCGAAGGGATGCAAGGATGCGGCGTCACGCCACAAGGAGACAAGGCCGCTAACGTGACCTACTACATCAAGGAGATAGCCGAGAATTATCCACACATGCAGTGGATGCCCCCTTGCAAAGCATTTGAACTGCCATCTGGCATTGCATTGAAGGCCTGAGGTGGGCCATGCTTTTCAGGTGTGCATACCAAACAATATAAATGTCAGTGCCTTCACTGTGAATAGATTAAGAGCGCTCGGACTTGTCCAATGCGTGTGTATCATGTGATTGCGCTTACAGCGGTCTTGATAGGTTTACAGGCTGTCATAATATACACAATGGTATATGGAAAGAAGACGGAACTAAACCAGATCATTCATAGCAGAAAGCCTGTCTACGCATCGAACACAAACGACACCTCGATTGATACCCCCTTGGTCCCGCCGCGCCTATGCTCAGCAGATTATCATTTGTGCCAGTATGGCAACCAGGTGAAGGCCACCGTGCGAACCAGGGCGCGGTTCACAGAATACCTGCGCAAGCAAGCGGTCAGCATATTCATTCACGACGGTGTTAAAAGCTGGTGGGGCACGCCGCCATGGCTTTCCGAGCTGGGACTGGGCCAATGCCCCCAGTCATCATGCTCGGTCACACACGATGCCAACCTGGCAGATGTCGTAGTCCACAACCTGCGGGCCCCTCCGGACACCAGAAAGGACCAGGTCCACGCCATCCTAAACTTTGAGGCCCACTCATACGATCCACGTCGGGATGACACAAACCTCGTCTTGATCAGCTACCACCAGGAGAGCGACATGGTGTCCACATACTCTTACAGCATCATGCACGCGCTGGGCCTGTGCGTCGGCGATGTCGGGGGCACCAGACCAGACGGCCGCAAGTGCGAGAACATGATCGACCTACAGTCCCCGTTTTGGCATTGGTGCGACCAGACCTTCCAGGGAGACTTCTTCACGTGTGTCTTCAACGTGGTCCCGCACATTGCACGCACCAACCTGGTCAACAGGTCAGCGGATGCGCTTGGAGTCATGTGGGTAAGCGCAACGTGCGAGCGGCACGGAGGTTACCTGGCCGAGCTCATGAAGCACATGGCCATTGACAGCATGGGCGGGTGCTACAGAAACAGAAACGAGATGGAGCACCCAGCGTGGCAGGCGAAAGACATGGACGGCATCTGGTGGGGCGAGAACGCAGACCCACCCTTGCACACGCCCAGCGACAGGAAGATTCTGATCGCCTCGCACTACAAGTTCTTCATAAGCGTCGAGAACACCATCCTGGACGACTACGTCACAGAGAAGTTCTACGAGGGCTTGCTCACGGACAGCGTCATGGTCTACCTCGGAGCCCCCAATGCGCGGACCTACGCCCCGTCCCAGCAGGCATTCATCGCAGCTCTTGACTTTGAGACCCCAGCTGCCCTGGCCGCATTCTTGATCGACCTTGCGGCGGACACAGATCGATACCATTCCTTCTCATCATGGCGCAGGGAGCAGCCAGTCCGGCTCGCTCCTTCATTCGTCCAGTCCATGCGCAGGGACATCCACCGCTTGGACAACGAGTCCATGCTGTGCCGCCTGTGCAACGCCGTGCGCGATCCCTCATTCGTCCCTGAAAAACAAGTCGCCATCATAGTCCCAACCAGGGAGAGGGACGAGCAGTGGGCAGTCTTCCAGGAGCACATGTGCTCATTCTGGAAGTCAAACACCGTCCCGCTACACATCTGGCGCATCGAGCAGACCCCAGAAAGGTCATTCAACCGCGCGTGGCTCTTCAACGTGGGGTTCAAGCTAAGTCAAGAGGACACACACTCAAACGCTTCCTGCGTCGCAGTGCACGACGTGGATCTCCTGCCTGGGCCTGGCGTCGACTACACCGACTGCTCATCGCCGACTCACATCGCAAGTGAAACGGAGCACTTCAACTGGGGGTTTCCATATGAAAACTTTGCGGGAGGGGTCTTCCTCGCATCCACCTCACACTGGACGCAGGTCAACGGCATGTCCAACTCCTTCTGGGGCTGGGGCGGCGAGGACGACGAGCTCTACGAGAGGTTCAAGCGCAAGGGCCTTTTGATTGACGGGCACACGCTCAGGCGACCCGCAAAGGGGTTTGGAAGATTCGCCAAAATCAAGGAGGGCCACAACGTCAGGGCAAAGGTCCCTGAAGAGTACAACCAAAACGTGGCCATCTTAACGCAAGCCCAGCGCAACATGCTGGACTCTGCAGACGACGGATTGAGGCAGACCACGTTTGCCTTGCACGGCCAAGTCTCTACCACGTCGCATGCGTGCAACAACAGCGCAAGGGTCACGGTCCACACGGCAGTGGTCGGGGTTGTTTAATAAAATTATGTCAAACAGCTTCAAACCCATGGGGGACCGCTTCCCATGGAGCCCCACTCACAGCGAGTTTGACATGAGCGATCTAGCCCTATCCATCACATGCGGATGCGCGCACCGCCTCTGTATGCTCACAACCCTCGATCGAATTTCCAAGAGAAGTAAATCGTTTTCAGCCTGCATCTTCAAGATCTGGACAAGCTTGCCTTGGAAATCAGGGATGACCTGCTCTCTCTGGTGCATTCTCTTGATGCGCTCTTCCGCATGATTCAGCTCATATCCCACGCGCATCAGGTCGCACAGAAACCAGATAGCCACGAGTGCCCACATGCAGTGGACATACCACAACTGGGAAAACACCAGGGGCAAGTACGAGAGCAACGCACACGCACAGGTCAGCACTATGAAGTGGCCGTGCATTCTTCTTGGTTATCCACCTCGTCGCAAGGTCATAAATACGTAAAGTTTAATTACATCATAACTGCCGCGATCACCGCCAGTGCAACAGCGAGTGAGAGCATGCAACTGCCCCTGCTGTGATGACGATGACGACAAGCTCGCGACCGCGTAGCATTCGTCGCATTGCCCTTGGCCACCCCAACCGTGGCCGCAGGAGGGGGCCCAATGTTCATGTAACTCACAGAGTCCTTCACAACCTTTGCCTCTGGCAGCGGCACGTAGTAGCAATAGTAGTCAAGCAAAAACTGGAAATCATCGGAGAGTAGCGTATTCATCACCCCGACCGTGTCCCCCCATGTCTCAACCCGGAATATAACCTGCACGCTCAAGGTAGCGCCAGGAGCAGGCAACGGCCCATCCACAGTGATCGTGCCCACATTCATCGTGATGGTTTCAAATTTGACCAACACGAGCCTGGACAAGACCATTTGGTATTGGTCAAGCATAGTATAGTTCAAAGGATAAAGCGGCATCATGGTTTTCAGCGTAAAAAACACAACGGGGTGCGTGACCGTAGCAGAGGTAGTTATGTTACTCGTGTTCGCCCCCACTGTTGTATTGGCACTGGCATGCACAGCCAGGCACACACACAGGATCAGACAAAGGTCTGTGCGCATTGATAACTTATGTGTCCGTGCGCGCGCCTGTGCACCAGGGGCTTTGGATCGCTCTTTTTTTACATCTTTCATGCTCAAAACATGTCCTCATCCGGGTCAAACCCATACTTGCGCGGGTTCTCACCCTTGCAGTGCAGCTCCAGCCGTAACAGATCATTGTACAGCATGTATGGCCACCATGCTGTGGCTGCTAACGATTTGAGAAACACACGTCCAAACTTTTCCACGATCGGCGTGGGGAGTAGCTCGGTCATAAACGTTTCCCTGTTTGTGTACTTGCGCTTCTGTCGCCACGTCTGCGGAATAGCAGAGATGCAACCGTAGGTGGCCGTGGCGACCATGTATCTCTCCAAAAGTCGCATGCTAGTTCTTGTGCCACAGTCCACAAGGGTAATCCTACCAGCGACTTTGGATTGCTCTTTTTTTTACATGCAATTATAAAGTCATTTTAATAATTATATAATTGTTCGCAACCCACAATCACAGAAGTGGACACATTGGGGTATTTTAGTCTGTGAGGACAGGCGGGGCGTACATCCCACAAGTCATGAAGGGCAGACCTGTCAACATAAACAGTCGGCGTCAATACATGCTCAGCGTCAAGGTCCCCGGCAGGGAGAGGGGCAGGCCTGTCGACCCGTCCAGCATGCGGCAGCAAAAGCTGATTGCAAAGAAGATGCTTGGTAGGTCAGTGGATCCGTCCAAAGCCAGTCAGCAGCAAGTGAATGCGAGCGAGCGCGTGGATGAGGTCATGCAGCAACCCCTGATTGCGAGCGAGCGCGTGGATGAGGTCATGCAGCAACCCCTGATTGCGAGCGAGCGCGTGGATGAGGTGCAAAACACAAAGTACGTGTCCTTTGCCGAGATCATCCAAAACCGTGAGTCCAATGTCAAGGTGTCGCCGGATGGACTCATCCATGCTGTGGATCTGGTCATGGTGATGACTGGGAAGAATCGCAACCACTCTAACGAGACTTTGAGGACCATGAACCCATCGTTATTCAACCAGGAGAAATATGTCATTCAGGACAGGCGCAAATTAGTGAGTTTCCAGCACGCGATTGAGCTGGTCATGGTGCTCCCAGGAAGGGTTGCTAAAGAGACTCGGACTCATTTCGCGAACATCATCAGGAGGTATGCGTTACACTTATGAAAATGTGCATAACTAAAAATTCGTTATACACTATTATGATAATTGGACATATGTACAATTATAATATAAGACATAACGAGTTTTTCGTTATGCACAATAATAATACCTTTTGTAATTGCAGGTACATGGCCGGCGACCAGACCCTGATCCAGGAGATCAACGCCAACGCGGAGTCGACCGCGCCCATCGCCGAGGCGGCACGTGCGACTCTTGGCGAGCAGGGCGACATCCCCGGCCCTACCGTGCTCCTCCCCGGCAACGAGCAGGACAACGCCATTTGTCAGCGCATGGAATTCGAACGCGTGCGCATCTACGGCCTCCACAGCGTCATCTCCGCCATGTGCATTCTCAACTCCCTGAACCCCATGTGGAGAAATGACACAGTTCTTGTCCAGCACCTCGAGGACCAGATTCGTCAGATTATGATGATGCAATGATGCACGCGGGCGCACGAGATTATGATGATGCAATGATGCACGCAGGCGCACGCCCCTGATGTGGTTGCGATTTATTAAATCATAATATCAGCGTGCAAGTGTAGCTTATGGCCAAGCCCGTAAATGGACACTGTCTTATCTGCCAAGTTGATGAGCCCATAGTTTAGCTGAGCCACTGCACTTCCCACACGATTTTGGTTGGGCAACACATCCTTGTCCGACTCAGAGAAGCCGCTGGATGTGGCGTCGATGAGGCCATTTACCATCGAGATTTCACCCCAGTGTACGTCCCCGGAGATTACAAGCGACTTGCGGGGGTCAAGCAGCGCATGCAGCCTGGCTCTATCTAGCGGAAAGTTTGTCCACGACTCGTACCCATTCGCGGAATGCCCAAATTGCGTGGACGAGGCTATGATTGTCAGTACATCACTGCGCTGTGACTCGCGCACAGTGTTCTCTAGCCACGTCCACTGCGCTTCGCCAAGCATGGACCTGTTGGCCGGGCAGTAGCAGGCTTGGCGGGGGTAGTACTCCCCATTTTCGCAAATCTTGAGCGGCTCCCTGAAAAACCTAAGATCTGGCATGATGATGCTCACGCTCCCCGTGGCATCCGGCATGCGAAACCGGTAGCTTCCATATATGCCATTCTGTCTTCTCCGCTCGCTCGCCAGAGGGATCCGCCAGAAGTCCAGGAACATAGACTGGGTCTCATATTTGATCGGATTGTCCGCCCCCATGTTATTGTCGCCAAAGTCATGGTCATCCCAAATGGCCATGATATACTTAGTCCTATCTACCAAGTCCTGAAACGAGGGCTTGCACGACAGTCTGTTGTACACTATTCGGAACACCAGTGGGAAGGTCGTGCCCCCGTACACATTGTCGCCCAAAAACACCAGCGCATCCGCGTCTATCTCGTTGAAGATGGCCAGGTCACTGTTGCCACTCGCGCACGACCCAAATGCTATCGTGCGGATGACTGCATCCGTATCGTGTCCAACAGGCCTAACATTGTAGTAACACGGGGCAAAGAGCCAGGGCAGGACAAAGTACAGCACAATCAAAGCTAGCATAACCAATAACGCAAACACGACACAGCAAGTGCATACATGTCTGCAGCTCAGCCACTCAGTGTTGTGCTGCTCGCCACGCTCAGTGGATTTCAAGGGTGTATACGCTGCTCTTGGCATGCGCGCGCGTTATGGCGTTTACATTGTTTTTAATAAATATAACAATTCCCAGCGTGCAAGTGTGTGTGTCACAGCGTGCCCCATGAGCCAGCAACACCTTCAACAGGCCTCGAAGCTCAAGGACCACTCATGCTTTGCGACCATGCGCAGCGGCGTGCCATCTTCCCTGCAGTCGCAGCCCATGTTCATAATCCGCCTGAGCAGCCAGGGGTCGGCGTGCGCAAGAGATTTGGACAAGGTCATAACTGGGGACGAGGCCTCAGCGTCTGGTTCTAACCTTGCCCGCTTGGGCGAACTGGCCGTCTCGCTCGCTTCCTTCTCAGCGCGGGCTTGGCGGCCAGCCTTGATGCAAAGTGCCTCAAACGCCTTCCGCGCTAGATCCACCTGCACATCTTGTCTGAGAGCGATAACGCTATTCAGAAGCAAATTGTATTCAAGCTGAGCTCGCAACCCCATGTTAGTGCGAGCTCGATGATCGTCGGAAGTGTTGTCCCATGTGTGATGAGGTGGAAAAGGCGTATAAACTACACGATACCATGATGTCTGGTATTCAAGGTGCTCAATTTCGATATCAATCGCGGTAAGATCGCGTTGATGGCGCATTGTATCAAGCACTTGCCGATTATGAAATGGCAGTCCCAACTCAAGCTGCCGTGGAGGCCCAAACATTAACGCATGCGGCATGACGGGGTCCGCTTCCATCTTAGCAAAAACGCGGCAACAACGACAAGCTACTAGGTGAGGCCCAACCACGCCGCGCGCTTAAATAGGTCAAAGTCTAGCGCATTTATTACATCATAAGATCAGGCGACATATGGGGAGCCACTTGCGCAACACGGGCATAATGGGCAGTTCTTGGGGTATAAACAGCACAATCTGTATGTCTTGCTCGTCCTCTCCAGCATCCTGCCCCGCCCAAAGTTCGTGCGCTTTCCTGGCCAGCTCGCGGATTGTAGGCGCTGCAATTATCCAGATGAATAGGCAGACAATCAATGTGGTCAAGCACACTATCATGCTATCCTTTGCATCAAGCTTGCTGTTGAGCCTTGAAGTAACACCTCGGTAGTACTCGATTTCCTTGCACAAAATCAATGTATCGTCTTGGCATACCGTGACACCATCCGAGCACTTGCGACAATCAGACGAAAACAACATATCAGTAGACGTGGCTATATCTGTGAGTGGAGTATGTTGGGTGCGCGGCCTGCCCTGCGCGAGTTTAAATACCACACACATTGTGCAGTTTGGAGTCTTTGAAACCCCTCTAAATCACAGCGAGAGTGTGTTTGGCGCAACTCCAGGAGTTTGCGCTGGGATTCCTAAAGAGTCAAGATTCGAGCAGTTTGGGCCTCGAACTCTCGCATGGACACACTCCCAGGGCCAGCTAGGATTCCACGAAAATGGGCCACATTTGGGATGCAGGGATCCACTGGGCCAGGTGATGGCGTTTTCGCGCTCTTTGGCCAGGTAGCTCTCTGATTTGGCCATGATCACATATAGCTGCCAAGTCCGTTTTCGAGTTGGCCATTTTCCGCCTGAAAAAGTAAAAACCTAACAGGGTCTGGGACTATCGTTTTTGCATCGTTCAGGGTCCGTCCGTCACTTTTAGAAATCGATCGTAACTCAGGCGCATGTGCTCACTCTTGCCCAAGACTCACTTTTCCCCGCAAATTCCTCGCAAACTGCACGAAAACGACATCGTTGGGGCCTGAAGCCAAACTTCATTTTTTTCCCGCCTGAAAATGTCAGGACCTAACAGGGTCTGGGACTATCGTTTTTGCATCGTTCAGGGTCCGTCCGTCACTTTTAGAAACCACTTGTATCTCGGCCGCATCAACTCCTTTTGGTCAAAGACGCATTTTTCCCCGCAAATTCCTCGCAAACTGCACGAAAACACATGTCCCAGGGCGTGAGGGTATCATATTCATCGACTTTTGCCAAGCGTTGCGTTTTGGCACTTTCGCGCGCGGGAGCTCGATTAACACGTGTTAAACTCGTCCTGGCGGGTTTGGCCAGGGCTGGTCACGTATCTGGTCACGTATCTTTTACTCCGTAGAATTTGGCGAAGCAGTGCGCTTTTGCGATTTCGGAGGGTCCGGCGCCGGTTTAGACCTCTTAAACGCCCTCCCGCGGTCGACGACTTTTCCAAGTCCGTCCCAGGGGGGGTTTGGGCCAAAACCCTAAGGGGGGGTAGGCCCTCCCAGGGGTAGTTATGTGTATATATATTATATTATGATTATGATATTTATTCTATCTGTAGTAGATTGTATTTGTATGTATGTATGTATGTATGTATAGTTATATATATATATGTATTAATTATATAAATATATGAAAAATGCCTTTAGCGTAATTGTACCTACCATTTTAGATTATGATTTAATAATGTTTTATAATTATTAAGTAGTTATATATTTGACTAGATAGATAGATAGATACGTACATACACATATTATATAATGTTTTAAAGTTAATATTATAATGTTATATAGTTTGTTTTATAATATTATATAGATAGTTATTTAATCTATTAAGTAGTATAAAAATGTGTTGAGGGTTTTTTTGAGATGATCTAAATCACTGTCATAAATCAACGATATCATAATATAATATAAATAGGTATAAATAGGGCCTGGCCCCCCTGCCCCCCCCTACTGTTTTGGCCTAAACCCCCCTCCGGACGGGATTGGGAAAAACCCCGACTGTGGGAGGGCGTTTAAGAGGTCTAAATCGACGCCGGACCCTCCGAAATCGCAATAACGCACTGCTTCGCCAAATTCTACGGAGCAAAAGATACGTGACCAGATACGTGACCAACTTTTGAAAAACCCGCGGGAAGGCGTTTAGTCGGTGTTAATCGAGCTCCCGCGGGCGAAAATGCAAAAAGGCAACGCTTCGCAAAAGTGTGCAATGACAAATGGGATGAGGGCTGGGGATAGCGTTTTCGGAGAGTTTGCGGGGAATTTGCGGGGAAAAATGCGTCTTTGGCAAAAAGGAGTTATATCAACCAAGATACGGACGATTTCTAAAAGTGACGGACGGGGCCCAAACGATGCAAAAACGATAGTCCCGGGGTAGGTTAGGTTTTGAACTTTCAGGCGGATTTTGTATGGAGCTCCGTAACTCGGAAACGGACTTTGGAACCATATGTGGCAATAGCGAAATCGGAGAGATCGGGGCATGAAGTGTGCGAAAACAGCAGCTAGAGACCCTGATACCTGCCCGCCTCGGAGTTGGCCAATTTTCGCGGGATCGCAGCTGGGCTCGGGAGTGCGGTTTTCGAGGAGGATGGGGCCCAAACGCGCAGAATCTTGAATCTTTAGAAATCCCATGGCAACGCGCGGGAGATGGCGATTTCGACATGGCGCAAAGAGGGCGGGGATGCAGGTATTTACTAGATCAGGGCCCGAACGGCGCGAAAATGGGGGTCATGGGGTGTGCCGGCGCGGCGTGTGTGAGATGCCACGTTTCAGGCGCGGGAAGGGGTTTGGGGGGCCTCAATCGCCAGTCCGCTGTGAAGATGATGGCGCCTGTACAGGGAATGGTAGCGCTCGAGCCTCTCGTCGAGTGCTGGCGAGAAGTAGCTCGGGAGCAGGTGGCCTATGATGAGGCGCACAATATCCCTGGGGAGTGTGGGCCAGCGGCTGCACACACGTGGGGATTGCTCCTCTGATGCTGAGGTGGGAGGGCTGGAGAGCTGCCAGCGCCACATGCCCCCTGCAGCCACGTGCATGCGCAGGTAGTGGCGATATTGGTTGGCCATGAAGATACCCATTGGGTTGTGAAATCGGACAGACTTGGGGAATCGTGGGTGATCTGGCGCTACCCTTGCGATGTCCACCGGGGCAATGATGTCTGCGGGGAGTGTGAACTGCGTATTTGCATACAACTCCTCGTCCTGGGCAGGAGGAGGAATGTCGAGCCGCGGAACGTTTGGGGTGAGCGTGTCAGCCCCCGCATTGATGAGCCTCGCGCATGTACACTCCGGGAGAAACGTGAGCGCAAGGTGAAGGCACGTGTTGCCGTGCCTGTCTCTGCCCCTGTTGGGATCAATTTTTCCGGGTAATTGCATCATGAGAGTGTTGGCTGAAATGCTGAAACCCCTGAAGACAAGCCAGAAAAGAAGCGTGAGGTCCGTACATGTGGATCGCGTATACGTCAAGGCGCACTTGAGGTTTCCGTGCCTAAGGATAGACCTGTCCGGGTTGATGCCGTGGCATGCGCGGAGAATAAAGCTAAAAATGAGGTCCCTGTGGTCCGGCAGGCCGACGGGGACGCTTTGCATGTTGGCAAGTAAGGAAATGGCCATGCCTGTGGAGACGGGGAGATCCGTGAGGGTTTCTGGGCCGAATACGGTTCGCTCGTGGCCCGTGGATGGGGATATCTCAGTCGTCTCTTCTCCCATGGTGAAGCGCACCGGCGTGTGGCCAAGCGGGCTGACGTGGAGTTCTGTGAGGAAAAGCCTCACAACATCGTGGGCCTGATTGCGAACCGCTATGGTGAACGCGTCGTGCCCATGAAAGTCTACTATGTTGATGTCCCCCCGCATTTGTATGACCGAGCGAGTGTGAATCGCGAAGTTGGCCTTGCAAAGGAACTGGAGAACCGAGAGGCCCGACCCCATGATGGGCCAGTTGAGGTAGCGTGTGCCGTGGACATCTAGGATGCTCTGGACATAGTCTACGCCTCTCCCTTGGATCAATGCAGCGTAAATGGCTCTTGGGAGGCGATCTTGCGGGTACTCAGGGTGCGTGGGCTCGGGAAGGTGGTGTGCCATCAAGGGGGGGGGTCCAACCTGCATCTGGGGTAAGTTTGTGTGTGTCCAAGGTGGGTATAGGTATATCTAGGATTTGGACAGGTGGGGGATAGGAGGGGAGTGGGCTTTAATAGGAGGGGATGGGCGCGCAAAGTGGATTTTTATTGAGAAAGGGGCAGAGGTGCTGGCGAGCGGGACATGGTTTGGGGGGGTTGGGAGGGCTGAATCATCGGCCCGTAGTGCCGCTTGTACGACTTAATCAAGCTCGAAGAGGGCAGCCTCCCTGACCATCCTGTCCATGTGCAGGCGGTGGAGCTCGTCGAAGCGCCGGAGCCTGGCCTGGAGTGCCGCGGGGTGGAAGCAGGCTGGGAGCATGAAGCGTATGATGATGTGCACGACATCCCTTGGGAGGGCGTGCCAGCCGTTAAAGGAATTGCCGCGGTAGATGGACTGGCGGACAAACTCGGCGTGGGCTTGCAGGTTCTCTTCGTCTGCGCCCTGCAGTCTTGTGATGGTGTTCACAATTTTAGTGTGCAGCTGGTCGTTAGGGCGTAAGCCGTTGCTGTACATGCACTCTTCGATCCAAAGTTTCATGTACGTGCAGTCATCCGCGTTGATGCACAGCTCCCTTTCCATGTAGCTCGCGATGATCTGGGCCGGGCTGAGGACCTCCTGCCGCACGTGGGCGTTGGTTTGCCAGCGCCACATGCCCATGATGGCGTCCTGGAAGGTATCCCTGAGATCGCGTACTGTGTCATAGAGCAACATCCTATCCTCGTGATCCAAGGCTCGAGGATAGTGAAGTTGGCCACGTTTGGCCAGCATGATATCGATGGGTGCCGTGAACCCGTGACTGATTGTGGCCATGTGGCCCGTGAGGTCAGGGATGGGGTCTGGGAGGGGGCGAGGCGGGATGGCCACTTTGAGCATGTCGGCCCCACTCCGGACGAGGTTGCGGCATGTTTCCTCGCCGTGATATGAGAGCGCGTACATGAGCGGCCCGTTGCCGAACATGTCGAGGCCCTTGTTCGGATCCATGATGATCAGATGGGAGTTCGCAGAGATAAACCTTGCTGTGAACCTGAGACCTCTGCGCAGAGCGTCAAAGATGAGAGTGTCGTCCTGGACTGTCGGGTCCAAGCTCTGCAGGCGGTGTTCGATGCCGGCGTGCCAGAGTGTGAGCTCGTCTGAGTTGGCGTGGTCGCATCCCCATATAATTCTATGGAGTATATCGTCACGCTCCTCGTGTTCCTGATTGCGCTGGTCATCGTCTGCGTCATCGATCATGGGCATGCTGAAAGCGATGGACACAGCCGTGCCAACTGTTGTGGGCAGGTCAGCGATGTCGTCTGGGTCGAGTTCGTACTTGACGCGACCCGAGGGTTGGTACACCTTGGTACACCTGCCCATGGATAGGCTCCTTGGGGTGTGGAGGAGCGGGTGCACGCCATGGACAAGGAGAGCATCCACAGCTTGGAAACTTCCAACCTTTGTCGCAATGGTGAGCGCATCCTCGCCCTTGGAGTTTGCATAGATCGGGTCCGCCTGCAGTTCTAGGAGCAAGCGGACGCCTTCACCGAGATTCGTAGGCATGCAAGCAAAGTGAAATGCCGAGAAATACGTAGAAGTATCATACTCCGATAACAATTCGGGCCAGTGGATGCATCGCGGTCCGTGTGTGGCGATGATAGCGCGAATTTGAGATAGCTCTTGAGGGTCAGTGGCACCCACAGACACATTGTGAATAATTTGGCATATGGCCTCTGGCAGCTTGCGAGGCGGGTAATCAGGGTCTGAGGGGCTTGGGCGCCGGCGGCGTGCGGGGGCGCCAGTCTGCATTTTTTTGCGCGGGTCGGGTGTGTGTCCAAGGTGAGAGACTAGATCTACTATCAGGGAGTTGGGCAGGTGGGAAGCAGGAGCGAATGGGCTTTAATAGGAAGAGATGAGGACACAAACGGGGGTGGGAGACACTTTACTGAATAGGCAGAGGTCACAAACGGGGGTGGGAGACAATTTACTGAATAGGCAGAGGACACAAACGGGGGCGGGAGACAATTTACTGAATAGGCAACAACTTAAGTGCAGCCCCCCCCGCTACTTGGCGGGGTCTGTGGATGGCCACCAGTCGGCCGGGATCTCCTGGTAGTGCTGGGTGGTGTAGAACGGGGGCAGGATGGGGCTGAGGGGGGTGTAGGCCGATGGCGGGAACCG
>Ga0209298_10001935_pt1 | contig 13170 bp, 14 predicted proteins | sample S_140806_EF_Meta_FD_187325 | JGI IMG/M metagenome (GOLD analysis project Ga0209298, IMG submission 187325) | Freshwater microbial communities from Lake Simoncouche, Canada to study carbon cycling - S_140806_EF_MetaG (SPAdes) (version 2) | ecosystem: Environmental > Aquatic > Freshwater > Lake ...
CATGAGGTGGGGCGGATCCAGAACGACGCCGTTCCACGGGACGGCTGGGAGATGGCGGCCCTGGCGATCGGCCTCGGAGGGGCGATCGGTGAACTGTGGGTGCAGGACGCCATGCTCCTGTTCATGGCCTTAGGCCTTTCCGGCTTCGCCGGATATCGCCTCTATCTCAAGAACAACTCTGAGAAACGTCTCCAGGATGCGGTGATGGCTGATGAGCGGGCCATCGACCTGGCCTGCCGTTTCGGCTACAGCCTGCCCAACGCCTACAAGAGCCTCGGCGGGGCTCTCAAGGAACTTGTGGAGCAGACCCGCAAGAAGAAGCGGCGCTCTTTTTACGAAGATCGCCTCGAGGCCCTGCGTAAGAGCGCCGGCAAAGCCCGCGCCGAGATGGCCGAGCAGCAGGGATCACGCCAGTCCGTCACCAGTGAGAACGTTTATGGCTGAACCTGCCCCCTCGCCGGCCAAGGCGCCCGACATCATCACAGCCCTCCGGGCCAGTGCCAGCGACAGCCAAACCTTGGCCCGTCTCGCCGCTGAAGCCTGTGATGACCGCAAGGCCGTGGACATCCGCCTGATCCGGGTGGAGGAGATCTCCTCCCTGGCGGATTGGTTTGTGATCTGTAACGGCCTCACCGATGTGCAGGTGCGGGCCATCGCCCGCTCGGTGGAGGACACCCTTGAACAGGAGGCCGGCCGGCTTCCGCTGCGCCGGGAGGGCCAGACCGAGGGGCGTTGGGTGGTGCTCGATTACGGCGAGCTGATCGTGCATGTGCTCACACCTCAGGAGCGCGCTTATTACGACCTCGAATCCTTCTGGGGCCATGGCGACCAGGAGCGCTACGTGAGTCCGTTGGCTCCACAGCCCCAGCCCCCGGGAGGCTGATCCCCGTCGATGGCCGACCCCGGTTTCCGCCTTCCCGTGCAGGACACCCCCTGTCCCGTGCCACCCGAGCAGCGGCCCCTTGAGGAATACGGCCAGATGCTGCGCTCCTGGTTCTTCGCCTGGCCTGCTGGTGGTTCCTTGCCCCTGATCCGCTCCCTTGTGCTGAGCTGGTTGCTGGTGCTGCCTGTGGCGCTGCTGGTGGCCGGCGGCAGCTTCACGCTCCGCCACGAGCCCCTGCGGCTCGTCATGGCGGCCGCCACCGCCGCTGGATTGCTGCCGCTTCTGTTGCTCTCGCGCCAGTGGCTGGGCTGGGCTTATGTGAGAAAGCGCCTCGTTGCTGAAACCGTGGAGTACGAGGAATCCGGCTGGTACGACGGTCAGGTGTGGGAAAAACCGATCGCCTGGCGCCAGCAGGATCTGCTGGTGGCCCGCTTTCAGGTCGATCCGGTGATGCAACGCCTGCGCCACGGGGCTGCCCTGGCCGCAGGCCTTGTCCTGGCAGGAGCAGGACTCTGCCAGGCTCTCTGAAACCTCCCCTCCCCCTCTGGGGATCCATCCCCATCTCCATGACCCTGTCCTCCGGCTTTTCGGGATCTCCCCGGCCTGGTGTGCCTTCCCTGGAGGTGCGGCTGCTCCGCGATGGCATCCCCGAATCCCAGCATCGGGTTCATGCGGTGGTCTGCGATCAACGGGGCCGTGTGCTGATGCGGGCTGGAGATCCCCAACAGCTCAGCTTCATCCGCTCGGCCCTCAAGCCCTTCCAAGCCACCACCTTCGTGGCCAGTGGCGCCGCCGATCGCACCGCCTGCGGCGAGCGGGGGCTGGCGATCGCCTGCGCTTCCCATGCCGGTACCGCCGCCCATGCCCGAGAGGCCTTCCGGCTGCTCTGGGGGGCCGATCTGGAAGCGGGTCGGCTGCAGTGTCCGGTTCCCCCCGGTGCCACCAGTGCCCTGGAGCACAACTGCTCGGGCAAGCATGCTGCCTTCCTGGCCACTTGCCGCCAGATGCACTGGCCCCTGGAGAGCTACCTCCAGAATGACCACCCCCTGCAGGTGGAGGTGGTGAAGCGGGTGGCCGAACTCCTGGGCATTCCGGCGGCGGAGCTGGTGGTGGCCCGCGACGACTGCGGAGCTCCCACCCTGCAGCTCCAACTCGCCCAGATGGCCTTGCTCTTCGCCCACCTCGGGGCCGGCGAACATCCGGATCTCGAACGGCTGAGCCGGTCGATGCTCGCCCATCCGGAACTGGTGGCCGGGGAGGGCCGCTTCGATACAGCCCTGATGCGCCTGTCCCATGGCCAGGTGGTGAGCAAGGGAGGCGCCGAGGGTATCCAGTGCCTCAGCCGCGTCGGCGAGGGGATGGGGGTGGGGATCAAGGTGGAGGATGGCGCATCCCGGGCCAAGCACGCCGTGGCCCTCCACGTGCTTGAGCAACTGGGGTGGTTGACGCCCGCCACCCTGGAGGAGCTTGGACAGGCCTTCCTCCAGCCCGGCCCGCAGCTCCAGCTGGAGGTGCGCGGCGAGCTCCGTTTCGACTGAACGCCCCCGCCACCTGAGGGCGGAGGGTGGGCTGGTAGGATTTACTTGTCGGTTTCAACCGACACCTTTCAAGGGTGATCCACCACTCCCTTGCCGGTTCCCTCCCTGTCGCGGGGTAGAGCAGCCTGGTAGCTCGTCGGGCTCATAACCCGAAGGTCGCGAGTTCAAATCTCGCCCCCGCCACCACTTCTGGGAATCCGTTTCTTGCCTCAGGTCTAGGTTTTTGCCTGATCTGTCGCTCCCCGAGCCGGCCGATATGGCCGGTTTTTTGTTTGGAGTTGGCGTCGCGTCAGGGCCTCGCTCCCTTGCCCGGTTTCCTGGTCGCTGGGGCTCCGCAGCACTCTCCCCTGGTGGAATGTCACCGATGGCTGGGAGTGCCCCATGGCGGGGAGTGGCTCATGGCGGGGAGTGGCCCATGGCGGCCAGGATGCCGGTGATGAAGCTCAGCTTGCAGATTTCCCCGATGGCCGTTCCCTACCAACCATCCTTGCTCCGGGTGCTGCATGGGGCTACGGCCGTGCTGGTGGCCATCGGCTGGATCACCGGCCTGCTCTTGCTGGGGAGCTTCGATGGTCGCTGGGGGCGCCTTCCCTTCACGCTCGATGGCGAGTGGATCGAACTGCATGGCCGCGTTGGTCTGCTGCTGGCCCTGGTGCTGCTGCTCTTCGTGCCCTACGCCCTCACCCTCGGGGCCGGACGGCTGCGGCGCTTTGCCAACAGCCTGCCCCTGCTGGCTCTGGTTCTGGCGGTGGGCAGTGGCCTGCAGATGGAGAGCGAATGGCTGGTGAACCGCGCGACCACCCCCCTGCCCTATGCCCTCCACCTCACAGCCTGGCTCCTGCTGGCCGTTTCCGTGCCGCTCCATCTGATCGGAGCCGTGCGTCGTGGTGGCTGGTCCCTGGCCGTTTCGATGCTCAGTCTGCGGCTGCTGCCCCACGATGGGCCCCTCCACTGGTCGGGCCAGCTGCTCCGCTACGTCCGGCGGGGTCGTTGAGCCATGGAGGCAGGCGGGCAGGAGTCTGATTGGCGCCAGGACAGCTCGGAGATGGGAGGCTCCGGCCCCGATGCCGTGGTGGTCGGCTCCGGCGCCACCGGCGGGGTGGCGGCCATGGTGCTGGCGGAGGCCGGTCTCAAGGTGCTTGTGCTGGAGGCGGGCCCGGAGCTCACCGCGGCGCGGGCCTTGGGCAGTGAACCCCGCAACACCCTGCAGCGCCTTGCGAATCTCAGCAGCGGCCGCCAGCGGCGCCAGGCCCAGCATCCGGGTTTCTGGAAGCACAATCCCGACCTGTTCGTGGATGAGCGCAGCAATCCCTGGAGCACCCCGGCCGATGCGCCCTTTCTCTGGACCCGGGGGCGCCAGGTGGGCGGTCGCAGCCTCACCTGGGGAGGCATCACCCTGCGCCTCTCCGAGGCGGAGTTCCAGGCCGGCGCCCGGGATGGCCATGGGCCGGCCTGGCCCATCGGCACGGCCGACCTCGACCCCTACTACAGCCGCCTGGAACGCCTGCTCGGGGTCCATGGCCAGGCCGATGGTTTGCCCCAGTTGCCCGATGGTCACTACCGCGACCCCCTGCCCTTCACGCCGGGTGAAGAACACCTGCGTCGTTCGATCGGGCGCGAGCTGGGGCTCCCCCTGATCCATTCCCGCGGTTTCGCTCTCCACCGCCCCACCGATGCGGCCCCCTGGCCCCCCTCCAGTTCGCCGGGAAACACTCTGGCGCGAGCTATGGCCACCGGCCGAGTCCAGTTGCGCAGCCAGGCGGTGGTGAGCCATCTGGTGATGGCGCCAGGTCAGCGCCGGGCCGAAGGGGTGGTGGTGGTGGATGGGGTGAGTGGCCGGCGGGAGCTGGTGCGCGCCCCGTTGGTGGTGCTCTGCGCCTCCACGATCGAATCGGTGCGGATCCTGCTCCATTCCAGCCGGGAGCAGGGGGAGGACAACTTCGCTGATCCCTCCGGATGCCTCGGCCGGCACCTGATGGACCACATCTCCAGCGGCCGCTTCTTCTCGCTGCCCGGTGTGGCTCCACCCTCAGGGCCCAGCGAGCTCTCCGGGGCGGGCAGCTGCTTCATCCCCAACACCGTGAACCTCACCCCCCAGGAGGGGCTGGGCTTCCGCCGGGGTTACGGCATCTGGACAGCCATTTCCCGTTTCGATCCCCCCACGCCCCTGCAGCGTCGCCCCGCCGAGGCCGTGGGCTTCCTGATCGGCCATGGTGAGGTGTTGAGCAACCCCGCCAATCGGGTGTGTCTTGATCCCAGCCGGTTGGACCGCTGGGGACTGCCCATCCCCCACATCACCTGCCGCTGGGGGGCCAACGAGCACGCCATGGTGAGCCACATGCAGGCCCGCATGGAGGCCGTGGTGGCAGCGGCCGGCGGCACGATCCGCCCCCTGGAGGACCTCTTCGTTCTCCCCCTGCTCGAGCCCTTGATCCGGCGGGGAGCGGCGGTATCCCCCGGTGCCGCGCCACCGGGCTACTACATCCATGAACTGGGGGGGGCGAGGCTGTCGCGCACACCCGAGGAGGGGGTGCTCGATCCCTGGAACCGTTGCTGGCAGGCCGACAACGTGCTGGTCACCGATGGGGCCAGCTGGCCCAGCGCCGGCTGGCAGAGTCCCACGCTCACCTCGATGGCGCTGACTTGGCGGGCTTGCGAGGCGGCGGTGGAGCGGATGCGTCGGGGGGAAAGCTGAAGGGGGAGATCCGGCGGCAGGGCTCCTTCCACGCTGGGCCGCTTGGATCAGGAATCGCCCACCGGATCACTCGGTCGGTGTCGGTTCCCACAGTTTGATCGCCCGAAGATCCGCACAATCATTGGGCGACCTTCCAAGGGTCGGGCAAGGGAGAACACAACAGGCGGAGGTTGGCACCTCCGTCTTTTTTATGGCCTCAGAAACAAGCCATCGAGGTAATGCTGGGTCACTAGAGCATCCTGGCAACCGTTCTGGAACAGAAAGCCCGCCAGGGCCGTGGTGATCACGCTGTATTGGTCCCAGTCGGGGTTGCTGTGGATGAAGCTGCGCATCCCCTCGAAGAGCACCTCCGGCACCTCCGCCTCCAGGCTGATGTTCGAGGCCTCCTGGGGCAAGGTCCCGCCGGCGGAACGGGGGGAGCGGCGGGGCAGGTGGCTCTCGATCGACATCGGGGGGTGCGTGGGTCCTCGGACGTTGCCAGTACGCCACAGGGAGGGGGATGGCGTCAAAGCGGGTGGTGCAGCCTGAAATCACCCCGCATCCCGATGAGATCGCCTGCGGCCGCTGCCTTCCGGCAGGAGGAGAGCAGGGGGCTTGCTGGATTGGTGAGGCAGGCGGGCGTTGTCAAGGGCGGGATGAGCAAACCATGGTTTTCCCCAGCACCTAGACGAGCGGGGATCCTGACGAGCAAGACTGGGGAAAAACCCCCTGAAAACGGGGGAAAACGGGCTCCAAATGGGGAAATCCTCCATTGATCAGCAGGGCTGATCAGGGCAGGTCCGATGGGATTCGCCCCAGGACGAGACAGCTGAATGTGGCGAAACCCTCAGGATCCGCTCGGATTGGGGTGTGGTTTTGTGGCGCTCAGGTCGAGGACGGCGGTTGGCGCAGGGTGCGGGGGCCCAGGGGATGGTCGGCGTGGGGGTAGGGGGTGTGGTGGTGGTGATCCGGACCGTGGTGGTGATGGCCGTGGCCCGATTCGTGGTCATGGGCCCCGGAGTCCTCCCCCGCCGGCAGGGGCACGCCATCCTCCTGACAGGCTCCGGTGCATTCCCTCTCGCAGAGGGTGCAGCTCTCCACCAGGCCTTCCACGTGGTGGTGGTGGCTGTGTTGGGGCGCTCCCACCTCGGTTTCGAACCCCAGCACCTGGGCGCGGTATTTGCACAGGGAGCAGTTCATGTCCGTATCGCCCCGCAGCACGTCCTCCACCCGATCCCGGAAGGTGGCCAGCACCTCGGGATGGTCCCCCAGGTAGGAGGCCTGCAGGATCTGCAGCTCGGGATGGTCGTCGGCCACCCGCTGGCTGTGCTGCACGATCCGGCTGACCAGCACGCCGGAGAAGAGGAAATAGGGGAACACCACGATGCGGCGATAGCCCAGCTTCACCACGTGGCGCAGGCCTGGTTCGACCAGGGGGAAGGTGACACCGGAGTAAACGGTTTCGCCCCAGGCGAAGCCGAAGCCCTCCACCAGCAATCGCGTCACCTTGGCCACGTTGCTGTTGGCGTCGGGATCGGAGGAACCGCGGCCCACCACCACCAGCAGGGTCTGTTCGATGGGCACGGGCTCCCGGCCGGCCGCCCGGTCCTGTTCCTCCGCCTGATCCAGGCAGGCGCGAATGCGGGCCCCTGCGGCCTGGATCATGCGACGGTCGACCCCGAGCTCGCGGCCGTAGTCGATGCGCAGACCCGTTTCAGCGGCGTAGGTGTTCAGCACGGAGGGAATGTCGTTCTTGGCATGCCCCGCCGCGAACAGCATCGCCGGTATGGCCAGCACATGGCTCACCCCCCGCCGGCGCAGGGCATCGAGGCCATCGCGCAGGATCGGCCGGGCAAACTCCAGATAGCCGAATTCCACGGGCACCTGGCCCATGGTGTGCTGCAGCTGGCGGGCCAGGGAGGCGAATTCTTCCACCGCCAGCCGGTTGCGACTGCCGTGGCCGCAGACCAGCACCCCAATCGCACCATGGGGCCCCTGGAGCGGAGCATCGCCTCCCTCCATCGGGAAAGGACCGGATGGGATCGTCATGGTCTGCAGCGCCTGAGCACGACCCTATTCCGCGCCCCTCGGCCGGAGTATCCCGATAGCGCTGGAGCCCCTCGGCTGCAACATTGGCCCCGATGCACCCTATTCAGGGTAAGGATGGCCGCAACCTTGGGCGACCCATGAGTCTGCGCCTTCCCCCCTATCAGTCCCTACCCCCACCCCACGGCCGGGACAGCCTGCTCGAGGTGGGCGTCGCCGCCCTGCAGCCCACCCAGATGTGCGTCGGTCTGGCGGAGGTGAGGAGCCGCCAGGTCGATTTCTCCCAAGAATCCAGCCGGGAGCGACGGCAGTATCTGGGCGGTAAGCCCGTGCCCCTGGTGCGCAATGCCGCCGGCGAGCTCTGGATGGTGGACCGGCACCACCGGTTGCGGGCGCTGGTGGAGATGGATCCCGAGGCCATCGCCTTCGGTTACGTGGTGCTCGATGTGGCCAGTGAGGAGCGGGCCGTGGTGTTGGAGGCCCTGCGGGAGCGGGGCTGGTTGTACCTCTACGACGGGCGGGGCCAGGGCCCCCTGGAACCCCAGGACCTGCCATCGCGACTGCTGGGTCTGCAGGATGATCCCTACCGCAGCCTGGTCTGGAAGCTGAAGAAGGAAGGCCTGATTGAGCCCGCTCCCTTGATCCCTTTCCATGAATTCCGCTGGGGGGCCTGGTTGCGCAGCCGTTCCCTGCCTCCCTTCAGCTCCTCTCGCCTGGATCCGGCCCTTCCGGCGGCCAGAACCCTGGTGCGATCCAGGTCTGCTTCCCATCTTGCGGGCTGGAAGGGAATGGATTGATCGGCCTGGGCTCCGCCGAGCTCAGTCGCGGTTGCGGGGGGGACACCCATCGCCCCCACGCAAGTCCCGATCCCAGCGATCCAGGCGTTGGCCCAGCAGCAGGGCGAGGAGCGCCAGCGTTACCCCTGCCACCAGCCCCCCGGGGGAGGGCATCAGGGCAACCAGCAGCAACCCTGCCCAGGGCAGCGCGCCCACCAGGGGCCGCCAGCGCCCGATGGCGGTGAGGGCTCCGGAGCAGGCCTGGCAGTGGTCGGTGTGGCTCCGGAGTCGGTCCATCAGGGCCCGTCGGTCCAGCCGCGGCGGCAGGGGCTGGCCCGCGAAGGGCTCGCCACCATGCTGGTTCACCCAGTCGTGCAGGGCACTCACATAGCGATCGGCGGCGGTGGCCAGGAAGAAGGCCTGGGTAGCCCCGGCGCTGCCGCCCCGCTGCTCCAGCACCCTCTCCTGCCAGTGCAGAAAGACCTGGTCGTCTTCCAGCACCCGGTGGTTGCCGAGATGCTGTAGCCAGAGGGGCCGCAGCCGCAGCAGCAGAGACGGCAGCCTGGATTCGAACCGGAAGGGGAAGCGGGCGATCAGGCGGCATTCACCCCGCCGGATCGGCACGGCGTAGACCACCGTGAGGATGCGGGCAAAGCCCTTGGCGGTGAGGTCGTGCCAGAGCAGCCCGGGTGCCCGGAAGGTGGTGTGCTGGGAGCCCAATTTGCCCCGCCGCGGACCCTCCGGCCATTCCATGGTGAACCCTTCCGGCCCGAAGCTGGTGCGGTGGGCCTGCACCGGCGCCGCGTTCTCCCGGCGGCCCACCGTGAGGTGGTGGGTGAAGGGCACGTGGCTCACATCGATCACGTTCTCCAGCAGGGTGAGGGCATCCATCGGCAGATCCCGGAAGGTGTCCTGCACCAGCCAGGTGCCCTCCCCCTCCTCCAGGGCCGGCACCAGGGGCAGGGGAACCGCTCCGGCCAGCTCCGGATCACCCGCAAACACAAACAGCAGCCCCTGCCCCTCGGCAGTGGCATGGCGGCCGCAGCTGGAGCGCCGGGGGCTGGGGGTGGCGCCCTCCATCGCCTGGGGCAGGCTGGCGCAGTGGCCGTTGCCATCGAAACTCCAGCCGTGGTAAGGGCACTCCAGATGGCCGGCGTCGTTGATGCGCCCCTCGGAGAGCGGCACCAGCCGGTGGGGACAGACATCCTCAAAGGCCTGCCAATGGTTTCCGGCACGGTCCCACCAGAGCACCAGGTCTTTGCCCAGCAGGGTGAAGGCCCTGGGCCGGGAGCGATTCAGGTCCCTCAGGAAGGCCACGGGGTACCACTGGTCGGCCCAGGCGACGGGAGTTGCCTGGGCTGCGGCCTGCTGGAGGGGAAGGGCTGTCATGGCGCGATTCTGGCGGGGGGCTGCAGTGCCCGTGTCCGGGTGGCGGCCAGCGGGGCGCCCCATGGCTTCAGTTGCCGCGGCTGGGGTGCCGGGCCCCGGAAGCGGGTCTAGACAGGGAGCAGCGCAGTGGTGATCCATGCCCTACAGCCATCTGCTGGTTCCCAGTGATGGATCCGAGCGCTCCCTGCGGGCGCTGCGGGAGGCGGTGCGGCTGGCGGCGGCCCTCGGGGCCCGGATCACCGTGCTCACGGTGGAGCAGCAGCCCCCCATGCCGGTTCCCGGCATGGGGGAACGGCTAGATGCGGCCACCATGGCCACCCTGGCCAGTGCCGCCCGCCAGGAGAGCGAGAGGGTGGTGAACGAGGCCCTGGCGATCGCCACGGCGGCGGGGGTGACGGTCACGGCGGTGCGGATCAGCGGCGAACGGCCCCATCGGGCGATCGTGGCCGCGGCCGACCGGCTCGCTTGCGACCTGATCGTGATGGCCTCCCATGGGCGTCGGGGCTTCCAACGCATGCTCCTGGGCAGCCAGACCCAGCGGGTGCTGGTGCAGGCCGGTGTGCCGGTGCTGGTGATCCGCTGAGCTTTTCAAGGGCGACTTCCGAGGGGTGGAGATCCCCACCACCCCCTGCGCTTGGCGCCGGCTTGTTTGCACGCGAGGATCGAGGCGTCTGGCTGACGCCGCTTCATGACCCGCGAACGCGACCCTTTCCGGATTCCCCGGGCTGGCGTGGAGGTGGCTCCCCTGGCCGGTGTGGCATCCCTCGATCTCGGCCTCACTGGCCCGGGTGGTGGCGGCAAGTTCGTGGGCGAGTCCACCCTCGGCGCCATGGTGGTCTACGGCGTTTACCAGGCCTTGCTCACGGCCCTGCGCTGCGAAGCGATGGTGCGCCGGGGTGAGATCAGCCGGCGTGACCAGGCCAGCCTGGTGGTTCGCAGCGTCTGGAGCGCGATGCAGCAGGGGGCGGCGGTGGGCCTGGTGTTGGGCTTGGTGCTGTTGGTCTTCCCCTGGTTGAGCCTGCCCATGACCCTGGCGGGACTCGTGGGGGCTGGTAAGGCATCTCTAGACCTCTTCCACGCCTTTTGGGATGGTCTCGACGCCACCCAGAGGGCCGAGCTCCATGACGCCGCCTATCGGGCCGGCATGAACCTCGGACGTCTGGTGCATCGCGCCGGCGAGGCCCTTCCGGAGGGGTGAGGGCTGTCGCCACTACCCCCTGCTCCCCAGCCCCGCAGCACTGAGTTACGAGGCAGGAAGGGCCTGAAAGAATCCTTTCGAGCCCAGCCAAACCCCGATCAGCACCAGGGGCAGAGCTAGGGCCCCGAGGATCTGCAGTTTGACCACAAGGGCGGAGCGATCAGCTGGTGCCACCTCAGCTGGCCTCCCGCAGGGAAGCCGGGATGTGGGTCCGATCCGAGGTGGCGGCGTGGTGCTGGAGCGTCCAGGCCTGCTGCAGGTCGGCGTTGGTGATCGCATAGCCCAGCCGCTGCGCTGCCAGCAGGAGCTCGCGGCGGGAGCGGCAATGGCGCAGGGCCCTACGCATCACCGCATCGGTTTCGGCGTCTTCGACGAGACGTTCGAGTTCGCTCCAGCTCATCGCGATCTCCGCTTGGATGGATGCTCCACCCATGAATGGATTCTCCGCCCAGCCTGGCCATGGTTGGTCCGTTTGGCCAGGCACCCGGGGGCGAGCCCGGGCGATGGCACCGGGCTTCAGGAGGCTGAGCCGTAGGCCACCTGACAGGCCGCATTGAGCAGCTCCGCCTGGGCAGCGCTGTTAGGGGCAACCCCATCGATCGTGCCGGCGTTGCAGTCGGCCGAGAGGTTGTAGGTGCTGCCGTCATCGGCTTGCACCAGGAAAGACACCCCCTGGCTGCCAACCGGTTGCACCGTGCCGAACAGCAGTTGGTAATTGGTCTGGGGCACCACGATGTAGGTGGTGTTGCTGGACACCGCCGCATCCACCGCCGCATTGATCACCGCAGCTGAGGCCAGGGTGGAAATGCCCCAGAGGGCTGCGTTGGCGCCCCACCAGCCCCAACCGGGCGTAGCCCAGCCGCCGTACCAACCGGTGCCCCAGGGCCTGGCATAGCCCCAGCCGGGCCGGGCCCAACCGGGCGAGAGGTTCACGTTGTTGACGTTCCAGTTCCGGCTCCAGTTGCTGTTCACGTTGCCGTTGAACATCCGCTGGCCGTTGACGTTGCGGTCCAGGTTGCCCCTGTTGAGGTTGCCGTCCAGGTTGCCGCGGTTGAGGTTGCCGTTGCGGTTGAAGCTGCCATCACCACCGAGGGAGCGATCGCCGCTGGTCAGACCGGTGCGGTTGCCCAGGTTGGAGCGGTCGATGCTTCCCGGAGTGCGGTCAATCCCGCCCAGGCTGCCCGGCGTGCGTGTGCTGCCACCGAGGCCGGCGGGGGGGCGGTTGCGCGCACCGAGGGTGCCCGGGGTGCGGTCCACGCCGTTAAAGCCGCCGGATGGCCTTGAGGCTGGGCGACTCAGGCCGGGACTCGGCGCGTTGCCACGCACCGACTGGCTCCATCCCCCGGTGGGACGGCTGGTGCCGCGGTTGAGGCCGCCGGCTCCTCCGGTGTTCTGAAAGCCGCTGCGACCGCCACCGAAGTCGCCACCGCCACGGGCAGCGCCACCTCCTCCACGGGCGCCGCCTCCACCACCCCGGGCGCCGCCACCGCCACCGCCGCGGGCGATCAGCGGGTAAGGGGAGGCGTCCAGAGACACTGCCAGGGCTGCCAGGGGTGAGGTGAGCGAGGGCAGGGTGAGCACCAGGGCCAGCCCCAGGCTGGTCCGTCGACGACAGGATGCCGTGCTGATCGGGGGGGCGCTCATCGCAGGTCGGCCTCGCAACCCGCGTCGTAGCAGCTGGCATTCACCCGGCCGTCGGGGCCAAAGTGCACCTTCACCAGATCCCGTCCCTGCAGGCGCAGGTCTTGGCGGTCTTCCCGCACGCTGTTGAGGTAGTTGGGGTTCACCACGCAGAGATCGCGGCCGTTGAAGCAGATGCTGTTGGTGGAGAACAGGGCACCGGCGCTGCGCAGTGGAACCCAGGTGGTGCTGGTGCCGCTCTGGATCGCCATCGTCACCGGGGAATCGGTGATCCTCACCGCAATCGTCTGCGCTCCGATCCGATGGCGGTAGATGGTGGTGCCTCCTTCATCGATCGCTTCGACGGTGCATGGCTGGGCAGGACCACCGGCCAGGCTGCATTGGGTGGCGAGGGTGTAGAGCACCTTGCTGGGCGTGGCCTTGGACGGGGCCGGTTGGCCTTGGCTGTGAGCCGCAGCGGGCATCAGGCACGATCCCAGCAGAGCGGCAGCGCAGGCAAGGACGCCGCAGGAGAGCGGTGGAGGCATGGGAGAGAGGGGGAGAAGCACGGCAGGTGTAAGGGTGTCTTTCGGAACTAGGAAGCCGGATGGGAGCTTCCAGGAGGAGTTCCGGAACCAGGGGGCGTGCGCTGCCTGGCTCTCTGCCTGTCATCGTTTCTAGGTCGCTCCGCCGCACTTGGCAGCGGAGCGAGGGCTCCTGAAACGGGACGGGAAGGTGTTGGGAAGGATCGGCTCAGCCGCCGCCGCTGGCCCCCTGGGTCATCTTCGCCATCACATCCTCGAGGGAGAAGCTCGCGGCCTTCTGGCGGGGCGGGTATTGCTGGAAGGTGGCCAGGAATTCCGCCACGAATCGCTGGGCGGGCACCAGCGCGAAGGCGTGGTCGAGCATCCAGTCCCAGTAGGTGTTGGAGGTGATGTCGGCCCGCTCGTAGGGATCGGTGAGCAGGTTGAAGATCTTGGGCAGCCGCAGCACGGTGAAGGGCTCGGCCCAGATCTGACAGGTGCCGGTGGCCCGCTGCTCCATGA
>Ga0209298_10001936_pt1 | contig 13166 bp, 16 predicted proteins | sample S_140806_EF_Meta_FD_187325 | JGI IMG/M metagenome (GOLD analysis project Ga0209298, IMG submission 187325) | Freshwater microbial communities from Lake Simoncouche, Canada to study carbon cycling - S_140806_EF_MetaG (SPAdes) (version 2) | ecosystem: Environmental > Aquatic > Freshwater > Lake ...
ACTTATACTTATTTAAAATATTATTATATACAAAGAATTCAAGACGCTGGTTCTTATACTAATCAAACAGATTTACCTTATAGATTTTTACCAGCAATGGTTTCTGGACTTGCTTTTTATATTTCACAAAAATATGCACCAGAAAGAATACAAAATTTAAAATTATTATATGAAGATGAATTACAAAGAGCTTTAGAAGAAGATTCTTCAAGAACTTCTGTATTTATTTCACCTTATACTTATTTTGGAGACAGATACTAATGTCATTTGCACGAGGTAAAAGATCTTTAGCAATTTCTGATAGAAGTGGAGCACAATTTCCATATAAAGAAATGAGAAAAGAATGGAATGGATCTATTGTTCATTTTACTGAATATGAACCAAAACATCCTCAATTAGATCCTCCCTATCATCCAGCTGATCCTGAAGCATTATTAATGCCAAGAGCAGACATTAGACCAGGTGGAGCTTGTGTAGTACAATTAGATTTATATTATTGGCCAGGTCAATATTTAGCAAATGGTATGCAACCTGGAATCAGTGGAGATGTAATTAATTATCTAAGATCTGCAGCAACAAGTGTTGGAGATGTAACAATTATAATATCATGACATACACAGAACTATTACAACAGATTAGAGATTATACAGAAGTAGGTTCATCAGTTTTAACTAATAGTATTTGTGATACTTTTATTAAAAATTCTGAATATAAAATATTTAGAGAGGCAGATGCAGACTATGCTAGACAATATGCTACATCAAGCTTTAATCAAAATAATCAATATTTAAGTTTACCTGATGACAATACAGATGAAGGAACAACTTCTATTAGAAGAGCCTTAATCGTTCGTTCAGTAATTGCTACAAATACATCTTCTATTCAAATATCATTAGAGCCAAGAGATGATACATTTATAACTGAATATAATAGTTCAGGAACAAGTGGCTTTCCTAAATATTATGCAATGTATAGAGAAAATGCTATTCAAGTAGCACCCATACCAGCTGCTGCTTATCCAGTAACATTAGATTATGTTTACACCCCTGATAATTTAAGTACTACAAATACAACTACTTATATCAGTGAGAATGCCCCAGAATTATTATTATATGCTTGTTTAGTTGAAGCCTTTGCTTATTTAAAAGGCCCGATGGATATGTACAAATTGTATCAAGACAAGTATAATACAGCATTACAAGGCTTTACGATTGAACAAACAGGTAGAAGACGTAGAGATGAGTATTTCGATGGTTCATTAAGAATTAAAATTAATTCACCATCACCATAAACTATAAGGAGTACAAAATATGGCAATAGTACAAGCAGTATGTAATTCTTTTAAACAACAAATTTTAGAAGGCGTACACAATTTAGCGACAGGTGGAAACACTTTTAAATTATCACTTTATACATCAGCAGCAAACTTATCAGCATCAACAACTGTTTATACTTCAACTAATGAAGTATCAAACACTGGTCAGTATACAGCTGGAGGCGGTACTTTAACTGGACAACAAACTTCACTTGATACAGGTGTAGCAATTGTTGACTTTGCAGATTTATCATTCACAGGAGTTACGCTAACAGCAGCGGGCGCTTTAATTTATAACACATCAGCAGCAAATAAAGCTGTATGTGCTTTAAGTTTTGGTGGAGATAAAACAGCAACAGCAGGAACATTTACAATTGTGTTCCCAGCGTTTACATCAGCGAATGCAATATTAAGAATTAGTTAGAAGGTAGTTTTATGGCGTTCGTTATAAACGACAGGGTCAAAGAAACTACTTCAACTCTTGGTACAGGCACCGTTACACTAAGCGGGGCTCAACTAGGATTTCAAAGTTTTTCTTCTGGCATTGGAGCAGGTAATTCAACTTATTACACGATTGCCTTAGGCAGTCAGTGGGAAGTTGGTATTGGTTCTTTAACGAACGCTACTACTTTTACAAGAGACACAGTAATATCTAGTTCTAATGCAAGTGCATTAGTAAGTTTTAGTACAGGAATTAAAGATATATTCTGTTCATTACCAGCGAAGGAAACACCTTCTCCAGTAATGGATCCACAATCATTTGTGAATACACACGCAACAACAATTACAGATATTCAAACAATACAATCTGGAGTATTAGCAGGACCAGTTACTGTGACAAGTACTTTAACCGTAACAGGAACTTTGGTAGTAATATAATATGTCTAAAATAGAAGTAAATGCAATTGAACCACAATCAGGAACCACTTTAACATTAGGTGCTTCTGGAGATACAATTACTATCCCTGCTGGTGCAACAATTTCTAATTCAGGAACAGCTGCAGGATTCGGTCCTACAGGAGCAGTATCTTGGGATACAACTAAAAAAACTTCAGGGTTTACAGCAGTAAGTGGAGTTGGATATTTTTGCGATACAACTTCAGCAGCTTTTACAGTAACATTACCATCTTCTCCTTCAGCAGGAGCAGTAGTAGGTATATGTGATTATGCAAATACATTTGCAACTAATAATTTAACTCTTGGAAGAAATGGTTCTAATATTGGTGGAGTTGCGGTTAATTCAATTTTAGCAACTAATGGTCTTTCAGTAACTTTTGTTTATGTAGATGCAACACAAGGTTGGATTGTAACAGATTCAGGAAATAGATCTAATTTACCAACAGCTCAATTTGTTACAGCAACAGGTGGAACAATTTTAACGTGTGGAAGTTTTAAAACTCACGTATTTACAGGACCAGGAACTTTTACAGTTTCTTGTGCTGGTAATTCTCAAGGATCTAATTCAGTAGAATATTTAGTAGTAGCTGGTGGTGGTGGTGGTGGAGTTAATAGAGGTGGCGGTGGAGGAGCTGGCGGTTTTAGACAAAACTATCCAAGTCCAACAACAGCAGGTTTACCAGTAACAGCAACAACTTATCCTATAACTATAGGAGCTGGAGGAACGGCTACTCCAGGACCAAGTGCAGTTAATGCAGTATCAGGATCTCCTTCTATATTTTCATCAATAACCTCAGCAGGAGGAGGAGCTGGAGGAAATAAAAATACACCTCAACAAATTGGTGTAGCTGGCGGATCAGGTGGAGGTGGACAAGGAGCTGATTTATCAGCTAGTCCAGGCGGAGCAGGTAATACTCCACCAGTAAGTCCATCTCAAGGAAATTCAGGAGGAACAGGAGATGCAGCTGGAGCAAATGGAGCTGGAGGTGGAGGTGGTGGAGCTTCTGCTTCTGGTAGTAATGCTACTAGTCAAACAGGAGGACCTGGTGGAACAGGAAATTATTGGACAAATCCTTTATTTGGACCAACTGCACCAAGTTATGGAACTTCAGGACCAGTTCCTGCAGTTAGATATTTTGCAGGTGGAGGTGGTGGAGCAGGTTGGGTTACAGCAGGATCTGGTGGATCGGGGGGAGGTGGAGGAGGAGGTATTGAAAATCCAACTCCTGCAATAGCAGGAACTGTAAATACAGGTGGCGGAGGTGGAGCAGGAGGATCAATTGGTGGTGCAGCTGGAGGATCAGGTATAGTATTAATTAGATACAAATTTCAATAGATAAATTATGGCTGGAATATTAAAAGTAGATACAATACAAAATTCAAGTGCTGAGAATATAATCACTCAGACTAATAGTACAACATTAACTATTGGTACTTCTGGGGATACTGTTACTTTAGCAGCTGGTGCAACATCCAGTGGTTTTGGTGCTACATACAATGGTGCAGTTAATTGGGATACGACAGTTAAGACTACAGGATTCACAGCGGTTAGTGGTAATGGATATTTCGTAAATACAACTTCAGGTGCAATAACAGTAACTTTACCAATAACCCCAAGTGCTGGTGCAATAGTTGCTATTACAGATTATGCAGGAACTGCAGCAACAAATAATATTACCATTGGTAGAAATGGTTCCAATATTGAAGCAGTAGCTGCTGACGTAGCAATACGTGCAAATAGAGATTCAATAACTTTAGTATATATAGATTCAACACAAGGATGGTTACCAGTAAATGATAACACTGGAACTCTTCTTTCCCCTTTTGTAAGTGCAACAGGTGGAACAGTTTTAACATGTGGAGATTATAAAACTCACGTATTTACAGGTCCAGGAAATTTTACAGTAACAAATGCAGGTCAACCTACAGGTTCAAACTCAGTAGAATATTTAGTAGTGGCTGGTGGAGGTGGTGGAGGTTCATCTCTTGGGGCAGGTGGAGGAGCAGGAGGTTTTAGACAAAACTATCCAAGTCCAACAACAGCAGGTTTACCTGTTACAGCAACAGCTTATCCAATAACAGTTGGAGGAGGTGGAACTGGAGGAGGTGGTGGTGTACCAGGTTATTGTGCACCAAGAGGAACTGCAGGATCAAATTCAATATTTAGTACAATTACATCAGCTGGGGGTGGTATAGGTGGTAATGGAGCAGCACAAAATTCACCATTAATTCCTGGACTTCCTGGTGGTTCAGGTGGAGGTGGAGGTATTGATAGCAATGGTAGTGGTACAACATATCCAGGAGGAACAGGAAATTCTCCTCCAGTAAGTCCATCTCAAGGAAATAATGGAGGATCAGGAATACATATAGGCCCTTCATATAACGCACAAGGAGGAGGTGGAGGAGCAGGTGGTGTAGGTTCAAATGGTACACAACCAGTTCCTGCTGCACCAGGTGGAATAGGATCACCAATAGCAACAACAATATTCGGACCAACAAGTCCATCATATGGAACTACAGGTCCAGCCCCAGGAAGATATTTTTCTGGAGGGGGTGGAGGTGGAGGCGGACCAGGAGCAGCAAATGGTGGAGCAGGTGGAGGTGGAACTGGAGCTCCTACTCCAGGTGGAGCAGGAACAACTAATACTGGAGGTGGAGGTGGTGGTGGCGGTTCTGGTAGTGTTTCAGGTGGAGCTGGAGGCTCAGGTATTGTTGTTATTAGATACAAATTCCAATAAAATAAAATTATGAGTGAAATAAAAGTAAATAAAATTAGTCCTAAACAATTATGTACTCAATTAACATTGGGTGACAGTGGAGATACTATTATCATTCCAGCTGGTGCTAATTTAAATACAGATGCTATTAAAAATTTAAATACAAGTTCAATCATTACTCAAACTAATGCTACAACTATTACATTAGGATATAGTGGTTCTACAATTGCAATTGCTTCAGGAGCAACTCAAACAGGATTTGGAAGAACAGGAACAGTTAACTGGGATACAACAGTTAAAACTACAACAGTTACAGCAGTATCAGGTGTAGGTTATTTTATTAATACAACAAGTGCTGGTGTAACAGTAAATTTACCAGCTGGATCTGCAGGATCAATTGTAGCATTGTCAGATTATGCAAACACTGCAGCAACAAATAATATAACTATTACTCCAAATAGCACAGATAAAATTAATGGTACAAATCAAAATGCTACAATTTCAACAAACGGAGCATCTGTTACTTTACTTTATATAGATTCAACACGTGGTTGGAAAGATATTAATGACGCTACTTTAAATGTAACTGGAATAAATCCATATATAGCAGCAACAGGAGGAACAGTAACAACTTGTGGTAATTATAAAATTCATACATTTACAGGACCAGGAACTTTCACAGTAACTTGTGCTGGATCCCCATTGGGATCAACTACTGTTGATTATTTAGTGGTAGCAGGAGGAGGCGGTTCTGGTTGTAATGGTGGTGGTGGAAGTGGTGCTGGAGGTTACAGAGAATCAAAAGCAACAGGAGCTCCGTGGACAGCAAGTCCTTTAGCAACCTCAACATCATTACCAGTAACAGCTACAGGTTACCCAATTACAGTAGGAGCTGGAGGAGTAGGTACTAGTTCACCTGCTGTTACTTTTACAAATGGTAATCCTTCAATATTTTCAACGATAACATCAGCAGGTGGAGGTAAAGGTGGAACTTCTAGTCCTGGAACTGCTGGTTCTGGCGGATCAGGAGGTGGAGGACACAGAACTGTATCAGCTGGTTCAGGTAATACACCACCAGTATCCCCGCCTCAAGGTAATCCTGGTGCATCAGGAAACAGCGGTGGAGGATCTAATGCTGGAGGAGGTGGAGGAGCGGCTGCTGCTGGAACAGCAGGCGGAGGTGGTGCAGGAGGTGCAGGTGGAGATGGTACTGGAACATCTATTAACTCAAGCCCAACTGTTGGAACATCAGGACCAAGTCCAACATTAAGATATTTTGCTGGTGGAGGAGGCGGAGGCGGTGCTTCTGGATCTCCAGCCCCAGGTGGTTTTGGTGGAGGAGGTAATGGTTTAACAGGTCCTTCAGGAGTACCACTTTCACCAACTACTCCAGGAGTAGTTAACACTGGTGGAGGCGGGGGTGGTGGAGCTCAAAGTTCTTGTTTTGCTGGAGCTGGTGGTAGTGGAATAGTTATAATAAGATACAAATTCCAATAAAAACTATGGATTTACAATTAACAAAAACTAAATTATAATAGGAGATAATTATGGCACATTTTGCAAAATTAGGAGCTAACGGAAAAGTTATAGCAGTATTAACACTTAATAATAGTGATATGTTAAATGCTTCTGGAGTTGAAGACGAAACAGTTGGTCAACAGTATTTAGAATTACATAATAACTGGCCAGCTCAAATGTGGATTCAAACATCTTATAATACAGCAGGTGGTCAACATAAAAGTGGTGGAACACCATTTAGAGGAAATTATGCAGGTATTGGTTATACTTGGGATGAAGAAGATCAAATTTTTTGGCCAAAAAAACCTTATGCTTCATGGGTAAAACATATTCCAACAGCGTCTTGGAAATCACCAATTGGTGATGCACCAGCATTAACTGAAGAGCAAAAGACAGCAAAATCTTATTATCAGTGGAATGAAGCTGGACAATCTTGGGATTTAAAGAATATCTCTTAATTGTTGACATCTAACTAAACAATATATATCTATTGCATAAGGTGTTATGCATAAGAAAATATTATCTCAAATAGACTTACATTTTGGTCAAGTAGAAATGCCTAAAGGTTTTGAAATAGACCGAGAAAAATTAGGTGCAGATATTTTATCATCTACTATTTATAATAGAGAATTTCCATTCTCTAGATCTTTTGATATATTACAAACATATTTACGTGAACATATAAATTTAGAATATGGATTTACTTTAATTCATAAAAAAACAATTGGTAATATATATAAACCAAGACAACATTCACACTCTTTATTACAACTTGATCCTGTAGATTTAAGAAATTCTCCAGATTATATAATGTTATATGGAGTAAATGTTGGAAAAGATTCGTGTAAAGTATTTATAGAGTATAATGATAATAGGAGAAAAGGTAGAAGTTGGGAAATAACTTTAAATAACAACGATTTTATTATGTTTCCTTCTACTCAAAGATATCATATAACTGCTAATGAATCAGAACAATTAAATTTTATATTAACTACAACTTATGAATTTATCTAATTATTACTGGTACTTTAAATCAGCAATACCACCAAAGATTTGTGATGATATTATTAAATATGGATTAAGTCATCAAGAAGATTTAGCTATTACTGGTGGACTTGGTTCTAATAGAGATTTAAAGAAAAACCCATTAAAGGAAGAAGAAGTTGTAGATTTAAAAAAGAAAAGAAATTCTAATATAGTTTGGTTAAATGATACTTGGATTTATAAAGAAATTCATCCTTATATTCATGAAGCAAATAAATTAGCTGGTTGGAATTATGATTGGAATTTTTCTGAGTCTTGCCAATTTACTAAATATAAGTTAAATCAATATTACGATTGGCATTGTGATTCTTGGGATAAACCATATGATAAACCAGAAGATCCAAATAGTCATGGTAAAATTAGAAAATTATCTGTAACTTGCCAATTAACTGATGGCTCAGAATATACAGGTGGCGAACTACAGTTTGATTGTAGAAATTATGATCCACACATGCGTGATGAAGATAGACATGTGTTGACTGTAAAAGAAATACTTCCTAAAGGCTCTATAGTTGTATTTCCTTCTTTTGTGTGGCATAGAGTACAACCCGTAACAAGAGGAACAAGATATTCTTTAGTTGTTTGGAATTTAGGATATCCTTTTAAATAATATGTTTATACAAGAATATTTTAAAACACCGATCTGGATGGAAGATAAACCAGAATTTGTAAAGTCACTTACTAAAGCAACTGACAAATATATTAAAGAAGCTAGAGATTTAAGAAAAGCTGAAATCAAAAAAACAAATGATTTTGGAACTTCTTATCATTCAACTCCATTAACTTTAGATACTAAGTTTAGAGATTTCCATAATTATGTAGGTCAAAAAGCTTGGGAGTTTTTAGATTGGCAAGGATTTGATATGCAACAATATACAACTTTCTTTTCAGAGAGCTGGGTACAAGAATTTGCTAAAAATGGTGGGGGTCATCATTCTTCTCATATTCATTGGAATCAACACGTAGGTGGATTTTATTTTCTTAAAGCAAGTGAATTAACTTCTTATCCAATATTTCATGAACCGAGAACAGGGGCACGTTGTACTAAACTAAAGCTTAAAAAACCAGATGCAATTACTCACGGTACAGAGTTAGTTCATTTTAAAGTTAAACCAGGAACACTTATATTCTTCCCAGGTTATATGGAACATGAATATGCAGTAGATGCTGGTAAAGAACCATTTAGATTTATTCATTTTAACATACAAGCAGTTCCTAAAGAAATGGCAAAGGTAAATGTCTAATAATTTTAAAAAAGATAGATTCATAGTAATTGAAAAAGCAATTGATCCAAAGATTGCAAATTTTATATACAATTACTTTTTAATGAAGAGACAAGTTGCAAGAACAATGTTTGATGAAAGATATATTTCTCCATTCACAACTGAGTTTGGTGTTTGGAATGATGACCAAGTTCCTAATACGTATTCTCATTATTCAGATATTGCTATGGAAACTTTATTATTATCTGTTCAACCTATTATGGAAAAGCAAACTGGATTAAAGTTAATTCCAACTTATTCATATGCAAGGATTTATAAAAAAGGAGATATACTACATAGACATAAAGATAGATTCTCTTGTGAGATTTCTACTACATTAAACTTAGGAGGAGATAAATGGCCAATATATGTTGAGCCAGATCCTAAGAAGGGTGGAGTAGTTGAAGGAAAAGGATATGTAACTGAAAATACAAAAGGTATTAAAGTAGATTTAAAACCTGGTGATATGTTAGTTTATAGAGGAAATTTATTAGAGCATTGGAGAGAAGAATTTAAAGGCCAAGATTGCACACAAGTATTTTTACATTACAATAATGCTGCAACTAAAGGCGCAAAAGACAATATCTTTGATAAAAGAAAACATCTAGGTCTTCCGAGCTGGTTTAAGAAATGATATAATTCTATATTGGGAGGGGTCTTCCACCTATACACCAACCCTTCCCATTATAGGATTATTATATGTTTTTTGGCGCAACAGCATTTGCAGAAGCACCTTTTTCATCAGAAGGTATTATAAATCAAACCGTTGAGCTTACGGGGGTTAGTGCTGTAACAGCCATATCTGATGTTTCTACTTTTATAGATGTAGATATACAAATCTCTACAAATTTATTAACTATTACATCTGGTGATTTATCTTTAACAGGTACTGCTTCAGTAGATTTATCTACAAATTTATTAAATATATATCAAGGTAACGTAGATCTTGCTTATGACGTTGCAATTAATGTAAGTACGAATTTAATTCAATCAATTATTGATAGTGTAACAATTGAAGCTGGAGGAAATGTTTATATTGCTACAGGAGCAGAAGCAGCTCTCGTATCTACAGTTAACGTAGTAGAAATTGATATTGCATTTGCAGAATTTTTAACAGGACAACAATTAAATTCAACTGTTAATAGTGTAGATGCTCAAGCAGTAAGTTTAATAGAGGTATCAACTAACTTATTACAAACTACAGTTAATACTGTAATAGTTAATGCAGACGCTATAGTAGATGCTACTACTAATTTATTAACAGTTGCTTTAGGTGATGAAAATACAATAGCTGATGCTAATGTAACTTTATCAACTAACTTATTACAATCTACAGTTGGAACTGCTCAAGGTACAGTATCCATAGATGTTAATGTTACAGGAGTATCTTTAAATACAACTACAGGAACAGTAGTAATTAGTATTGGTGTAGAGCTTACTGGAGTACAAATGACAACTTATGTTAACTCTCCTTTGATTATCTCTTGGGCCGTGGTTGATATTAATACAACAAATACATGGGCAACAGTAAGTACCAACACAACTAGTACTTGGTCGGTGGTTGATATTGCGGCTTAAAACTAATATAATAGCTTAATTATGCCATCATCATATTCTACAGATCTTAAACTAGAGTTAATGGTTACGGGGGAAGCCTCTAACACATGGGGAGATAAAACTAACTCTAATTGGAATTTAATACAACAAGCAGTTGCAGGTTATCAATCTCTTGCTTTAACATCAACAACTACAACATTAGCAATGTCTAATGCAACTATTTCTAATGCTAGAAATATGGTGCTTGAACTTACAGGAACATTATCAGCAAATTCTACAGTTAATTTACCAGATGGTATTGAAAAATTTTATGTTGTAAAAGATTCAGTAACCCATGGTGCATATAGTTTAACTTTTAAAACAACTTCTGGATCGGGAATTACTACAGAAAACGGTAAAGCATATCTTGCTTATTCAGATGGAACAAATATTAATGGAGTTAGTTTAACTAATTTAGGTGGAACTATCGGATCTGCACAAATAGATGATAGCGCTATTACTTCAGCTAAAATTAATGCAACAGCAGTTACAACAGTTAAAATTGCAGACGGTGCAATTACAGCAACACAAATTACTTCTAACGCAGTTACTACAGATAAAATTGCAAACGATGCAGTAACAGCTAATAAATTACTTAGAAAATTTACAATCAGTACATCTAATCCAGCAGGTGGAGCTGATGGAGACCTTTGGTTTAAATATACAGCCTAATTAAACATGACCGTAACTTCAGCAAATGTTTCGGGTGTATTTAAAACAGTTACAGATATTTCAGGTAAAGTATCTGGAACTTGGAAATCCGTTGATGAAGGATATGCTAACGTATCTGGAAATTGGAAAACAGTATTCATTGCATTTCAAGCAACATCTTTTATAACAGTAACAGGTACATCTACAACTACAACAGTTCCAACAGGAGCTAATGCTATTCATATTCAAGCAGCTGTTGGTGGAGGTGGAGGAGCCGCTGGTGGAGTATCTTACGATAAAGCAGGTGGAGAATCTTCAGGGGCTGGAGGAGGATCTGGTGGTTATATATCAGATAAAATATTTTCAGTTACAGTTGGAGAAACTTTAACATTAGTTGCAGGTGTTTACGGTGATCCAGGTAATCAAACAGCAAATTTTGGACAACCTAAAATAGGAACTGCTGGAACAACTACAAGTTTATCTGGTTCTACAACTGGAAGTATATTTTCATTAACAGGAGGAGGTGGCGCTTCTGGAACAGGTGGTGGAGTTCAAGGACCACTTAGAACTAATACTGCAGGAACTGCAGGATCAGCAACTATTTCAGGAACAGTAGTTACATCAGGATCATTTAATCAATCAGGTGTTGTTGTAAGTGTATCAACTTGTACAGGTGGACCAGTAGGTATATTCAATCAATCTGGATCTGGAGCCGCTGGACAAAATAACGGAAACTGCGGTGGAGATAACTGTCAAATTGCTGGATCAAATGGTGCGGCTTCTTATGCTGGTAATATTGCAGGTGGAAATGGTGCAGGAATAAGTGGACCTGCTGCAAGTGCGGGTAATAGAGGTTCTGGAGGTGGTGGAGGTGGAGCACAAAATATAGGTGGTGGAGAAACTGCTTATCAAGGTGGAAACGGTGAAATTCAATACAGGTTCTTAAGAGTTTCTTAATTGACTTTATTTAAATAAAGTATATTTATTAATAATGAGCAATATATCCAAGTGGTTTGGTAAAGCTATTTATATTACAGCTTTAGATAATTTTGAAGAAATAAACAAAGACATTGTTCCGTTAATCAATTCTGAAGTAACGCCAACAAATAGCCAGTACTCACGGACCACGGATATTAAACCAAATGAATTACAATCTATAGATGATGGTATTCATCATGATGAAAGATTTCAAAAGTTATTTGATTCAATTCAACCAAAGATAGTAGAAGCATTAGAATTACAACATCTTAATTTAGATTTGCTTGATATTTATATAACTAAAGCTTGGGCAACTTATACTATTAAAGAACAATATATTCATTCACATAGACATATGTCTTCTCATTATAGTTTTGTTTATTATCCTTATGCTGAAGAACAAGGTGATCTAGTATTTCAAGATGATGATGTATCTAAGACTGGTTTAAACATTCCAGTAAGAAAAGAATACTTTAAGAAGTTTACAGAAGTAAATTACTCAAGTGCAATATACCCAGCTAAAACAGGAAACTTAATTGTATTTCCAAGTATGTTGTTTCACGAAACTCAACAAAATACTACAGATAAACCTAGAATATCAATTTCAGGCGATATTATGCTTACAATGAAACCAAATATTAAATCAGAGCACAATATACCAAGTCCTGCAACGTGGAAGAAATTAGGCTCTTAATTTACTAGTGAGGTATTTTAGTATAAAATACCGAATATGCCTTTAGTTAAGATACCATTAAAATCAGGGTTTAATAAACAAGCCACTGCTTCTCAAGCTATGGGCGAATGGATTGATGGTAATAACGTTAGATTTAGATATGGATCTCCTGAAAAATTAGGGGGTTGGGAACAGATTACAGATAAATTAATAGCTGGCGCTGCAAGAGCACAATGGTCGTGGACCGATTTAACTGGCAGACGTTACGCGGCTCTCGGAACAAATAAATGTTTATATGTTTATGATGCAGATAGTTTATATGATATTACACCTTTAGATACAGACAGAACATTAACAAGCTGTACATTTACATCTACAACAGGATCTAAAACAGTTACAGTTAATAAAGCTTCACATAATTTAGAAGTAGGTGAATATATTTTATTTACTACTGTTACTTTACCAGGCGGTGGAGTAACTAGTTTTGTCGCAGCAGATTTTACAACAAATACATT
>Ga0209298_10001938_pt1 | contig 13143 bp, 9 predicted proteins | sample S_140806_EF_Meta_FD_187325 | JGI IMG/M metagenome (GOLD analysis project Ga0209298, IMG submission 187325) | Freshwater microbial communities from Lake Simoncouche, Canada to study carbon cycling - S_140806_EF_MetaG (SPAdes) (version 2) | ecosystem: Environmental > Aquatic > Freshwater > Lake ...
ACATCCGTTCACTTATGTTAGACATGCGCACATTGCAGGGGTTTGAGGCCCGGAGGCCGTTGGCCTTGCCGCTGCTCGGCTCGCGTGCGGTCGCCGGCTTCCCGTCGCCGGCCGACGACCATATGGAGCGTCGCCTCGACCTGAACGAGCACGTGGTGCGTAACCCGATTTCTACTTTCTTCCTGCGCGTCGACGGTGATTCGATGTCGGGCGCGGGCATTCTCTCTGGCGACCTCATCGTGGTCGACAAATCACTCTCGGCACGCGCGGGTACGATCGTGGTCGCCGAGGTCGGCGGTGAGTTCACGGTGAAGCACCTGGAGCGCGACACTGCGGGAGCCTGGAGCCTGCGGGCCGACAGCCCACGTTGGCCGGGCTGGTCATTGCCTTTCACGCCCGAATGCCGTATCTGGGGGACGGTGGTCGCCGTCGTGCGCCGCTGCTGACGCCATGCTCCGCGCCCTCGCCGACTGCAATAACTTCTACGCCTCCTGCGAGCGCGCCCTGGACCCTTCGCTGATCGGCGTGCCGATTGTGGTGCTCTCGAACAACGACGGCTGCGTGGTCGCGCGTTCGTCCGAAGCCAAGGCGCTGGGCATCCCGATGGGCGCTCCGTATTTTGAAGTACGCCGCACCTGCGAAGCGCATGGTGTCCGCATCTTCTCGTCCAACTTCTCCGTCTACGGCGATTTTTCCGAACGGGTGATGGCTGCCCTCGGTGAGCAAGCGCGTGACCTCGAGGTCTATTCGGTCGACGAAGCGTTCCTGGGATTTCCCGACATGCCGGATGCCGATGCGAAGGCCCTCGGGTGGCGTATTCGCGCCGATGTCCTGAAGCGGACGGGTATCCCGATCTCGCTGGGGATGGCTCCGACGAAAGTACTTTGTAAACTGGCCAATGAGCGTGCGAAGACCGATAAGGCCAGCGGCGGCGTAATCGTCGTGCCGGCCTCTGTGGAGGGGCGGACGGCCTTTCTGCGTGGCGTCGAAGCGGAAGATGTTTGGGGCGTCGGCCCCGGCCTGGCGTCACGCCTCCGTTCCCATGGTATTCTTTCGGCCATCGACCTCGCAGAGGCCGATCCGGGTTTCATCCGTCGCATCGCCGGCGTGGTCGGCGAACGCCTCGCCCTCGAATTGCGTGGTATCTCCTGCCATGATATCGTCGAGGACGCCGGTCCGCGGAAGAGTGTGCTGGTGTCGCGTTCCTTCGGACGTCCAATCACCGACGCACATGAATTGTCCGAAGCCATCGCCTCGCATGCGGCCCGCGCTGCGGAGAAACTGCGCGAAGACGGACTTATCGCTTCATCGATTATAGTCTTCATCCGCACGAACCAGCATCGTATCGATCAGGAACAGTATCGTGGCGACGAAGTCGAGCCGCTCGATCCGCCGACCGACGATGCCCGTGCCATCTGCGCCGCGGCTTCAAGGGCCTTAGCGCGCGTGCGTCGTGATGGTTATATGTATAAACGGGCAGGGGTGATGCTCCACGGCCTGACCCCTGCCGACGTCGTGCAGCCCTCCTTGCCTGGTATGGGCGGCGAGGTTGATCCGACGAAGGATCGCTTGATGAAAGCCGTCGATGCGCTGAACCATAAGCTCGGCCGCGATGCCGTGCGCCTCGCCAGCACGGGCTTCGAACGGGAATGGAAGGGTAAGTCCGAGCTTCAGTCCGGCGCTTCGCTTTCCGATCCGGCCAATCTCCCGAAGACCAAAGACGGCCCCAAGCCACGGATAAGGTTTCACGAGTGAGATGAGGTAGGGGCAGCACCGTGTGCTGCCCTCGTTCTGCCTTGGGTAGGGTTGAGCGCCCTCGCTCAACCGCGGCTGACCAAGGGTGGTCAGCCCTACCTCGTGCCCCGGTCCCGACCTTACCCATCGGGCTTGTCCCGGGAACTTTCTCCCGACATACCTGCTCTTACCCCTATGAGTTCTCCCCGGCTCGGTTTCCGCCATGTCTTGCTGGTCTTGGCTTCCGCCGCGCTCTTCGCCGCACCGCCGGCCAAGCCCGGTGTCCGCGTGGGGTTCGCCGATCGCGATATCACTCCCGACATCGGCATGGAAATGCCGGGTAATTACGGGAAGGTCTACTCGAAGAAGATCCACAATACTTGCAAGGTGCGGGCAAGCGTCTTCGACGACGGACAGAAGCGTGTAGCGCTCGTCGGTATCGACGCCTTGATGATCCGTCGCGAGACGGTGCTGGAAATCCGCGGACTGGTGAAAGCCGCCACGGGTATCACTGACGTGATGATTGGCGCCTCGCATTCGCATTCCTCCGGTCCGGTTGGCATGATTCTGCCGGGTGAATTCGACCATGCTTCCGCCGAAATTCAGGAACTGGCCTACAAGAAATCGTCCTGTGCCGATGCGGGCTATCTTAAGAAGGTCGTCGCCGCCACGGTCGAGGCGATCGTCGCCGCCGATCAGTCCAAGGCTGCGGTCAAGGTCGGTTACGGCGTCGGCCATGAGAGCCAGGTGGCTTTCAATCGTCGCCTGCGCATGAAGAACGGACTGACTTTCTCGCACCCAGGCAAGAATAATCCCGACGTGGTCGAGTTCGCCAATCCGACCGACGACGAGGTCGGCGTCATCGGCGTCTGGCGCCCTGATGGCACGCTGGCCGGCTGCATCATCAACTTCTCCTGTCACGCCACCACGAACTCCGACGGCATCGGCGCTAACTGGATCCACTACACCGAGAAGGTCATCCAGGGGTATTACGGCAAGGACGCCAAGGTGGTCTTCCTGCAGGGCGCCTGCGGGGACGTCACTCAGGTCAATAATCTCGACCCCAAGGCTAATCCAGCATCGGACGACTGGTCCCAGTTCGTCGGTGGACGCGTAGGCGCCGAGGCCTTGAAGGTCCTGCTGAGCATGTCGCAGACCCGCACCGCCGAGGTACCGCTCGCCGCCGATCATAAGGTTTGGGAAGTGCATCGTCGGATTCCGTCTCCTGAGCACGTCGCCGAAGCTCGTGAACGCATCAAAGGGCCGCCCGCCCACAAGGATTGGGTTTGGGCCAAGGAAACGCTCCTGCTTGACGCTCTCATCGCCAAGAAAAGCGACGTCGAGGTCGAGGTGCAGGCCATCCAGGTCGGCCCCGTGGTCTGTCTCTCCAATCCCGCCGAGTATTTCGTGTCGTATGGACTCCAGCTCAAGAAGCGTAGCGGTTTCCCGATCACCTTCCCGGTCGAGCTCGCGAACGGCTGCGTCGGTTACGTCCCGGACGAAGAAGCTTTCGGGCCCAACGGCGGCGGTTACGAGACGCGCCTGACGAGTTACAGCAACCTCGAGGTCACCGCTGGTACCCAGTTCATGAACTTCGGGCTCGAACTCGCGGCCAAGATGAAGCCTGCGAAGCTGCTCGAACGTCCGAATGGTCCGGTCGGCAAGCCATGGGCCTACGGCGACCAGCCTCCCCAGCTGAAATGATGCGTCTCGCTTCCTTCCTATTCGTCTCCGCCCTCGCGGCGGCACCGGTGCCGAGCCCGCTCGCACCAGGCGAGGCGTTAAAAGCCTTCCAGGCCGCACCTGGCCTGCGTGTCGAACTCGTCGCTGCCGAGCCCTTGGTGGCGTCGCCTTGTGCGATTGCCTTCGATAGTAAAGGCCGCCTGTTCGTTGCCGAAAATCGCGGCTATCCTATCGGCCCCAAGGAAGGGCAGAAGCCCGCGGGCGTCATTGCGATGCTCGAAGATACCGATGGCGATGGGCGAATGGATAAGCGTACCGTCTTCGCCGATGGCCTCACGTTTCCCAATGGTGTCCTGCCGTGGAATGGCGGACTCATCGTCACCTGCGCACCGGATGTGCTCTTCCTGAAGGATAACGACGGCGACGGCGTCGCCGACGAGCGTAAGGTGCTGCTTACCGGTTTCGCCACGACGGGTAGCACGCAACTACGTGTCAACGCCCCGACGGTCGGCCCGGATGGCTGGATCTATCTCGCTGCCGGACTCAGCGGCGGCACGGTCACCTGTCCAGACCATCCCGAGCGCCCCGCGCTCAAGATGACGTCCGATATCCGTTTCCACCCCAAGACCCTCGAGGTCGAATTGGTGGACGGGAAGTCCCAGTATGGCATGAGCTTCGATGCTTTTGGTAATCGCTTCATCTGTATGAACCGCGTCCCGGTCCAGCATGTCGTCTTTGACTCCAAGTGGCTGAAGCGGAATCCACGGCTGGCGTTCAGCGAGACCGTGCAAGATTGCAACGAGCGCAACGCCTTCAACGGCATCAATGGCGGCCACGACGGCGTCCGACTTTTCCCAGTCAGCTCGAACATCACCACCGCCGATGGGCATGCTGGTTCGTTCAGCGCCGCCTGCGGCGTCAAGGTCTGGCAAGGTAAGTCATTGCTCACGCCGGAGTGCTCCTCGGCGGTCTTCTCGTGCGATCCGACGGGCAATCTCGTCCACGCCGATCGACTCACTACGACAGGTGCGACCTTCGCCGCCTCGCCGCTCTATCTGGACCGCGAGTTCCTCGCCTCCCGCGATGACTGGTTCCGGCCGGTCTTCCTAACCAAGGGGCCAGAAGGCGCCATGTATGTCGCGGACATGTATCGCAAGGTCATCGAGCATCCGGATTACCTGCCGGAAGAGGTGCGCAAGCACACCGACTTCGAATCGGGTAAGAACCTCGGGCGCATCTGGCGAGTGCGGGCGGAGAAGCCGAGCGATCAACGTCTCCCGATGATGATGGTGCTCAGCGATACGCCGCGGATGAGATTTCGTAAGTTGATCGAACAAGGCGATGACGCTTCGCCGGATGCGACCAAGGCGCTTGCCGAAGGGGCTATACGGCATTCGGACGATAAGTGGATGCGTAACGCCGTGCTCAGCGGCATCGGCGGAAGGGAGGGGCCTTTCCTGAAGGCCTTGTTGGCGGCATTGCCGGGAGAGGCCAACGTCGACGCCGGTATGACGGAAATCTTCGGCTATCTCGGCGGCGCCTGCGCCCAGCCTACGGATCTCGAGGTCGCCAGCGGAGCGCCTGAGGCTGTCAGGCTCGCGCTCCTGAACGGATATCTCTCCTCTGCCGGTCGTAAGCCCTCCGGGCTGCCTGCTTCATTCTCATCATTGCTCGAAGCCTCGCCGGCGACCGCTGTTGATGCGTCGAAGACCGTCTCCGAGCGTATGGTGGCCGTGAAGCTCATGGCCCGGCTGCCCTGGGAGCGTTCCGGCGAGGCGATGCTCAAGTTGGCCTTGGACGAATCGTCGCCGGATCTGGCGAACATCGCGCTCAAGTCCGTCGTCATCTATCCTAAGTCGGAAGTCTCGGGCGGTTTGCTCGCCGGTTGGTCGCGATACACGCCGGCACGCCGGGATGCCGTCCTGGGCGCCTTGCTGGGCATTCCGTTCCATGTGAAGGGTGTCCTGGCTGCTGTGGAGGCCAAGCGCCTGCCCGCCAGCGCCTTTACTGGTGTGCGCCGGCGTCAGGTGCTCGCTGCTAAGGATCCCGCCGTGAAAGCCCTGGCGGAGCGCCTGCTGACCGTCTCGGCGCGACCGGAGGCCTTAGCTGAAGCCACCAAGGCGCTGGCCCTAACGCCTATGCCGGCGAATGGACGTGTCGTCTTCAATGCCGTCTGCGCCACCTGCCACCGTTTGGATCGGGAAGGGTATGCGGTCGGGCCAGATCTCTTCGATGTCCGTCGTCAGACCAAGGAGAACATCCTGTTCCATATCGTGAACCCTGACGCCGAGATCGCGCCGGCCTTCACCGCTTATCTCGCTGAAGCCAAGGACGGACGCGTCCTGAGCGGTATCCTCGTCGGCGATACGCCCACCTCAATCACGCTACGTGGCCCATTGGGCGTCGAAGCGTCCCTTCTGCGCTCCGATCTCGCCAAACTCGAATCTCTGCCTAGTTCGCTCATGCCCACCGGCCTCGAAGCTGGCCTCACTCAGCAGCAGCTGGCGGATCTCATAGCTTACCTGAAGGGTGAGAAATGAGGTAGCCTAGGGCAGCACGCGGTGCTGCCCCTACCTTGAACTTGCCCAGGGGCGTGGGTGGGCTAGGAATGGAGACACCCCTATGAGCCCTACTCGTCGTTCCTTCCTCGGTACCATTGGCGGCTTGGCCGCCGGTTATGCCCTCGCTCCGGCGCTGCGTGCGGCGGAAGCCAGCGGCAAGCCGCTCGGTCTCGCCCTGTGCGGCTTGGGTAACTACTCGAACGGTGAACTGTCGCCGGCGTTGCTGGAGACGAAGAACGTGAAGCTCGTGGCGGTAATCACGGGTACGCGCGAGAAGGGCGTGAAGCTCGCGAAGCTCCACGGCTTCGATGAAGCCAATATTTATTCTTACGAGCAGTGGGACAAGGTCGCCGCCAATAAGGCGATCGACATCGTCTATGTGGTGACGCCTCCCGGCATCCACGCTCAGAACGTCGTCGCGGCCTTTGGCGCCGGCAAGCACGTCATCTGCGAGAAGCCGATGGCCACTTCGGCCGCCGAGTGCGACACGATGATTGCCGCGGGCAAGAAGACCGGCAAACGCCTGGCGATCGGCTACCGCCTCCATTTTGATCCGTATCACCAGGAACTCGTCCGCCTCGCCAAGACGAAGGAGTTCGGTCCGTTCATGAAGATCACCACTGCCAACGGTTTCACGCTGAAAAAGCATGCATGGCGCATCGAGAAGAAACTCTCTGGCGGCGGCTCTCTGCTGGATATGGGCATCTATTCGATTCACGCCTGCTGCATGGCGGCCGATGCCAATCCGGTCTCGGTCACGGCTAAGGAACTGCCGAAAACCCAGCCGGAATTCTTCACCGAGGTCGAGCAGGCCATGGAGTTCCGCCTCGATTTCGCCAACGGAGCCGTTGCCAATGTCTGGACGGGCTATGACGCCAATCGTGCCGAGTTCCTGGCCGAAGCGGAGAAGGGCTGGTTTAAGGGTGAAAAGCCGGTCTTCAGCTACCGTAAACTCAACATCACGACCTCATCGAAGGGTAAGCTGGACTTCGGCGTCTTCCGTCAGCAGCAGCGCCACATGGATGGCGTCGCCGCCGCTTTCCGCGACGAGCAGCCTGTGACTTGCTCCGGTGAGCTCGGTCGTCGCGACATGGTCATCATCGACGGTATCTACGAGTCGATTAAGACGGGTAAGACGGTCGAGCTGAAGTACGCCTAACCTGAGGTAGGGGCGCGACGGCGTCGCGACCTTGGGGCGGACGCGTCGCCGACGCGTCCCTACCTCACCAACTCTTCGCCAGCTCGATCAACTTCGCGGAGGCCTGGGTCATGGCGGCCTCGCGTTCCTTCTCGCCGCTATTCACGCCTTCGGCGTGGACGAACGTGACGTCGGTGATGCCGATGAAGCCGAGGATCTTGCGTAGGTAGGGTTCCTGGAAATCGAAGTCCGTGCCAGCGACAAAACCGCCGCGGGAAGTGACGATGAGGGCCTTCTTGCCTTTGACCAGGGGCTCGACGCCTTCTTCGGTCAGCTTGAATGTCATGTCCGTACGCACCACTTGATCGATCCACGCCTTGAGGCAGGCCGGAATGGAGAAGTTATGCATCGGCGTGGCGATGAGCAGCGTATCGCAGCTGAGCAGCTCGGCCGTCAGGGCGTCGGAATGGTGAAGGATGCCTTTCATCGAAGGGTCATCGTGGTCCGCCGGGGCGAAGGCCGCACCGACCCAGGCGTCGGAGATGAAGGGTGGGGGATGATGGCCGACGTCACGATGCGTGACCTGCAGGCCGGGGGCTTTCAGGCGTAGGTTCTGGATGAAGCCGGCGGAAAGTTTCCGGGTCACCGACCTTACCGTGCGAGGAGAAGCGTCGATGTGCAGGACTTTCATGTACACAAAGTATCCTCTGGGCACTGGAAGTCAAAGGGGTGAATTCCAACACAAGGGAGACCGGAAATCGGAAAGAATGCTATGGGCATGCATATACCCCAGCAAACTATCCGGTTTCCGGTCTCCCTTTGAGTCGGTTTCTTTAATTCGTCCCCTTGGCCAGCGTCGCCTTCAACTCGGTTACGAACTGGGCGTAGGCGGGCTCCTTGGCGACGTTGGTCAGCTCCTTGGGATCCTTCTCGTGGTCGTAGAGTTCTACGCCCATCTCGCCACCGTTCCATTCCGTGTAGCGGAAGCGCTCGGTGCGAACGGAACGACCGACCTTGCGGGCGGGAGCGTTCTTCTGCTTGCCACCGGCGAAGGAGGCGTCGCGGTTGGCGGCACCGAAGTCGACCTGCGTGTAGGCGACGTTGGCCCACGGGCGGTTCGGGTCTTCGAGCAGGGCGCGGAGGCTCTTGCCTTGGGCGCGCTTGTCGGGCGTCAGGCTGCAAAGATCAGCGACGGTGGGGTAGAGGTCGACCAGTTCTGCGACGCGCTGGGTCGACTGGCCGTTGGCCTTGCTGTCCGGATCACGGATGATGAAGGGCACGCGCGCGGAATCTTCGTAGAGGGAGCGTTTCTGCCAGAGGCCGTGTTCGCCGAGGTTGTAGCCGTGATCGCTGATGAAGATTACGACGGTGTTCTTATCGAGGCCTTGCTTCTTCAGTTCGGCGAGCACTAGGCCGAACTGGGCGTCCATGAAGGTCATCGAGGCTAGGTAAGCCTGCTTGGCGGTACGCTGGGTATCCTCGGTCATGCCGTAATTAGCCACGGCGGTGTTGGAGAGAGCCACCTGGGGCTTGGAGGCACGGTCTGCGGTGGGGTCGGGGATGAGTTCGACCTTATCCTTAGGGTAGGATTCGAAATACTTCTTCGGGGATACGTAGGGCGTATGCGGGCGGAAGAAGCCCACGGCCAGGAAGAAAGGCTTGGCACGCTTTTCCTGTAGGAAGGAGATGGCCTGAGCGGCGATCTTGCCGTCGGTCTGCTCGGAGTCCGTGCCTTCGGCGGCGAGCCAGCTCAGCGTGCCGCCGTAGTTGCCGGAACCCACGAGGATCTGGCCGGTCTTGCCCTTGGCGCTATCGATGGACGAGCCGGCGCCGACGCCGATGGAGAAAATCTTGTCCTCGTCGTCGCAATCGCGGCCACGGGGATTCCAGACCTGTTCCCAAGACTGCGGGTCGTCGAGGCCGTTGGTACCGATTTCCTTCGGCACGCCGTAGTGGTAGAGCTTGCCGATGCGACCGACGGTGTAGCCGCTATTCTTGAACATCTGCGGCATCGTCACGATGTCGGGGACTACCTTGCGGAATTCTTTCGCGTTGTCGTAGACGCCGGTGGTGTCGGGGCGTAGGCCAGTGAGGAAGGAAGTGCGGCTCGGGTTGCAGAGCGCGTATTGGCAGTAGGCGCGATCAAAGCGCACGCCTTCGCGGGCGAGGGCGTCGATGTTCGGCGTCAGCGCCGGGCCGCCGTAGGTGCCCATGCGGGTTCCGCAGTCGTCGGAGACGAGGAGCAGGACGTTCTTGCGAGGCTCAGCTGCAAAGACGGACAGGGAGGCGAAGAGGGCGAGGGCGATGGGGAGACGCATGAGGCTATCTAGGGGACAAGTGGGCACGTGGGCAAGTGGCACCTAGGGCCAGGGCCAGGGATAGGGAAAAGTAAAGGGCCGAGGCTAGTTTCCTAGCCCTGGCCCTGTCTCTGGCCCTGCGAAGCTACGCTTCGCTTACACTTCCCAATCGTCGCCCTTGCCCTGGAGGACCTTGTCGATGGCCCCGAGAACGAGGTCGACGGCCTCTTCTTGGGAGGTCTTGTCGGTCTTAATATGGACCTCAGGAGATTCCGGGGCTTCGTAGGGCGAGGAGATGCCAGTAAATTCGGCGATCTCGCCCCGGCGGGCCTTGGCGTAGAGTCCCTTGACGTCGCGGGACTCGCAGACGGCGAGCGGGGCGTCGACAAAGACCTCGAGAAACGTGTGGTTCGCAAGGGCGGCGCGGGCCTTGGCGCGGTCGGCGGCCAGAGGAGCGATGAGGGTGACGAGCGTGATGTGGCCCGTGCCGGCGAAGAGGCCGGCGACGGCGGAGGCACGGCGGACGCTTTCGGCGCGGTCGGCGGCCGAGAAGCCGAGATCGCGATTTAGCGAAACGCGGAGGTCGTCGCCATCGACGCGGATGACGTTGCGGCCGGCGTCGAAGAGACGGCGCTCGACGGCTTCGGCGATGGTCGACTTGCCCGAGCCAGAGAGACCCGTGAACCAGATGACCGCGGGCGGGTGGCCGGCGCGGGCGCCGCGTTCGGAGGCGGTGATCTTGCCAGAAGGGGCTTCGGACTTCGAGACCGCGTCGAGGATGATGCCGCCGCCATGGATGCGGCCGCCTTCTTCGAGGGCGAAGCGACCCGTGATGGGGCACTCGCTGTGCAGATCGTAAGCTATGTTACGCGTGGCGCGGACGATTACTTCGCAGATCGAGTCGCGGGGGACGCTGGCGGCTTCCTTGGATTCGAGCGTGGAGGCATCGGTCACCTTGATGATCTTAGCGATGACCGCGTCGACGTTCTGGGTGAGCAGGCGCAGGCGGTAGGTCTTGTTCTGGACGAGTGGTTCTTTGCCGAGCCAGAAGATACGGGCGCGGAACTCGCGGCCGACGCGGGGCTGGTTGGCCGGGTGGGAGGCGACCTGGCCGCGTTCCACGAAGATCTGCTCAGAGAGAGTCACGCTGGCGGAGCCCCCGGTGCCGACGACCGAGCGGGATTCTGGGCCCGGCCAGTCTTCGAACGTGCGGACCGTGCTGCGACGACCGCCAGGCTGGAAGATGAGTTCGTCGCCCGGGCGGATGGCGCCGGCTTCGACGCGGCCCGCGATGATGCGGCGATGGTCGAAACGATAGATGTCGGAAACCGGCAGGCGCAGGGGCAGGCCGGTGAGGTCGTCTTCGTGGGCGAAGTTATCGAGGGCTTCGGTAACCGTCGGGCCTTTCCACCAAGCCATCTTGGCGGAGCGGTCGACGACGTTCTCGCCGTGCTTGGCAGCGATCGGGATAAAGTGAACGGCGTTGAGGCCGAGGGTCTTCAGGAAGGCCGAGTATTCGACGACGATCTTCTGGTAGGTGGACTCCGAGTGGTCGACGAGGTCCATCTTGTTCACCAGTACGACGAGCTGCTTCACGCCCAGGAGGGAGAGTAGGAAGGCGTGGCGACGGGACTGATCCATCACGCCTTCCTTGGCGTCGATGAGCAGGAGGGCGGCGGAAGCGCTGGCGGCGCCGGTCACCATGTTCTTAAGGAACTCCTTGTGGCCCGGGGCGTCGATGATTGCGTAGGCGCGCTGCTTCGTGCGGAAGAAGATGCGCGTGGTATCGATGGTGATGTTCTGTTCCTGCTCTTCGATCAGGGCGTCGAGGAGGAAGGCGTATTCGAACTCCATACCTTCGATGGCACAGTTCTTACGAACCTGCTCGATTTTGCCGTTAGGTAGGGAGTCGGTGTCGTTGAGGAGACGGCCGACGAAGGTGGACTTACCGTGGTCGACGTGGCCGACGACGACGACGTGCATCTTGCGATGGTCTTCGACGGAGGGAAGGGAGGTGCTCACAGGTTGGGAGAGGGATTGGGTGTTCATCTTGTTGGGCGGCTCACATGAAGCCCTTGGCGCGGAGTTCTTGCATCGAGTTGCGACCGACGTGGTCCTGGGCGCGACCAGCGCGTTCGCTGGTCTTGGTCAGCTTCAGTTCCTCGATAACTTCGTCGATATTGCTGGCCGGGCTGTCGACCGGGTGCGTGATCGGGTGGCAGCCGAGGGAGCGGAAGCGCTTGCCGTCGCGGGCGAAGTAGAGGGTCGGGTTAGGGATGTTCTCGCGGCGGATGTATTCCCAGATGTCGAGCTCGGTCCATTCCAGGAGTGGCTGAACGCGGACGTGGCCGCCTTCGGGGGCGGTGCTGGCGAATTGACCCCAGAATTCCGGCGGCTGGTCCTTGTAGTCCCAGTTACCTTCGGCGGAGCGAGGGGAGAACCAGCGCTCTTTGGCACGCGTCGGGTCTTCGTCGCGGCGGATGCCGGTCACGAGGGCGTCCCACTTAAACTCGTCGATGGCTGCCTTGAACGGAACGGTCTTAAGCTCGTGCGTGACAGTCACTGGATCGTGCGTGGCGTAGCCGATTCCGCGACGGATAGCGTCTTCGTTAACGCGGACGATCAAGTCGATGCCGTGGATGACCTTGGCCTTCTCGCGGAACTCGTACATCTCCGGGAATTCGTAAGTCGTGTCGATGTGCAGGAGCGGGAAGGGAATTTTGCCGCAGAACGCCTTACGGGCGAGCCAGATGAGCACGTTGGAGTCCTTACCCATGGACCAGGGCATGCAGACCGAGCGGAAGTTGGCGAAGGCTTCGCGGAAGACGTGGATCGACGTCTGTTCGAGGCGCGTGAGGTGGTCGTTTTGAGCGTTACGGGACATTGGCTGAAGAAATGCAGATGAAGGATTTAAAAACAGATGGATGATGAAGGATGAAGAGAGGCTTACTTCTTGGTACGCGTGTGGAGGCCGCATTCCTTCTTATCGAAGCCGGGCCAGCGGCCGCCGCGTTCGTCGCCACCGGAGGTGGGTAGGGTGCAGGGGAAGCAACCGATGGAGCGGTAACCGCGGTCGTGCAGGACGTTGTGAGGCAGTCCGTGCTCCTTGAGGTAGGCCCAGACCTGGTCGCGACTCCAGTCGACAAGCGGGTTGAGCTTCCAGACATCGGAGTTGTCGGGGCGGGCCGCGAGCGAGAGGAGGGGCGTCACGGAACGCTCGGCGCTCTGGTCGCGGCGCATGCCGGTGATCCAGAGGTCGAGGTCGAAGAGTTTCTTGCCGAGCGGGTCGACCTTGCGGAGTTCGCAGCACTTCTCAGGGTCGCGCTTCCAGAGTTCGGCGCCGTATTGGGCGGCCTGCTGTTCGACCGTCTGCGCGGGGTGCACTTCCTCGACCTTGATGCCGAGGTGGGCTTCGAGCTTCGCCTTGAACTCAAGCGTCTCGGGGAAGAGCAGGCCGGTGTTGAGTGTGAAAGCCTGGAGCGGAATGCCGGCGGTCTTAGCGAGGTGGAGAATGACGATGCCAGCGGGCTGGAAGCTCGTGCCGATGCCCGCACGGGCGCCGAAGGTCTCGTAGGCCCAGCGCAGACGGTCCACCGGCGCCAGCGTCGAGAGACGGGCGTCGAGATCCGGGATGCGGTCTGGGTTGAGGTCGGCCATCGACTGACTTAGGCGGCGGGAGCGGCGGGCCAGACGGCGGCCTGGTCGACCCAGTCACCGAAGGCCTGGCCGG
>Ga0209298_10001945_pt1 | contig 13092 bp, 18 predicted proteins | sample S_140806_EF_Meta_FD_187325 | JGI IMG/M metagenome (GOLD analysis project Ga0209298, IMG submission 187325) | Freshwater microbial communities from Lake Simoncouche, Canada to study carbon cycling - S_140806_EF_MetaG (SPAdes) (version 2) | ecosystem: Environmental > Aquatic > Freshwater > Lake ...
TTCCTTTTGTTTTCTTTTATTTTGGTAAAATTATTTAATAGTACTCTATTTTGTTGCCTTTAAATCTGAGTGCGTATATTATGATACAGATTATGGTAATCAATAGGAACAAGCTCATGGGTCTGGTCAAGAACATGAATGGTTCTTTGTGATACAACTGCCAATATGCTCCTCCTATTTTTTCTATCTTGGCCGCCAACACAAAGCCAATCAAGAATGCAACGCGATTCATTTTGAGATATCGCATAATGAACCCTATTGCACAAAATATTCCTAATATTATATAATCATTCCATCCGCCTGTGTGTCTCGTGCAAGACCACACTATCACTATCAACAAAAACGGAAACCAAATTTTCTTGGGTATCTGTGTTAATTTAATAGCATACCTAATGAAGAATATAGAGATTATCACAGTGACCAATAGAGCAGCCATGTAACCAAAACTTAGCACAGTGAAAAAGTCTTGGTTGGCCAACAAACGAGGACTGCCTAGATCCAACCCCACATAGGCCAGCAGGGCTAACACCAATATCTCAAATGGTGCTCCGGGTATACCAAATAAAACAGTGGGAAAATAAGCTGTGGCTTTGTGGGAAAGGTTGGCTCCTTCTGGACCAATTACGCCTCTCACGTTGCCTTTGCCGAATGGAACTTTATCATCTTTCCTTTTATTAATTGCTGTTAGACTGTAAGCAATATAATCGCCAATACCTCCGCCCAATCCGGGTAGAGCACCAATGATGCCTCCAACTACACCACCTCGAAAACTGTCCCAGCGATACTTCCAGCAATCTTTAACTCCCTGCCACATCTGTGCCCAGGTATTTTTAATTTTGGTGGCTGCTTTTGTCTTTCCAAGAACACCTTCAATTATTTCAGGCATTGCGAGTACACCTGCCATTACAGGCAATATTTCTATACCAGATTTGAGATAGTCCCAACCAAATGTCCATCTATACTCGCCCACTACTTCTGGAACCTCACCGATTAAACCCACGCAAATTCCAAATACTAGAGCAACGATTCCTCTAATCCAGTATTTGTTAGAAACAAAACAGATGACTGTCATGGCTAGTATTAAAAACAACAGCATCTCTGGCATGCCAAAGAGATATACTATTTTAACATAATAAGGCAACAACACAATAAACAAAAAACCCCAAATCAATGACTGTGCTGCGGCAGAACACAATCCAGCAGATAGAGCTCGAGCTGCCTCTCCTCTCTGAGCCATAGGGAATCCATCAATCATGGTTGCTGCCGATCCTGCACCGCCAGGTATATTCAATACCACAGAACTGAACATGTCTCCAATTGTCGCCGATATAACCACTGCAGTGGTCATTACAACCATGCTGTAAGGATCTCCCATGAAATGTTCAGCATAAGGAAACAGAGCAATCAAAGCCACTTGAGCACCAGCTACAGGAATCAATCCAAAAAGAAATCCGTATCCCACACCAATCAGTAGAATGGGTAGATATTGCGTCAGTAGTTCTATCATTTTATAACTGCGTTCAATATGCTGGAATTGGCAGATAAATTTTCTAAATTTACATTGATGCCAAACACTTCTTGATAAAATTTTGGAGTGTTATGATACCAAACAGCATTATGTTTTAATCCAAATTCCATAATTGCTTCATTCTGTTTGGCCACTTCATATTGTGAATCATAGAAATTCTTTGGTCCACAACCATTTATAGGATGAACGATATCATATCCACCCGCTTTGTTCCACCAAGTTAAAGCAACATCATTGGGACGATATATCAGCCATATCCAACTCGAAGGATATTTTTCTTTAATCTCATCCAACATGAGTGCCCACTCGTGTGCTTTCACTATTTTAGATCCGCTCTTGTCTCGAAATGGTGCCACAAGATTAGCATAATCTAGATTGCATTTATATTCTTGATCTCTGCCAAAAAATACTCCTAGGTGTCGTATTTTACCATGATGTACAAATTGTCTAGTGGAATTTCTATCAGTGATATTGAATTCTCCAGATTCTTGTACATTTTCTATGAGAGCTGTCCACATGGAACCTATCACTCCTGTGACAAAAATAAATTCTGGAAATTTGTTATTCATAAGTATTGACGTTATTTAAAGACAACAAATATACAATATGGATAATCTGAAACACGATCAAGCACTGTTAAATGAATGGTTTTCCAAACATTGGAGGCCTGTTTCTGATGGATTTACTTTCAGCAATTGGACTGATGTGGGATCAAAAATCAGCAACGATGAGTGGTTATTAGATGTGGGTTGTGGAGACAATCATTTTCGTAAACAAGGCAAACAAGTTGTGGCCATAGATCCGGCTAATACTCATGCTGATATACTGACCACTATAGAAGATTACCAACCAGATCGTTTGTTTGATGTGGCCACTTGTTTAGGCAGTATAAATTTTGGTAATCAAGATATTATTGCCAGGCAGATTGCTAAGGTAGTATCGTGTCTTAAACCCAAAAGTCGAATCTACTGGAGATTAAATCCAGGCAGACAAGATCATCCCAACAGATTCTGTGAGAACATTGATTATTTTCCATGGACACTGGAGATTCTACAATCATTTGCTGATCAACACGGTTATAAACAAACTGTTGGCAAAGAAGAGAGCAACGCCGATCGTTCTTGTGTGAGACTCTACGCAGAATGGCATCGATAGAAAAACCCACACTATTAATAATCACAGGTCCACAAGGATCGGGTAATCATCTATTCAGTAAAATATTTTCATTACATTCAGCAGTAACGGGTTGGACAGCATTGTATGATCGAGTATGGGTAGGACACGATCAAGAGCCTTTTCAACAGTATTGGCAGAATCCAGAACAATTAAAAGATTTTGATTGGACACAATCTCAATATTACATGACTAGTATTAGCTGTCCTTATGTATTAAACAAAAAATTTTCAATACCCAAATATGCACAATTTATCAACGAAGCAAAAAAACACTGTAATATAATATTAGGTATCATAGGTCGAGACAAGAATGTGTTAAAGTATCAGCAACTGAGAGTTAGACGAGGAGAACACACTGCTCCTGTCGCTGTAGAAGAATTTGCTAAATTAAAAGATTTAACAGATAATGTATTCTATCTATCACAAGAGTTATTCTTTCTTTACGGTAAAGATTATCTTTTGAATCTATCTAAACAAATAGGGTTTCCTATTGCTTGTGAAGATGCATACATTGATGAAATACTGACCATGGAAGCCAATGGCAAATATGTTAAACCTGCAGAAGAAGGTCCTTTTGATCAGGAACAATTTAAAATAAATTATTAATTAAAGTTTTTCGTAGAATCTATTGATATATTCTCGACAAGATAGAGAATGTACGGGTTTATTTTTTACTAGCTCATATAGCTCATAGTCTTTTTTATTCTTTTCCATCCATTCTTTTTTGAATTCTGTTTCCTGCTCAAAGAAATCATACACAGTCTTTTTTATTGTGTTGGGTGTGACATTTTCTCGAGCAACAAATTCGCAATTCCAATTCTTTTCCATGGACTCTTTTAATGATCCATAATTCCATACATCTATTCTTTCTATACGATCTTTCATGGGTGGCAGAGTTAATAATATTACTTTGTATACCGTTTCTATAACGGCCGGAAGATTTAATTTTAATCCTGCTGCTTGAACAGTGTTGGGATCGTTGAGATTTATTAATCTGTATTTGTTTTTTATTTCATCACATCTTTCTTTCACTGCAGCGGGATTCTCGGATCTTTTTATATCTGTAGCTATTGCAGACAAGAAACGATCCCAGGGCTCTCTCACATGGAAAAACAACACAAATTTCTCTAGAGTATCACAACTGTTTTGTATTCTTTGTAAATATTCTTTGGTAAAATTATCAGAGTTTGGAATTTCTAGACTGCTGTTACTCTTTATCGAATCAAACTGTTTTTTCACACTAGTAGTACCGGATTTGGCATTGCCTAGATACATGTGTCTGTTGTGTAGTAGTAGTTTGGGCATATTTTCATTTTACTTATTTTGTGTTAGATAACTAAAAATATATGTTGCCTCCACAATTTGGTAGAAGAAAACATCGCGGATACTATCGAGACCATTATGAGCCCGATGATGGAGAAACAATCCTGCTGTTGGGCATATTGTTGGCACTGTGGGGAATCTATTGGCTGGTGGTGCATTGGATAGATTGGGCTGTGGGCAATCTTATGGTATGGTGGGTGGAACCTTTAACCCTATTTGTGACGCTGCCTATCATGGGATTCTTTGCTTTGATTATAGATAAATTTGGCGCTAATCCTCTCTATTGGTGGCCCATGTTTTGGGGGACCAAAATTATTATTGCTCATGACTTAGAATTTTATGTGGATTTTGATGATGAGGAGTTCGTGCAGAACAATGGTGGTCGAGCGAATGTGTATTGTGGCACGGACAGCAATGAAGATCTATACATCAAGTTTCGCACTCGCAAAGATGCTGTGATCTATTCTTTAAGAAATCTTTAATTTTTCTAAACGATCAGTAAGCTCATTAACTATCTGTTGATAATCTGCTATCTGTACCTGCATATTGCCTATGTGTGCTCGCAGTCTTTTGATTTCCTGTATCTGCTCATCCATTAGCAGTAGATCTTGTTCGGGGTCTCCCACATCTTGCTTCTTAGAACCAAATATATCGTCGTAGTTTTGTCTGTATGTGTCATCCACAGGACGTGATTTGCCATCCCAAGTTTTTCCATACGTACTAGACATTCTATATCTCCTGTATCATTTTTTCTTTTTAGACTTTACTTTTATTTTTGTTTTAGTTTTATTCTTTGCTTTAGCTTTTTTCTTTTTAGGTTTGGGCTCAAATTTTTCTATAATCTCTTCTTCTACCGCATCTGGATTCTGCCAGCCTTCTCTCACACAGCAGGTTTGTGAACTGCCTGTACTGTCTTCTGTGAGATGTATATCTTCTTTTAATCCTTCATAACTGATACTGCTACACATTAAAGTTCCTTGCACTTCAGAACAGTTCAGTGTTATCTTATTAGTGTCCAGCTCTTCTGCCAGCTCTACGAAGTCTTCGTTGCCCCAACCACCTTTGTTGAATGCCTGTCCGTAGAAATAACACTTGTTGATCACACTGTCGTGATCCTCATCAAACTGTTGATAGTCATTCGTTTTGATTCCGTGTTTTTCTCTGCTCTCTCTTCCCAGTGCGATAGGCTCCCACATCTTAAATGAGCCATCGGCATTCTTGATAGGATTGCCGTCTTGATCAAACTCATCTATTTGTAAACAATTGCCATCAGACACTTCGCCACCACAGATGTGTTCCACGTTGTCCTGCTCATACCAGTCTCCTGAAAACTTGGCTTCTTCTGGCACATCGTGTTCTTGTTCATATGACTCTCTATCGAATCCCATCAAATACTCTTCAAGATCGCTGTCTCGATCCTTCCAGTACTCATACTGCTCACGAGTAATTGTGCCCATCACAGTCTCTCCACCATAACGACCGATGCTGAATTTGTATTTCCGATTGCCGTGAACTATCTTATCTATGAGTTTCTTCTTCTGTTTTAGAGTAGCCATTTAATTAAGGTCTGCCTTGTCCTCTATAAATCTTAAAACTTCTTCTCTTGTGTTTGTTCATGCTAGAAGTTTTAGTTAGATTACCTGGACGACCTGCACTGGTTGCTTTGTAGTTTCTCTCTATTTGTGTTGCTAATGTTTTTTTTGCCATAATAGTAAATTTAACATGGTTTGACAAATATGTCAACTCGTGTATAATAAGTATTTGCATGATCAAATACCAATTAAACTGTAACAACGAGCATCAATTTGATGGTTGGTTTCCAAACATAGCCGAGTTCGAGCGACAGAAAGAAAAGAAACTATTAATATGTCCTATGTGTGACAGCAATCAGGTGGATCGAGCTATCATGGCTCCAGGAATAGGTAAACTTAAAAGTAAATCTAAGACTAAGACTAAAACAAAAAGCAAGAGTCAATTGGACAAAGAAGAATTCTACAGAGGACAATTCACAGATGACACCATGATACCAGCGTCACAAGCCAAAAATATATTACGTAAGATAAGAAAAAAGATCGTGACGGAGTTTGATAATGTGGGCGATGGGTTCGTGAAAGAATACAGGAAACACGAAAAAGGTGAGCGAGATGATAAGTTTTATGGTGTGCCCAGCAAAGAAGAAGTTAAAGAACTATTAGAAGAGGGCATAGACCTATTTCATTTGCCCAATATAAAAGACGATGCTTAATCAACCTGTAGCAGTTCGAGTAAATGATTTCCTTACATGGGAATCAGCAAGAATAGACAATTTCCTACACAACGTGGAGTGCCCATCACCGCAACCCTGTCGCAACTTCATGCCCGAGTGGTATAAGAACCTACGTGGAGACTTGTCCAAATACCGACAGGATGAATGGCGCAACAATAAAACCATAAGACATTGTCAAGGCATACAGGGATTAACTCGATTGTCATTCACTATACCCATGCCATTTGATATGACCGAGCAAGAGAATGTTTTAAGTAGACGGATATTAGTAACTGAAATGGTGCATGGTACTGTGTGGGATGAGCGAGATGAGCAGGGCAACAATCTATGGAACTTACTGGCAATATTTTGGCCATGGCGTGCTAGAGTCAGCAAGGGTTATAGAATATTGGTTACAGAACATGGGCTAGATTGGAATCCAGATTATCATACATTCAGTGGTGCTACTCCTCCAAACCATAATCCCAATCCTGAGAAAAATGGGATTGGCAACATGTATCAGTGGGAGCAGAAGACGGATACTGACCAATACAATTACTTCAATATTGAAACAATCACAGCACTTCGCTCAGGAAAGACATTAAAAAAAGATGATCTAGTGTTTTCTTTGTTGATTTTAAAAGACTTTTAGCGGTTGACATATTCTAAATTTAGTGTAAAATATATTTTTATATGTTATCAGAATGTTCTGATAGCAGTATTAACTAACGAGAAAGAGGACTACAATGTTTTTTAACTTATTTGGTAAGTCTAAAAAATCTAGCTCTGCTTCTCACACTACAAAGGAAGAGAAAAATATGTCAAGAACTAATAACTTCGTAATCTATACGAGAGAGTTCAAAACTAGAGCAAAACAAATCGGTGTATTTGCTGAACCAGCATCTGCTTATATGGTTGATGGTGAAGTTCACGGTGGAAAAATCAAGTTCAAAAATTTGAACGTGAGAAACACTGCAAGAAAAACAGCTACTAACAAGCTGATTTCTAAAGGCGTTGATTTTAACGTAAATGTTTTAGGAACTGCTCCTAAATCATCTGCTTTATCAATCAAAGCTAATGTAATTTCTTTATTAAGAAAATCAGGAAGAAAAGTAATTAACTTTTCTGCATAATTAATCTCCGGATTAATTTACTACAAAGAGGGCGGCTTTCGGGTCGCCCTTTTTTTTGACTTGAAAATCTAAAGTAGATGACTTTTGACTATTTTAAAAGTGTAAATATTTTTTGCCCATTGATTTTTGTTCATTAATTGATTTTTTCTTAAATTAAACTGATCAGCCCAGTGTACTTCTTCTTTATCATTTTTTTTAATACCAAAAGCCATAGTTCTTTTTAACTGAGTAGATCCTTCTAATGCCCACAGCAATTCTGTGCAGCATTCGTTATGTACTGCCAATGCGGCATCGGTATGAAAAAATGATTTAGCTTCGTCCACAGAAGCAAACATTTTTAGTGGATTGTTAGTTATTGGTACTTGAGAATATATTCCGGATATTCTATTGAATACTCCGTATAGATTATCTAAGTTGGTCATGGTTTTAATTTAATTATTATTTTCCATAATATATTATTTTGTATCTGTCGTCTTTGAAACAACGCCATGGATCGATTACTGTAGCACCTTCTTTTAAATCAAAGTATAACTTCTGTTCGTACTTCTTGCCTGTGTGGCTGTATGTGGTTTGAGGATCGTGTGTCATCACGCACACACAGTCCTGTTCTCCCACTAAAATATTTCCCGTTTCTGAATCTGCATAGCTAACATCGATTCCCATCTCTTTTAGATATCCGCCCAATAGCACACTGGGAGATCCTATAGTGTATGGCACTGAGGGTTTATAAGCTCTGCCATTTATCACACAAGGTTTATTCTCTTTGCGACACACATCAGCAATGAATTCTGCCATGTTGCGAGTTTGCTGTTCTCGACTGTGAGATATTGCGGCAAAAAGATCATATCCTAAATTTAATTCTTTTGCCAGCCAGCTGAGTGCTATATTGTCTCGAGGATGGCAAGCACCTCCATCGCCCATGCCAGCCTTGTAATATCCTTGACCCGTGATCCTTACAGAAGCTTGTTTAAATGCATCTGTGATCTTATCCACATTCATGTGTCCAATTTTCTGTGCCACATCTTGAATCATGTTGACCAACGATAGTCGAGCCGATATCATTGTGTTGTAGAATATTTTAAATCCTTCTGCTTCTTCCCAAGTGCCGATCATCTGTTGAGCATTGTTTAATATCAGCTTCTTGTAGAACTTAGACAGCGTCTGGCTCGCTATTGTGTCTTCTCCGTATTCTGTTCCAATGATCACCATATCTGGGTGTACCATATCATAGGCTTCGGATCCCATGGCAATTAGGTAAGGATTGTAAACGAATTGAAAGTTTCGAGTGTATCGAGCAAATTCTCTGCGTGTGGTGCCTGGTAGCACTGTGCTGATCAGAGACACTATCTGATTCTTATGAGCATATCGTTGACATTGTTTTAATACATCTATCACTAAAGAATAATCAAAATCCTTCACTGGTAGGTGTGTAGTGGGCTTGGATCCATCATAATCTGGGTGATGAGGAGTAGGCACTGCTATGAATATTATCTCAGTTCCTTCAAATACTTTTTTGATATCCTGTGTTATCTTCACGTGTGAGCTTACTCTGTGTTCCACGTCATATCCTATCACTTCGTGCTGTCGTGTCATTTCTTCAGCACAGGGCATTCCTAACTTGCCAAGGCCTATAAATCCTATTTTCATTCTCTCTCCAAATCACAGGTTATACAATGATGTCCACCGCCCAGTGTACGACTGTGTCTTAGCTCTGATTCTAATACTCGGAATCCTGCTTCTTGTAATTGTTTTTTTAAAAATGTTTGTGCTGGATCTATTATAACTGTTTCTGGATCTATAGAAAGTATATTCATTCCTATCCATTTACTGGCATAAGGAAACTTGTGAAACTTTCTTTCTGTGCATTTTGAAAACCAGATCTTTTTGTGTGATCTTAAAAACTTAGGTAGAGTGTCTTCTTTGACTCGCTCAGCATTGACCAATATAGTATCTGCATTTAGAGATGTTAGAGTGGAATCTATGTGAGCGAAAGCATAAACACCCTCCCATTTGATCACTTCAAACTCTGTGCCCACTATTTTTTGTAACCATTCTGCGCCTGCATGATTGGCTGTGCCGGAAACTAGATATAATAATTTGTCATTAAACTTTAACACATTGGCAGCATCAAAAATTGGATATCGTTCTGTGAGATTCATTCTGCTATCTTTTACCACACATTCAGCTGTCTCCATCACAGCTCGTGGTGCGGCCATCCAACGACAGCCATCTTTTATGGCTTCATTTTTTATCACATGGTAAGCTCGTGTTTCATTCTGTCGGCTGATAAAAGGAGTAGGACATTCAATAATCATATTACCCACAGACAGTAGAAGGTCTCTAGCACTGTAACTGTGCATGCCTGTGGTGACATGATCCAGCGATGCTGTGGTTCTTCTCCAATCCATTATTTCGGGTCTATGCACTGATACTCCATTTTCTTTTAATAGGTCTATGAATGCGAATAGGTCTTCGCGAGTTTCTTCAATCACTTTGTCTGCTACTGGTCCTATTTTGAGAGAACCTGGGTAGGTACTCAGTGACAGCATTCTATCAAAGAATATATCTCCTTTGGGCCAATTGGCATGATCTGCTCGACCCACTATCACTGATTTTAGACGACCATACTCGTTTTTGGTAAAGACTTTCATTGTTTTTATTTAAACCTTTGATTTTTGTTTGTTAAATAATTTCCATGCAATTCTCAGTCAAAGTAGTGGAGGGCTCGGTGGTTAACACAACAGATCTGCTGTCTTATCTACTAACCAACAGAGAACAGTCCACTATCCATCTACAATTGGAGGATGCTCCTGCTCTAGAGTGTGTTAGAGTAGACGATATTGGTTTTTTAAATTTTTTAGAGAAGTTTTGCACAGAGCAATCATTGAAGAAAGAATCTATATCACTCATGACTGAAAACATGATACAGGATAAGAGTGTGTGGCCAAATATAAAAATTGTTCCAGGAGTTTATCCTTTTGAATATGGTACAAAAATAAGTTATAAAGGAATTAAAAATATAAAGAGCAAATTTGGTATATTCGTTGGCAGAGCCACGTGGCATCGACTCTACCTATCTGCTCTATTGTTTAATAGATACAGAGATGATTCATTAATAAGTTTTTGGCAACATCTTAAAGACCCCAAACAACCGGCCAATCTACACATTGATGAGTTATTATCTAACATGGCTAGATTCTGTAAGAGAGAGTTATTAGAACAAATAACAAATTTTGTAAATCATTTACCTATGCATCTCTGTGAAGAAGATAGATTAAACAATAACAACACAGGTTGGATCAATTATGATCGTGCTTATGATTTTATTGATCGCTATGATGAAATATTTCTTGATGTGGTGTGCGAAACCATGCACCAAGGTCGAACATTTTACCTCACTGAGAAGATGGCAAGACCATTATTAACAGGTACACCATTTGTTGTGTTTGGTCCACGAAACTATCTGCAGAATTTAAGAAGACTGGGATTTAAAACTTTTAATGATATTTGGGATGAAGACTATGACAATCACGAAGGAGCGGATAGACTACATCACATGGAAAAATTATTAGATACAATATCTCAATTCTCTTTAACAGAAATGAATACTATATTAAAAAATATAGAAGATACATTAGAACACAATAAAAGAGTATATGCTGATATAACTCTTTTAAAAATAAACAGGACATATCTATAATGAGTTATAAACATCATATCATACGAGTACAACATTTAGTACCAGACTCTTGCAAAGGATTTCCTAACCAAGAACTCAACGATAGAGTGAGATTGTTATTTGAAAATCCAAACAATTTTATTTGGTTGGAACACACCAACGATGTCAGCGGTCGTGCTGTGGATGCTTGGATTGATTGGTGTGGTATTAGAAATTATAAAAATATCGGTTTATTTTTAAATTTAGGAGTGAAAAGACCACCAGATTCTAAATGGGAGAGATTTCCTATAGTGTTTTGTGATAATAATATACAGAGTCAAGCATTCTATCACAAAGTCAATGAGCAAAAATATAACACAGAAATAACTGCTCAAAACAAAAAGATTTTATTCTTAACAGGAAAACCTCTTAGCACCAATAGACTGCCTGTATTGGACCTTTTAGATAAGAGTGAATTAAAATTTACGGCTAGCCTGTTCTGGAACAACAACATGGATATGAAACATGCCACAGGTGTGTGTGATTTATCAGAGAATAGAATATTAGAATTAGTGAACAAATATCAAGGCAGTCCAGATCATGCTCAAGTAACCAACGGAGAGAGCAACATAGGAGCATTCCACATGGCAGGTGTGCCGTATGATCATTCAATTTATCAAACACATCAACTCAGTTTAGTTCCAGAGACCAAAGTAAAATGGGATTGGGAATACAATTTTTGTACAGAGAAGACTTTTAGAACAATCTTTAATCATCACCCGTTTATAATTTTAAGTCAACCAGGCACATTAAAACACTTAAAGGATCGAGGATATGATTGCTTTCAAGAGTTTTTACCTTATCCTGAATATGATCAACTGGATATCAGTACTCCACAAAAATTAAGAGAGAACTGGCCACACATAGAAAAAAATTGCCAAGCATTGTTAGACAGTGATCCTGTGCTTGTATTTAAAAAATGTCAATCTAACTATCAAAATTTAGTGCAAGAAAATGAGCAGATATTAGAGTCTGCACATCGAGCTACAGAACATCAAATAGATTACGGTGCCTATTCCTATGATGCTTTCTATTGGGGAGTACAACCAGACAACTGGGTTTGGCCCAGTTGGAACACTGAGAGAAGAAAATTTAAAAAATAATTAATTGATTGTGCCTGTGATCTGCACAGTGTATCTTACCTCATCGCCTAGATTGCCACCCAGGTGAGGAGTATCATTACTCCACATAACATAGTCCATGGCTTGCCAGTGTGTGAAACTTTGATTATCTGCTTCAAAATAATGTCCAGATTTCCAATCTTCTAGGAATACCAACATTCTAACTATCTTGGATCGATCCTCTATTTTGTAATACTTCATATAGTTGATAAAATGATCCACATGCTTCGGCACCACACAGCCAGGATTCAATCTGTAGAAGCACCAAGCCATGTTGTTCCATCCTTGCGTGTTTAGGTAATCAAAATTGTAAGTGCCATTGTTGTCCATGTCTGCAAACATTTCTCCCAGCACTGCTGGATTTTTCATGTTGTCAATAACCGCATCGGGTTTACGACGATACGGTAGATTATGAAAATCCACACCAACTTCAATACCAAGGTTTCCTGTCTGTAATACTGGCATAATTAAATACACAGTTAATTATCCAATGACAAAAAATTACGATACAATTACCAAATTTGAACAAGCTCTAGCTGAATTCACAGGAGCACCTTATGTGGTAGCCACCGATTGCTGTACTCATGCTATTGAGCTGTGTTTTAGATTACTGGACATAAAGGCTTGCTCTCTGCCTGCTCATACCTATCTGTCTGTGCCACAAACTCTACGATTGCTGGGAGTGAATTATGATTTGAATTTTTATATGTGGCTAGGAGAATATCGTTTTAAGGAAACACCCATATGGGATAGTGCTCGTATGCTGAGGCCAGGCATGTATCATACAGGACAATACCAATGCCTAAGTTTTGGTCCAGGCAAACCATTAGACAACACTCGTGGTGGTGC
>Ga0209298_10001950_pt1 | contig 13066 bp, 13 predicted proteins | sample S_140806_EF_Meta_FD_187325 | JGI IMG/M metagenome (GOLD analysis project Ga0209298, IMG submission 187325) | Freshwater microbial communities from Lake Simoncouche, Canada to study carbon cycling - S_140806_EF_MetaG (SPAdes) (version 2) | ecosystem: Environmental > Aquatic > Freshwater > Lake ...
AGCGGCGGCTCACCAGCCGGGAGGCACAGGCGGGGATCACCACGAAGGCGCTGATCAGCAGCACCCCCACCGCCTTGATCGAGATGGCCACCACCACCGCCAGCAGCACGATGAACAGGAGCCGGTGGCGGCCGGCGGCCACCCCGCGGGAGATGGCGAGAGGTTCATCGAGGGTGAGCAGGATCTGGCTGCGTCGAGTGAGGAACAGATAGGCGCAGGCTCCGATGAGCAGCAGCAGGATCAGGCTGAGGTCGAGCCAGGACACGCCCAGGATGTCGCCGAACAACAGGTGTTCGATCCCACCCCGGTAGCTGCGCACCCGGCTGAGCACCAGCACCGCCAGGGCGAGGGAGGAGGAATACACGATGTTCAGCAGCGCGTCGGCAGGTAGGCGGCTGCGGCTGGCCAGCCGGTCGACACCAAGGGCGAAGAGCACCGCAAAGGGCACCAGCACCACGGTGGGATTGAGGCCCAGCAGGATGCCGGCGGTGATGCCCAGCAGGGCTGAATGGCCGAGGGCGTCGCTGAAGAAGGAGAGCTGGCGCAGCACGGCGAAACTGCCGAGCACCCCGCCCAGGGCACCGGTGAGCAGCCCGGCCAGCAGGGCCCGCTGCAGAAAGGGAAGCAGCAGCAGCTCCCCCAGAACCTGCGGAGCGCTCATGGCAGCGAGGGACCGCGGCCGTGGTGGTTGTGGTGGTAGGGCACGTAGCCCGGGCCGTAGACGCGCTCCAGCTGGAGGGGGCTGAGGGCGTGGTCGGGGGAACCGGAGCAGCGGAGGCTGCGGTTGAGGCAGAGCACCGCATCGCAGGTGCGCCGCACCATCTCCAGATCGTGGGAGACCTGCAGGATCGTCCAGCCCTCACTGCGGCGCAGGCCATAGAGCAGGGTGTGGAACTGGTCGGTGGCCTGGCTGTCGAGGCCGGCCTGGGCCTCATCCAGCAGCAGCAGGCTGCGGGGACGCACCACGCAGAAGGCGAGCAGCACCCGTTTGAGCTGACCGGTGGAGAGCTCGCTAATCAGACGATCGGTCAGGTCGGAGATGTCGGTGCGGCCAAGGGCGCGGCGCACCGCGGCCGCCCGGCCGGTGCCGGAACGCCAGGGCAGCGCCAGACCGGGACGGTCGAAGCCGAGGCCCACGAATTCGGCCACCGTGAGGGGGATGCGGCCGCGCAGGCTGAGGGTCTGGGGGAGGTAGGCAATGCGGTCGCGCACGGCGACCGGCAGCTGGCCCCGGGGTCCGAGGGAATGCCCGAGCAGGCGGATCGTGCCGGAGCGGCGGGGCAGGATCCCGAGCAGGGCCTGCACCAGGCTGCTCTTGCCGGCGCCGTTCGGGCCCACCAGGGCCGTGTCGGATTCCGGCGGCAGCGAAAAGCTCACGTCCTCCACCACCGTGGCGCCATCGCGGCACACGGTGAGGTGTTGAACGTCGAGGATCGCGGCCGCCATGGCTCCAGCGTACCGAGAGCGCCAACCGCCCCAGCGGCGGGGCCGCTGCGAGATGGGCAGCGGCAGGCCCAGAGCTGGCGCGCCTGCTTGACCCTGCCGTTTCGCCGCCTTCCATGACCTGAGCAAGGTGGACATTCCGGCTCGGCAACGCCGCAGGGGGGCCTGGGAGGGAAACCGGCCGACGGGGCAGGCAGGAGTTCCATACGATCCGCCCATACCCCTGCCTGGGTGAGCGCCGATGACCGCCGCGGATTCCCCTGAGCCTCGCCGTCGCATCGCGGTGAGTGGTGCCTCCGGCAAGACCGGCTGGCGGGTGGTGCAGGAGGCGATCGGCCGGGGGCTGGCTGTCCGGGCGCTCCTGCGGCCCGGCTCAGCCGTGCCGGATGGGCTGACGGGGGCCGAGATCGTGCGCCTGGAGCTCAGCGATGCCCCGGCCCTGGAGGCGGCGCTCCGCGATTGCGAGGCCCTGGTGATCGCCACCGGAGCCCGGCCCTCGGTGGATCTGCTCGGGCCGCTGAAGGTGGATGCCCTGGCGATCCGCTCCCAGATCGAGGCCTGCCAGGCCGCGGGGGTGAAGCGGGTGGTGCTCGTGACCGCCATCTGCAGCGGCCGCCTGCTGCATCCGCTGAATCTGTTCGGATTGATCCTGGTGTGGAAGGGGCTGGGGGAACGGTGGCTGGCCGAAAGCGGCCTCGACTGGACCGTGGTGCGCCCGGGCGGCCTGAAGGAATCGGAGCAGGGGATCGAGCGGGAAGGGATCGTGTTCAGCGGTGCCGGCGGCCAGGAGGGCGGCAACCTGCCGCGGCGCCTGGTGGCCCGGGTCTGCCTCGATGCCCTCGACGCGCCGACGTCGATCGGCCGGATCGTGGAGATCACCAGCTCCCCCTCCCAGCCCCAGGACTCCCTGGCGACCTGGCTGAATAGGCCGCAGCAGGCCCCGGCCTGAAGCAGGGGGAGGGCGACGTTGTTAGCAGCGCGGATCCCTGCGATCGGTGGCCGCGTATCCACAAGCGTGGTGCTTGGTTGGGAAGATTTGGATCGGTTTCTCCTGTTGCGCCCGATTCAAGTGCTGTTGCAGTCGCTGCTGCTGCAGTTCATCAGTTGATGCAACAAGATCCGCCACAGCGGCGTGACCGGCACCAGCCAACGGGCAGCCTCGGCGCGGATGCGATCCGCCCCACCGGCCCCGAGGGCAGCCCGGACAAAGGCGGCGTCCTCCACGATCCACCGCTCCAGGGCAGCGGCCGTGACCTCAATGTGACACTGGACCCCGAAGGCGCGCGGGCCGATCCGGAACAGCTGCTCAGGGCAGGCCAGGCTCGAAGCCAACAGGGTGGCGGCGGGCGGCAGCTGAATGCGGTCGCCGTGCCAGTGGAGCACCAGCAGGCTGGCGGGCAGATCCTGAAGCAGGGGCTCCTCGGCGGGGGAGCGGGTGAAGCTGATCGCGCCGAACCCCACCTCCCGATGGGGCAGCGGTGGATCGCCCACGGTGAGCGGGATGGCGCCACCCCCGGCGGCGTGGGCCAGCAGCTGGGCGCCGAGGCAGAACCCCAGCACCGGCCGCTCATCGGCTAGGGCACGGCGCAGGAGGATGACCAAAGGCATTAGCCATGGGAAGGCCGGATCGCCGAGGTCGGCCACGCCCATCGGCCCGCCCATCACCGCCAGGATCTGATCGGGCCGGAGGGCATCCGGCAGGGGATCGCCGGCGAAGGGCCGCAGGATTCGCACCGCTAGGTCCCGTTCGGTAGCCACCTGGGCCAGCAGACAAGGCCCCTCCCGTTCGACGTGCTGGACCACCAGCAGTTCCTGGACCCGGACCATCGCGACGGCGTGTGGAGGCGGGAACGTTAAAACCGCCCTCGGCCGGGCGGCCGTGGTCACAGGCCGGCCACAACCTGGAGGCGCGCGAAAATTGAGCTTTCTCCCCATACCACCCCATCGCTGAACCGGAAACTCTCGATCCGCAGCGATGGAAAGTGGAAATATCCCTGCACACGCAGCTGATCCGACGACACAAACCGCAGCGATAAGTCATTCTCCAATCGCTCCACCAGCGACACCTCCGTGCTGCGCAGGTTGCTGAACTCCACCACATCCGCATTCGGCTCATTCGTGCTCCCCTCGTAGTCGAAGATCGTGGTGCGCCAACCACCCCGGCTGATGCGGTAGAGATCGTTGCCGCCGCCTCCCATCAGCGTGTCGTGGCCACCACCGGCGATCAGGGTGTCGTTCCCTAGATCGCCCCCCAGCCAGTCGTCGCCGCTGCCGCCCTGCAGTTCATCGTTGCCCCCGTAGCCCTGCAGCACGTCATTGCCGGCACCACCGAGAAGCCGATCATCCAGCCCCGCTCCGTTCAGGGTGTCATTGCCCGCCAATCCATCAATCCGATTCGCCATGTCGTCGTAGCCGCCCAGCTGATCGGGACCCGCCGTGGCGCCACCCACCACCACCCGCTCGCGCACCTGCCCATCACCCCACAGCACCCCATCACTGAAGCGGAAGCGCTCCACCCGGAAGTTGGGATCGCTGAAGTACTGGAGAATCCGCACCGCGTCACCGCCGCGATTGCCGATCACCAGATCGGCATTGAAGCGCTCAATGGCAATCTCGGTGGAGGGAACATCCAGCCAACGCAGTTCATCCTGAGCGCCATCGCCATCCTGGAGCGTGTCGCGGCCATCGCCACGCGCCACTAGATAGAGATCATTGCCCGCCCCTCCGCGCAGGAGATCATCACCCCGGCCGCCCTGGAGAACGTCATCCCCCGCCTGAGACGAGAGGCTGTCAGGGCCGGCATCTGCCTGGATCCAGTCGGAGGAAGCTGAGCCCGTCAGCCCGTCGGCACCAGGCCCTCCCATGACCATGGCCTGGATGGGCAGCACCGCGCCGAGCATCACCGCGAAGGGATCCAGGCGGCCGCTAACGGCCCGGGCCAGGGAGCGGAGGAGGGAGGCCCCGGTGGGGCCCATGCCGGCCAGGCTGCTGGTGACGCGGAACAGGGCCGCCGCATCGGGGAGCGGACCACTGTTGGCCGCCAGGGCCGTTAGCAGACCACCCACTTCGAAGCGCAGGCTGCCATCGGGCCCCACAGCGCCCTGCACTCGCCGGAGCAGGGGAGCCAACTCCACCTGGGCGGAGAGGAGACGATCGACTGCCTGCCGCAGCCCCGCGAAGGCCTCGTCCAGGGCGCCGTTGAGCCAACCCTGGGGTCTATGGGTCACGATGATGCCGCGAAAGCGCCTGCCCATCAGCTGCTCCATGGCCCGCAGGCGCCGGTAGCCGTCCTGATCGCCTTCCCATCCGGGCATCACCTCCTGGTCAACGCCGGTCCAGGCGAAGATCAGGGATTGGAGGAGGGCCTCCCGCTGCATCGAACTGCCTGCGATCCACTGCTCCAGCAGGGAAGGCAGGGGGCCATCGGGGCGGGCGGCGATGGCCTGATGCAGCCCGGGCACCAGCCCCATGCCCGCCAGTTCCGGCAGGGCGGCGATAGCGGCGGACACGGGCAAGGGATTGAGCTGGCGTGAGCGGGTGGTATCGATCGCGAACCACACGTCATTACAGGCCAGCTCACGGCCATCGCTGCTGCGGTAGGTACCGAGCTGGCGGTGACGATTGCCCTGGGAATCAGTCCAAGACGAGTCGACATAGGCGAGAGAAAGGCTCTCCACGCCGCGCTGATCCAGGCGGAACAGCTCGCCCGGATCGGTTTCCGCGTCGGCGTCGGCATCCAGCCAAAGCCGCAATTCCGACCAGACGGGATCACGGCGATCGAGGCGGCCATCGCCATTGCTATCGAGGCCCCGCAGGGCTTCAAAGCCGTTGCCGGCCAGGTTGCCATCGGCCAGGCGGGTGCGGTTCCCGAACAGCTCGTTGCCGGAGGTGATCCGGCCGTCGCCATCGCGATCGCGCACGAGCAGGGCATCGCCGCCACCCACCCAGCCCGTGCGTTCCGCGAAGCCATTGCCATCGTGGTCGAACTGGATGGTTCCCTCAGCGATGCCGCGGGTGGTGACACCGTTGCCATCGAGGTCGAGCAGCAGGGGTGAGGTGGTGTTCTCGGCCGTCACGAAGAGGGTCTGAAGGGTCGCGATGGCGGCCTCACTCCAGTCGGCCAGGGCACGGCTGAAGGCGGCCTGGAGCGCCTCACCGGCGGGACCAGCGGCGAGCTGGGCACCAGCGAAGCCACCGGCAACCACCAGGCCGGAGGCCACCAGGGCCCCGATCGGACCGGCGGCGAGCAGGGGCGTGGCCAGGAGCGCGGCGAGCTGCCCACCCGCCAGGCCACCGGCAGTCTCCCGGGCCCAGCGGCTGAGGATGGCCTGGGCACCATTCCGGTCGCCGCGCTGCAGGGCAGCGTGGGCATCGATCGCGGTGATCGCCAGACCCAGCACCAGCAAGCCCTCGTCGAGGCGACTAAGCAGCTTGGTGAGCCCCAGCCGCTGGAGGATCTGGTCGGGCCGGTTGAGGGCCTGCCGCTCGGCCACCAGCAGCGGGCGATAGCGCTGCAGCACCTGCTGGTGGCTGCGATAGCGGTCGGAGGGCAGGAAGGAGCCGAGGTGACGATAGGTGGCCCCCTCCGGCAGGGGGGGCGGAACCACGGGGGGCAGATCGAAGAGGAAGGGGCGGCTATCGATCTGGAGGAGACCCTGGTGCAGGATGGGATTGCCGGAGGCATCCACGGCCAGGCGGAGATGGGCGACCTCGATTTCGGAGTTGGCGGTGATCAGCTCAAAGGCCTGCTGCAGGTTGAGCTGACGCAGCACGCTGATCGGAATGCCATCGATCCGTGTGACGCGGGGATTGGCCAGCAGCACCGCCAGTTCGCTCTGGGCGAACACGCCATCGAGCCGAGCGCCGGCGGTGAGGGTGAGCACCTCCCCACTGGCGGCGGCAGCGAAGCGGGCCGAAACCCGGTCCCAGATGCCATTGGCGATCCGATTGCCGTTGGCGTCGCGGGAGCCGTAGAGGTAGGCGGCTATTTTTTCGCGATCTCTCTCAAACAATTGATTCAGCTTGTCAATCAGCAGGTAGTTTGGTTCAATACTCCCTAGTTGCGCGTTTAAAAATCTTCCTATCGGCAGCTCATCAATGATCTGAAGCTGAGGATGATTAGCCGCCAGTGATGCCGCCACATCACGGGACTTGATCGCGGTGCTCCCCAGCTCTTGACTCAAGCCGAGATGGCCACTGTACAAAATGGTGCGACCACTTGCTACCTCCACGTCGATCAAATCGATCAGGGCGGTCAGCTGATCGATCGTATGCACGTCGGCCAGGCGAGCCATGGCCGCCTCGGCTGTGATGGCCATGGCAGATAAAGGGAATAGAGTTCATCGCGCCGTGCCACAGGCAACGGCAACGCTGCGATCATTCCCGGGAGCGGACAGATTCGATCGAAGAAAAATCCGTGGAAACACGGAAAACAAGAAGGGACTGACACTTCAAGATGTGGGTGGATAGATCTACCGATGCCAGGGCCCTTAGCGAAAGCCACCCGGATCCCTCACATATTCCGAAACAGTTTTCATATTTTTGAACAAACCAATGCACCGAATGCAGCGCGCGCTCATCAACTGCAGCTCCGTACCTAAACCGACCTAGACACAGAGACTTGAGCAGATGACCCGAAGCGACCTAGAAACCGAAGCGCACAATCCGATCGGGCACATTGCGATTTTCCCTACCATCACTGCCATAGACAACCAACGCCTCCTTGATCAATTCAATCACCCTTACTTGATTGAGGCCACCGCAATCAGGAGGATCAATTCGCACAAGCCGATCCCAAGTCACAATATAAGGCTTGGCATGCCAATTGGCAGACCAAAAACCAAGCGATAAGGCGAACCCGAGTTTCACTCCATCAACGCAAAAACTAAACCGGCCCTCAATATCCTCTCCCCAGGCTGGATTTCCATATTCCCCGCCCCACAAATAAAGATCCCGCTCCTTGTCGCGGGTCCACCAATGGCCCTTGCCCTTCTCAAAGGGGAGGCCATAGGCGTCGATATCAGCGTCGGAAACGATTTCGTTGACGAAGGCCACAGGCAAGCGGCGAGGTGATGGGATGGAGGATGGGGGCCCTTCCAGCCGGCTGGGCCCTATGGCCATCATTCCCAGCCGCGGACCCGCTGGCAAGCCGAGCAGCAGCCCAGCGCCTAAGCCCCATGGCTCTGGCCCCGCCACGGCCCCATGCCTCAGCCCGCCGCCGCACCCCGCTTCCGAAAGACCAGCGTGCGGTTGTTGGCCGGCATCGTCTCATCCGCCACCGCCTCCAGCCCAAGGCTGAGCGCCTGCTCGCTCACCTCCTGGGCATCGCGCAGGCCCATGGCCGGATCGAGGCTGCGCAGGTGGGCATCGAAGGCGGCATTGCTGGGCGCCGTGGGCACGCCACCGCCAAGGAAGGGGCCGTAGAGCAGCATCAGACCGCCGGGCGCCAGCACCCGCGCCGCGCCGGCCAGCAGGCGGGGCACCGAGGCCGCCTCCATGATGTGGGTTGTGTTGGCGCTGAACACCGCCTCGTAGGGTCCCCGCGGCCACTGCTCGGCTCGGTCCACATCCAGCTCCAGCGGATCGGCCAGCTGGGCACCGGGGGCCAGGCCCTCGCGGCCCTCCAGGCTGATCCGCTCCCTGAGATCAGCCAGGTACTCGGCCCGGTCGCTGGGCTGCCACTGCAGGCCGGCCAGCTGCCGGGCGACATGCACGGCGTGTTGGCCGCTGCCGGAGCCCACCTCCAGCACCCGCGCATTCGGCGGCAGCCACTGGCGCAGCACCTGCAGGATCGGCTCCTTGTTGCGTTCGCAGGCCTCGGAGATACGCACGGGCAGCGGCAGGACAGCTGCGCCATCCTGACCGGCCGCAGCTCCCGGGGCTCTCTCGGAGGCGGGCGCTTGCCGCTGCGCGGCGGCTATGAAGCAGCCGAGCGCCTTGGCGATCCGTTCAGCCAACTCAACCCTTGCAAAGCGATGCCGGTTTGGCCTGGCCCATCCAATCGCCGGCCAGGAACCAGGTTGTCAGCGGCAGCACCTGCTTCTCGGAAGCTGCAAGCAGCTGAATCGGCGCTGAAGCGCCCAAGCTGAAAGCTCTTCACTTCGGCGATGACCGCTACGGACAAAGCGGTTAACAAGAGGTTAAGACATCCCACCCCACGGCAGGATTTCCGCCTTAACCTGCCGTTAACCACCTGCAGCCCTCTATTGATCCAGCTCCTGATCGCAGCTGCAGCTGCTGCCGGCCTGGCCGTGACCCACTCGGATCCCCGATGTGCCCAAAACCCCATGCTGATGGGTGGATGGAACCGGGAACAGGCCGTGGTCTTTCTCTGTGCCTCCAGCATCCAGGCCCAGGGAATGGATCAGGAAGAGATCCTCCGGCATGAGCTCATTCACGTGATCCAGGATCTGCAACAGGGCGCCCTATTGCCCGAGCCCCTGTTCTCAATCCTTGCTCGGGAAACTATCCCCTCCGGTGAGGTGATGTTAGTGATCGCCAGCGGGGAGGATACCAACCGGGAGCTGGAGTGCCGTCTGCTCACCCGGATGCTCTCCACCCCCGTGGTGGCCCAGTGGCTCACGGAATCGGCCGCGAAGAACCGGCAGGTGGTGGCCACCCCTCTGGCCCTGGCACCGAAGAATCCCTGAGTGGGCTCCCGTCCTCCCTTGATGGCAGAGAGACCCGCCTGCGCAGGAACTGGCGGATCAGATCATGCCTTCCGATCGCGAGAAAGGGTGCGATCGCGGCAATGGTTGCTTGCCAGGCTCGGCTGCCTGCTCGGCCCTCACAACAGTCAGTTTTTAGGGCTAAAAGTGGATATCGGGCACGATTACCACTCTTCGCGATGAACACAAATTGCCAAAAGCGACTATAGCGCTTTTTCGCCACTTGTTTTATCATTCATGCTGAGATCCTGTATGCGACTGCGCCAAGGGCCTTGCTCTTCTGCATAAATCATGCAACAATTGACAGAACAATCATAACGCTGAATCGCAAAAGCCAGGATACTAAAAGTTCACTCGCGCTAAGAGGCCAAAGCACTATTGGGGGTGCTTTATGATTTCTTAGCATGTTCGCATACGGTCAATAATGTATCCGCTCGTCCTCATTTATGAGCTAATGGATGTCACCATTCCGCCAGATTTCCTGTAAAGAAGACGAAAAGCGTCGCCGGCGATACCGGGTCCGTACAAAATCCCTACGTCTCCACCGTACAATCCCCAGACCCATTGCACCGCATGCCCTTGGAGCAAGTTGCCGGCTTCCCATCGGCTGCATAGGCCGACAACGTCACTCACCGCAGAGTGGATACCGGACCCACCCATACAGCGTTGGGTTGACCACGGAAACTGAGAGGATAAGCTTATGTGAGCCTGGACTATTCCGATGCCCTTAACGCTTTCCGAACAGTCTCTGGATTGGGCCTTAGAGCATGTTCTGAACTATGGAGATACAGATATCTTCCCAGAAGTCTTTGAGTTTGAAGCCATAAAGCATGACTGGCAAGAGGTCAGGAGCTGGATCCGAAGCGTTGACATCCTTAAATGGAATGTTAGACCCTACAGACGCTGTCTAGCGCCTAAGCATCGGTTCGGGTTCAGGATCTCTACACAACTAGATCCTCTGGATATTCTTGTATTTACCTCTCTTATTCACGAAGTTGGTGCCAAGCTGGAATCTTTACGGATACCGGCAACAGAGAACATAGTTCATTCGTATCGTTTTGAGCCGAAGCCAGATGGTCGAATGTTCTCTGATCAGTTTACCTATCAATCATTTCAAGAAGAGTCAGCGCGGATCTGCGAAACTGTTGAACCGACACATGTAGTCATTGCAGACATTGCAGATTTTTTCCCAAGGCTCTATACCCATCGTATTGACAATGCTCTCGACAGCGCACTCGGCGTTGGTCACATGCATTCTGTCGCTCTAAAGCGACTTCTTGGGCACTGGGCGGGATCCTACTCATATGGAATCCCAGTGGGATCAGCGGCTTCGCGTCTTATCGCCGAGACTACAATTGCTGACATTGACCAGTTGCTACTTTCTGAAGGCGCGTGCTATGTTCGCTTTTCTGATGACTTTCGCTTCTTTTGCAAGTCTGAAGCAGAAGCTTATCGGTTCTTGGCACTTATCGCAAGGGCGTTGATAGAGAATCACGGACTAACTCTGCAACAGAGCAAGACGAGAATAGCACCGATAGATGGTTTTCGGAGGGATTACCTTAGAGAGCATCAAGCCAGAGAAGTTGAGACCTTATCTCAGCAGTTCTACGATTTGCTTGAAAGAATTGGCATTAAGGATATTTACGAAACAATAAATTACAACAACTTATCGGATGATGACAAGGCATTGATAGATCAGCTCAATCTTCGACAGCTTCTGAGTGACCAGCTTTCAGAAGAGGAGCCAGACCTTTCTTTGCTCAAGTTCTTGCTAAGGCGGATGTCTCAGTTAGAGGATACTGGAGCAGTTGACCTAATTGCCGATAACATCGGAAGATTGGCGCCAGTCGTACGTGAAGCAATCGGATTCTTTGTCAAGCTGACAACGCTCTCTGATTCCACGAAAGAAGATGTTGGCAGACAGCTCCTTGACGTCTATTTAAACGAAGAAGCACCAATATCGCATATTGAATATGGCCGCATGTTTTTGCTTAGGCCATTCGCCCTTCAGTCTGAGTGGGATTCTAGCAACAGACTGGTCCGATTGTACAATGAAGCTGTTGACGAATTTTCCCGAAGGGAGTTGTTACTAGCCATGGGCCACGTAAAAATGGATTTTTGGTTTCGAACACGTAAGCAAAGCCTGCTTGAGATGACGCCATGGATTCGGCGTGCGTTTATTCGTGCAGCATCATGCCTTCCTGTCGATGAGTATAGGCACTGGATTCGTGGTATTCAAGGACAGCTTGACCACACTGAACGCGCTATTGCTAAATGGTCTAGTGCTCATCCAATTACATAGCATTATCTGATCTTTAAATGCATAATGGAAGCAACCCAACATCCAGATGCAGAAGATGGGGCAATGGGTGGCTTCCATGTCAGAAAGGTTTCTTCCCGCTTCTGATCTGGAGCGTTAGCCTTACCACTTAGAGGCCTTCCTGTGGCAAAACATCCGCATACACAAACGATGCTAAACCACCCCAGCATCAGAAACATGTCCATACTGCACGTGAACGGCGGCCCCAATCGCTTCACCGAAGGCTCGATGACTTCCGAGAGCCGCCTGGAGGCGATTCTATGAAGCGATCACAGGCAAGCCACGCCAACCCAATGTACGGCTTAGGCCCCTAGGATACCAAGGCCTTTGATTCAGCGCCTCCCCATGAACCTTCGTTTGGCCGCCACCTGCGGCACTCTGGTGTTGCCCCTCCTGGTTGCAGGAGCCGGTTCTGCCTTGGCCGACAGCCAGCCAATGCGCATGAACAACAACATCACGGAAGAGCAGGTGCTGAACTCGCAAAAAGGCTGGTGCAACGGCCTGCTGGCGATCAGCAAGGCCTACGCCACAGGCGGTTTCGCAGCAGCCGAGGCAACGGCCACCAAGATTCTTGATCAGGCTTATGGCTATCAGTAGGAACTGTAGCGTTCAAACCCACCCTTACTCAGCAACCTCAGACCTTCCGCGCTACCAAGGCCGGTGCTCTGGCCTATTTCGTAGGCGGTAATCCCAGCTATCCCAACGACAAGGGCTTTGCCATCAAGCCCTGGCAAACGTGCGCCATCCGCAATCAGGTGATCCAGCTCCATGGTGAACTCGCCATCACCATGGGCAATGTTGATCTCACCGACAGCAGCGGCAAAGTGACCACCGTGGACAAAACCTGGGCATTCGTTAGGGAGCCGGACGGGGAAGTTCGCATCGTGCTGCATCACTCCTCGCTTCCCTTCACGGCGAAGTGATTACCTGCAGACGTGCTGCATACGGAGCAGTCGCTGCATTGGCAAAGCAAGGCGACTGGCTTGTATGACCTGGCCGACAAGAATCTCGCCTTGGTGGGAATCGTGATCGAACCCACCGAGGATCTGATTCGGCTGCAGCAACGGGGATGATCGACGCGATCGCCCCGTTCGCTGTGGAGAAGGGAAGCGGCGGGGCGATCAGCCAGCCGACAGTGGACTATGCGAACACCTTTGTCGGATCCCGCACCGGCCTGAACAACCACCTCATCTGAGCATGGCTATAGCTACCACCGCTGCTGATCCGCTCCCCTCCTGGAACGATGGCGCCGCTAAACAGGCGATCCTCGCCTTCATCGCCAGGGTGACAACGGCTGGATCCCCCGACTTCTTGCCACGGGCCGAACGCATCGCCGTGTTTGATAACGACGGCTGTCTCTGGCCGGAGAATCCGATGCCGTTTCAGGCAGCCTTTGCCATCGACGAACTGAAGCGCCGCATCCTTGTTCAGCCCGCGCTTGCTTCCGATCCCATGGTGCAAGCCGCCCTGGCCGGCGATCTTGGCAAACTCCTGGAAGGCGACCACTTCGATGGCCTGATGCAGATCCTGGCGCTCACCCATACCGGGATGACGACCGACGAGTTTCGTGACGCCGTGGAGGCCTGGCTCGCCTCGGCCAAACATCCGCGCTATGGCAGGCCCTATGACGAACTCA
>Ga0209298_10001956_pt1 | contig 13048 bp, 12 predicted proteins | sample S_140806_EF_Meta_FD_187325 | JGI IMG/M metagenome (GOLD analysis project Ga0209298, IMG submission 187325) | Freshwater microbial communities from Lake Simoncouche, Canada to study carbon cycling - S_140806_EF_MetaG (SPAdes) (version 2) | ecosystem: Environmental > Aquatic > Freshwater > Lake ...
TGCCAGTTGCAGCTTATGTTCCAGCGGTTAGAACCGGCAATTTAGTTTTTACCGCCGGACAACTTCCACTAGTTGATGGAAAGATTCCATTTGTTGGCAAGGTTGGCAGTGATGTGACACCAGAGCAAGCAAAAGATATGGCCCAAGTTTGTGCACTTAATGCATTAGCTGCGATCTCACTTGTGGCAGATATTGATCAAATTGAAAAAATTGTTCGAGTGGGTGGATTTGTTAATGGTATTCCAGGCTTTGTTGCAATTCCAGCGGTAATAAATGGTGCAAGTGAATTACTGATTAAATTATTTGGTGAAGTAAATGGCAAACATGCAAGAACTGCTATTGGTGTTGCAGAACTTCCACTAAATGCCCCCGTTGAGGTAGAGATGGTTGTTCAACTTAAAGGCTAATCTCATCGCCTGCAACTAGTTGTTGTTCGGCAAGTCCTTTTAGTATATGAACCTTGCCCTTTCCACTTACCTGCCAAGTATTTGATTCGCTTCGTTTAGTAAGCGCAGTTAATTCATCTATGCCAATTAAAATCCCATCACTTGGAATATCTAAAAGTATTTTGGCTGCACTCTCTGGAATCCATTTAAAAAACTTATCAAAATGGGGGATTACTCTAATTTGCGGAATTAAATTTAAACCAACTGTTGGCTCACTCTTTGATAGGCGAAAATTTGGAATATGTGAACTTAAAACCATCGCCCCTGCACTACAACCAGCAATTGATCCACCACTTAAATGATTCTCATAAATCGCTTTCCATACCGGTGTATCAATTAATGAGTTTGCTAAATAATGGGGATCACCACCTGATAAATAAACTAAGGCACAATCTCTAATCTGATCGGCAAACTCTTGATTATTGGCACCATCTCGATCATAGATCGGCAGAAATATTGATTCAACACCAATCTTCTCTGCTTGCTCGCGCCCTAACTCGCGCCAGTGGTTTAAACGCGATTCACTTTCCCGCCCGGCAGCGGTTGGAATTTGAATATAAATTGGCTTCTTACCATTTTTTACACCATCATCAATTAAGGATTTTTCAAACTCGGCCATCTGGGGTAGGTATTCACCTGAGCCAACTAAGGCTAATGACCCACTCATTATTAAATATTAAGCGTTACAGCTAGCGACCGCGCTTAGACAATCTTTCATAATCTAAAACTACAACCGCTCTTGGCTCTAACTTCACCCAACCACGGGATGCAAAATCTGCTAATGCTTTATTAACAGTTTCTCTAGATGCGCCAACTAATTGCGCAAGCTCCTCTTGAGTTAACTCATGATTAACATGCAGGCCGTCATCTTTTTTAGTTCCAAATCGCTCACCTAATTCGATGATTGCCTTTGCTACACGTCCTGGCACATCAGCAAATACTAAATCTGATAAAACATCATTTGCTTTGCGCAATCTTTGGGCAAGTCGTCCCAGTAATTGCAGTGAAACTTGTGGGTGAGCAGTTACCCAACCTATTACCTGATCATTTGCAAGAGCTAATAATCTTGAATCAACAACGGCAGTTGCAGTTGCAGTCCGTGGTCCTGGATCAAATAAAGATAACTCTCCGAACATATCGCCAGGTCCTAAGATTGAAAGTAGATTCTCTCGGCCATCACCTGATGATGTTCCTAATTTTAATTTTCCTTCAACTACTACAAATAAACGATCTCCAGCATCGCCCTCTTTAAAAATTGTTTTGCCTTTAGCGACCTTAACTGCGGTCATTGATGCCCGAAGGGTGGCAGCTGCTGCATCATCTAGCGCGGTAAACAAAGCCGCACGGCGCACTACCTCTTCTTCATTTTTGTTTGGCATACCTCAGAGGATACAACGCCTGCCCGCTTTAACTCTAATCAGCGTAATCTTTGCCAAATGCGTGAGAGTTCGGCTGATAAAAAGGTGAGAGCAAAGGCAATCTATCGCCTACTTACAAAGAATTACCCAAATGTTAGATGCGAATTAGATTACAAAAATCCATTCCAACTATTAGTTGCCACCGTGTTATCTGCCCAGTGCACCGATAAACGAGTTAATCAAACTACGCCGGCGCTATTTAAGAAATACAACAGCATCAAAAAGATGGCAGCTGCTGACCAAAAAGATATTGAACGGCTAGTTAAATCAACTGGATTTTTTCGGGCAAAAGCAAAAAATATAAAAGGGTTGAGTCAAAAGTTGATGGTTGAATTTAATGGGAAGGTTCCAGACAAGTTAGAGGATTTAATCACCTTGCCAGGTGTTGGGCGAAAGACTGCAAATGTGGTCCTAGGACATGCTTTTGATATTCCAGGAATTACTGTTGACACACACTTTGGCAGATTAAGTAGAAGATTTGGTTGGACAAAAGAAAATGATCCAGTAAAAGTTGAATTTGCAGTTGCTGAGTTAATTCCGAGAAAAGAGTGGACTAATTTGTCACAGCGAATGATTTGGCATGGCCGCAGAGTATGCCACTCTAGAAAACCAGCATGCGGTGCTTGCTCTTTGGCTAACTTATGTCCATCATTTGGAATTGGCGAAATAAATCCAGAAAAAGCAGAGAAATTAGTGAAGGCGGAGGCAGATTTTAGGTGAAGAAATATTCATTAATTATTGCTTCACTATTTCTGTTAACAAGTTGTTCAACCGGTGAGCTTCCCCAAACTCTCACCCCCGGAAGTATTCCTAACTGTGATCAACTTGATGTCACAAAAACTACAACTAAAAAGCTGGAGATGCCGTGTCTTGATGGTTCATCGGTAATTAACTACCACGCAATTAAGGGACCAATAATAATTAATGTTTGGGGTTCTTGGTGTGAAGGATGTCGGGAAGAGATGCCGTATTTTGTAGATCTATATGCAACTGAAACCTTTACTAGCGGAAAGATAAAACTACTTGGCATTGATGTTGAGGAGAGATCACTAGAGTCTGGTCCTAATTTTATTAAATCACACAGCATGACCTGGCCGCACCTATTAGATATTGATGATAAATCAAAGTTTGTCTTTGGTATTGGCGTGCCAGTAACTTGGTTTATGGATGCAAATGGTGATGTGATTTATAAACATATTGGTGCGTACCAAACAAAAGAAGCTCTTTACCAACATGTGGAGAAATACTTCAAGGTTAAACTTTGAATTATTTTGATTTAGTTATTGCGATAGCACTAGTTGTTACCGCTATCGGTGGATTTAGAAATGGTTTACTGCAAAGCATCTTTAGAACGGCCGGCTATATCGCAGGTGGTGTAATTGGAGTTGCTATTGCAGTTGAGGTAATGAGTAAGTGGAGTAATACGCTGGCAAAGGCAGGGGGTGCAATAATTCTTATACTTTTGCTGGCAACAGCTGGTGAGTTTATTTTAGGAAAGGTTGGTCTAGGTTTTAGAAAAGCATTACTTATCTCACCATTAAAATTAATTGACTCACTACTAGGCGTCCTACTATCTGTAGTTAGAACATCATTTATTGCTTACTTACTAGCGATTATCTTGATTGCAACCCCATGGAGTGTTGGTAGCAAATACATAACCCCATCAAAGTTTTACACCTACACAGATTCACATTTACCAAAGGTAATTACTGACTTAAAAGCTCAAGCAGATAAATTATTTAAAGAGCTTAATTAATCCTCACTCTTGCCGCTTTGCAGACCTTCTGAGATTAACTTCATAACATTTGGATCAGCGAGTGTGGTTGAGTCTCCTACCGCGCGGTTTTCAGCAACATCACGCAGAAGCCGGCGCATAATCTTTCCGCTTCTAGTTTTAGGAAGCTCTGCTACCACCATTATTTGTCGTGGTTTTGCAATTGGGCCAATCTCTTTTGCAACATGATCGCGTAGTTGTTTGACTAACGCATCCCCAGTTGCTGCTTCAATGCCACCTCTTAAAATTACAAAGGCAACAATACCCTGCCCAGTCATCTCATCATTGGCACCAACAACAGCAGCTTCTGCAACTGCTTCATGTGAAACTAAAGCTGATTCAACCTCGGTGGTTGAAATTCGGTGTCCTGAAACATTCATCACATCATCAACTCTGCCAAGTAACCAGATCGCGCCATCTTTATCTAACTTCGCGCCATCGCCGGCAAAATATAAATTACTAAATCTTGACCAGTATGTTTCAGCATAACGCTCTGGCTCTCTCCAAATACCACGCATCATTGATGGCCAAGGCTCAGTAAGTACTAAGTAACCACCACGACCGTTACCAACTGCTTTACCTTCATCATCAACAACATCAGCTCCTATGCCAGGAAGTGGCCTCATTGCACTACCTGGTTTAGTAGCGGTTACTCCAGGTAATGGTGAGATCATGATTGCGCCAGTCTCTGTTTGCCACCAGGTATCAACAATTGGGCAATTATTTTTACCAATTACTTCTCGATACCACATCCACGCCTCTGGATTAATTGGCTCACCAACTGAACCTAATAAACGCAGCGACGAAAGATTAGATCCATTTGGATACTCATCTCCCCACTTCATCCAAGTTCTAATTAAAGTTGGTGCGGTATATAAAATACTTACTTTGTATTTTTCAATTAATTGAAAGATTCGCCCCTTCGTTGGCGTATCAGGTGTTCCTTCATACATCACCTGCGTTGCCCCATTAATCAACGGTCCATAAACCACATATGAATGCCCTGTAATCCAGCCAATATCTGCGGTGCACCAATAAACATCTGTCTCTGGTTTTAAATCAAATACTGCAGAGTGTGTAAAAGCTGCCTGAGTTAAGTAACCACCAGTGGTGTGATAAATACCCTTTGGCTTTGCAGTAGTTCCAGAGGTGTAGAGAATAAATAAACCATTCTCAGAATCAAAAAACTCTGCTGTGTGTTTATCAGATTGCTTATTAACAAGTTCATGCCACCAGATATCTTTTTCTCCCCAGGCGGTCTCTTGCCCAGTTCGCTTCACAACTAAAACATTTTTAACATTTGTTGCACCCTTTAGTGCTTCATCAACTGCTGGCTTTAATGCAAAGGCTGCGCCTTTTCGGTATCCACCATCTGCGGTAATTACTAAGGTGGCATCAGCATCTTGAATTCGAGATAACAATGAGTCGGCAGAGAAGCCACCAAATATCACAGAGTGCATCGCGCCTAACCTTGCGCAGGCAAGCATTGCAATTGCCGCCTCTGGAATCATCGGCATATAGATTGCAACCCGATCGCCTTGTTTAATCCCAAGTTCAATTAACGCATTTGTTGTCTTGCAAACCTCACTTAGTAATTGCGCATAGGTAATTGCGCGAGTATCCCCAGGTTCACCCTCAAAGTGAAATGCCACCCGCCCGCCACGTCCTGCCAATACATGTACATCTAAACAGTTATAACTTGCATTTAACTTTCCACCAATAAACCATTTAGCAAAGGGTAGTTGCCAATCAACAACCTGGCTCCATTTTTTATCCCAATGCAATCTATTAGCTTGCTTTTCCCAAAATGCTAGCCGATCTTTATTTGCCTCACCATAAATATCACTCTTTGCATTTGCATTCTTAATAAATGAATCAGATGGGGCAAAGGTGCGATCCTCATAGGATAAATTCTCAAATGATTCATTGCTCATGATGTGGCTAGATTATCAGCGATGAGTTTTCCCCACTAGATACCTTTATAACTTTTTTACGCCTCTTTTAGTATTTAATCACGCTACCGCCTAGAAAAATAAATATCTAAACCAAAAACAAAGGAGATAACTTGTTAAGTGCAACATTAATTACCTTAATTACCCTGCTGGAGCGATTACTCGCCACCGGCGCCTTAACCACCGCTTTGTCCGCTCTCTTTAAGAAAGCACTACTTCTCTTAGGGGCGTGATCGGACGGATAAGATAAAAATGCTTAATTTGGGGCGGTGATTTCTAAAACCGCCCCAAATGTGGTGGAATTAGCCGTAATCCCGCAGGAAACTTATAGCTCAGCTGGCAGCGCTGCTAGTTGATGGTTAGTAATGGGAGATAAATTAGATGGCAATTGCAACACCAGAGGTTTTTAACCAAATGTTAGACCGCGCTAAATCTGGCGCATTTGCATATCCGGCTATCAATGTTTCATCATCCCAAACTTTAATTGGCGCACTTCGTGGTTTTGCCGAAGCGCAATCAGATGGAATTATTCAAATATCTTGGGGCGGCGCAGAGTATGCATCCGGCTCAACCGTTAAAAATATGGTCGATGGCGCAGTTGCCTTAGCTGAGTATGCCCACATCGTTGCAAAAAATTACAATGTAAATATCGGTCTTCACACCGATCACTGTCCAGTTGAAAAATTAGATGGCTTTATGCGCCCGCTATTAGATATTGGCGCAAAGCGAATCAAAGAAGGTAAAGCGCCACTATTTAACTCACATATGTGGGATGGATCAGCCGTTTCAATGCCAGAGAATATGAAGATTGCTAAAGAGATGTTAGAAAAATCAAAGCTTGCAAAAACTGTGCTTGAGATTGAAATTGGCGTAGTAGGGGGTGAAGAGGATGGCGTTGAGGCAAAACATGATGCCAAGCTCTACTCAACACCTGAGGATGCGCTTATGACAATTGAAACACTTGGCACAGATGCAAATGCTCGCTACCTAGTAGCTGCCACCTTTGGCAATGTTCATGGTGTTTACAAACCAGGAAATGTTGTGCTGCAGCCAAAGATTCTTCGCACATTACAAGATGCCGTAGTTGCAAAGCTTGGGCTTAAAGCAGGGGACAAGCCAATGGATTTAGTTTTCCATGGCGGCTCTGGCTCACTACTTACTGAAATCCGCGAATCACTTGATTACGGTGTTGTAAAGATGAATATTGATACCGATACGCAATATGCATTTACTCGCCCAATAATTGATCATGCATTTAAAAATTATGATGGCGTATTAAAGATTGATGGCGAAGTAGGAAATAAAAAAGCTTATGATCCACGGGCTTGGGGCAAATTAGCAGAGGCAGGAATTGCTGCTCGTATTGTTACTGCATGTGAAGATCTTCGCTCCTCCGGCACAACTTTAAACAAATAAGCCGATGCCAGCTGTAGTACTACTTGGTGCGCAGTGGGGCGATGAGGGCAAGGGAAAAGCAACTGATTTATTAGGTGATCGAGTTGATTATGTGGTTCGCTATCAAGGTGGCAATAACGCAGGACATACAGTTGTAATCGGTGATCAAAAGTACGCACTGCATTTACTACCATCTGGCATCCTGTCACCAAATGTAATTCCAGTAATCGGTAATGGTGTTGTGATTGATCCTGCAGTTTTATTGCAGGAGATAAAGGATTTAAACGATCGAGGCATTGATACCTCAAAACTTAAGATCTCAACTAACGCCCATTTAATTACGCCCTACCACCGCACCATCGACAAAGTTTCAGAGCGCTTCTTAGGAAAATCTAAGATCGGAACCACTGGCCGCGGCATAGGACCTGCCTATGCTGACAAGATAAATCGAATTGGTATTCGTGTGCAAGATCTATTTGATCCATCAATTTTAAAACAAAAGATTGAAGCAGCACTTCATGATAAAAATCAGATCTTAATAAAGGTTTTTAATCGCAAAGGAATTACCGTTGAAGAGGTATTAACTGAGTACTTAGGCTATGCAGATATTTTAAAACCATATGTGGTTGATACTGCGTTGTTATTAGATCAAGCTTTAAAAGCTGGCAAAACAGTTTTACTAGAAGGCTCACAAGGAACACTGCTAGATGTTGATCATGGCACCTATCCCTTCGTGACATCATCTAATCCAACTGCAGGAGGAGCTTCTACTGGCTCTGGAATTGGTCCAACAAAAATTACCCGCGTAATTGGAATCCTTAAGGCATACACAACCCGCGTTGGTAGTGGTCCATTTCCAACTGAGTTATTTGATGAAGATGGCGAAGCACTAAGAAAAATTGGTGGTGAGGTTGGTGTTACAACCGGGCGTAATCGTCGCTGCGGTTGGTTTGATGCACCAATTGCACGTTATGCAGTGCGAGTAAATGGATTAACTGACTTTTTCTTAACTAAATTAGATGTATTAACTGGTTGGGAGAAGATTCCAGTATGTGTTGCTTATGAGATTGATGGCGTTCGAGTTGAAGAGCTACCGGCATCACAAACTGATTTTCACCATGCAAAGCCAATCTATGAATACCTACCTGGTTGGAAAGAAAATATCTCAAAGGCAAAATCTGTGGCAGATCTACCAAAAAATGCCCAAGAGTATGTGAAGTTTTTAGAGAAGATCTCAGGTGCGCCAATTAGCGCAATCGGAGTTGGCCCTGGCAGAGATGAAACAATTGCAGTTAGGGATCTAATCGCATGAGCACCCCAAATGTATTAGCAACTCGTTATGCCACAAGCCAGATGGTGGCAATCTTTGATCCAGTAAATAAAATTATTGCAGAGCGTAAGTTTTGGATTAGCATTTTAAATTTCCAGAAAAAAGCAGGGCTTCCGATTACCGATAACGACATCAAAGCTTATGAGAAGGTAATTACCAATGTTGATTTAGCTTCAATTGAAAAGCGGGAGAAGCAAAGCCGCCATGATGTGAAGGCGCGGATTGAGGAGTTCAACGCATTAGCAGGAAGAGAAAAGATTCATATTGGCATGACAAGCCGTGATCTAACTGAGAACATTGAGTTAATTCAGATTAGAGATGGTTTGAATCTGATTAGAAAAAGAACTCTTGAAACATTATTTTTACTAGAAAAAAATATCACCAAGTATGAAAAAACTTATTTAGTTGGACGAAGCCATAATGTTGCCGCCCAGGTAACAACAGTTGGTAAAAGATTTGCTACCTGCGCGCAAGAGTTACTCTTTTCATTCACAGCACTTGAAGAGTTATTAAACCGCCTGCCACTTAGAGGGCTAAAAGGCCCAGTAGGAAGTGGCGCAGATGGCATCTCAGCCCTAGGTTCTGCCAAAGATTTAGCCAAGATGGAAGTGGCAATCGCTAAAGAGTTTGGCTTTGAAAACACCTTAACAAGTGTTGGCCAGATCTATCCAAGATCAATTGATTTTGAAGTTGTCTCAAAGTTATTACAGATTGCATCCGCCCCATCATCAATGGCAACCACAATTAGATTAATGGCTGGAAGTTCCTTAGCTAGTGAAGGATTTAAAGCCGGACAGGTTGGATCCTCTGCTATGCCGCACAAGATGAACTCAAGATCATCTGAGCGCATTAACGGCATGATGGTTCTGCTTCGTGGTTACACCACCATGGCAGCTGATTTAGCAGGGGACCAATGGAATGAAGGCGATGTTTCTTGTTCGGTTGTAAGACGTGTAGTTATTCCTGATTCATTTTATGTAATCGATGGCCTGCTTCACACATTCATGACCATCTTAAGTGAGTTTGGTATTTTTGAAGAAAATATAAATAAAGAGTTGCAAGATAATCTGCCATTTCTAGCATCAACACAAATATTAATGAGCTGTGTTAAAGCAGGCATGGGGCGAGAGATTGCCCATGAGATGATTAAAAAACATGCCACCACCACTACACCAAGTAATTTCTTTGCTGCATTGGCTGGTGAAAAAGGTTTTCCATTAACAATTGACCAATTAAATCAATTAATTAAAAACCCAGCAGATTTTGCTGGTAGCGCCGTTGAGCAATCACATGTGATAACAGAGGCAATTAAAAAAGTAACAAAGGGTGAGATAACTAAAGTTGAGTTAGCGGATTTGATTTAAAGGCTTACTTAATTACAACCTTTGCAGCAACCACAATTTCATCCTTTGATTGCGCATGCTCAACTACAAGTTTGTATACTCCTTTTACTGGACGCTTATCAAATGCCCACTGAGTAACATCTTGCTTAATACCTGCAAGCTTTAACTTATACTCGCGCTTGCTACTTTTTAGAGTAAGAGAAAGTTCTTCAATCTCATCATTTTCTAATGCAAGTGGGTCAGAATCATCATTTTCGATTTTAAAGCTGGCTAAGAACTTACCTTTTTTATTCTTGGTAACCTCAACTACCGCTGGGGATGAACCACTTTGATCTGCACCAATTTTTTCGGTTATCTGCTCTACAAATCTATCCGCAACGGTCTCATCTTTTACTGATTGAACTAAATCATTGTTTGCCTTAGACATTAAAGCTAAATCTACTTTTGAAGTTTCTAAATCATTTAGCGTATTTTTTAACACATTTATACTTGCCAAAGTTTGACTATACGTAGGGTCATTTAGAGAAAAAGAGTTTAATCTTTCTATAAGCATCTTTGATGCTTGCCTCAATGCTTTTAATTTGAGCATCGTTAGCTTTAACCTCATTGTCTAACTTTGCATAGGTATCACGCACATCATTAATGACTTTATCTTGCACTTCAGTTGGAGTAGAAACTTCGGCCTGTAGTGCCTTTAGATTTTCAACAGCAGTTTTTTGCGCTGTAAGAATCTGATTCTTTAACATGTAAGACTCAGAAGTTTTATCCATAACAACCTGTAAGTTTTGCTTTGCACCTTTTAATGATAAAAACAGATCAGAGTTTTTATTCAATCCATCCATTTGCAAGTTGATAGCGTTCATTGTGAATATTTGTCGCTGGGTTGTGTAGAGATCAACATTCACCCGATTTTCGAGTGCAGAATTCAAAGCTTCAATATTACGCACCTGTTGCTCTGCTGAAACATTTGGATTGCTTAATGAATTTTGAACTTGAGACACCAGTCGATTTTCTGCATCGGTAACTCTTCTTTGGTTTTCTAATATATTTGTTAAAGCAGTATTCAAACTTTGATTGCGCTGATTTAACTCACTGCCCATATCATTTCTAATCCATCGATCCCAACCATCAATCTGCTCTTGAATTACTTGACGACGCTGCGGGTCGGTTTCATTCATAAGTTGTTCGGCTCGTCTTTGATTAGACTCTTGAATCTGTGCAATATTTCTTTCAATGTTATAAATATACATGCGCTCAATACTTGCAATCTCTGTATCACGCATAATCTGACCTTGCAAATTTGAAATTTCCTCATTTATTGCAGCAGCATCCTCTGTTGCATATGTGGTAGAGGTAGGGTAAGAGAGCAACCCAATAACAAGTGCGGTAATAGAAATAGACTTTGAGCGCATGAGAAAATTTTAAGCAAGTGATACGTAAATTTCAAGTTTTATCACTACTTCTCAGGAAATCTTAATCAATCGCTATTGCAAACATCACCCTTTGTGGGCAAAAGGTTTATTTAGGGGTGATGCAATAGGGTTTAGATATGGCTACTGACCCAGAGGTTTCGATAGTGGTTAAGCAGGTTTTAAATATTATTAAAGAGTTATCTCCTGGTGGTTTGGTTGAGCTTCGCATTCCTGGTTATGGCGCAATTCAATGTGTGGCAGGTGGAAATCACCGCAGAGGAACACCACCAAACACAGTTGAGATGAGTGGACCAACCTTGGTTAAGTTAATAAACCAACCAGAGCTATGGCCTGAGCTGGTGGCATCAGGTTTGATCAGTGCATCAGGTATTGCCAGTGATTTAAGTGAAGTGATTAAAGCTGCTGCTTTAAGATTTAATAACTAATTAGATTTACTTAATCTTTGCCAATTTGATAATAAGTAAGGTGCAGCCTCTTGATAAAACTCATCTTTACTTTTACCAATAGTTTTTTTCAGCCCCTCATCTAAACTACTGCCATTTAATGACTTTAGAAGCTCTATATATTTATTAAAACCATAATTTCCAATGTAGAACTCCCAGACAAATTGACCTGCACTGTAACTTAAATCAGATATGACACTGTAACCCGGACCTGTTGCCTCCATTTGCTGAATTAGGGAAACCGAATCTTTAACATCTTTCATGGGAAAAGATTTATCAAAAGTCGAAGAATTTTCAGATCTACCATAATCAATACTGTCAGCTAATAAATTATCCATCTCATCGCTATACCAACCAAGTTGGCTAAATCCCAATCCCATACCGACCGTATTTGCCGAGCCTTCAATTAAGTGCCTGCTCCATTTTGCTTTTGGATGTCCATCTGGAAAATTACTTGCGAACCCATTCGCAAAAAATCCCTGTACCACATGAGTCATCTCATGGGGTGCTACCTCTGGCCAATAAGTTTGCATTGTGGCAAGGCTTGATGTGTGTCCAATGTAGTAACCAAATTTTTCCGCTGGCAGATATGAAGCAGTTCCTCCGCCAGTTCCGCCTCTGGTATAAAAACTTTCAAGCGTTTGATATGAAGAGATACTATCTAGTGCTCCTTGCCAATCGTTTTTTGGAACAATTCTTGGAAGCTCCTTATCAATAAAATCCTTATCTTTTTCAGTTACTAAAATTAATTTAATCGATATGGTTTTATCAAAAAACGGACTAAGTTTTTGAGCCACACCAGTAGATTGAAGTTTTATTGATTCGGCAATATCTGCTGGAAAACCTGGGCGAATTAAATAATCAAATGAAATATTAGAATGATCTTCATCTATAGCTAGTGAATTAAGTGAGCCATAGGCGGCGACTCGAATTGGGTCAAAATCTGATTCTGTTCGAAAATCCTGTGATTGCCAAATCTGATACTGGTTTAACCGTTGCTGTTTGCCATCAACATATTTATAAACCAAACGACTGGTCGGGCCAACTGCGTAGCGTGAACTTTTTGCTTTATCTGCCCAAATTAATTTGGTACCATTTTTTTCACAGATAAAATCTGATCCACCGCTTGATTTTGTTAAACTCTGTGACTTACAAACGCTGCTTTCGATACTTGAACTACTTGAACTACTTGAAAACAAATTGTTTATAAATACTCCAGCTATGAAAATCACTACAACTAATGTTGTTACGAGTATTTTTTTGCGCACACATAATTTTAACGATTAACTCTGAACCTTTGATGCTATTGGTGTTACTTCTGCCCAATTAGGGGTTGCTATTGGGGGTGAAGAGTCAAAAGCGGCTACTTAATAGGGGAATTTAACGCCGAGTGTGGGTAATTTGCCACCCACTGGGGGGTATTGGCTAATCTTTACCCACGACAGAAAAGATGATTGTGAAGGAGGCCAAACTCATGGGACGCGGCCGATCAAAAGCAAAACACACAAAAGTTG
>Ga0209298_10001957_pt1 | contig 13047 bp, 9 predicted proteins | sample S_140806_EF_Meta_FD_187325 | JGI IMG/M metagenome (GOLD analysis project Ga0209298, IMG submission 187325) | Freshwater microbial communities from Lake Simoncouche, Canada to study carbon cycling - S_140806_EF_MetaG (SPAdes) (version 2) | ecosystem: Environmental > Aquatic > Freshwater > Lake ...
AAGGGAGACCGGAAACCGGATGATTGCATTCGTTTCGGGTGGCGGGTGGCAGCCCCAGGTGGCGGGTGGCGGGTAGATACAATTTCGGGTCTCAGGTCTCGGCCATCGGGTATCGGGTTCGGGTATTCAGGTTCAGGTACAGGGTCTGAAACTTGGGGCTGCATCGGATAGGGACGTGATTGCCATCACGTCCGTTCGCACGCGCACATGGAGCATCGACGACACTAGCTAAGAGCCGATGAAGCTAGAACTGCGGTCTCGAACGGCGGCGATGGCAATCGCCGCCCTACCCCGAGACAAGATTCGTTTCGGGTGGCGGGTGGCAGCCCCAGGTGGCGGGTGGCGGGTAGATACAATTTCAGGTCTCAGGTCTCGGCCATCGGGGATCGGGTTCGGGTATTCAGGTTCAGGTACAGGTCCTGCCACCTGTAACCCGGGGCTGCCACCCGCCACCCGAAACGATTTGAATCAACCCCTTGTCCACGTGTCACCTTGCCCACGTGTCCCCTCGTCGCGGCTAGGCCGCGACGCTCAGAGTCCCGCTAACCAGCGTTCGGCTTCGATGGCAGCGCGGCAGCCCATGCCAGCGGCGGTGATGGCCTGGCGATAGACGTGGTCCGAGCAATCACCGGCGACAAAAACGCCAGGAATATTGGTGCTGACGGTGTTGGCACCGGCGATGAAATAACCGCCAGCGTCGACCTCGAGGGACGGCGTGAAGGCTTGGGAATTGGGCACGTGGCCGATGGCGACGAAGACGCACTTCACCGCGAGGTCACGGACGGCGCCAGACTTCTCGATGACGCGCAGGGTGTGTACCTTCTCATCGCCGAGAATCTCAGTCGGGTTGACGTTGAGGACGAGTTCGATCTTTTCGTGGGCCTTCACGCGCTGCACCATGATATCGGAGGCGCGGAAGCTATCGCGACGGTGCACGAGATAGACCTTGGAGGCAAAGCGGGTGAGAAAGAGGGCTTCTTCGCAGGCGGAGTCGCCACCGCCGACGACGGCGACCGGGACATTGCGATAGAATGCGCCGTCGCAGGTCGCGCAGGTGGTCACGCCGTTACCGCCGTAATAATGCATTTCACCAGGGATGCCCAAGTGACGGGGCGAGGCACCCGTGGCGATGATCACCGCCTTAGCCTCATAGGTGGCTTCGCCGCCCTTGAGTTTCTTAATCGGGCCGGAGAAGTCGACGGAGTCGATGCGGTCCCAGGCGAACTTTGCGCCGAAGCGTTCGGCTTGACCCTTCATGTTCGTGATGAGCTCATTGCCATCCACGCCGTGGATGAAGCCCGGGAAGTTCTCGACCTCGGAGGTCGTGGTCAGCTGTCCGCCGGGCTGGCCCCCCTCGAGCACCAACGGAGTGAGGCCGGCGCGGGCGGCGTAGATTGCGGCGGTCAGGCCGGCGCAACCGGTACCGAGGATAAGGACGTTTTCAGCCATGGTCATAACCCATCTTGACGGCGGGAGCACAGCCGCAAGGCGGAAAAGCCGATGTGAACAACCCGAGTCAAGGCTTGCCCCGGGGGGTGGGGTCGGGGTTTGCTACCTCTCGCTCCCGGACCCATGTTTCTCAGCATTCTCAAGCTCTTCGCGGGCAGTCACCACCGGAAATTCCTCCGAAAGTGCGCGCCCCTCGTCAAGCGGATCAACGTCCTCGAGACCGAGTACCAAAAACTGTCGGACGACCAGCTCCGCGCCAAGACCGAGGAGTTCAAGCAACGCCACGCCAAAGGCGAATCCCTTGACGCCCTCCTCCCGGAGACTTTCGCCGTCGTTAAGAACGCCGCCCGCCGACTCTGCGGCACCACGTCCATCGTGTGCGAACATGAGCTCGCTTGGGAGATGGTGCATTTCGACGTCCAGCTCGTCGGTGGCATCGCCCTCCACCAGAATAAGATCGCCGAGATGGCGACCGGCGAAGGCAAGACCCTCGTCGCTACCCTGCCCCTCTACCTCAACGCCCTGACCGGCAAGAACTGCCAGCTGGTCACCGTCAACGACTACCTCGCCCGCCGTGACTCAGAGTGGATGGGTCATCTCTACCGCTGGCTCGGCCTCACGGTCGGTTGCATCCAGAACCAGATGCCAAGCGAAGAACGCAAGGCCGCCTACGGCTGTGACATCACCTACGGCACCGCTTCGGAGTTCGGCTTCGACTACCTGCGCGACAACGGCATGGCCCTCGCGCCCGACGAGCAGGTCCAGCGCGACCACTACTTCTGCATCGTCGACGAAATCGACTCCATCCTGATCGACGAGGCCCGCACGCCGCTCATCATCTCAGGACCCGTCGCCGAAGAACGCGAGCCGGCTTTCCCGCGCCTCCGCCAGCCAGTCGCCGGCCTGTTCGAACTGCAGATTCGCCTCGTTACCCGCCTGATGAACGAGGCCCGCGAGGAACTCGAGAAGGTCGGCGAAAACAAAGAGCCTTCCGAAGACGCCCTCGATAAACTCTGGCTCGCCGCCCACGGCATGCCGCGCAACCGCATCTTCCTCCGCCTGATGGAGAACGGCCGCTGGCGCAAGTTGCTCGAGAAGCACGAAGGCGTGCTCGCCTCTGAAATCGAGAAGGACCGCCGCTTCCACCTCAAGGAGCGCCTCTACTTCTCCATCAGCGAACGTAACCACGAGGCCGACCTTTCCCAGCTCGGGCGCGACACGCTCCGCCCTGGCGAACCCGATGCGTTCGTGTTGCCTGACCTGCCGAGCCGCTACGTCGAGCTCGATAACGACGAGTCGCTGACACACGAACGCCGCGCCGAACTCCGCACCGAAGCTGAAGTCGCCTACGCCCAAGCTTCCGAAGATATCCACGCCATCGGCCAGCTACTCAAAGCCTACGCGCTCTACGAAAAGGACAAGCAGTACGTCGTTCATGAGGGTAAGGTAAAGATCGTCGACGAAAACACCGGACGCATCATGGAAGGTCGCCGCTGGTCCGACGGCCTCCACCAGGCCGTCGAAGCCAAGGAAGGCGTCGCGCTCGAGAAGGAGAACAAGACCTACGCGACGGTCACGATTCAGAACTACTTCCGCATGTACCAGAAGCTCGCGGGCATGACTGGCACCGCCGAGACCGAAGCTTCCGAGTTCAATGACATCTACCGCCTGACCGTCGTCGCCATCCCGACGCACCGTCCGTGCATCCGCATCGACGACAACGATATCGTCTTCAAGACCCGTAAGGAGAAGTACCAGTTTGCCATCAAGGAGATCGCTGAAGCCCACAAGCGCGGCCAGCCCGTCCTGGTTGGTACCGCCTCCGTCGAAGCCTCCGAGACCCTCGGCCGCATGCTTGCGATGGCCAAGGTCCCGCACAAGATTCTCAACGCCAAGCACCACGAGGCCGAAGCCGACATCGTCTCCATGGCAGGCCAGCTCGGCGCAGTGACCATCGCCACCAACATGGCTGGTCGCGGCACTGACATCAAACTGGGCGAAGGCGTCCGTGAACTCGGCGGCCTCTACGTCGTCGCGACCGAACGCCATGAAGTCCGCCGCGTCGACCGCCAGCTCCGTGGCCGTTGCTCCCGTCAGGGCGACCCTGGCCGTTCCCGCTTCCTGGTCTCCCTCGAGGACGACCTCATGCGACTGTTTGCCAACGCCGGCATTGTCTCCTCGATGCTCGAGAAGTCCTTCAAGGAAGGCGAGCCGCTCGAGCACCCGTTCCTCAACCACTCCATCGGCACCGCCCAGAAGCGCGTCGAAGGTCAGAACTATTCGATGCGCAAGCGCCTGCTGCAGTACGACGACGTGCTCAACCAGCAGCGCCAAATCATCTATGGCCTGCGCAACCGCGCCCTCAAGGCCGAGGACAGCCGCGAGACGATTATGAATATCGTCGAGGAAGAAATCGAAGCCCGCCTCGACGTCGTCTTCCCTGACCCCGATGGCGAGGCCGAACGTCGCGCCGCCGATACCTTCGTCCACTGGTACATCACCACCTTCCACATGCGGATCGACCTCGAGGACATCCTCGCCCGCACGAAGGCCCAAGTGATCCTGCTCGCCACTGACCGTGTTCGCGCCCTCCAGGCCAGCCGCGAAGAACACGAGTCGCCCGAGGTCCTGCAATACCTCGAACGCAACGTCCTCCTCCGCGCCATCGACCGCAACTGGCAGAACCAGCTGACCGAGATGGAAGACCTCCGTCGCGGCGTCAGCCTGCGCTCCTACGCGCAAAAGGATCCACTCAACGAGTACAAGGCCGAAGCCTTCAAGGCCTTCGAGCGCCTGATGCAGCAGCTGCGCACCGATACCGGCGCCGGCCTCTTCCGCACCGCCTCGTCGATGGAAGCGCTCGAATCCCTCATGCGTCGCGCCCAAGGCCAAGCCAAGGCGACTGGTCCCGCCGAGGCGGGTGCGACCGAAACGACTGCGGCCACGCCTACCAACGCGCCCAAGCCCGAACCTTTCCGCCGCCTGACCCCGAAGATCGGCCGCAACGCCGTCGTCCGCATCCGCAAAGGACCTGAGACCCAGGACCTGAAGTGGAAGAAGGCCGAAGCGCTCGTCCGCGACGAAGGCTGGGAAGTGGTTGAGACGCTTTCGGAATGACCGATCAGCCGACGAGCAGCCCTGCTGCCGCCCGGCTCGCCTGGGTCGGCACATCGCTGACCGCCCTGCTGCTCTTCTTTTCGTTTGGACCCGTTGGAAATCCGTTCTGGGCTTTCGTTGCGCTCGTGCCCGCGACGATTACCACGATGCTCCGTCCTGACTGGCGCACGTGGCGACGGGCGAGCTTCGTAACGAGTTGGGTGCTCTGGATTGCGTTGCTCGTTTGGCTCCGCCACGTCTACCCACCGCTCGGTTGGATCGGTCTCGTGCTGCTCACCGCCTACTGCGCGCTGTATCCGTTTATCTGGCTGTTGCTGGCCCGCTGGATCTTTCCCGCCTGCGCGGGCGCTTCGCTCCCGGCCCGCCTGCTCGCCATCGGCGGTCTCGCCGGCGCTTGGGGACTGCTCGAATGGACGCGGTGCACCATTCTCTCCGGCTTCGGTTGGCTGCCGCTCGCGGCTTCGCAGACCGGCAATCCCGTCATGCTCAGCCTCTGCGCTTGGGTCGGACCGATTGGCCTCTCCATCGCGCTCGTGCTTTTTAATCTCGGGCTTGCCCGCTGGATTGTCCGGCTCATCGAATTTTATCAGGAAGAAAGCGAACTGAAGCCCGCTGGTCCGATGGGCTGGTTGCGGCGGCTCACGCCTGAACTCTATCTTGGCCTGCTACCCATCGCGCTCGGCTTCTTCGCCCTGATCGCCGCCAACGCTTCCAAAGCCTCGGCAGATAAGGTCAGCTTCACCGTCGGCGTGGTGCAGACGGACTTCGACCCGAACGCAAAGTGGGATCCGACGCGCCTGCAGGAACACCTCGTGATGACCGAGGCAATGACCGCTTCGGTGGCGGCGAATAAGGCCGTCGATTTCGTCCTCTGGCCCGAAGCCGCCCTGCCGCTCACGCTCGAGAGCGAAGCCTACCTGAGCCGCCTCACCGGCCTGGCCAAAGCGACCGACACCCCGCTCGTCATCGGAGCCATCGATCGCCGCGGTACGGGCTACGGTAACGCGGTTGCGGTAATCACCGCGGAAGGCGTGCAGAAACCCGTCTACGCCAAGCGCCACCTCGTACCCTTCGGCGAATACGTCCCGTTGGCCGACTTCCTGCCGCTACGTAAGGTCGTACCGATCGAGACGGATTGTATCGCCGGCACCGGGCCCTCGCTCCTGCCGCTCACCACGCGCCGAGGGCATACCTTCATGGGCGGAGCACTCGTTTGCTATGAAGACGTCTTTCCGGAGCTCGCCCGTGAGCACGCCCTCGCCGGCGCCGACGTCTTAATCGTGGTGACGAACGATGCTTGGTATGGCCGCGAGGCTGGCGCCTACCAGCACGGCGCCCATTCCTTCCTGCTCGCCGCCGCCACCGGCCTCCCAGTGGTTCGCTGCGGTAACGCTGGCTGGAGCGGGACGATTGATTCGCTCGGCCGGGCCTTTCCGCTCTTGGACCAAGGCAGCATCTATTTCCGTGGCGCGCGCGCGACCTCCCCTGTCAGCCTACCACGTAAACGCCTCCCAGACACCTTCTGGGTTCGGCACGGCGACTGGGCCGTCGGCCTGGGCGGCCTGCTCTTCGCACTGACCTACATTTGGCGTCGGCGCCACGGGACCTAAGCCAAAAAACCGCAGGTCCTTGTCGACCTCCCTCGGAAACCCTCCAAGGTGAAGTGACCCCAGCACGGATGCATCCGTGCCTCACCGCCGCTCACCGATGAAGCCCCTGCGCACCCTTTTCGCCTGCCTCAGTTTCTGCGTCGCCATCACCCTGCACGCGCAGGAACTCAAGAAGCCCAAGGCTGAGTTCCCTGAAAGCGGCACGGCCGAGTTCCGCCTCCGCATCAAATCCATCCCGACGCTGCGGATGCAGATCAACGGCGTCAACGTACTCATGGGCGTAGACACCGGCTGCCAAGGCACGGCCGTCATCACGCCGCGCGCCGCTACCCGCTGCGGCATCACCGAGTCGTTCAGCATGCCCACCATGGGAAACTCCGGTCGGAACGAATCCACCTACGGCCTGGTCGAGAAACTCCAGGCGGGTGAAGTCACTTGGCGGGATTTCCACATGGCGATCATGCCGCTCGATGGCATGGAAATCGACGGCCTGCTCGGTGCTGATATCCTCTTCGCACGGCCGTTCTACATGGACCTACGTAATAAGGTCATGATCCTCGGCAAGATCCCGGACACGTCCGGCGCCCATGAGGTCCCCTGCTACAGCCGGGGCGGTCACTGTGGCGTGAACATCGAGGTCGAGGGCGTGAAGATCCCCATGATCATCGATTCTGGCGCATCGAAGTCCTACATGAGCTCGCTGAAGTTCCGCGGCCAGACCGAGTTCCGCGGCTACCTCCCCGTGGCCACCGTACGCAGCACTAGCCTGACTCGCGTCGAGGTCTGCAAAATTAAATCTCTCAAGATCGGCGGCGCCCCGCTCACGGGCGTCGAATTCATCCGCGACCAGGAGCACAACCTGCTGGGGGATGACTTCCTCCTCGCCCACCCGATCGCAGTGGACATGGCGGCACGCCGCCTCTGGCTCTTCGAGCCACAGGTGGCCGCAAGGCCTGAGGACGAGACATCTAAGTAAGAAGGCTTAGCGACGACGACCGGACTTACCGGAAGCCTTGCCGCCACCTTCGGACTCGCCGCCTTCTTCATTGGCACCCGCTTCGGCCGGCTCATCTTCGTCATCCCAGCGGAGGTTCTTTTCCATATCCTTGTCGACTTCTTCGACGTCAGGGAGATCGGCGATATCTTCCGCCGCACCCTGAGCGCGGGCAGGCTTGTCGTCATCATCATCGTCGCCGGGGACTTCATGACCTAGGGGGACGAACTCGAGGATGTCGGTGATCTCTTCGAAAGGATGGATGTCGCGGCCTTCGATTAGGGCTTGGTTGCGCAGCTCGCTGAGCTGTTCATCCACGTCCTCGACGGTGAGCTTCTGCTCGAGCTTGATCGTGTCGTTGATGAGCTTCACGCGCAGGCGCATGATGTGCTCGAGGAAATCGGCGTAAGCGCCCTTATCGCCGTCCTTGACGTTCGGCAGGGCGAAGAGCTGCTCCTCGGAATCGAGGATGTGTTCGGCAACGCGGACGAGACGGACGGTCTGGTCCTTGTCCTTGTCGAGTTCTTGGGGCTGGAAAGGGACGAAGGCAGCTTCGAGCACTTCGTTGGACAGGCCGTACTCACGGAGGGGGTCCATCATGTCGAGGATCCACGGGAACTGGAAGGGGTCGAGGATGCCCAGGCCGTCCGGCTCGTAGTGTTTGGGGTCGGAGTTCTCCTTCACCCACCAGTTGCCTTCCTTCTCCTTGAATCGGATGGTGCACCAAAGGAGCTTCGAGGTAGTCACAGCCATGGGGGGTGATGTGTCCATGTCTGGGCGGGAGTCAAGAGGGGTCGGCGAAGAGTCCAAATGGCGGGCTTCTCCGCTTTCCTTCCGCCCTTTCCTCCCTTAACTGCTGGATATGTCTTTCCTGTATGAGAAGGTGATTTCCAAGGCCCTCTACAAGCTGGACCCAGAGAACGCCCACCAGCTCGGTCTCTTCGGCATGGGCCTCCTGGGCGCCTGCGCCCCCCTCCGCCTCCTGATGGAGCGCTCGCTCACCCCCCAGGGCGGCCGCCCGATTGAAGCCTTCGGCCTGAAGTTTCCCAACCACATCGGTCTCGCCGCCGGATTCGATAAGGACGGCATCGGTTGGCGCGGCGCGGCCGCCCTCGGTTTCGGGCACGTCGAAGTCGGCACGGTCACCCCGAAGTCCCAGCCGGGCAACGAGAAGCCCCGCGTCTTCCGCTACCCTGAGCTCAACGCCGTCGTGAACGCCTACGGCTTCCCGAATAACGGCGCCCAAGCCTTATACGACCGCCTAAGCAAGCAGCCCGGCCGCGGCCAGCGCGTCTGCCCGCTCGGCATCAACATCGGCAAGAACAAGGCGACCGCCAACGAGCAAGCGCCTGAGGATTACCTCGCCTGCTTCAAACTCCTCGCGCCCCTCGCCGATTACGTCGCCGTGAATATCAGCAGCCCCAACACCACCGGCCTGCGCGCCCTCCAAGATCGCGCCCCGCTCGTGACGTTGCTCTCCGCACTCGCGAAAGAGAACCGCTCGGTCGCGGGCGGCCCCGTGCCCCTGCTCCTCAAGATTGCCCCGGATCTCAATCCAAACCAGCTCGCCGACATCGTCAGCGTCGTCGGCGAATGCGGCTTCGCCGGCATCATCGCCACGAACACCACGACCACGCGGCCCGCAGGCACCGAAGCGTGCTCGCCCGGACGCGGCGGCCTTAGCGGCGCCCCTCTGCTCGAACGCTCCCTGCAGGTCGTCCGCTTCCTCGCCAAGGAAGCCAACGGACGCATCCCGATCGTCGGCTGCGGCGGCATCCTGTCCGCCAAGGACGCTGGTCGCTTCATGGACGAAGGCGCCTGCCTCGTGCAGGTCTACTCCGGCCTCATCTTCCGCGGCCCGGAACTCGCCCGCGAAATCGCCGAAGGCCTCGCCTGGCGCCAGCGCGCCTGGGCCTAATTACTTCGTCGGCGCGACGGGAATGTGCACTTCCGACTGCTTGAGGAAGAACGGCACGAACGGGCTATTCCAATAGACTGCATACGGCTCGCCGGCCGCTTTCACGTCGGTCCGCTTGGCCAGCCAGGCCTTTAGCTCCGTCAGGGCCTCCTCATAATTCTCCCGGCTATACGAGCCGCGGATGCCAATCGCGGCGACGCGACGTTCGGGTACCGACGAGAGTTTCACCAGCGGCGTCTCAGCGAGGTCGGCACGCTTGGCCGAGGCGTCGTCCATATAGAAGACCATCGTACCCGGCTTGATGCCTGCTTCGACCGGCGCGGTCATCGGGATCTTATTCGAGTCGATGTAGCGGAAGAGCTTCATGAATAGCCCATTGTCGGCCGCGAAATAATCCGTCGACGACTCCGTGCGCATCCAGCGGGCTGCGGGCAAAGTCTTGAGTTCGAGGTCGCCAGGGGCGGTGCGGGGATAGGCTTCGGACACGGCGGACAATCTGGCCGACGCTACGGCAAGAGCGAGAGCAACCCAGAGGAACATCTTCATAAGGTCATTAAAAGGCCTGCCGCCACGGTTCCAATCCCCGAATCCTGTGACCGACCTTGCCACGACCGCGGGACTTCCTTTTGTCATGTCATGGGCGAAACGAACGAAAAGACCACCTTAGCCTCCCGCCTAGGTCACAACTTCCTGACGGGGCTGTTCCTGCTCTTGCCGATCGGCCTGACGCTCTACGTGGTCTCGGTATTACTCGACCTGATGGGCAAGTTCATCCAGCCGGCGATTGAGTTCGGCCTGGCGTGGCTCTGGCATAATTCGAAGACCCCCGCGCCCGACTTCACGGTCGGCCTCTACCGCCAGCTCGTGGTGGTGTCGTCCGCCGTGGTGATGATCTGCATTCTGATCGTCGTCGGCTATCTCTCCAAGCGCCTGTTCGGAAAGCTTCTGCACCGCTGGTTCGGCGCCGTGCTCGAACGTATCCCCGGCCTCGGTGCCCTCTACGGCACCATCCGCCAGATGGTCGACGCCCTCAGCGGCCGCAACAAGGACACCTTCCGTCGCGTGGTGATGGTCGAGTTCCCTCGCCCAGGCATGTGGTCCATCGCCTTCGTGACCCACGAGCAACCGACGGTTTTCAGCGAGGCCATCGGTAAACAGGTCGTGAACGTCTTTATCCCGGCTGCACCTGCGCCGACCACCGGCGTCATCCTGCACCTCTCTCCCGAGGAAGTCCGCGAGACGAAATTGACGGTCGGTGAAGCCCTCGGTCTGCTGATGAGCTTTGGCTCCGTCGTCCCCAAGCCGGAAAGCAAGGAGTAGGCCGGATGTCCGCATCGAGCCTCCGCTGCCTGGTGCTGGGTCGCGATCCCTCTGGGGAATCGCATTCCCTGCTCACGCTGCTCGAGCCCGCCGAAGGTATCGTCCGCTGCTTGATTCGCACCCAGCGCGGTAACGGTACGACCCTGCCCGACCTCTTCGACGAAGGCGAAGTGAGCCTTGAACGTGCGAAGGACGGCGGCATCCGCTTCGCCCGGGATTATCGTCTCCTCACGCGCCGCGCCGGACTCGCCCGCGACCACCGCACGCTCGAGCGCGCCTGTCGCCTTGCGTCGATGCTACGCAAGAACCCGCCGCCGCCCGAATCCGCCGAAGTCTGCTACCGCATCGCGCTCGAGACGTTCGATGCGATGGCCGCGCGCCCACGCGCTGATTGCGCCTATTTCAAAAGCCTCTGGCTGATTCTCAAGGACGGTGGCTGGGGCGTGCATGAACAGTGGTTCACGCGACTCGGCGCCCGCCAGGAACATGCGTCCGCGATCCTCGGGCAACCGCTGGATGCGCAGACAACGGACGAAGAGACCGTCGCGAAGCTCGCCATCGACCTCGAACGCTGGGCCGCTGGCGAGGCCCACTACGTCCTGCCCTGATGCGCATCGATATCAAGGCCAAGCGCGTTGAGCTGAGCGCGCAGGAGTTCGCGACGTTCCGACCCGGTCCAGGCGCGGGTGCGGGCGGCGCCCCTTGGCGTGCCGAAGCGGGCCGACAATGGCATGAGACCATGCGCAAGGTCGCCGAAGCCGAAGGTCAGGGCTGGCAATTCGAACGCTCCGTCGCCTGCGAAGTTGGCGCCCTCGGTTGGACCATCGCCATCACTGGTCGCGCCGACCAATGGCTCGAAACAGCCAATGAAGTCCGCATCCGTGAAATTAAAACGATCAGCCTGAAGCTCCCACGTAAACCCGAGTTCCTCATCGGGCGCTTCGGCCACCACTTCCTGCAGCTCGCGGCCTATTGCCACGCAGCCCGCCTTGGCTCCGGCGCCCGCGAGGTAAAAGGCGAACTGATCTTCATCAACCCCGCTGACGGAACGCGCCAGCCGGTCGCCCTGCCCCGTTCCGCCGAAGCCGATCTGCTCACGCAGGCGGAGACGCTCGCCGCGCACGCCGAGAACCGTCGGGCCAGTCACGCACGGCTCCTTAATCTCCCCGATCGACTGCCATTCAAGGAACCGCGTCCGGAATGGCTGCAGTGCTGTGCCGACCTCGATCAAGCCGGCCTCGATTCGCCCACGCGCCTCCTCGTCGCGCCGACGGGTTTCGGTAAGACCTCCGCCGCCCTACGCCACGGACTGAGCCTCCTCCGCGGTGGCCGCGCGGGACGCCTCCTCTACCTCACAGGCAAGGGCACCGGCCAAATCCAAGTCCTCTCCGAACTTCGCCGCCTCGCCCGCAGTAACGAACTTCGCGCGGTACTCCTCCGCCCGCGCTCCGAGCACGAGATTGAAGGCATTACCGACGACCCCGAGCAGATCCGGCGCAACTGGGCCAACGCGAAGATTGATCCGCAGCACCTCCTCGAGGAAGCCGCCGACCTTCACCGTGTCCGCGAAATCGGCCGCATCGCCGGCGTGCCGCCGTGGGATATCACCAAGGCAATGCTCGCGCACGCCGACGTGGTAATCTGCGACTATAACTACGTCTTCTCGCCGCGTAATCGTGCCGCCCTCGAGACCGTGCCCGGGTGGGACATCCATGATACGATACTCATCGTAGACGAAGCCCACAACCTGCCAGACCGCGCCGCGGAATGCCTCTCGCTGCGCGACGACGAGCAGTCGGCGGCCGACTTCGCCTTCACGCTCACCCGTTTCCGCGCGCCCGAAGCTTGGTGTCAGACTGCCCAGATGTGGGCCGACTTCCTTCATCGCCTACCGAAGGCCGACGCCATTTCGCCGGACGACCGCATCGAGGCGATGGCCATCGCGGAACGGATGTCGGTGCTCGCCGCCGAACACCCGTTCAACACCGACGATCTTCCGGATGCCGCCAAGCAGGCTGTCTGGAACGCCGCCTCCTGGTCAGATCGCCTCGAAGCCGCCGACCTCGGCTGGCTCCTCTGGTCGCCGAAACCCGGCCTACTTAGCCTCGATTGCCTTTCCGCCGCCAAGGCCACCGGTGAACGCCTCCGCACCTTCGGCCATACGTTACTGATGACCGCGACGCCCGGGCCGCGCGGCTCGCTCGCGGCCGACTGCGGCCTCGACCCGGATAATCTCGTGATGGTCAACGCCCTCGCACCGTGGCGTCAAGGCGCGTACACCGTTGCCATTGACGGACGCGTGGACACGCGCCTCAAAACCCGCGACACGCACATCGCGCGGACCGCCGCCGCCCTGCTCCGCCTCTCCCAGGAAGGTGCGGTCGCCGCGTTCTTCCCTTCGTACAAGTACGCCGAGGCCGCGGTGAAAGAAGTCAAGAATCTCGACCCCAAGGCGGACGTCGCCCTGCAACCACGCGGGCTCGGTCCTGATGGCACGGCGCGCTTCGTCGAAGATTCGCTCAACCGCTACACCATCCTCTGCCTCATCCTCGGCGGCTCACTCGGCGAAGGCGTCGACATGCTGGGCGGACGTATCCGTTCGGCGGTGGTGATTGGTCCAGCGCTCCCCGAGGTCAATG